>Ga0315287_10000262_pt1 | contig 45936 bp, 36 predicted proteins | sample YL17G11_0_MG_FD_205037 | JGI IMG/M metagenome (GOLD analysis project Ga0315287, IMG submission 205037) | Sediment microbial communities from Yellowstone Lake, YNP, Wyoming, USA - YL17G11_0 | ecosystem: Environmental > Aquatic > Freshwater > Lake > Sediment | place: USA: Wyoming | collected...
TGCTTGGTGCTCTGCTGCCGCTTGAAGCCCACGAGCGGGAGTTCCTCACCAGGCTCAACGACCGCGGGGAGATCGTCCCCGATCTACTGACCGCCGATTCAGCCATGCAGGCAAAGATCGCGGCCAGCCCGTCGCTTCAGTGGAAGGCGCTGCGTGTGCGAGGGCGCAGCTGGCGGGCCTCAACCACGTGATGTTCACCGAGGCGGTAGATGATATAGTCTGTATGTCGATGTATGTAAATAGTTGATATTTGTACACTATGACTGTATCATTCTTGCCATGTCCCGAATGGACCGAAGGAGCCGGCTTCGCTCCCTGGCCCGGCGAGCCAGCGGTGGTCTGGTGTCCGTCACGGACGCCGTCGCGGCGTGGGGCGGCTCGCCGCACACGGCCGCCGTCCGGCTGGCCGGGCTGGCGCGCTCGGGCTGGCTCGCCCGAGTCCAGAGGGGTCTGTACTACCTCCCCGCACTCGACGCCGGACCGTCCATTGCCGCGGAGGACCCGTGGATCCTGGCGAATGCGCTCTACGGCCCGTGCTACATCGGAGGGTGGACCGCCGCCGAGCACTGGGAACTCACCGAGCAGATCTTCCGCTCGACGTTCGTCGTGACCGCCGCGAACATCCGCCGGCGCACGCGCACCAGCCTCGGGTCCGAGTTCCGGCTCGTGAAGGTGGCACGCGCACGGATCGAGGGCGTGGGCAGCGTGTGGCGTGGAACGGCCCGCGTGCGGGTGTCCAGCGCCGAACGAACGCTGGTTGACGGGCTACGCGATCCGTCGTGGCTCGGCGGGATGCGGCACCTCACCGATACCCTCAAGGCGTATCGCGATTCCGGGCGCGGATCGGCGCACAAGCTCGAAGCGGAGCTGACGAAGCACGCCAATGGCGCCGCGTGGAAGCGGGCGGGGTTCCTCGCCGAGCGAATCTGGCCCGACGCCGAGGGGCTTGTGGAGTCAGCGCTGGCGCATCGCAGCAGCGGCGTGATCAAGCTCGACCCCGCGGTTCGCTCGCGCGGCAAGATGAGCCGACGGTGGGGGCTGTGGGTGAACGTCAGCGTCGCCCAGGGGGAGCCATGATCTGCCGGCTGCCCTGGGCGCGCCGGTTCCCGCCGGCGGTGGCGGAGAGCGAACGCCCGCTACCAGGCCGGTGGTTTGTTCGTCACGTCGCCATTCGGTGCCACGAACGGGTCGGGCAACTGATGGCGCGCGTAGTTCTCCTTGGTCATCTGGAATGACCCGGGCGCGAGTTGCGCCAGTTCCTTGCTCTTGCGGCCGTATGGGAACGCAAAGAGCACGCGAGCGCCGCCGAACATGCGCTGGACGGTGCGCACCGCGGGGGCGAGGTCCGAGTCCCCCGAGAGGATCACCGCCGTGTCGCAAGCCGCCAGGTGGAACAACTCGAAGAGCGTGCTGGCAATGGCCACGTCCGTCTCCTTCTCCTCGTGCCGCTCGAGCCGTGCCCCGCACGCCTCGCAACGCGTGCTCTTGCGCTTGAAGCGCGACAGGCTGACCGTCACGCCGGTGGCTTCGAGGCACGTAATGAAGGACTGATGTCTCCTCGTGACATCGGGCTTCGTCGCCTCCAGGTGTTTCGCAAGCGCCGAGAAGTAGTGAATCCCCGCCAGCTCCGCTCCGCCGCCGATGATGTGCAGGTACGATCGACAGAGCGCACGCAGGTCGAGCCACTTCGTGCCCCGTCCACCCAGCGGGATGCTGGCGGCCGTCAGCGAGTGGTAGAGGTTGAAGCCGTCGACGGGGAAGGCGGTGCGGTTCACGAGGGAGGGGGAAGAAAAAACCTCCGGGTCGCGACCCGGAGGCGGCCAGCGAGCCTTGCGGCCCAACTGGGGATGATTTGAAGGCAATGATAGATCGTCATCGTGTCCACGTCAAGAACTTCAGGGTCTCCGTTGCTCGCAGCCGGTGCGGGCGCTCACGCGTGCGATGAAGTTGCGGGGATCCCGCGGCCAACGCGGTACCGTTTCAGCGCGGTGCGGAGCGAATTGATGCGGTGGCCGGATCCTGAACGCCGGGAACCGCGGCCCCTTGACGGCAAGTCTATGGAATAACTAGTCATTCAAGTGAATGAGATGTCGAGGTCACGGATCCCAGTGTCGCGGTGCTGTTGACCGGTGGCATCAAGACCGGGAACGACCGGTGGTACGACACCATCGTGCCCCGCGCTGACGACCTCTACGACGCGCACCTCGAGAGCCTCGGGCACGATGGGAAGAGTGATGGCTAAGCGATTCGACGAACTGCGGCAGCGGATGGCGCCGGCCCACCGGCGCCGGGCTCACGAGCGCGCCGAGGAGATGCTCAAGGAGATGCCACTCCAGGAGCTGCGGCACGCCAGAAAGCTCACGCAGGAGGCGCTGGCGGCGGCTCTCGGTTCCAAGCAGACGCTGGTCTCCAAGCTGGAGCGGCGGACGGACTGGTATGTGAGTTCCCTGCGCCGGTTCATCGAGGCCCTCGGCGGCGAACTCGAGATCGTCGCGCGCTTTCCCGATGGGGCGGTGAAGATCCGCCACTTCGAGGAGATCGGACGCCCGGCTGGTGCACCGAAGAACCCGCGCGGCCTCGGGATCGTCCGGACGTGAAGAGGAGCTGCGGGAGAACGAAGGCGCCCCGACCTGAAGATCGGGGCGCCTGAAGCAGAGCCGGTAACCAACCTCTGATGGCTGGGCCAGTTCTGCGATTCTCACAGTAGGGGCCGGCGTTCTGGGCGTCAAGCTCGGGTTCGCACGGCGGCCGTCAGCCGTCAGCAAGAGCGCAAATTTCGACTCGACGATCGGTCGCCTTCCCACTTGACGCTGGGGCGGCAACTCGGCAAGATGGGGTGCGGTCTGAAACCTGCCCCTGCGCTGCGTCCCTGATCCAAGTGGGTTCGTCCCACACGCGGTGCAGGGGCAACCCCTATCCGGCCCGTCCGTAGGCTCGCCTCGCCCCGCCGTGCCAGTCTCCGATCGTGTGGCCATCCTCCTCGACGGCGAGTTCGTCAAGAAGGCGCTCGGCGTCTTCTACTACACGGCCGAGCCTCTGTGCCGAACGGCCGTGCATCCGCTGGACGCGACCGTGATCGACTTCGCCAAGACCTCCGTGTTCAGGCTCAATACGCGCCTCATCGACGCCATGGAACACGAGCCTGACGTTGCCGTGAGAAGGGGCACGCTGGCCCATCAGGGCTGGGAGATCGGTGGCGCCGCCATCGCGGAACTCCTCAGCCGGCGCAAGACGAACATCGTCCCGAAGGACGTCATCCCCAAGATCCAGCAGAAGGGCGTGGATATGCGCATCGGGCTCGACATCGCGTCCCTGGCGCTCAAGCGCCTGGTCGCCGCCATGGTCGTCGTCTCGGGCGATGCGGACCTGGTGCCGGCGATGAAGCTGGCACGCCGGGAGGGTTTGCGCGTGTTCCTCGACACCCTCGGGCGGACGAGCGTGCGGTCGGAGCTGAAGGTGCACGCCGACCGGGTGCTGTAGGTCGTCGGATGCGTCTCGGCGTACCGCTCCGGATGACACCAGTCCCAGTACGAAGCCCGCCGCGCGCCCCCCTCGACGAAGGCGTCCGCCTGCGCCACCGTCACCTCCAGCGGGTGACCGTCCTCGAGCCCGCCCAACGCCGCGATGCGCTCCAGCGACCGCGGCACGGCGGCCAGCCCCGCCACGAACGGCCGGATCAGCGGCCGGCACGGGAAGCGGCCGTCAGCCGTCAGCCGTCGGCCGTCAGCCGTCAGCAGGGGAACGAAGAGGAGCCGGGCGAACGCCGGCTCCGCCCGCGTGCCCAGCCAGTGGAGCAGATCCCACTTGAAGGCGTCCCGGCTGTCGCCGAGGTACTGGAGCTTCATCTCGGTACGATAGCGAGGGGAGCCGTCGGCTGTCAGCTGTGCGATGGAATGGTACGGCAGGCGCGGATTCGGTGATGGTTGCCGCGGGCCCGAGGCTACACTGGCTCCATGAGCGCGCCTCCCCCTTTCGGGACTATATCGTGCACGATATAATGCACCCGGCGTGGGTCGTGGAGTTCTACGGCGCGCCCGGTCGGCCGGGGAAGCTCCTCCAGGAGATCGAGGGGTTGCTGACGCCGAGGCAGTTCGCGCGGTTCGTGAAGCGGGTGCACTGGCTGGAAGCGCTCGGGCCACGGCTCGATGCCGGCTACTTCGATCGGGTGGCAGGGTCCAAGCTCCGGCTCGGCGAGTTCCGACTCACGCTCGAGGATGTGGAGTTTCGCGTGCTCTTCTCGCTCGAACCGAGTCGGACGTACGTGATGCTGGCCGCGTACAAGGAGCAGCGCGGCGGAATCCCGCGGAGCGCCATCGCGACGGCCGAACAGCGTCTCCTAGCCTGGAGGGCCCGACACCATGCGGATTGACGCGTACCACGCGAACCGAATGCGGCGCGCCGCCGCCTATCGGGACGCCGTCGCGGACGTCGAGAGCGACCCGCGGGAGTTCTTCGCCGCACGCATCGCGTCGCTTCGGGCGAGGGCCGGACTGAGCCAGGCCGACCTCGCCTCCCTGGCACGCACGACGCAGGCCGTGGTCTCCCGGCTGGAGTCGGCCGTCGGTGACCCCAAGCTCGGAACCATCCAGCGCGTGCTCGACGCCCTCCGTGGTCACCAACCGCGTCCCCGGCATCGTGCCCGGCGCGGCGCGCGGGCGTCGCGGAGGCTGGCCCGCCAGGCACCCTGACGTGACGCTGCCGCCTCTCCGGCCGGCGCTGGTAGACCGCCACGCCTGACCTCCCCGGCAGCCGCACGAATAGCCAGTTCACCTCAGCCATCAGCCGTCAGCCGTCAGCAAGAGCGCGATGTGTCGCGCCGGTGCGCGGAGAAACGATGACGCACCGTCGTGGAGCGCCCGTACCTTGGGCTCGCGTCCTCGGGGTTGACCATGCACGAGCCAGAACTATACTACAGTGTAGTATATAGGCGCAGCGGTGGACCAGTCACAGTCGGCACTATGCTCTCTCGGCAGACCAGAAAGCGATCCTCCGGACGCTCGCTCGCCGCATCCGGGCGGAAGCGGGCGAGGGGTGATCGGAGCGCGGGGATGAACTCGGCGACGTTCGGCCAACTCGAGGCCTCTCTTACCCAGGTGCTCGAACACGTCCAGGGGAAGCGAGACCTCCGCACGACTTTGCTCCCGGCTCCACCGCCGCCGCTCGCAGCCCGCGACGTGCGCCGCCTGCGTGACACCCTCCAAGCCTCGCAAGGGGTGTTCGCCCGCTACCTCAATGTGAGCAGCAAGCTCGTCCAGGCGTGGGAAGCGGGCCGGCGTTCACCCGAGGGGCCAGCCCTGCTCCTGCTCCACCTCGTGGCACAGGATCCGGCGCTTGCGCTGCGGGCGCCGTGGGCGGACACCAGGCCGCGGAGAGGTCGGGCGGCGTAATCAGCCGTCAGCCGTCAGCCGTCAGCCATCAGCAGCCGTCAGCCGTCAGCAAGAGCGCAATGTCTCGCTCCGGGGCCGATTGATTTCGGTGCTGGGTGACTGAGGTCAGGCGCTATCGTCGCACCGTGCTCGCCGCCTTCGGTATCCATTCCGGCCGGCTCATCGACGCCGAACGCGGTGCGGTGAGTCCAGTTGACACCGGCGTCGGGATGTCCGATACTGCTCTCACTTGCTCCCCGCTCGACCCGCCGCAAGGCCTCGGGTGGGGTTGTTGTTTTCGCGGCACCTTCGGTTGCACGTTCCCCGACTACGACATCTCCGCATTGGCGAAGGCACAGGGGCCGCAGGGCGTGAACGGCGGCCGTCAGCGGGGCTTGCGTATGCTGCGGTCAGTTGCGAATAATGCGACTGAGTGCTATGCTGCGTGCGGCACCCAACCGAGAGTCCACGATGACTGCCGTTACCCGGTCCCATGCGCCAACCCTGCCCACAGAGCGGGATGCGAAGCTCGCGGAGGAGAGCAGTAGGCTGCTTGCCGCGTGCCTCGGCCGAGGAAGGACAGCGCGCATCCGCGTCATCGATGACCAACAGGACATCACCGTCCCGGTGGCCGCGTTGAAGCTCCTGGTGGACATCCTCGCACACATGGCTCGCGGCAATGCCGTGACCATTGTCCCCATCCACGCGGAATTGACGACCCAGCAAGCTGCGGACTTTCTCAACGTTTCGCGGCCGTACCTGATCGGATTGCTGGAGAAGCGACGTCTGCCGTATCGGAAGGTCGGTACGCATCGACGGGTGCTCTTCAAGGAGCTGCTCGCCTATCGGGAGCGGTCGGACAAGGAACGGCGCGAGATCCTGAGCCAGCTCTCCCGCGAAGCCCAGGACCTGGGGCTGTACTAGCGCGTGGCGAGTTTCGTCTCCGTCTACGATGCCTGCGTGCTGCATCCCGCGGCGCTGCGTGACCTGTTGCTGCACATGGCGCTGATGCGCCTGTTTCGGGCCCGTTGGACGGACCGCATCCACGATGAATGGATCCGGTCCTTGCTTGAACGGCGCGGCGATATCGATCCGGCACGCCTGGCGCGCACCCGTGCCCGGATGGACGCGGCGGTTCCTGACCAGGGACTTCCCCTCCGCAGCGCTCGAGCCGTACGGCATCGACGCGCAGCACCCGGACGCGTTCGTCGCCCACCTCATCGACCTGGATGCGGCGTCCGTCTGCGCTGCTGTGCGGAGCCAGCGCGAGAGCCTCCAGCATCCTTCGTACTCCGCCCGCGAGCTGCTCGATACGTTCCGATCGCTGGAACTCGCCACCACCGTCGCGGCCCTCGAGCCGATGCAGGACTTGCTGTGACGGCACGATGCCGCGCGGGAGTGTGAATCCTCGGCCCGATTCACGGCACGGCGTGGGGAAGTGCCTGGCGGGTATGACGTTGCGTTCTCGGTCTATGAAGACGTCCTGTCCCGTGCCCACACGAACGCGTCCCGACGGTCGGCGAGGTACTGGAGCTTCGGCGCAAGCCGTCAGCCGTCAGCCGTCGGCCGTCAGCCGTCGGCCGTCAGCCGTCAGCTGTGCCGTCCATAAGGTGATCCTCGCCAAGAGCGCGTCCGCGCTGCCAAGTACGCCTCCGAGGGCGACTTTAGCCTAGCCCCAGCCGTCTATGCGCTCACCGCGAGCCACCGTCGCTCGAGGCGCCGCGCGCCGACGCCGTCCTCCCCGCCAACTTCGCTTCGATCGCCCGCGAGGTCCTGGTGATGGAGAGGCCGCCCAGCGCCGTGCACCGCAACTCGCGCGGCATCTGGCCGCCGACCCGTTGCGCGGTCTCGATGACCTCATCGAACGGAATGACGGGATCGTAGTCCGCCAACGCCATGTTCGCGCAGGAGAACGCGTTGCTCGCCGCCAGCACGTTCTTGCCGAGGCACGGTACCTCGACGCGATTGGCCACGGGATCGCAGATCAACCCCAGCATGCCCTGGAACGCCATGGACGCCGCGGCCACTGCCTGTGGCAACGTGCCATCCGCCAAGGTCACCAGCGCAGCGGCCGCCATCGCGGCCGCCGCGCCGCACTCGGCCTGACAGCCGCCGACTTCCGCCGCGAACGTCCAGCGAGTGGCGATGAAGGCGCCGATGAGCCCGCTCGCCAGCAGCGCCTTCGCCATGTCTTCCTCGGACGACTGCAGCTCGTCAGCCATGCCCATCACGGCCCCGGGCAAGGCGGCACACGCCCCGGCCGTCGGCGCGGCGACGATCACCCCCATCGAGCTCTTCACCTCCATCATCGCCGAGACGTACAGCACGATGGGGTTGAGCGCGCCGCCGTCGAGCAGGCGACCGGTCTGCATGAGCTGACTGAACTTGCCGCTCTGCGGGCCAAGGACCCGGTCCTCGTAGTGCGTGCCGGCGAGACCGAGCTCGAGGGACCGGCGGAGCACGCGGACGATCTCCACCATCCTGGCGACGACCTCGGATTCGGTCAGGTTGCCCCGCGCCATTTCATATTGAACCGCGAGTCGCCACAGCGGGGTGTTCCTGCCCGCGTCGTGCCGCAGCATCTCTTCGCAGGTCGTGAACGGCACCGTGGTGTCCTTGCGGGACGCGATCGGCAGGACCGGGGCCAGTCGTGCGACCTGAAGATCGGGAGAGACTTCGCGAAGCTCGCTGATGATGGTCTCGCTCAGAAACTCCGCGGCCCTGACCTGCACCAGCTGCCTGCCGCCGTGCTCGTGAAGCCGGATGTCATCGACCTCCATCAACGTCGCCAGACGCTGGACGAGGGCTGGGCCGTCGCCGGTCACCGTCAGCAGAGTCTCGTGGTAATCCCCGAACAGCGAAACCTCGAAACCGTCGATGTTGATGACCTCGATCATGCCGCCACCGGTGGAGATGGCGATGAGCGTGTGTTGGTCGTCCGGCGTTCTGCGGAGCGTCAGCCGGTAGGTGTTGGGATGCGCGTCGCCGACATCCACGGTCTCGATCCGGATGCGGACTCCGGTCTCCCGCAGGGCTCTCGGCGAGTCAGGCAGGCGCTCGTCCGCCGCGTCCCAGCCCATCAAGCCGCCGAACAAGCCCATGTCGGAGCCCTGGCTCTCGTGCGTGGTGGGCAGCGAGCCGTGGCGATCGAACTCCACCAGGACTTCCTGGAAGTCCGCACCCATCAGGTCGCGCGCCAGGCGGCCGATGCGCAGGGCCGCCGCGCAGTGCGAACTCGACGGCCCGCGCATGACGGGACCGATCACGTCATTGAAGATGCTGACGATCATACGGCAACGGTGTCGTGGGAGGGGTGGCACGTCAAGCACCCGCAAGGTAGGATCGACGGGGGATAGTGCCGCTTCGTCCGGCAGCACGGAGCAACGCCATGACGCTCGGGTCAGTGCTGTATCTGTCCAGAGAAGATGTGGAAGCCACGCAGCTTCCGATGTCCGAGATCATCCAGGCCCTGGAGGCAATGTTCAAGGAGAAGGGCAATGGCGAGGTGGAGATGCCCCCCAAGCCCGGCATCCATCCCCGCCCCGATGCCTTCATCCATGCGATGCCCGCCTACATCCCCAGCGTCCAGGCGGCCGGCATCAAGTGGGTTTCCGGCTATCCCGGCAATCAGGCCAGAGGCCTGCCCTACATCACGGGCCTCCTGATCCTCAACGATCCCGACACCGGTGTGCCGCTCGCCGTGATGGACTGCACCTGGATCACCGCCCAGCGCACCGGCGCCGCCACGGCCGTCTCGGCCAAGTACCTCGCCCGACCCGAGAGCGCCTCCGTCGGCATCGTGGCCTGCGGCGTGCAGGGGCGCAGCAACCTGGAGGCCCTGGCGTGTCTGTTCATGATCCGGCGGGTCAAGGCCTACGATCTCGATCCGGGCGTCGCGCGGCGATTCGCCCGTGAGATGGGAGAGCGGTTCGACCTGGATATCGAACCCGTCACGACTCTCCCCGAAGCGGTCCAGGGCCTGGACATCGTCGTCACCAGCGGGCCGATCCTCAAGAACCCGAAGCCGGCCATCGAGGCCGGCTGGCTGGCGCCGGGGTCGTTCGCCTCGCTGGTGGACTTCGACTCCTATTGGCAGGGCGCCGCCCTGCGGGAGGTCGACAAGCTGGCCACCGACGACGTGGCCCAGATGCGCTACTACCGCCAGGCAGGCTACTTCCGGGAAACGCCGGAGGTCTACGCCGATCTCGGCGAGATTGCGGCGGGGAGGAAGCCGGGCCGCGAGTCCGCGAGCGAGCGGACGGCCGCCGTCAATCTGGGCATCGCCCTGGACGACATGGCGACCGCCATTCGTGTGTACCAGCGCGCGAAGGCCCGCGGCATCGGGCGAGCGCTGCCGCTGTAGCTCCCGGCGAGACGGGTCGGGCCTGGGCTTGAAGTCCGGCGGCGACGCTCGGTTCTCCTGGGAAGTCCGGCATTCTGCCGTTTGTGAGGTTCCCCGACTCCCGAATGGGGTCAGTGTTACGCTCGCCTGCGCTGTGTTCTCTCCCGTTGCTCCTTGGCACGCTCGCCGAAGTACCTGCCATCGATGGTGCGTGAGACCGCACGCATGCGGTCCGCTAGGGCTTGGAGGAACGCATATGCCGCCGGGTAGTTGAGCGGACGGCTCCCCTCCAGCCATGGGGCCAGCAGGCGCTCAAGGACGTCGACGAGGCTGGCGCTCATCGAGTCGTCAGGGCTCCCCAGCCAATCGAACAGCTCCGCCTGTCCTGCCGTGATCTTCCCGGGCAGCCTGTAGGCGAGTTGGCGGTAGACCGTCGGCTGGAGGATTAGCCGCTCGAGCCAGGCGCCAATCCAAATCCACCGGTTCTCTTCGTTCATGTCCCGCCACACCTGACCGATGGTGGTGTCCGGCGGCGGGGCGGGTGCCACCCCGCTCCTCAGGTCGCGCTGCCACGCTCCGAGGATGTCGTCAACGAGCTTGCTTGCTCGCAGCTCCGCGAAAGGGGGCAGGCCCTCTCGCAGCTCCCAGGGATCGAAAACGGTGCCCTGCCGCTTCGCGAGCTCGACTTGCCGGTCGACGTATGGGCCGGCGTCAGGGTCTCCTTCCAGCCATCGGCGCTGCACGCGAAAGCGCTTCGCCATCTTCTCCAGCAGCGAGCGCCTGCAGCGGCGGTTCTTGCCTGAACAGACGTAGTAGAGCGTGGGCTGCCGCACGCGCAACGCCCTCGCGAGCGCCGCCACGCTCACTCCGTCATGGCGTATCGCCGCCTGGACCCGGTCGGCGGCAAACACGACTAGGGGATCGTCCCGGTACTTCCGCAGGGATCGGCGCATTCTTGATAGCCTCCATCGAACTTGGATGAGCCTCTTGCCCCATATGTAATCGATATTATTTATAGTCCATCAATTTCGCAAGGGGGCACGATGGGTGAGACACGGGTGGATCTGCGGCACATGCTCGAGAACCTCAGGGATATGTATCCCGGCTCGAGTAGCGAGACGATCCTGACGGAGACGATCGCGAACGCACTGGACGCCAGGGCCGAGCACGTCTGGATCTCCACCGACCATCTCACGGCTACGCTGACCATAGCCGACGACGGCTGCGGGATGACGCGTGGCGAGCTGGAGCGGTTCCACGACTTGGCCATCTCCTCGAAGAGCCGCGGGGATGGCATTGGCTTCGCGGGCGTCGGGGTGAAGATCGGCCTCCTCGAAGCGTCCGAGATCGTGACGGAGAGCCGTGCGAACGGGCACGCTCTGGCCACTCGGTGGCGGCTGGTGGGTCGCCGGCGAGCACCGTGGGACTGGGTCCAGCCCTCCGGCACGGTAGGTGCTCGAGGAACCGCGGTGCAGATCCGTGTAGAGAACGGCCTCTCTGAACTCCTGGATGACGGTTTCATCGAGACTGTCATCCGCCGTCAGTTCGCAACCCTCTTCGACCCTGACCTCTCCACCTCGCTGAAGGCGTACTACCCTCGCGGAGTGCGCTTCACGGTCAATGCGCGCGAACTGGCACCACACGCGTGGGGCGAGGGCGCGATCGAGCGGGCGGAACTCGCGATCAGGATCGGGCGGAAGCGTGGGACCGTCGGCAATGGCTACCTGTACCGTGTTGCTGAGCCACTCCCCCCTGAGCGGCGAGGAGTCGTCGTGTCGGTGTTCGGCAAGACCATCCGTTCAGGCTGGGAGTGGCTCGGGCTGAACCCCGAGAGTGCCGGCACCGTGGGCGGTATCGTCGAGGTGCCTGAGCTCTCCGCCTCGCTGCAGACCAACAAGAGCGACTTCATCCACGGCCCTGAGGGCGGCCGATACATGGCGTACCGCAGGCTCATCCAGGAGCGCGTTGCTGAGCAGCTGAAGAAATGGGGTGTGGACGGTGCCCGCGACGCGGAGAGCCGGGCTCGATCCACGCGCCCGCACGAGCGCGACCTCGAGCACGTGCTCGCCTCGCTTGCGAAGGAGTTCCCCGACGTTGCGCTGCTCACGGACACCAGGGCCGGTGGTCAGCTCCGGCTGCCTGAGCCCGGGCGGGCCGGAGATGGTCCCCACGCGCCGCCCGCGCGATCGGCTCCAGGTGGCAACGTGGCCCCCGACGGCGAACCCGAGCCCGCCGTGGACAGGTTCTGTCAGCGTCGCGTAAGTGTCGGCGCAACGGGCAAGAGGCGCAGGCACGCTCGCCCGCGGCTCCGGATTGCCTTCGAGAAGCGGCAGGATTGCGCGGGAATCGCCCGCCTCGAGGGTTCGACGGTCTGGATCAACGAGTGCCACCCGGCCTACAGACGGGCTGCCGCCTCACGCTCGACCGGCTACCACCTTGCAGTGGCAGTATGCCTGGCCTGTCAGGAGGTGGCGGGTCCTGCGAGGGGTATCGACTTCCTCAAGGGGTTTCTTGTCAGCTGGGGGCAACGAGAACCTGACAGGTAAGCCGATCGCACAACTGCGGACAGCGAGGCGGAGCTCGGACGCTGCCCTCCGGACTCTCACACGCTCAAGCCGTATCGCGAATCTCGTGGCCGGGCGTCGTCTCGCCGGGCCCCCTGTAGGCTGATCGCTGCGCTAGCCGCAACTGAGGACGGCGGCCCGGACGCCCGGCCTCCCCTCGCAGTATCCGATCGCCGCGCGCTCCAGCCGCTCGGCGGTGCCCCGCGCTCGAGATAGCACCAGGAACGCCAGGTTCGCCTCAGTCAGCCGTCAGCCGTCAGCCGTCAGCAAGAGCGCAATGAATTGCATCGGCGCGCGTAGAAACGATGACGCACCATCGCGGAATCCCCGTACCTTGGGCCCGTGTCCTCGCTGCTCCGGCATTGCTCGACTCGGCGATCGGTCGCCTTCCCACTTGACGCTGGGGCGGCAACTCGGCAAGATGGGGTGCGGTCTGAATCCTGCCCCTGCGCTGCGTCCCTGATCCAAGTGGGTTCGTCCCACACGCGGTGCAGGGGCAACCCCTATCCGGCCCGTCAGTAGGCTCGCCCCGTCCCGCCGTGCCGGTCTCCGATCGTGTGGCCATCGTCCTCGACGGCGAGTTCGTCAAGAAGGCGCTCGGCGCCTTCTACTACACGGCCGAGCCCCTGTGCCGAACGGCCGTGCATCCGCTGGACGCGACCGTCATCGATTTCGCGAAGACCTCCGTGTTCTTATGGAGAACGAGCCCGACGTCGCCGTGAGAAGGGGCACGCTGGCCCATCAGGGCTGGGAGATCGGCGGCGCCGCCATCGCGGAACTCCTCAGCAGGCGCAAGACGAGCATCGTGCCGAAGGACGTCATCCCCAAGATCCAGCAGAAGGGCGTGGATATGCGCATCGGGCTCGACATCGCGTCCCTGGCGCTCAAGCGCCTGGTCGCCGCTATCGTCGTCGTCTCAGGCGATGCGGACCTGGTGCCCGCGATGAAGCTGGCACGCCGGGAAGGGTTGCGCGTGTTCCTCGACACCCTCGGGCGGACGAGCGTGCGGTCGGAACTGAAGGTGCACGCCGACCGGGTACTGTAGATCGTCGGACGCTCGCCGTCCGCCTGCGCTACCGTCACCTCCAGCGGATGGCCGTCCTCGATCCCGGCCAATGCCGCAATGCACTCAAGGGACCGCGGCGCGGCGGCCAGCCCCGCCACGAACGGCCGGATCAGCGGCCGGCACGGGAACCACGCGTGCGGCGTCCGCCCGTCGCGCGGCGCCGCGTCGTCCGGCGTCAGCAGGGGCACGAAGAGGAGCCGCGCGAACGCCGGCTCGGCCCGCGTGCACAGCCAGTGGAGCAGGTCCCACTTGAAGGCGTCCCGGCTGTCGCCGAGGTACTGGAGCTTCATGGGGCTACGATACCGAAGAGAGCCGTCAGCCGTCAGCCGTCAGACGTCAGCGCAATGTTTCGCTCCGGCCCCGAGTGATTTCGGTGCCGGATTCCCGAGGGCGGGTGCTATCGTCGCACGGTGCTGGCGCCCAGCACGCCCCCCACCGAACTGTGCCGGCGCGTGCGCTCAGTTCCACTGCCCCCCGCGGCGCAGTGTTGTCACAATAGTACTAATTGCGCACAGTGCGCAATATCATGTATCTTGACAACGCTGTGGCTCGCGGCCATCTTGCCCGCCGTGGCACTTCGTGCGCGACGGGGGATGTATGGACAATGACTTGATGGCACGAGGCTTGGAGGTGCTGCGCGCCCGCCTGCCGGAAGGCTGGCGCGCCGTCGCCGAAGCGGCACCACCCTCGGCCGCCGCCTGGCAGCCCGACGGGATGATCCGGATCGTCGCTCCCGACCGCCGGCGCGGGCGCATCGGCATCGAGGCGAAGCGTCGCGTGGAGCCGCGCGACGCGCTGGCCTTGGCAGCGGCGTCCGCCGTCTTCCGCGGATGCTTGCCGCTGGTCGTCATCGCGCCATTCCTGAGTAGGGCCACCCGCGAGCGTCTCCGTGAGGCCGGCCTGGGCTGGGTCGATCTCACCGCGAACATCCGCGTCGCGCTCAGCAAACCTGGGCTGTTCATCGAGACGACCGGCGCGGAAAAGTGGCCGAGCGGAGGCGAGAGACCGGCCCGGTCGCTGAAGGGGACGGTCGCCGGCCGCGTCGTGCAGGCGCTCCTCGGCGCCCCTCTGCCGGTCGGTGTTCGTGACCTCTCCGAACGCGCCGGCACGGACGCAGGCTACGTCTCCCGCCTCCTCGACCTGCTCGATGTGGCGGCGCTGGTCGTGCGCGGCGCACGGAGCCGTGTCGAGCGCGTCGAGCGCGTCCGCCTCGTACGGCGCTGGGCGGAGGACGCGCCGTTCGCGTCGCGCGGTGAGGTCGGGATGTTCCTCGAGCCGCGCGGCCTCACACCCCTCATCACGCGCTTGAAGGCGTCCCGCATCGGGTACGCGGTCACCGGTTCGCTGGCGGCCCAGCGCTGGGCGCCCATCGCCCCGCCGCGCCTCGCGCAGGTCTACGTGGACCGTGACGTCTCCGCGGCCGCCGCGGCGCTTGCCCTCCGGCCGGCCGAGAGCGGGGCGAATGTCCAGCTGGTCCAGCCGAGGGATAGGGCCGTGTTCCAGTCCGCGGCGGTCGCGGAGGACGGCGTGAGATACGCGGCCCCCGCGCAGGTGGCTGCCGACCTGCTCACCAGTCCGGGTCGTGGACCGTCTGAAGGCGAGGAACTGCTCCGCTGGATGGCTGAGCGCGAGGAGGTGTGGCGTGGCTGAGCGCGAACTCTACGTCAGCGCGCGTCGCGTCCTGCTGGATGGGCTCGAGGCGCTGAGGCCGCACCTTGCGGCCGTCACCTTGGTTGGGGCGCAGGCCATCTACCTCAGAGTCGGCGAGGCGGAGATCGCCGTTGCGCCGAGCACGACCGACGGCGACCTGGCGCTCGATCCCGGCGCATTGCGGCAGACGCCACCACTCCAGGATCTGATGCGGGCGGCAGGCTTCGAGCGGAAGCCCGGTGTAGGCGGGAAGCCTCTGGTCGGGCTCTGGGCCCGGGCTGGGACCGGCCAGGCCGATGCCGATGTGTCGGTGGACCTGCTGATGCCCCAGCATGTCGCCCCGCCCGCCGGCCGGAGGGCGGCGCGCCTGGCCGGGCACGAGAAGGGCGCCGTGCTCAAGGTGCCCGGACTCGAGGCGTGCCTCGTGGATGCGGACGTGATGCGGCTCGAGGCGCTCGAGCCGGGAGACGCCCGCGCCTTCAATCTGCGTGTCGCGGGGCCGGCGGCGCTCCTGGTCGCGAAGATGCACAAGATCGCCGACCGGACGCAGCAGCGGGACCGCACACGAGACAAGGACGCGCTCGACATCTTCCGCCTGTTGCGCGGTACTTCGTCGGCGGAGTTCGATCGGCGGCTGGCAGTCCTGTTGCGTGACGCCAGATCAGCGCCACCCACGCGGCACGCGCTCGGCCTGTTCCGATCGCTCTTCGGCAGCGCTGACGGTGCGGGCGTGGCGATGGCGGTGCGCGCGACAGAGAACCTGATGCCGGCCGTCGAGGTCATTGCGTCGCTCACGGCCATCGCCGGCGAGTCGGTGTTCGTGCGGCGCTGAGAAGGACCAAGCGACCTACGGCTCGGTCGGCGCTCCGGCGATAGCGTGTACCGCGGGCCGTCCCTCGCAGTATCGCATCGCCGTTGCGGCCGGTGCTGGTAGACCGCCACCGCCGAACTCTCGGGCAGCCGGTCCAACAGCCACCGCACCTCGGCATGCCGCACCCACTTGGGCCCGCGCTGGGTCCGCGTCTCGAAGCCGTTGTCGGGATCGAGGAAGACGAGCGTGTTGCGGGTGACCGTCCTCGATCCCGCCCAACGCCGCGATGCGCTCCAGCGACCGCGGCGCGGCAGCCAGCCCCGCCACGAACGGCCGGATCAACGGCCGGCACGGGAACCACGGGTGCAGCCATCAGCCGTCAGCAAGAGCGCAATGAACTGCGCCGGTGGCGAGTGATTTCGGTGATGAAAACCTGCGGCCATGCGGTATTCCCGGCACGTGTTCACCGCGCCCCCATCTTGCCTGCGTGTGGGACTGTTGTATGTTGTATACAACAGCGGCTGGATTTCCCTGGCAGAAGGCGGTGATCAGCGATGTCCGGCAACGAGTTCGGCGTGTTCGTGAAAGAGCGGCGGGCCACGCTCCGCCTGAGTCTCCGCCGGTTCGCGGAAGCCGCAGACCTCGATCCCGGCAACGCCAGCCGGATGGAGCGAGGGCTCGTGCCGCCGCCGGAACACCAAGAAGTGCTTGACCGCATCGCCGCGGCGCTCGAGCTCTCGAAGCGCTCCGCGAACTACCGGCAGCTGCGCGATCTGGCATCCTCCGCCAGAGGCCACATTCCGGAGGATCTGCTCTCCGACCCCGAGGTGGCCGCTCGGCTTCCCATCCTGTTCCGGACGCTGCGCAGCAAGCCGCTCGACGGCGCACAACTCGACAAGCTCATCGACGCCATCCGCAAGACGTAACGTGGCGTTTCGCCCGGCGGTACCGATACAGCCTGGCCCACGAGTTGACACACCACGAGCTGCATCGCGGAACGGTTCCTGGTGATCGCCAATCTTGCGGGGCCCGCGGGGCGTGACTACAATGTAATTACCATGGCGACCATCACGCGCATCGTGCGGATCGGCAACTCCCGCGGCATCCGCTTGCCGAAGGCGCTCCTCCAACAGGCGCAGCTTCCGGAAGAGATCGAGTTGCAGGCGGAGCCGGGGCGTATCGTCGTTCGCGGAGTCCGGCGGACGCGCGCCGGCTGGGCCGATGCGGCGCGGTCGATGCACGAACACGGGGATGACCGCCTGCTTGATGCGCCGGCCACGACCCGGTTTGACGGCGAGGCCTGGGAATGGCGGTAGCGCGCCCCAGGTTCGCGCGCGGGGAGGTGCACCTCGTCGGACTTGACCCTGCGCAGGGTGGTGAGATCCGGAAGACCCGCCCGTGCCTCATCGTGTCTCCCGACGAACTCAATCGACATCTTCGGACGGTCATCGTGGCACCGATGACCACGGGGGGCCAGGCCTACCCGTGGCGAGTTCCTTGCCGTTTCCAGAACCGCTCCGGGTTCGTGGCGCTGGATCAAATACGGACCGTCGACGGCGAGCGCCTCGTCAAGCGGCTTGGGAGGCTGGCCCCCACGACGGCCAGGGAGGTTCAGAAAGTCCTCCAGGAGCTGTTTGCCGAGTAGACAGCTCGGCTCGATCCCGCCCAGCGCCGCAACGATTGCGTGACTCGGCCGGCCGAGCGTCGGCGACAAGTTCCAGGCGATGGAGTCGCGGACCGACGCGAAGCTGGAGCGCCTCAAGGCCGAGCTGCTCCGCTGGATGCTGGCCTTCGCGACGCGTTCGGCTGTCGCTCGGGCATCGAGATTGTCCGGCCGTTGACTCGGCAACGCGGCGACGACAAGTTGATGCTGCGCGGTCGAGAGTGGGTTCCGTTGTGAGCCCCAGCGAGCGAAAGCTCGCCTCGATCGCGCCCCGCTTTCCCAGCCCGGACTGATTCGGCTGGCCCCGACGCATGGAACCCCTCAAGGCCCAGATGCTGCAGCCTCGAGCAGGTCCATTGCTGCGGCATGAAGCGCCAGCGTACGATGAAACGATGACGCGCCACCGCGGAATCCCAGTACCTTGGGCCGGTGTCCGCGCTCGTCCGGTGTTCCGCGGCTCGGCGACTGGTCGCCTTGACATCGGTCACCTCGAGGCCCTTGGCGGCGAACTCGAGATCGTCGCGCGGTTCCCCGACGGCGCGGTGAAGATCCGCCAATTCGAGGAGATCAGACGCCCGGCAGGCGCCGCAGCAAAGCGAAGCTAGGTCCGGTCAGGTCGGCCCGACGGGCGCTGCGGCGCGGGGACGGCGGCGCTCGCACGGCAGCCTTCTCGCGGTAGTAACGCTCGGGCATCGAGTCGGCCATTGCGAGGGTGAGGAGGGTTCCCGCGATTGCGGTGCGGCGGTTGGCCATGGTGCGACTCCCGGATGAATGGTCCCGCGGCGTCAACCTGTTAGCTTGCCCCGATGCCCCGGTCCGCCATCGCCGTCGTCGTGTTCGCGCTGTGTGCCGCGGGTCCAGCGGCCGCGCAGCAGATCGCCCCGCCCGGAACCGGAGGCATCGCCGCGCTGTCGCGGGCCCTCGACCGCCTGGGGCGGAACACGCGCGTGCTCCTCATCGGGGCGCATCCCGACGACGAAGACACTGAGCTGCTCGCCTTCCTCTCCCGGGGCCTCGGCGCCGACGTGGCGTACCTCTCGCTGTCCCGCGGCGAGGGCGGCCAGAACCTCATCGGCCCGGAGCTCGGCCCGGCGCTCGGCCTCGTCCGCACCGGCGAGCTGCTGGCGGCGCGGTCGGTGGACGGCGCCCGGCAGTACTTCACGCGCGGCTTCGACTTCGGCTTCTCCAAGACCCTCGACGAGACGCTGCGCTTCTGGCCGCGCGACTCGCTGCTCGCGGACATCGTCCGCATCATCCGGCGGTTCCAGCCGCAAGTCCTCGTGTCCGTGTTCAGCGGTACGCCGCGCGACGGGCACGGCCAGCACCAGGAGTCCGGCGTCCTCGCGAACGCCGCCTTCGCGCTCCTTCGCGACTCGGCCTGGGGCCCGCGGAAGCTGTACCGCGCCGCGCGGTTCGACACGGCGGGGACAAGCATCACCCTGGCCTCGGGCGCGCTCGACCCGGTGACCGGCAAGTCGTACCACCAGCTCGCGATGGTGGGACGCAGCCTGCACCGCTCGCAGGATATGGGGCAGATACAGGGCCTGGGAGCATCAGTGACCAGACTGGCGTTGGTGGAAGCGGCGCTCACAGGCGTACCGGCGCACCGGCGCACCGGCGCACCGACGTCTTCCGGTTCGCGGGACGAGTTGTTCGCCGGGGTGGACACCACGCTCGGGCCGGGCCTCGTGCGCTATGCGGCCTCGATCGACTCGGCGCGCGCCGCGCTCACGCCCCGCGATCCGTCCCGCGTGCTCCGGTACCTCACGGCCGCGATGGCGGAGTTGCGGCGCGCGGGGACGGCTGCTGCGATGCCGGGCGCCGCCCCGCCCTCCGCCGCGACAGCGTCCGCCTTCCGCGCGGCGAAGGAGCCGCTGCTCGCCGAGGCGATCGCGGCCGCAGCCGGCGTGGTGGTGGACGCGTACGCCGGCGAGGGCCCGCTCGTGGCGGGGCAGGGCGTGGCGGTGACGACGACCGTCTGGGGCGCGGGCGCGGTGCCCGTTCAGGTGGACCGCGTCACGCTCGTCGCGCCGCGCGGCTGGACGTGGGCGGACCAGTCGGGCGCTCCGGCCGGCGACGGCGTGCCGGCCGTGTTCGCGGTGCAACCGGGCAGCCTGGTGAATCGCCGGTTCACGCTCACGGTTCCCGCGGACGCCGCACCCACCGAGCCGTACTTCCTCGCGCGGCCGCGGATCGGCGCGCTGTACGACTGGGCCGGTGCTCCGGACGAACTGCGCGGCGAGGCGGCGGACCCGCCGCTCGTGACGGCGCGCTTCGCCCTCGCCGTGAGCGGCACCGCGCTCGTGGTGGAGCGCGAGGTCACCTACCGCTCCAACGACCAGGCCAGCGGCGAGGTGCGCAAGCCGCTCGTGGTCGTCCCCGCCGTCGGCGTGAGCGTGAGCCCTGATCTTCTCGTCTGGCCGCTCGGCGCAGTGGAGGCGCGGGCCGTCACTGTCGAGCTGACCCACGCGGCGCCCGGCGTCACCAGCGGCACGCTGCGCCTCGAGATGCCGGCGGGCTGGCCCGAGGTGCCGCCGCAGGCGTTCGCGCTCGAGGGGCCGGACGCGCACCAGAGCTTCACCTTCCTCGTCCGCGCGCCGCGCGATCTCGCCGCCGGCTCGTCCACCATCCGTGCAGTCGCCGAGGCGGACGGGCGGCGCTTCGACCGCGCCGTCGTCCCGGTGGACTACCCGCACATCCGGCCCGCGCAGTACGTCACGGAGGCGGTGGTGCGCGTCGAGGCGACGCCGCTCGTGCTGCCGCAGCTCTCGCGTGTCGGCTACGTGCGCGGCGCCGCCGACGGCGTGCCGGAGGCGCTGCAGGCGGTGGGCGTGCCCGTCCGCGTCCTCTCGGCGGCCGACCTCGAGCGCGGCGACCTGTCGCAGTACGACCTCGTGATCGTGGGGAGCCGCGCCTACGAGACCGACCCGGCGCTCGTCGCGAACAACGGCCGCCTGCTGGACTACGCCCGGGGCGGCGGCCGCCTCATCGTGCAGTACCAGCAGTACCAGTTCATCACCGGCCGGTTCGCGCCGTTCCCGCTGACCATCGCGCGGCCGCACGACCGGGTGACGGACGAGACCGCGCCCGTCTCGGTTCTGGCGCCGTCGGACCCGCTGTTCCGCACGCCCAACCCGATCGGCGACGCGGACTGGCGGGGCTGGGTCCAGGAGCGCGGCCTGTACTTCGCCCACGATTGGGACTCCACCTACACGCCGCTCCTCGAGATGGGCGACGCGGGCGAGCGGCTGCGCGGCGGCCTGCTCGTCGCGCGGCTGGGCCGAGGCTTGTACGTCTACACCGGGCTCTCGTTCTTCCGGCAGCTGCCCGCCGGCGTGCCAGGGGCGTACCGGCTGTTCGCCAACCTGCTGGCCCGGCCCGCCGGGGGAGCGGAGCAGCGCGATGTTCCGTGACGGTGGCGTACCGGGGCACCGGGGCACGGACGCGTACCGGGGCACCGGCGCACCGGCACGTCGGTCCGCTGGTCCGCTGGTACGCCGGTACGCTGGTCCGCTGGTACGCCGGTACGCTGGTACGCCGGTACGCCGGTACGCTGGTACGCCGGTACGCCGGTACGCCGGTACGCTCGTTCTCTGTGCCCTCCTGGCAGGATGTGGCGGCGGCAAGACCCCGCTCGTCATCTACTCGCCCCACGGCCGCGACCTTCTCACGCTCTTCGAACAACGGTTCGAGACCGAGCACCCGACGGTGGACGTGCGCTGGCTCGACATGGGGTCGCAGGAGGCGCTGGACCGCGTGCGCTCCGAGCGGGCCAATCCGCAGGCGGACGTCTGGTTCGGCGGGCCCGCGTCCCTGTTCGCGACCGCGGCGCGCGAGTCGCTGCTGGCGCCGCTGGGCGGCGACTCGGCCTTCTGGCTCTCGGTGTACCGCACGCCGGCGGTGATCGCGTACAACCGCGACGTCGTCCCCGACTCCGCGGCGCCGCGCGACTGGGAGGACGTGCTCGCGCCGCGCTGGAGGGACCGCGTGCTGATCCGCGACCCGATAGCCAGCGGCACGATGCGCGCCATCTGGGGGATGATCTTCGAGCGCAGCCTCGCGGCCACCGGCGACACGGGGCAGGCCGCGGCGTGGCTGCGGCGCCTCGACGGCCAGACGCGCGAGTACGTGCTCAACCCCGCGCTGCTCACCGAGAAGCTGGTGCGGCAGGAGGGGTGGATCACGCTCTGGGACCTGCCGGACCTCCAGATCACCATCCGGAAGGGACGCCACCTCGGCTACGTCTTCCCGTCCAGCGGGACGCCGGTGATCGACGACGCCATCGCGGTGGTGCGCGGCGCGCGGCGCGACAGCCTGGCGCGCGTCTTCGTCGCCTGGGCGCGCAGCCGGAAGATGCAACTCGTCGCGGCGCGCGAGGTCTACCGGCTCCCCGCCCGCACCGACCTGCCGGCGGACTCGCTCCCCGCGTGGGTCCGCGAGGTCGAGGGGAAGATGAAGGTGGAACCGATGGACTGGCTGCGGCTCGACCGGCAGGGCGCGGCGTGGATGGCCTACTGGGACCAGCACATCCGCGGCACCGGCAAGGGCCGGTCGTGACGAGCGGCGACTCTCTCGGCACCGGCGGGGCTCGGTCGTGACGGACACCGGCTTCCTCGTCATCGAGAGATTGTGTCGTGCGTTCGCGGGCCGCGCGGCGGTGGACGACGTGTCGCTCCAGGTGCGGCGCGGCGAGATCCTCGCGCTGCTCGGTCCTTCCGGGAGCGGGAAGACGACGACGCTCCGGCTCCTCGCGGGCTTCGAGAGGCCCGATGCCGGGCGCATCGTGGTGGACGGAGACGACGTGACGGCCGTCCGGCCCGAGGCGCGCCGCTTCGGGATGGTGTTCCAGCACTACGCGCTGTTCCCGCACCTCGACGTCGGCGAGAATGTCGCCTTCGGCCTCGCGCTCAGCGGAGAGGCCCGGGCGCGCCGCGTCGCCGAGTCGCTCGCGATGGTGGATCTGGCGGGCGCGGAGCGCCGGGCGGTGAGCGAACTGTCGGGCGGCCAGCAGCAGCGGGTCGCGCTGGCGCGTTCCCTCGCGCCCGAGCCGCGGGTCCTGCTCCTCGACGAGCCGCTCTCGAACCTCGATCCCTCGCTGCGCGAGCGCACGCGGCGCGAGCTGCGCGGCGCCATCCGCCGCGCCGGCATCACGACGGTCTTCGTCACGCACGAGCAGGAGGAGGCCTTCGACCTCGGCGATCGCGTCGCGGTGCTGAGCGCCGGCCGGCTCGAACAGGTCGGCACGGCCGACGAGCTGTACGAGTCGCCCGCCACCGCCTTCGTCGCCCGGTTCATCGGTCGCACGAGCGCGATCCCCGGGCCGCTGGCGGGAGGCGCCGCGGGCGCGACGGCGCTGGTGCGGCCCGAGGAGCTGCGGTTCGTGGCGGATGAGGGGGCCCCACTCGCCGGCACCGTCGTCGAGCGCCGGTTCACCGGCGAGCGCGCCTACTTCGCGGTCGAGGGGGCGGACGGGCTGACCTTCGAGGTGCTGGCGGCGCACGGCGCGGCGCGGGTGGGGGACGTGGTGCGCGCGGTGGTCGGGCGCGTGCTCTTCTGGGAGGCACAGGGGCACGGGCGCACCGGGGCACCGGGGGATGAAGGCGTACCGGGGCACCGGCGCACCGGCGCACCAGGGCGCGAGGGCGCGGCGTGAGGTTCCGGCGGGGCGTGTCCAGCGCGACAGTTCTCGCCGGCCTCCTCGTCGCGCTGCTCGCGTGGCTCGTGCTCTATCCGCTGCTCGTGGTGGCGACTGAGGCGCTCAGGGCGGACGTCGGCGCCGTACTGCGCTCGCCCACCGAGTGGGCGGCGCTCTGGGCGAGCGTGTGGATATCGGTGGCGAGCGTAGTGCTGGCCGCCGTCATCGGCGTGCCGCTCGCCGTCCTCTTCGAGCGGTACGACTTCCCCGGCCGCCGGGTCCTCGGCGCCCTGATGGCGCTGCCGGTCGTGCTGCCGCCGCTCGTCGGCGTCATCGCCTTCCTGTTCCTCTATGGAGAGAGCGGGTTCATCGCGCGGGCGGTGCAGGCGGTGTTCGGCCTGCGCGACGCGCCGTGGCGGCTCCAGGGGCCGGGCGCGATCCTGCTGGTCCACGCCTACTCGATGTACGTGTACTTCTACCTCTTCACGCGCGCCGGTCTCGCCCGGCTCGACGAATCAATGCTGGAGGCCGCCGCCTCCCTCGGCGCGGGGCGCTGGCGCACCTGGCGGCGCGTGGTGCTGCCGCTGCTCCGCCCCTCGCTCGGCGGCGCGGCGCTGCTCGCCTTCATGACGGCGCTGGCGTCGTTCAGCGCGCCGTACGTCTTCGGCGGCGGGTTCCGCGTGATGACCACGCAGATCGTCGCGACGAAGCTCAACGGCGATCTCCCCACTGCGATGGTCGAGACGCTGGCCCTCACGGTGGTCGCGCTGGCGGGCTACGCGCTCCTCCGCGCCGGCGAGGGACGGCGAGTTCTCGTCGCGATCGGGAAGGGCACCGCCCCGCAACCGCGGCGCATCGCGAGTCCGCTGCTGCGCCGCCTGACCCTGGTACTGGGCTGGGGCTTCGCCGCGCTGCTGCTGCTCCCGCACGTCACGCTGCTCGTGGTCGCCCTCGTGCCCGAGGGGACGTGGACGACCGAAGCGCTGCCGCCGCGCTACAGCCTCGCCAACTTCGCCACGCTCGCGACGGAGGCGGAGCGGCTCCGCCCGCTGCTGAACTCGCTGTGGATGGCTGCGGTCGCGACGGCGGGCGCGGTCGCGGTGGCGGTTCTCGCCGGCCACCTCGTGGTGCGCCGTGGCGTGCGGCTCGGCCGTCTCATCGAGTGGCTCCTCGCGCTGCCGTGGGTCGTGCCGGGCACGGTGCTGGCCGTCGCGCTGGCGACGCTGTTCGGCGTGGCGCGGCCGCTGGCGGGCAGGTTCGTGTTGGTGGGCACGCTCGTCATCCTGCCGCTCGCGTACTTCGTGCGGAGCCTGCCGCTCACGGGACGCGCGCTGCTGGCCGGGTTCCGGCAGCTCGATCCCGCGCTCGAGGAGGCGGCGCAGTCCCTCGGCGCCGGGCGCTGGCGGCGCCTGTGGCGCGTGACGCTGCCGGCGCTGCGGCCGTCCCTCGCCGCGGGCGCGAGCCTCGCCTTCGTGACGGCGCTCGGGGACTTCGTGACGTCGGTGCTGCTCTACACCTACGAGACGCGCCCCATCTCCATCGAGATCCTTTCGAGCCTGCGCCTGTCGGACGTCGGCGTCGCGGCGGCGTTCGGCGTCGTGCTGATGACCGTGAGCGCGCTGGCGCTCGGGGTCGGCGCGCGGGTGGGCCGGTGAGCGCGCTGTGGGTGCTGATGGCGGCCGCCTTCGTGGACATGATGGGCTTCGCGATGGTCTTCCCGCTGCTGCCCTTCTACGCGCTCCGCCTGGGCGCGCAGCCGTGGGTGATCGGGACGCTCGTCGCGTCGTACTCCGTCGCGCAGCTCGTCGCCTCGCCGCTGTGGGGCCGGGTCTCGGACCGCTACGGACGCCGGCCCGTGCTCCTCATCAGTCTCGGCGGCTCGGCGGTGGCGTTCGTCGTCTTCGGGTTCGCCAACAGCCTGTGGCTCCTCTTCGCCTCGCGCATCGTGCAGGGGCTCGGTGGCGGGACGACCGGGGTGATCCAGGCGTACGTGGCCGACACGACGAACCCGGCGCAGCGCGCGCAGGGCCTCGGGTGGCTCTCGGCGGCGACCAGCCTCGGGGTGATGATCGGCCCCGCCATCGGCTCCACCGCGGCCCACCTCGGCCCCGAGGCGCCCGGGCTCATCGCGGCGGGCCTGTGCGTCCTCAACGTGCTCTTCGCCTGGCGCTTCCTTCCCGAGACGTCGAGCCCGAAAGGCCACAAGCCCCGCGAGTCCATCCGCGCCGCCGTGTGGCACGTGCTGTCGCACCCCACCGCGCCGACGCCGCGCCTCATCTGGATCTACGCCGTCGGGATGGGGGCCTTCACATCGCTCAACGCGGTGCTCGCGCTCTACCTCAACAGCCGCTTCGGCGTCGACGCCACGACCATCGGCTGGTTCTTCGTGTACGTGGGGGCGCTCTCGGTGGTGATGCGGGCGCTGGTGCTCGGGTGGCTGGTGGGGCGGTTCGGCGAGGTGCGGGTGATGCGGATGGGGGCGCTGCTGCTGGTGGCGGGGCTCGCGCTCTACCCGTTCCCGCCCACGATCTGGCTGCTGGCGCTGGTCATCCCCCTCGTGCCGATGGGGACCGCGCTCCTCTTCCCGTCGGTCACGGCGCTCGCCTCGGGCGCCGCCGACCCGCGCGCCGTGGGCCAGACGATGGGGGTGCAGCAGGCGTTCGGCGCCGTGGCGCGGATCGTCGCGCCGCTCTGGGCGACGCCGGCGTTCCAGCTCCTCGGCCGGGCGTCGCCGTTTTTCATCGCGGCGGTGATCATGGCGGTGGTGAACGTGATGGCATGGCAGGTCCCGCGGCGGCGCCCGGAGCCGCAGCCGGCCGAGTAGCGACCGTCAGTCCGGGGCCGGCTTCGCCGAGCCGGCCACTTCGACAATGACGTCGAGGACTCTCGAAACCTCGCCGGAGATCTCCGATTGCTTGACGAATTGCGCGAGGACGTGGTAGTCGCTCTTGTTCATGAGGTTCGGCAGGCCCAGTTCTTGGAAGTATGCTCCGAAGACGGGGGCCAGGAAGTCATCGCTGGCTTTGAGATCCGGAGAAAACGGCGCGGGCTTTTCAAGCGTGCGGAGCGCCGTCGAAACCGCTTCGATCGCCTGCTCCATGGCCGCCCGTCGGCGAGCCCGTGCCGCTTCCTCGAACGGTGGTCCCTCCGCGTCACCAGGAGCCGGGTTTTCCGCGAACCTCAGGAGGACCTCTCTGGAGCAGAGGTAGTTCTCTATCTCGCGCTGCGACCACATGATCTCTCTGAGCGGGGGATTCGTCCTGAGAGCATCGCCCACACGGTCGAACAACGCGACTCCAACGAGGTCCGTCTTGGCCTCCTTGATCCCATAGAAGTGTTCTCTCGCCCTTGCGACCTTGTTCCCGACGTAGTGCGCAAACGGGCGTGCGAGAAGCCGAGATGCCTCGTGATCCAGGGTCTTGGAGAAGGACCGAAGGATGGCGAGATCCGTTGAGCCCTCCAAGTACAGAACCCATCCCGTTTCTTCCGCCAGATAGTAGTGCTCGAAGCCGATGTCTTTCAGGGCCTTCAGCACCTGACTGCCGCGTCCGTCAATCCGATGCGGTCGACCCACGAACGCGATCACGATGTCTCTGTCCGCGGCTTCGTTGAGGATGACCTCCGAGTGACTGGCCGCGACGATCTGCGAACCGCGCTCCGTTGCCACCTCCGTCAGGAGCTGGTAGGTCTGCCGCTGCCGCAGGATTTCGAGGTGTGCATCCGGCTCGTCCAGCAGCAGGACGGTCCCGGGATTCGCGTACAGATGCGTGAGCAGGAGGAGCGTCTGCTGAAGCCCGCGGCCGGACGATGAGATGTCGAGCCGCGTGCCGGACGCCTCCCGATAAGTCATCGTCACTTCACCGCGCTGAGCGACGTAGACAGGGCGGTCCAGCTCCACCCCAAAGAGCGCCTTGACCCGATCGTGCAGAGAATCCCAGAGTGCCGTGTCCGACGATGAGGCAATCTGGTAGCAGAGGTTGCGCAGCACATCGGCGGTCCGACCCTCGCCAATTCGCACGTTGATGGCGCCGACGTCAAGGCGAACCTCGTTTGCGGCGAGGCCGGACAGCGGCGGGAGAAACGCGATCCGAACACCGCCCGCCGCGTCCGGTACGACCATCCGCTCCGGCGATCGCGATTCCGACTTCCTCAGCGGTCGACAGTAGATGGACTCCTCGTTGGCGTAGTCGAACTCGAGACCGCATTCCCAGGCCTCTCCCGCCGTCACGCCGGAGACAATGACGTCAATTCGCACATTGGTCGTCTGCGGTTTGCCGTCAACGTCGTAGGTGTCCCGCAGGTGGAGGTCACGCCAGAGGAGGTTGGCTTGCGGCACGGGGACGGCGATGAGGTCGCGTCGGTTGATGGTCACACCCGGCCGCTTCCCAGGTGTCTCCTTGCCGGAGCGTTTCTCGTTCCACTTTCGCAGGCCGATGTCCCACAGGGCCAGTGCTTGCAGGGCGGTGGTCTTGCCGGAGTTGTTGGGCCCGATCAGGACGACGTTTCGGCCGAGCTCGATGTCGGCGTCCGCGAGTCGCTTGAAGTTCCTCACCACCACTCGTGTAAGCATCGACCGACCCCGCGCAGGTCAATGTGGAGCGCCCAAGCCTATTATCAAGGTAGGCCGCTATGTCGAGATTGGCCAACTCCCTGTGACAGGGCTGGCTGACTGGTTGCAGGTGGGTGTCAGGGTGCGCGCCACCAGCCGGATGGCATTCCCCTTCTGCTCGATTCGCTGTACCGTACGCTTGCTTCGTGTTCTCCTTTCACGACAAGGGAGCACACCGATGTCATATCGCCGCTTTCACCTCGCTCCGTTCCTCTCGGCCGCAGCGCTCGTGCTCGTCACCTGGACTCCACGCCCAGTGCTCGCCCAGGGCCAAGTCGCCATCGGGCAGACGGTGACGAGCCAGATCACGGCCTCGAGCCCGGTGAACGCCGAGGGGCGGCGCTACGCCCTGTGGACCTTCGGCGGCGCGGCGGGGCAGAGCGTCCGCATCGACATGGCGTCATACGAGCTCGACTCCTACCTCATACTGCAGAACGCGAACGGCACCGAGCTCGCGCGCAACGACGATGGCGGCGGCAGGCTCAACGCGCAGATCACGCAGACGCTGCCAGCCAACGGGACCTATCGGATCCTCGCCGTCTCCTTCCGGACGGGCGGCGCGATGTTCGGCGACTACACCCTGTCGGTGAACGCCGCGGGGGCGGCCGCACCGGTCACACCGCCACCGGCGCAGGCGCCCACGGCGGCGGTCGCGACGCCCATCGTCATCGGGCAGACGGTGACGAGCCAGATCACGGCCTCGAGCCCGGTGAACGCCGAGGGGCGGCGCTACGCGCTGTGGACCTTCGGCGGGACCGCAGGCCAGAGCGTCCGCATCGACATGGCCTCGTACGAGCTCGACTCCTACCTCATCCTGCAGGGTCCGAACGGGGCCGAGCTGTCGCGCAACGACGATGGCGGCGGCAGGCTCAACGCGCAGATCACGCAGACGCTGCCGGCCAACGGGACCTATCGGATCCTCGCCGTCTCCTTCCGGACGGGCGGCGCGATGTTCGGGGACTACACCCTGTCGGTGAATGCCGCGGGGGTGGCCGCGGCGCCGGTGACCCCGCCACCGGCGCAGGCGCCCACGGCGGCGGTCGCGACGCCCATCGTCATCGGGCAGACGGTGACGAGCCAGATCACGGCCTCGAGCCCGGTGAACGCCGAGGGGCGGCGCTACGCCCTGTGGACAATCGCCGGCGCGGCGGGGCAGAGCGTCCGCATCGACATGGCGTCATACGAGCTCGACTCCTACCTCATACTGCAGAACGCGAACGGCACCGAGCTCGCGCGCAACGACGATGGCGGCGGCAGGCTCAACGCGCAGATCACGCAGACGCTGCCCGTCAGCGGCAGGTACCGCATCCTCGCGGTTTCTTTCCGGACGACCGGTGCGATGTTCGGGTCCTACACCCTGTCGGTGAACGGCGCGGGGATGGCCGTCGTACCGATGCCCCCGCCGACACAGCCGCCCGCGCCGGTCGTCGCACCGCCGCCGGCCGCGCCGACGGCCGTCCTCGCCGCCGCAGTTGCGGCGATCGGGACGCCGATGCGCATCGCGACGGGAGGGGGCCACAGCTGCGCGCTCGTCGGCGATGGCACCGTGATGTGCTGGGGGAAGAACAACTACGGGCAACTCGGGGACGGCTCGACGACGAATCGTTCCACTCCCGTGCCCCTCAACAGCGGATTCATCCGCCCCGGCCTCCGCTTCATGGAGATCACGGCGGGAGCTGACCACACATGCGGCCTCACCAGCGATGGGCGGGCGTGGTGCTGGGGCTACAACAACAACGGGCAACTGGGCGACAACTCGACAATCAGGGGCGCGCACCCCCTGCCGGCAGCGGTGGAGGGCGGGCTCGTGTTCACGAGGCTCGCCGCCGGCGAGGGGTTCACCTGCGGGATCGCCGACCAGACCGGCATCGCGCACTGCTGGGGCGGTAACTACGGCCCGGCCCCGGTGGCGGTCGCCGGCACCGGTCAGTTCGTTCAGCTGGCGGCCGGTGGCCGCCACGCGTGCGGCGCCACCGCGGCGGGCGCGGCGTCGTGCTGGAACGACGCCACCACGATGAACGGTAGCGCCCAGGCCGTGGCGGTCGCCGGCGGTCTCACCTTCAGACAACTCACAGCGGGCTCGGACCACACGTTCGGGTTGGCGAGCGACGGACGCGCCTACCTCTGGGGCCAGAGCCTGGGCAACCTAAGCTCCGGAATCCACGGCACCGTTCCGTCCGTGGGAGCGGGCGGTCTCACCTTCACCCAGATCGCCGCAGGCGCTGAGCACACGTGCGGCGTCGCGAGCGGCGGGATCGCCTACTGCTGGGGGATGAACGACTTCGACCAGCTCGGCCTCGGCGCGCCGGGGGGCGCCGCCGGGGGCCGGCGGGGGCCAACGGCCGTCGTCGGTGGCGCGCGTTTCCTGCAGGTCGCGTCGCGGGGGAACCACTCCTGCGGGGTAGCCACCGACGGTACGGTGTGGTGCTGGGGCTCGAACGCCTTCGGGCAGGCAGGTGACGGGTCGATGGCCGCGTACTCCAGGCCGGTGCAGGCCCTCCTGCCGCGCTGAGGGCGCCTCGCACCACAGGTCCGGCCCACGCGGCGCACTATGAAAGCGTCAGCGTGGGCCGCGGCCCGACGCGCAGGTCACGTTCGGCGTGAAGGCTCGCACCCGGGTGGCGTGACGTCGGCCGATAGCCGGAAGCCGCCGCGCCCGCCCCCGCTTGCGGCGCCGCCCGGGCTCGGCCAACCTTCTCTTTCCATGTCCCCAGGTCGCAACGATTCATGCCCGTGCGGCTCCGGCCGCAAGTACAAGCGCTGCTGTTGGGCGAAGGATCGCGCATCCTCGACGCTGCGCCTCGCGCCGGAAGAGGGCGAAGCGGCCGGCCCGATGGGCGCGGCCGTCGTGCCGCCTCCCGATGCGGCCTGGGAGGCGGACCTCGTTCCCCTGCCGATCGAGGTGGGCGACGCCGCCGCCGCACGGCCCGTTGCGTTGTTCGTCGTCGGTGGCGGGTTGGTGCTGTACTTCGAGGCGATCTCGAGTTCGGTCGCCGAGCCCGCCGCCGTGGCCGATCTGCTGGCGGAGGCGATCCGGACCGCGTCCGAGCGCGTGGGAGCGACTCCGTCGCGCCTGCTGGTCCGGTACGCCGCCGTGGCGGCCGCCCTGCGCGACGTTGCGCTGCCCGGTGCGCCGCAGGTCGCGGCGGCGCCGCTCCGTGAGCTGGACCGGGCGGCCGCGGGTCTGATCGCGCACGTAGCCGGTACGCGGCAGGACCGCCCGCTCGGCATGTCGCAGGCGGAGACGTGGAAGGGGTGGGGACTGGGCGGCGCGGTGGTCGCGAATCTCTTCCGGGCGAGCGCCGCCTTCCACCGCGCCAAGCCGTGGCGCTTGCTCGAGAACGAGGATGTGCTCCGCTTCGCCGCTCCCACCGGCACGGTGTGGACGGTGTGCGTGATGGGCGCGGGCGGAGAGCAGTTCGGTCTCGTGCTATACGCCGATCCGCGTGACTTCCAGCGTCTCACCCGGGTCATCGAACCGAAGAAAGGTCTCAGCGTGATGCGCAGCGCGGTCCTCGCGCTCACCTTCGACCGGCGTGAGGATCTTCCTCCGCGGATGCGCAAGGAGATCCTCGCGGCCGGCTGGGAGGTCGCCGCGCCGGATGCCTATTCGTCGCTGGTGGTGCTCAACACGCCGGGGGGCGGCGTCACCGCGGCCCAGGGCGCGGACCTGCTCGTCGCGCTCCGGGCTGTTCCCGGGTTCGTGGAGCACTTCCGGAGCGAGCTGCAGGGCCGGTCGGGCCGACAGCTCCGGTGGCGCGACCCCGACACGGGCGCGGACCTCACGCTCCCGCGGAGCGCCGCGCGGGCGAACCTCCCGCCGAGACCGGAAGTGCTCGCCGCCGCGGGACCCTCGGGCCCGGGCGCGGTGCCCGAGGCGGCCATCGAGGTGCACGATCCGGAGGAACTGCTGCGGCGGTCAACGCCCCTCCTCGAGGCGTTCGAGGCGGAGCTGGCGGAGAGCGGCCTTGCGGACCGCACGGTGCAGCGCCACACGGCCAACGCCGGCCTGCTGCTGGGCTACCTCGCGGACTACGAGTCCATCCCCCTGTGCGCGATGACGGAGTACGATTTCCGGATATTCCTGCACGACTGGTGCCTGCGGAAGGTGGTGGCCCCCGAGACCGAGATGCGAAGCATCCCGGTTTCGCTCAAGCGCTTCTTCGCGTTCGTCGCGGAGCGCGAGCGCGTCGTCTTCCCGTGGGCTGCCGCGATCCTCGCGGACCGCGCCAAGTACGAGGCGCGCCTCCAGAACGTGCCCGGGCAGTACTTCTTCGACCCGTCGGTCCGCGACTGGCAGGCCGAGGTGACGCTCGATCTGTCGGACCGCGAACTCCTGCCCGACAGCTGCATGGCGGGCGGCGGTGTGTGGGGGGAGACGATGGGGGCCGTCGAGTTGGGCCTGCACCGGGAACTCCAGCGCCGCTGGCTGGTGTGGCGCGACGAAGTGATCGCGACGGGTGTCGTCGAGCCGTCCGATGTCCGGAAGGAACTGCTGAAGCGCCAGCGGAGCTGGGAATCGCGGCCGCACAAGGGCTCCCGCGGCGCGACGCCGGTGGCCGCCATCCGCCGGGAACGCGAGGCGATGGACAGGGCATGATAGCCGGGAGCCGGGAGCCGGGAGCCGGGAGCCGATAGCCGGGAGCCGCAATGACCCGCCCCTACCGCGGCCGCCGCGACGGCCTTGAGAACGGCGGCGGCACGATGCGCCGCGCCCCCTGCGCCTCCAGCAGCCGCAGCGCCTCCTGCACGCCGCGCTCGAGCTGCGGGTCGCGGCCCGCCGCCACGCTGCGGGCGTCGAGCAGGACCTCGATGTCCGGCGGCACACCCTCGTTCTCGGCGATCCAGCGGTTGTCGATCGGGTCGAACACCGCGTTGTCGGGCGCCGTCACCGTGCCGCCGTCCACCAGCGCGTAGTGCACCGACGACTTCACCAGCCCGCCCCAGGTGCGCGCGCCGATGAGCGGCCCCGCTTGCTGCTGCCGGAACGCGAACGGGAAGTAGTCGCCGCCCGAGCCCGCCATCTCGTTGATGAGGAGCACCTTGGGGCCCAGCACTCCGGCGGGTAGCCGGAACGGTACGCCGCGCGGCACCTCGTTGGTGATCGCCGCCCGCAGCGTGCGGGTCATGTAGTCCACCATGTAGTCGTCGAGGTTGCCGCCGCTGTTGAAGCGCTCGTCGATCACCGCCCCCTCGCGGTCCTGCTGCGCGAAGAAGTAGCGGTTGAACGACACCACGCCCGGCCCGCCGGTGTTCGGCACCCAGACGTACGCCAGCCGCCCGGCGGAGAGGGAATCGACGCGCCGGCGGTTGTCCTCCACCCACGCCCGCTGGCGGAGCTGGTCCTCGCTCCGCGCGGGCTCGACGGTCACCGTCCAGTGGCCGTCCATCGTGGGCCGGTCGTTCACCATCAACACCGTCTGCCGCCCCGCCGTGCCGTCCAGCAGGCGATAGGGATCGTCGGCCGCCGTCAGTTCCACACCGTCCACGCCCACGAGGTACTGCCCCGTCCGCACGCGCAGGCCGGGGCGGTCGAGGGGCGCCACCAGGTCGGGGTTCCAGCTCTCGAAGGTGTAGATGCGCCCGATGCGCCAGCGGCCCGCGTCGGCCACGAGGTCGGCGCCCAGCAGCCCCACGCGCGAGGTGTCCACCGCGGGGAAGTCGCCGCCCCCCACGAACGAATGCCCCACCGACAGCTCGCCGTTCACCTGGTCGAGGAGGTAGGTGAGGTCGGCGCGGTGGCGCACCCACTCCACGAGCGGGCGGTAGCGCTCGCGCACGGCGTTCCAATCGTTGCCGTGCATCCCGGGGTCGTAGAAGAAGTCGCGCTCGTAGCGCCACGTCTCGTCGAAGACCTGGCGCCACTCCTCGCCGCGGTCAAGGTACATCCGCAGCGCCACGCGGACGTTGCCCGTGCTGGCCTCCGGTGCGCGCGCCGTGCCCACCACGCGCCACTGCGTGCCGGCGCGGAAGAGGATCTTCTCGCCGTCGCGCGAGACCGACACGCTGCTCACGCCGCGCACGAACTCCGTCGCCTTCCGCTCGGACTGCACGAACCGCTGGACCACGACCCCCGTCTGGTTCTCGACACGCTCGGCGATGAACACCGTGCCCTTGGGGCCGGCCACCAGGTCGTCGTAGCGGCGCACCGGCATCGCCGGCAGAGGGACGATGCGGCGGGCGATGCCCTCCCGGTCGATGCGCACCTGCACCGCTCCGGTGTCGGTGCGGGCGGGCGCGCCGGGCCGTGCCGCGGCCGAATCGGGGCGCGCGGCCGGAGTGCGGGGCCGCACCGCGGCAGTGTCGGGCCGCGTCGCGCCGCTGTCGCGCCGCGCGGCGGTCGTGTCCCCCTCCTCGTCGCTGCGGAGCGGGAAGGGCGTCGGGTCGTCGGCGCGCAGCACCATCAGGTAGACGCCCTGCGTCGGGTCGGCCGCGATGGAGCTGGTGTTCGCCCAGCCGGAGCCGAGGGCGAGGTTGGTGCTGGCGAGGAAGTAAAGGTGCCGGCCGTTCCGGTCCCAGGCCGGCGCGGAGGCGTCGGCGAGGGCGTCGGTCAGGGTCCAGGTGGCGCTGCTGTCGCGCGACCACACCACGATGCGGCGGAAGTTGTTCGGGAAGGTCTTCGCGTACGCGAGGAACCTCGAGTCGTGGGACCACGTGAGACCCATCCCGCCGCGCTCGATGTTGGCGCCGCCGGTATCCACCGTGCGGATGCGCCCCGACTCCACCTCGAGGATGCGGACGCGCACCTCGTTGTCCACGAAGGCGATGAGGTTCCCGTCCGGGGACCACGCCGGCTCCCACGCCATCTTCGATTCGCCGATGGCGATGCGGCGCGGCGCGCCGAGCCCGTCCTGGTCCGCGATCAGCAGCGCGTAGCCCTGGCCGCTGTCCGAGAACCACGCGAGGCGTTCGCCGTCGGGGGACCAGATGGGCGCGCGGTCGGCGGCGCCGGGGGAGCGGGTGAGGTTGCGGGCGTCGCCGTTCTCGGCCGGCACGGTGAAGATCTCGCCGCGGGCCTCGAAGACGATGCGCCGGCCCTTCGGCGAGAGCGACGCCGCGCCGGCGCGCGCACTCACGTCCTCCCAGCGCGGCGCCGCCCACGGGAAGTCGCCCTGCACCGTGACGGTGAGCCGCTGGGTGCGGCCCGTGGCGGGGTCGAGGGTGTGGATCCAGCCGTCCTGCTCGAAGACGAGAGTGCCGGCGTTGCCGGAGAGGGTCTTCACCTCCGCGCCGGTGAAGCGCGTCAGCTGCTGCGTGGCCCCCGAAACCACGTCGTACGACCAGACGTTGGCGGCCCAGTCGCGGTCGGAGACAAAGTAGATCTTCCCGCCCATCCACACGGGATCGATCTCCATCGTGCGGTCGCTGGCGATCCGCGCCTCGGCGAGGTCGCCGAGGTCGAGGATGGTCAGCGGGGTGTTCTGGCCGCCGCGATAGCTGCGCCACTCCACGTCCCAGCGGCGCACGCGGTCCACCACGATGCGGCGCCCGTCGGGGGCGAAGGAGCCGTCGTTGCCCCACGGCGCCGGCAGCATCGTGGACGGGCCGCCGGTGCGGGCCACGGTCCAGAGGCGGTTGTAGGAGCCCGGCGCGGTCTCTCGGCTCGACGCGTAGAGGACGCGGGAGCCGTCGGGCGTCCACCCGCGGGCGTAGGACGGCGAGGGGTGCCAGGTGAGGCGCGTGGGATCGCCGCCCTCGACCGCCACGACGTACACCGCCGGGGTGCCCGAGCGGTTGGAGGTGAAGGCGATGAAGCGGCCGTCGGGCGAGAAGTGGGGTTCACTTTCGACGGCGGGGGTGCTCGTGAGCCGCCGGGCGAGGCCGCCCGTGCGGTCGGCGACCCAGAGGTCCGCGCCGTACGCGAAGGCGACGTGGCGCTCGCTGATGGTAGGCTGCCTGAGGAGCCGCGTGCCCTGGGCAGCGGAGGCGGGCGGCAGCGCGAGGAGGAGGGCCACGAGGCAGGAGAAGCGGACGGTGCGGGACACGGGGGCGGCTCCGAAGAGGGTGGCTAAACGTTCCGCGCGGCCGGGGCGGGCGCAAGAAGGCCGGGAGCCGTCAGCCGTCAACGGCCCTGGGCCCGGAGGGCGCTGCGTCGCGGAGACGGCGGCGCTCGCCGGTCGGACGGCACGCACGGCGCCCGGCATCGCGCCGGCGTCTCCGCAACTCGCGCCTGACGGGCCCACGGCCGGCACCCAGGCTCTGGACCCGCTCGAGTTGCTCTCCCCGGTCAGGTGATGACGCGCTACTACGGCTGGTACGCGAGCCGGACCAGGGGGATGCGGCGACGCCAGGCGGTTGGAGGCGCCGAGGTCGAGGAGCCCGTCGCAATCGCTGATCCGGTGAACTGGTCGCTGCGGGCCGCCCGCTACCGCTGGGCGGAGTTGCTCCGGCGCATCTACGAGGTCGACCCCCTCGCGTGCCCTCGATGTGCCGCGCTGATGCGCATCGTGGCCGTCATCACCGACCCGGCGGTCATCACCCGCATCCTCGTTCACCGGGCCCGGGGCGTTGAACGCGCCCAGCTCCCAGTTCCCTGCTCCCTGCTTCCGGCTTCAGGCTTCTCCCCGCCCCCGCCCACCAACCCGCTGCGACATTGACGCGCCGACGGCCCGCCCGGATATTCGGATCGGGGCGAAGGAGATTCCGCCCGGCGCAGGTGCATATGCCACGTGGATCCGCGCAGCCCGGGGGGTCCGCCCAGCGAACCCAGAACTGTTTGGGCGGCAGTAAACGATCCTATCGACGAGGTTTGTATGCGCCTCCGTACCCCGCTTGTCCTGCTGGTGCTCGTTGCCCCCTACCGCCTCAACGCGCAGCAGCCCACCCAACCCGTGCCGGTCGCCAGTGCCAGCCCGACCCCAATCTCAGCGCAGACGCCCGTGCCGGGCCCCGCCTTCGAGGAGGTCCTCTCCCTGCGCCAGGTCGGTTCACCCGCCATCTCTCCCGACGGGAGGACCGTCGCGTTCACGGTGACGACCGCCGACTGGAAGGAGAACCGCTTCGACACGGAGATCTGGATCGCCCGCGAGGGTGCGCCGGCGGTCCAGTTGACCCGTACCGAGAAACAGAGCAGCACCACGCCGCGGTGGTCGCCCGACGGCCGCTGGCTGGCGTTCCTCGCCGACCGCGGCAACAAGACGCAGGTGTGGTTGATCCGGCCGGACGGCGGCGAAGCCCAGCCGCTCACACAGGCGGCTGAGGCCGTGTCCGACTTCCGCTGGGCGCCCGACAGCCGGCGCATCGCCTTCACGATGCTGGAGCCGGAGGCCGACAGCATGAAACAGCGTCGCGACCGCATGGGCGAGTTCGCCGTGGAGGACGCGGACTACCGGCTGACGCACCTGTGGCTGCTGGACGTGGCCCCGGATCCGTGGCCGGCGTCGCCGGAGCGGCCGTGTGCACCGGCCGGTACGCCACGGGACTCGGCGCGGATCGCGGCCCCGGCTCGCGACCTGTGCGTGCGGCCGCCCGAGCCGGTCAAGTTGACGTCGGGCGCATCGTTCACAGTGGCGAGCTTCGCGTGGTCTCCTGACGGATCCCGCATCGCCATCGAGCACCGGCCTGACCCGTCCATCAATTCGTGGGAGCGCGCCGATATCTCGGTGCTCACGGTCGCCACCAAGACGCTACGCCCCCTGGTGACGGGCCCGGGCTACGAGAGCGGCCCGGTGTGGTCGCCCGATTCCCGGTGGATCGCGTACAGGACCGACGCCGGCGACACGTCCTCCAACTGGTACCGCAACGGCCAACTAGCGAAGATCGCGGCCGACGGGGGCACCCCGATGCGCCTCGCCGGCGACCTGGACGAGAACCCCAGCGTCGTCTCGTGGAACCCCACGGGGCTCTACCTCCTCGCGTGGCGCGGCACCCGGCGCGCGCTCTTCACCGTGGATCCCACGACCGGTCGGACCTCCCCCTTTGCGAATGCCCCCGACGTGATCTGGGCGGTGAGCTTTTCGACGGACGGGCGGACGATGGCGCTCTATGGCCAGACGCCCGCCACGCTGACCGAGATCTACCGCACGGCGACGACGCCGTTCCACCCGGCCGTCGTCACGGCGATGTCTCGCCAGATCGAGGGGTGGCCGGTCGGTACCAGCGAGGTGATAGCCTGGAACAGCTCCGACGGCGAGCGCATCGAGGGCGTGCTGCACAAGCCGGCCGGCTTCGACCCGAATCGCCGCTATCCGCTGCTGGTCGTGATTCACGGAGGACCGGCGGGGATCGACACCCCGACGCCGGTCGTTGAGTCCGTGTACCCGGTCACCCAGTGGCTGGCGCGCGGCGCCCTCGTCCTGCGGCCGAACTACCGCGGCTCAGCGGGCTATGGCGAGCGGTTCCGATCGCTCAACGTGCGCAACCTCGGCGTCGGCGACGCGTCGGACGTGCTCTCGGGCGTGGACCATCTGGTGGGCCTGGGCATCGTGGACACGGCACGCATGGGCGCGATGGGCTGGAGCCAGGGCGGCTACATCTCAGCCTTCCTCACCACGACCACCGCCCGGTTCCAGGCCATCTCGGTCGGTGCGGGGATCTCGGACTGGATGACTTACTACGTCAGCACCGACGTTCACCCGTTCACGCGGCAGTACCTGCGCGCCACGCCCTGGGACGACCCGGACATCTACGCCCGCACGTCACCGATCACCTACGTGCGCCAGGCCCGCACCCCGACGTTGATCCAGCACGGCGAGAACGACCGGCGCGTGCCGATCGCCAACGCGTACGAGCTGTTCCAGGCGCTGCGGGACCGGGGCGTCGAGACACGGCTCGTCGTGTATCGCGGCTTCGGGCACGTCATCACCAAGCCTCGCGAGCAGCTCGCCGCGATGGTGCACAACTGGCGCTGGTTCGGCCGCCACCTGTGGGGGGATGCCGCAGACTCCGCGGCGACCGGGACGCCGCAGCCGCCGCGGTAGGCGTCGCGGCGAGGTCGAGGAGCCCGTCGCGATCACCGATCCGGTGGACTGGTCCCTGCGGGCAGTGTGCTACTGCTGGGCGGAGTCGCTCCGGCGCAGCTACGAGGTCGATCCCCTCGCGTGCCCTCGGTGTTCCGCGCTGACGCGCATCGTGGCCGTCATCACCGACCCGGCGGTCATCACCCGCATCCTGGTGCACCGGAGCGTCGAACGCGCCCAGCTATCGGCTCCCGGCTTCCGGCTTCTCCCCGGCCCCGCCCACCGACCCGCTCCGTCATTGACGCGCCGACGCCCCGCCCGGATATTCGGATCGGTGCGAAGGGAATCCCTGTCCGGTGGGAGTACCGCCTCTCTGGCGCCGGCGACGCAAAGGCCGCATACTCACCTCGCGGCCGCGCTTTGCGCTCTTTGACCGCATCGACTCGCCCACTATGACGCGGTCCCTCCTCATCATCGACGACGACCAGGCGATCCGGACCTCGCTCGTCGAAGCGCTCGCCGACGATACGACGGCGGTGAGGGCGGCGCCGGACGCCGCCGGCGCGCTGGCGCTCCTCGCGCAGGCGCCGGCGGACGTGGTGCTCAGCGACGTGCGGATGCCCGGTATGGACGGCATCCAACTGCTGCGGCTGCTGCGGGAGCGGGGGCTGGCGGTGGACGTCGTGCTGATGAGCGCCTACGACGACCTGCCCACGGTGGCCATCGCGATGCGGGACGGCGCCGCGGACTTCCTCGCCAAGCCGCTGGACCTGCACCAGCTGCGCGCCGTCCTCGGGCGGGTCTTCGCGGATCGGGCCACCCGCGCCCGCGCCGGCCGGGAACGCGCGGTCGAGCGCACCGAGCCCGCGCCGCCGGTCGAGCTGGTGGGTCGCGATCCGGGCATGATCGAGATCTACAAGCTGGTGGGTCAGGTCGCGGCGAACCGCGCCACCGTGGTGATCCGCGGCGAGAGCGGTACGGGCAAGGAGCTCATCGCGCGCGCCATCCACGCGAACTCGGCGGATCACGCCGAGCCGTTCGTGGCGGTCAACTGCACCGCGCTCCCCAGCACCTTGCTCGAGTCGGAGCTGTTCGGCCACGTGCGCGGCGCGTTCACCGGCGCGGTGGGCCCGCGGCAGGGGCGCTTCGCCCTCGCTGGCCGCGGGACGATCTTCCTCGACGAGATCGGCGACACGTCGCCCGACTTCCAGTCCAAGCTGCTGCGGGTGCTGCAGGAACGTGAGTACTACCCCGTGGGCGCGGACCGGGCAGAGCGCACCGACGCCCGCGTCATCGCCGCGACGCACCGCAACCTCGAGCAGCTCGTGGCAGCGGGTGCGTTTCGGGAGGATCTATACTACCGCCTGCGGGTGGTCGAGCTCCTCGTGCCGCCGTTGCGCGAGCGCCCGAGTGACGTGCCGCTCCTCGCCGAGCACCTCATCGTGCGGGTGAGCCGCGCGCTGGGGCGCACGCCGCCGGTGCTCGCGCCGGCCGCGCTCGCGGCGCTCCAGGCGCACGGCTGGCCCGGCAACGTGCGGGAGCTCGAGAACTGCCTGACGCGCGCGGTGGTGCTCGCGACCGGCGACGTGATCCACCCCGTACACCTGCTGCTCGGCACGTCGGGCGACCAGACGCCGGTGGACGCGACTGGGCGCCTCGTCTCGTTGACGGAACTGGAGCGCGAGCACGTGGCCCGGGTGCTGACCGCCACCGAGGGGCACAAGGCCCGCGCCGCGGCCATCCTCGGGGTGTCGCGACCGCGGCTCGACCGGCTCATTAGCAGATACAACCTCGACTGACACCGTCACCGCGACGATGCGCCGCGCCCTCTCGTTTCGCGCCAAGATCCTGCTCGTGGTGCTCGCCGGCGCCGTCGTGCCGCTCGCGATCGTGGGGTTGTGGCTGACGCGGACCGCGTCGCTGTCGGGCGACGCGCTCCTGCAGCGGCGTCTGGAGGGGGCGCTCGATCGCCTGGCCCCGGAGATCGGCGGACGGTGGATTCGGGTCCGCGGCGACCTGCTGTCCTTCGCCGAGGACTCGACGCGGGGCGGTCCCGAGTCCGTGCTCCGCGCCCTCGTGCGCGACTCGTCGGGCGCGAAGCGGTGGCGCTTCGAGCGCGGCAGCGAAGACGTGCCGGGCGCGATCACCGTGCGGCTGGCCCTGCGCGACCCGGCCGGTCGGGCGCTCGGCACGCTGGAAGCCGACCTCCGTTCCCCGGCACTCCTGGAGGGCGCCACGGCGGCCGGCGCCGCGGTCGGCGCGGCGATCGGCGCCCAGGACCGCGGGAGCGGAGCGTGGCTGCTGCCGCTCCCCTTCGACCCGGTGTTGCTCGAACGGGGCCGCTTCACCTGGGGCGGAGAAGAATGGCTCGGCGTGCGGCGCGAACTGCAGGAGCCCGCGCTCACGCTGGTCGCCGCGGCACCGCTCTCTCCGTTCATCCAGCCGTTCAAGATTGCGGCCCGTAACGGGGCCCTCGTGCTAGGCGCCGTCGCCGCCCTCTCGGTGGCGTTGGCCACGCTGCTGACCGGTCGCCTCACCCGAACGTTGGCTCGGCTGGCGGGGGTGGCGGAAGCGGTATCGCGCGGCGATCTCGACCAGCGTGTCGTCACGACGAGCACCGACGAGGTGGGCCGCGTGGCCCACGCCTTCAACGCGATGACCGAGAGCCTGCGCAGCACACTGCGCGAGTTGGCGCAGCGCCAGTCGCTCGCGGCAGTCGGAGAGTTTGCCGCCAGGCTCGCCCACGAGATCCGCAACCCGCTCACCGCCATCCGCGTCGACCTCCAGAGGGTGGAGGAGGCGCTACCCCGCGACGGGGCGCTGCGTGCCGTGCAGGCCCGCGCGCTGCGCGAGGTGGCGCGGCTGGACCGGGCCGTCGGCGGCGCGCTCCGGATCGCCCGGAGCGGGAGCGTGGTCCTGCAACCATTGAATCTCCGGGCGCCCCTCCAGGCGGCGGCCGAGGCGGCGGCGCCGGCGTTCGCGGAGCGTGGCGCGGTACTGGAGCCGATCCCCGCCGAGCCGGCCGACGTCCCGATACAGGGCGATGCGGCCGCGATCGAGCAGGTCTTCCTGAACCTGTTCCTCAACGCCGCCCAGGCGCTGGAACCGGGAGGGCGGGCCTGGGTGGAGGTACGGCTCGATGCGGGGCACGTCACGGTCACGCTGACAGATGAAGGTGCGGGGATCACGCCCGAGCACCGGGACCAGGCCTTCGATCCGTTCTTCTCGACCCGGCCTGGTGGAACCGGTCTCGGTCTGGCCATCGCCAGACAGATCGTGATCGCCCACCACGGCGAGATCCGGATCGAGAGCGCCGTGGGGAAGGGTACGACCGTGTACGTCGTGCTGCCCCTGAGCGGACCAGGGGAGCGGGCGCGGACGTAACGTTCGAGGTAGTCGGCGTAACGAGTCGTGACGTCCGCGACGTCGGCGGTCCGTCGCCCTGGAACCGGAACCACTTGTCTCAATGCCACTTGGCACCCGGCGCCGGCCTGGCACGCCTGTTGAGATGGGTGGAGTGTGACTCCTTCGAGGGACCTCCGATGCGCCGCCCGATTATCGTCACAGTAGTAGCCGCTGCCGTCGTCACGGGAGTGGCCGCCGCCCTGCTGGCCTGGAGTACTCCGCGCCCGGCCGCGGCAACGGGCATGGTTGCCCAAGAGTCCACCAGGGTCGTCACGCGCCGCGTCTGGGCCGGCAACGACGTGAACCTCGAGGGCTCACCGTCTCCCGACGGGCGCTACCTCTCTTTCAGCGACTGGACGGCGGGCGGCGAGCTCTCCATCCGAGATCTCATCGGGGGACAGAACCGGCGCGTGGCTAACGAGGGCACGTCGAGCGGCGGCGACGGGGCCTCGGCCTTCTCACCCGACGGCCGGCGTCTCGTGTTCCGGGGGTACAACGACAGCCTGCGCCGGTCCGAGCTGCGGCTCATCGGCGTGGACGGCACGGGCCTGAGGGTGCTGGTTTCGGACAGCGCGATTGCCTATTTCGGCCCTCCCGATTGGTCGGCGAACGGCCGCGACATTGCCGTCGTCATCTCACGCAGCGACCGCACCCACGCGCTGGCGCTCGTAACGGTCGAGACCGGGGCGCTGCGCATTCTGCGGTCGTTCGACTGGCGCCTGCCGACGAGGGTGAGCGTTTCGCGCGACGGGCGATTCGTCGCGTACGACTTCCCGCCCTCCGAGGAGTCGCGGGCCCGCGACGTGTACGTCGTCGCCGCGGAAGGACGCTCCGAGGTTCGTGCCACGGAGCACCCGGCCAACGACGAGATCCTGGGCTGGGCCCCCGACGGAAGCACCCTCTACTTCGTGAGCGACCGCGAGGGCACCGAAGGGGTCTGGGCGCTCCCGATGCGTGAGGGACGCCCCGTCGGCGCGCCGACCTCGGTGCGCCGCGACCTCTGGCACTCCACGCCGCTCGGCTTCTCCCGCGACTCGTACTTCTACGGCGTGACCCTGGAGACTGCCGCGCTGTACACCGCGGTGGTGGATCCCGAGCGCGCGCAAGTGGTGGCTGCGCCGGTGGAACTCCTGCCGCGGCTATCGACCCCTTGGGCGGCCGACTGGTCGCCGGACGGGCGCCGCGTCGCGTTCACCGTGCCCTCACGCGGGGGCCTGGCGCCATCCTCCGTGTTGGGCATCCAGACAATCGAAACGGACGAGTTGCGGGAGATACCCACGACCCTCGACGTCATCAACCATCTCGGCCGGCCGCGCTGGGCTCCGGACGGACGCTCCATCGTCGTCGCCGGCCAGCAGCGCGGGCACCGGGGGATATTCCGGATCGACCTGGCGACCGGGCGCGCGGAACTGCTGGTGCCGGGTGACGAACCGCGGGTCTTTCAGCACGAGCCCTCGCCCGACGGCCGAACCCTGTACTTCGTGCGAGGCCCTGTCTCGGACAGCATGAACAGTGCGCTGGTGGCGCGCGATCTGGAGACGGGCGCCGAGCGTGTGCTGTGCCGGTGCTGGCCGGTGACGCTCGCGGTGTCTCCGGACGGCTCGACGCTGGCGTTCGCGACGCCGCTGAACCCCCAGAGGGGGAATTCCATCCGACTCATTCCGGCGCAGGGCGGCCCACAACGCGTGCTGTACGAGAGTCGCACGCCGCTGGCCATCATGAACGGTTACGGCGGGTTGGCTTGGTCGCGCGACGGTCGGAGACTGCTGTTCGTGAGAAAGGTAGACGAGCCCGGCACCGGGTATGACTTGATGGTGATCCCGGTGGCAGGCGGCGAGCCCCGGAAGCTCCTGAGTGCGCCCCGGATCGTGTTCCTCCGGGTGCACCCCGACGGGCGGCGCATCATCTGGGGCGGCGGGCAGTTCCGGGCCGAGGTGTGGGTGATGGAGAACTTGCCGGGTATGGGCGCCGCCGCGGGCCCCGCGCCGTCGCCCCGCTGAGCCTGCGCGGGCCGTGTGGCCGCCTACCGGGCTGACGGCTGCCGGCTGACGGCTGACGGCCGCTGGCCCTACTCCACCACCGGCGACGGCCCCGGCGTCCCGGAGAAGATCCGGCTCACCAGGAGCCACGCCCCCACGTGCATGAGGAGACTCAGCACCATCCCCGCCGCGAGCGCCCCGCGCAGGCCGCCTGCCGGCAGCAGCAGCAGCGCCGCCGCGGTCGTCGCGCTCCAGCCCACGACGCGCCGCGCGGCCACGGGCCACGCGGTGCGGATGGAGTACCAGAGGTCGATCGGCGCGTAGAGGGCGGCCAGGAGCCGGATGCCGAGCAGGATCCCCGCCACGAAGATCAACGCGATCAGCAGGACCAGACTCACGCGGCCTCCCTCACGCGAGCACCCGGACAGTGCCGGCGTCGCCGTCCACGAGGAGCCGGTCGCCGGTGTGGATGCGCGTGGTGCAGTCCGGCACGTCCACCACGCAGGGAAGCCCGTATTCGCGGGCCACGGTCCCGGCGTGCGAGAGGAAGCTGCCCACTTCGACCACGGCCGCGCCGGCGGTGAGGAAAAGCGGCGTCCACGCCGGGTCGGTGTACGGAGCGATGAGGATCTCGCCCGGCCTCAGTTCCACGTCCACCGCGGGGTCGAGGATGACGCGCGCCGTACCCTCGCAGCGGCCGGGGCTCGCCGTCTGGCCGCGGAGCACGACGGCATCCCCCGCATCGGCGGGCGCGTCGGCCGGCCTGCGTGGGAGCGTGAGGCCGATGGTCCTCGGCGGTGTGATCTTCGAGAGACGCACGTGCTCCCGCCGCCGCTCGGCGATGCGCTCCTCGACGTCGGTCCAGTCCAGGGCGCCGCGCTCGAGGTCCTCAACCTCGGCACACTCGAGGTAGAAGATGTCGTCCCGGCACCTGAGCCTCCCTTGCGCGATGAGCCGCGTCTCGAGCCGCAGGATCTTCTTCCTCGTGATGTACGCCGCCATGATCCAGTAGAAGCGCGAGTTCTCGCGCATCGTGACGTAGTACTTCACCCGCTCCCTCACGTGGCGCACGAGCCGCCGGCGGAGGCCCAGCGCGCGCTCGGCCGGAAGCCGCGAGAGCCCCTCGGCGATGCGCCGCTCCAGCTCAAGCCGCCGCTGCGCGACGCGGCGCTCGTGCTCGGCCGGATCGCTCTCGACCAGCAGGTAGTTCCGCACCATCCCCAGCACCGGCGCCGGCTCCTCCTCCCAGCGCGGCGAGCGCAGCTCGAACTCCTTGAGGGCGCGGTGGCCGAAGGTGGCGAGAAAGGCGTCGAGGTGCGCGACGAACGCGGCGGCTTCGGGCGCCGCGCGCAGAAGCGACAGCGCGGCCTCGGGCGGATGCGCGAGGAGCAGCGCCCGCACCGGCTCGGTGCGGCGCGCCTCCTGCGCGAGCGTCCAGATGCGCCGCCCCGCCTCTGCCGAAAGCACACCTTCACTGCCGGAAGTGAGGAGACCGAGAGCGTCGCGCGGCAGGTCGGGGAGCCAGCGCCGCAGCAACGCCCGGAGCGCCGCCATCCAGAGCATGTAGCGGACCGCCGAGCCGTTGATGGCCATCACGTGGCGCCCGGCGGGCGCGCGGAGCATCGAGAAGAACGAGGTGCCGAGGAGCAGGCCGCGCCAGGTGTCGCGCACGCCGAGCGCGTCGTCTGCGTCGGCCGCCTCGGCGGCGCGGCGGAAGCCGTCGAGGAAGTCGGCCGGCAGGCGCGTGGTGCGGGTGTAGAGATTGGCGCAGATGCCGGCGAGGGCGAGGCCCAAGAGGGCGGCCGCCAGCAGCCGGGAGGGAGCGAGTCGCAGCGGCGGCGCGCCGCCCTCGTCGCTGAGGTAGAGGAACCGCGCGAGGTCCTCGTCGCTGAGGCGCAGCGGGACGACGCTCCGCACCAGCGCCACGTCGAGGTAGACGCGTCCGCCG
>Ga0315287_10000263_pt1 | contig 45848 bp, 50 predicted proteins | sample YL17G11_0_MG_FD_205037 | JGI IMG/M metagenome (GOLD analysis project Ga0315287, IMG submission 205037) | Sediment microbial communities from Yellowstone Lake, YNP, Wyoming, USA - YL17G11_0 | ecosystem: Environmental > Aquatic > Freshwater > Lake > Sediment | place: USA: Wyoming | collected...
GCGTCTGCTGCTTACCTTCGGCTCGGTTATCCAGCCTCGTACTATGGTAGCCGGTGTGAAGATGCTCCCCCCGGCACATCGGTTGATATTCGAGGCTGGTGCCGTCAGGATCGAGCGTTACTGGAGCCTGAGCGACAACCGGCATCCTGAGATAAGGACCCTCCCCTATCCGGAACAGGTCGCACTGATTCGCGAGGCCTTGACCGAGAGCGTCCGCTTGCAGATGATCGGCGACGTGCCGGTCGGCGCGTTTCTGAGCGGCGGGGTAGATTCGTCCGTGCTGGTGGCGTTGATGACCAGGCAGACGAGTCAAAAGATCCGCACCTGTTCCGTCGGCTTCGGGCAAGAAGGGGCCGCTATCGACGAAACCGACGATGCGCAAAGAATTGCCGACTTTATCGGCACCGATCATTCACGCATCGTTGTCGCCGGCCAGGATATGGCCGACAACGTTCTGCATATCGCCGCCGCCTTGGATCAGCCGTCGGTGGATGGGGTCAACTCCTGGTTTGTCTCACGCGCCGCCCGCCAGGATGTAACGGTGGCGCTCTCCGGCACCGGAGGTGATGAAAGTTTCGGGGGGTATCCCTGGTTCATCACCATGGTACTGGCGGCGCAGCGTTTCAAACAACCTTCGCTGCGCCAGTACGCTGGCCGTTTTCTGCAATCAACGGTCTTCGACGGTCTGGCCCGAACCCGCTTTTCCGGGCTGCTGGAACAGTATCGGGGGGAAGGAAGTTTCCTGGCGCGTTTTTCCCGTACCTACAACATCTTTGGCGGTGTAGGGGCAGCGCAGATGCTCTCCCGCGAGTTACAGAACAAAGCCGCCTGCGGCCGAGAAATGGCGCTTGACCTGCTGAATGCTGACGAACTGGCAGACGCGCAGTCACTGGAACGGGTTTCTGCTCTGTGCTTGCGCGGCTATCTGCAAAACCAGTTGTTGCGGGATATTGACGCCGTCTCCATGTCCCATTCGCTCGAAGTGCGGGTGCCGTATCTTGATGTGCCGCTGATCGATCTGGCCCTCTCCCTGCCCCAGTCTTCCAAGCTGTCCGATCTTTCCGGCGTGCCGCGTCCGGAATCGGCCAGCTACCGTGCCACCGGCACCAAAAAGATACTCGTCGATATCGGACTGGAGCTGCTTCCGCCGGGGATGGACGAGCAGCCCAAGCGCGGGTTTGCCATGCCTTTTAATGCCTGGATGCGGGGGGAATTGCGCGAGGTCGTGAACGACACGCTCGCAGACGATACGATACGGCGCAGGGGGTTGTTTGATGCAGAGCAGGTACAACTGCTGAAAACGAGTTTTGACGACGCTAGAATTGACTGGCCACAACCATGGCTGTTGATGATGACGGAGTTGTGGTGCCGGGAAGTGCTGGACCGGGGAACCGAGGCACAATCATAGATGGAGGAGAATGCACAGCGAAAAACGCGGGTCCTCTTTTTTGTCTGGGGTGATTCCATCCATGCTCGCAGACGTATCCGCATCTTTACGGAAGACCCCTCGTTTGAAGTGGGTGTCATTTCCACTTTCGGATATGATTTTGAAAAGGCGGAAAACTTCTATTTATGCGATAGCGGGCGCGTCAACCACGTACGGACTGGCATGTCATTCTTTCGAAAAGTGGTGCGAGGTGTTCTGTCACGCCTTCTACATTTCGACTTGCATGAGTGCTACAGCTTGATTGCGGACGCCAAGCTGACCAAGGGATACGTAAAAACGTTCAGGCCGGATATCGTTTTTCTGCAGACACTGCTCTATCCTTGTTACCTGTCATATCTCATCCCCAGAACAATTCCATTGATGATAACCTTCTGGAATGGGGATGTGACCTGGTGGGCCCAGTGGAATGGTGTGGAGCGTCTGTTCAAAAGGAAGATCGTAGAGTACGGCGTTAATCGTGCATCCGCCATGACTGTCAACTCGCAGATCGCTTACGATGTCTGTCTGGGGTACGGTGCGCCTTCGGAAAGGATACATCTGATCCGCTATCCCGGCGTTGACCTGGAACGCTTCAAACCGGCCTCGCGGGAGGATGCACGCCAACGACTCAGTATTCGGCGCGGCAAAGTCATCCTCTGTCCTCGCGGCCTTGGCGGATACCTCAACAGCGATATCATCATAGAAGCCGCTGCTACGGTCATAGCAAGAATTCCTGAGGCCATGTTTGTTTTTATCTCCGGGGTCGGCAATGATGCTGAATGGCAACGACATCTGGAAAGGGCAACCCAGCTTGGCATCGCAGATCACCTACGACGTGACGGGCAAGTCCCTTGGGATGCTATGCCACTCTACTATCATGCGGCCGATGTGGTTGTTTCCATCTCCTCAAATGATTCGCTCCCCAACTGCATGCTCGAAGCGATGGCGTGCGGGACTCCTCTGGTCATGGGTGATATTCCGCAGATTCGGGAGTGGGTGACGGATGGAGTGAATGGTCTGCTTGCGCCTCCTCGCGATTCCGAGGCGGTATCGCAAGCGATGCTGAGACTTCTTGAAGACGATGGCATACTGGCATCGGAGTTTGTGCGCCATAACCTTGACCTAGTCGGTCGTGAGGTTGACAGCAGAATGAATTCACTCCTGGTCAAACAGTTGGTCCATGATATTGCGGGAACACATTTTCAAGAGGATGGAACTTCCTTCGTACCGGTCCGAGTATCAGGGCGGGGCGTCGGCGCGTCGAGGACGTAGCGGGTCGGAGCGACGATCGCGACGGACTCCTGGACTTGGGCGCCTCCGGCCGCTTGACGTCGGCGCATCCCCCGGGTCCCTCTCGCGTACCAGCCGCAGTAGCGCGTCATCACCTGACCCGGATCGGGGATGTGGGTGAGGAGGCGGGCGAGAAACTAGAGCGGGTCCACGGCCTAGGTGCCGGCCGCAGGCCGGTCGGTTTTGTCGGAGCGACAGGTTCTACGTGGACATCGAGAAGGACGGCAAACGCTTCCGCATCCGCTCGAGGACGTCCGGTGCGCCGGCAAGGTGCTCCCGGCTCTCGGCGTCGGGGCACCCCCTCACCATCCGCCTGATCGCCACCGAGGAAGACACCTCGTGAAGCCCCCTCCTCGCCTCACCCCCTCCGGTACCTCCGTGGTGCCAACGGACTTCCTGCGCCCATACAACTCGTGGTTCTAGAAGGACTTCCAGTTTCCTATTGTCAGGATTTGCGGCGCTCTCATTCTGCCTTTGCCAGGCTCGACCGTGCCCACACGCACGGCGGCGTGGATGTCCATGTGGATAGCGAAGCAAAGGTGATCGCCGAGGTGCAGCCGCAGGTCGCGATCAACCGTAGAGGAGTGGTTGATCAGAGTCGACCAAAGGAGGGCATAGTAATGAGTATAAGAAGGTTATGGCGCCAAGTCATCGGCATGTTCTTGGTGGCGACGTGGGTGCTTGTCTGCCTCTATCTCTGGTGGGTCGTGGCGGGAGCTTACGGGAGTGGTTGGATTGCGCGTGAGTGCCCTGCCGCTGCGTCGGTGATTAGGAATACGCAGTCGGCGATCCATCCGTGGATTTGGCGTCAATACATATTCGCTGTGCAGTAATGTGGCCTGTTCCGGATGCCGATCAATAGCGTGTTCTATGCGGGACCTATGGGGTCAATGGGCATAATGGTTCAAATGGCGATTGCGGTGACCTATGCGGGGGTTTGTCTGCTCATTGGGTGTGGCGCATTGTTCCTCTTGCTACGAAGGTCCAGGGTGAATGTCGATCCATTCGGCATGCTCGGATCTGGATTTCTGCTTGGGCAGGGGCTGTTGGTTGGCGTTTGGACCCTGGTGGGATTGATGGCGTGCTTCACTCCGGGAGTCGTATGGGTTGTTCTAATTCTCTTCTTGCTCGCGGGTGTCGGGGGAGGGTGGAAACATCGGCACGACGTCCGCGCCGGTCTCCGGACGTGGGCTATGCGATGGCCGCGCATATCTTGGATGTGGGTTCTGGTAGCGATGGCCGTCATTGCGCTGCTGAGCCTCCATGGGATGGCGGCTTGGATCAAGCCGCCCTCCGGCGATGCGGAGGCCTTTTACATGGTGTTTCCCAAGATCCTGGCGGCTTCTGGTCGGATTACGCCCCAACCGAATTACTATGAGTTCTCGCAAGTCGGTCTGTTCGGGGAAATGCACTATGCCGCGCTGATGGCCATCGCCAGCCCATCGGCAGCCAAGGCGCAAGCCTGGTTCACGGCCATCGCGGCAATCCTGATGCTTGTCGCGATTTGCGGCCAAGCCGGCCTGGGCTATCGCGGGTATATCGTGGCCGTCCTAATGCTGGTCACGTCGTCATCTTTCGCTCTATATATCAGCGATGGGAAGGTGGATCTGTTTGGAGCGGCTTTGGGGTTGGCTGCTTTCTACTGGGCGCTTCAGCTCCGTCATTCCACACAGGGGTTGCCTGTGGTTCTCACGGGGTTGTTTGCGGGGTGGGCTTGTGTGGCGAAGTTCTCCAATATCCCCGTCGTCCTTCCGGGAGTGTTCTTGCTGATGATGTGGATTTGTTGGCTGCGAGTGGAGAGCGGGATCACATCGATCAGGCAGGGGGGGCGGACCGCCGTAAGGTTGGTGGTCAAGCTGGGTCTGTTGGTCGGGATCGGTCTTGTGATTTCAGGAGCCCCACACTTGGCAAAGAACGCCGCTTTGTTTCACGAGCCTTTTGCTCCATTTTGGGGTAGTGGTGGGCGATGGACCGACCAGGTGTGGTTTTCGCCGGCAACGACGAATTTCATCCTGGCAACCTATCCCATTGCGCTAGTCTATGGGCAATACCCCATGCAGGGAGGGAATATGTCCGCTCTGATTCTGGCCATGATGCCAATGGCCGCATGGCTTCGGCCGCCGCCCAGATTGGTGCGAAGCCCACTGGTCCAAGTAACGACGATAGCCGTGATATGCCTGTTGCTCTGGATGGCGGCTCGACCGGCGGTTATCGCGCCTCGATATATCCTGGCCACCCTTATTCTGTTTATCCCGCTCGCGGCGCGTTCCGCCGAACGAATGTTCGAAACACCGTCTCCTGTATTCGCGGGGCGTCTCCTCGTGGTGGTGGGCTTGCTTGTGGCCTTGTTCATAGGGTTCTATCCACTGAGAGCGATCCCGCGCCAGTTCGTCGCCTTTCTCCGTGGACAATTGCCGGAGTCCACGTTTGCATCTTCATATTATGCCTCATTGGAGCGACTGAATCAGGTGGCCAGGCCGGGCGCCCGCGTCTATCTCGGCGGATACTATTCCTACTATTTGCGGAGCGATTTACTGCAATGCATGAGCGGGCGTGGCGACCACGATGTTCAATGGATTGACGACCCGAGGAAACGCTGGGGGGATGTGTTCGACCACGGTTTTGAGTATGTCGTCATCCAAAATGCTTCGCATGGTTCCTTGGGTAACTTGCTGGACAATTCCGCACGTCCGACCTGGCTGACCGTCTCGAATGTCTATGCGGATGAGGCCTCAACGATCTATGCCCTCTCGTCAAATGACCCGAATCACATTCCGGCGGTTACATGTCGTTCAGCAGGTGGAACCGCCTGGCGCGTGATCGCGCAGCCTCGCAATCCTTAGCACGGAGAATCGCATGATATCCAACAAGACCATATTCATCACCGGCGGCGCCGGATTCATCGGATCCACTCTGATCAAACGGTTGGTCTACAAGAATCGCGTGATCGTCTATGACAATTTTGCCCGCGATTCGTTGAAACACCGTGCTTACAAGGGCCACAAGAATCTGACCGTAATCAAGGGCGATGTCCTGGACTACACCCACCTGCGCGGGAGCATGGAAGGTGCGGATGTGGTGATTCATTGCGCGGCGATTGCCGGGATAGACACGGTCATCAAGAGCCCGGTAATGACCATGCGAGTCAACATGGTCGGATCCGCGAATGTGCTGGAGGCGGCCGCCTCCCTGCCGAGGTGTGACCGGGTGGTATGTTTCTCCACCAGCGAGGTATTTGGTCAGCACGCGTTCTGCTCGTCCGAGACGGACAAGACGGTGACCGGTACCGTGGGCGAGGCGCGATGGACCTATGCAGTCAGCAAACTGGCCGAGGAACATCTGGCTATTGCGTATCACCATGAAAAGGGCTTGAGGGTATCGGTAGTGCGCCCGTTCAATGTCTACGGACCGGGCCAGGTTGGAGAGGGGGCCATGCGCATATTCATCCAGCGCGCCTTGCGGAACGAGCCCATCGAGATTCATGGCGACGGCACTCAAATACGTGCGTGGTGTTACGTGGACGACATGATTCAAGGAACCATGCTGGCCATGACGCATCCCAAGGCCATTGGGGAGTCGTTCAACATTGGAAATCAGCGGGCGGTTGAGACCATCTACGGATTGGCGAACACGGTGGTGCAGGTGCTTAAGTCAAAATCGCGCATTGTGTTCATCAAGAAGGAATATGTTGATGTTGAATTGAGGATCCCTGCCGTTAGGAAAGCGCGGGAACTGTTGGGTTTTGAGGCCACCGTGGACCTGGACGAGGGCATTCGTCGGACGGCCGCATTTTATCGGAAGCTGATGACCGATAAGAAGGGCTAGATTGGAGAGCGATCATGATTCGACTGACGATTCCGCCCATTGAGTCCGACGATCTCGACGCGGTTCGGACTGTATTGGAGTCCGGTATTCTTGTCCAAGGTGCCAGGGTCATGGAGTTCGAGCAAGCCGTGGCTCGTCACATCGGCGTCGATCACGCGGTGGCAGTCAGCAATTGCACGGCGGCGTTACACCTGTCCCTCCTCGCTCTCGACGTGCGGCCGGGCGATCTTGTGCTGGTGACGGCCTATTCCTGGCCGGCGACCGCCAATGTGATCGAATTATGCGGCGCGCAACCTGTCTTCGTGGATATCCGTCCGGACACGTTCAACATAGATCCCATTCGACTCGAAGAGGAGATCAAGCGGTTGATGTCGGTGACCGAAACCGCCCGCCGGGTCAAGGCGATCATCCCTGTGCATGCCTTTGGACAGATGGCTGACATGCCTGCCATCATGGACCTGGCCGACCGATACGGTATTCCGGTTATCGAGGATGCCGCCTGCGCTTTGGGGGCGTTGATCGCCGGACGGCAGGCCGGGACCTGGGGGCGCATGGGGTGTTTCAGTTTCCACCCGCGCAAGGCGATCACCACGGGCGAGGGCGGCATGGTTGTGACGAACGATGTCGGATTGGCTAACCGCCTGCGGTGCCTGCGGAATCACGGGTTGGATCCGGAAGCAACGACCCCGGATTTCATTGCTCCCGGGTTTAACTACCGGCTGACCGAATTTCAGGCGGCGATGGGGTTTACGCAAATGCACAAGCTGGAGCGTGTGATTGGCGCCCGTCGGGATAAGGCCGGCATTTACGACAAGCTATTGAGCGGGACAGAGATCCGGCCGCCAGACGGCGCGGCCAACAGCATGCCTGTCTATCAGTCCTATGTCGTGTCTTTGCCTTCCACGGCGGCAACGCGGCGAGCCAGCGTCATATGCCGACTGAAGGAGCGGGGGGTGGAAACCACGATTGGGACGTGGCATATGCCGCTGGCGCGATACTTTCGGACTCGATATGGATATAGGGATGGTGACTTCCCCGTCACCGACCGGGTGTTTGCCGCGTCGTTGACGCTTCCCCTGCATGAGCAGTTGAACGCGGATCTTCAGCAGAGCGTGGTGCATCATCTTGTAGAGGCGATTCACGAGGTGAGCTAGCCTCTCGGTCACCGTGACGGTCGCCGGCATGGCCACGAGGTGGCGGAAGATCTGGCGCGCTTGCGCGTCGCCGTAGCCCCGCATGCGTCCCGCCAGCAGGCGGTAGAGCCCGCTGGCCACCAGAGCGGGGTCATGTCGAAGTCGACCTTCAAGCCGACCGCGGAGGACAACGCATCCATGTGGAAGAAGCGCACGGCATCGGAGAGCGCGTTTTCGATGAGCATGCGCTGCACGTAGCGCGTGATGAGTGCTTTCGGTGAGGACGGGTGGTCGTTGGTCAGCAGGATCGTGGGTTCTTCGTGTCCGAGGTCCAGCAGGTAGAGCTGGCGAAAGCGCCGCCCCGCCAAGGTGACGGGCTGCTCGTAGTAGCGCGGGGTCCGGTACTTGCGCGTCGGCACGTCCAGCTCGACCGTGTGCCACGCCGATCGGGGCAGCAGCGCGATCTCCTTGAGGAGCGTGGGCGAACGGCGCCTGAGCGTGATGAACGGGAAGGGCAATGAAGACACTTCACCGCACTATTTCCGCGCGACGCGGACTCGCCCATCCTAGTTGTTCGATATTGGAGCACGGGTCAGAGCAGAGGACAATGTCAATATGATTTACGTCGAAACCGGATCTCTCCCCGATAGGGAGACACTGTATACTATGTTGCTTAACTGCGACTATAGGCGTTTCACTGGTTGGCCAGGAGCCGATGTCCACAGTGTGGCAGAGTATCTCTGTGATGACATCTGTCAGCCCAGGAATCTGGGTAACACCATTACTGCCTTTGACGGTCATCGGCTGGTGGCATTGTTGACCTATTCTGATTTGGATTGGGATTCCAGGCACTATGGCTACAAGTCAGGACATATTCAGCACCTTCTCACAAACAACAACCTCGATCACAGCTTGATCAGACAGAGTCTAGATCAGGTATTGTCCTCGTTCAAGCAGCGTTGCCTAGATGCAAAGATCGAGTTCGTGTCTGCTGATTTGGGTAGCTGGGATTTCAATAAAGGTTTTGCTCTGCAAACTGCCAACTTCAAGTACGTTATCACCCAGATAGATGGATTTGTAAAGAAGAAGATTGATCCTATCCGGGTAGGTGACGAGGTTGAAGTCGGCCCTATTGGGTCAGATGAAGTCGAGTATTTTGAACAGTTGGTTGCTCAGTCATATTTCCTCGGTGGACGATTCTATGCTGATCCTGGTTTTGACCGGATCAGAGTTAACCAAATGTACGCCAGTTTAGTGCGCACATCCTACGAGAACGGGCAAATCCTACTCTCATACCGAGTCAAGGGCCAGCCGGTAGGGTTATTTATTTGTAGAAGTATCGAGACTTACTCCCATTTCGGCGGGTTGGGCGTTGCTCACCTTCGCTTTCTTATCGTAGATCCTCGGTTTCGTGGGCGTAAGATTGCCCAAGATCTATTTGTACGAACGGTGAATTTCTTGAGAGACTACTGCGAGCTGGTTGTGACTGGACTGGAAATTCACAACATACCATCCTTGAACCTGCATGCTAATCTGTCCTTCTCTTTCAATTACAGCCACAATACCTATCACTGGCGTAAGTGATGAATACCCGGCCACTTAAGATTGCTATGTTTAGCAACTTGTTTCCCCCCATACCAAGTGGATCGTCCACTTTTACCTGGGAATTGTCGCGCCGCCTAACCGCTTGTAACCACAGAGTCACGGTAGTAACTGCCCGCGTGGAAGATGCGCCTGAAGCAGAAGTGAAAGATGGCGTTCAGATCTATCGCTTACCGTCTATTCGGTTGCCACAACTTGCTCTGGCGCACAACTTCCGATATCTGACCTACACCTACACACCGCGCAATTTGCGCTTCCTGAAGGGCCTCTTCAGAAATGAACAATTCGATGTGATCCACCAGCAGAACCACATTTTCGATACTATTTTGAGTTCATCTCATTTAGCCAGGGCTTTTTGCCTGCCCCTGATGCTTACCATACACACTCCGGTGCAACACCCGAATCCGCTGTTTGATAAGGTGTTGTGTGCTTTAGATGCCATATCACACAAGGTTATCTTTGATCAATCAGACTCTATAGTGTCACCAGATCCAGTATCTAGGCGCTACGTAGAAACGCGTCACCGTGTTAAGGAATCACCCATAATCCCGTATGGTATTAGCGTACCTGCGCCCAATCCAGACGATATTGTCGAAGTATGTCAGCGCTGGGATCTGAAAGGTAAACTAGTCTTACTCTCGTTGGGTCACGTCAACGGAATGCGGAATCGCCTGGATTTGATCCAGGCGATGCCAGCGGTGGTCCAACGAATCCCAAATGTGTGTTTGCTCATAGTTGGTGAAGTTGGGATACAAGAACCTGTGGATGCAGTATTGGGCTTGGGGTTGGAAAAGCATGTGGTCTTTACCGGGCCTATCCCACACGAAACAATGCCTGCCTATTTTGCCCTAGCGTCTCTGGAGGTACACACTTTCAGCGGACCGTATCCTGGACCCGGGATTGCCTCACTCGAAGCGATGTCCACTGGCTTGCCAGTTGTAACTGGCGAAATTGGCCCCGAATATGATTACAGGCACCTCCGCAATTGGGAAAACGTCGTGTTCGTTCCTGTAGACAAACCGGAGGCAATTGCACAGAGCATTATTCGCTTGTTGATAGATGACGTAACCCGGCGAAACATTGGCGCGTCTGCCAAGAAGATGATGGCAAGAATGTACTCTTGGGACGTAGTTTGCAATGCTTACATCGACATCTACAGGCAGCTCATTGAACAAGGCATCAACTCGGAAAGTATGAAATGAGCACTTATTGGCTGGCTTTGTGTGCCAAGTCGATCTGAGCGCTCTACTATCGGCATCCTATTTGTATGAGCGCGTAGCCCGACAGGGGCCTGTGCATCGGCAGGATGGGTAACTCCTGTACTATGAGTATGAGATTTGCTTTGGTGTCGCACGTTCTGCCGCCCTCGTGGTCCGGTCAAGCGGTAGTGATCTATCGTTTGCTTCGCGACCTGGAACCAGGCAGCTACTGCCTGATCTCTCGACAGAATTGCGCTCCAAGTGGGCAGGAAGAGACATCTTCTGGATTGCCGGTTCCCCATTATCATCTTCCAGCCGAATTCCGGATAAGAGGCGCAGGGCGGCTGGGTCTCGAAGTGGGAAGTGACTGGCTGCGAACATTCCAGCGCGCCCGACACATCGCCCGCATTGTCAAGCAGGAACGAGTGGAAGCAGTTGTTGCCTGCTCGGGTGACCTGTACGATTTGCCGGCGAGTTATCTGGCCAGTCGGTGGGTCGGTGTGCAGTGTTATCCCTACCTATTTGATGATTACATCTATCAATGGGCCGTACCCACGCAGCGATCGTTTGCGCAGCGTTTTGCGCCGAGGCTGTTCAGAGGCGCTGCCGGAGTGATCGTTCCGAATGAGTTCCTGCGGGATGAGTACCGTTGTCGGTACGGAATCGAACCTGTGGTGATTCATAACCCATGTGCGGACTCACAGGGTGATCTGGAGCAAGAAGCAGCCTGGCCCGCTGACCCTGGCGAGATCACAATTGTGTACACAGGCGCTGTCTATCACGCGCACTATGATGCTTTTCGCAATCTGATCGCGGCGCTGGAGCAGTTGGGGCGGCCCAGGGTGAAGTTGCATCTGTATACCGCGCAACCGGCGGCGGACCTCGACCAGGAGGGCATCAGTGGGTCAAGCGTGATTCAACATCCGCATCTGCCTGAATCAGAAGTGAGCGCCGTTCAACGCCGAGCAGACATTCTGTTTTTGCCGTTGGCGTTTGATTCTCTCATTCCGGAGGTTATCCGGACATCTGCCCCAGGCAAGCTGGGTGAGTACCTGACCACTGGACGACCAACTCTGGCGCACGCGCCGGCAGACTCCTTTGTCGCTTGGTATCTCAAGGAGTATGCCTGTGGGTTGGTGGTAGATCGTAGCGAGGCATCCCTTCTAGCGCGCGCATTGCGGCGCATTCTGGATGACGCCGACTTGCGGCAGCGGCTTGGGGCGAATGCTCTTGCGCGCGCTCGAATTGACTTCAGCCAGCGGGACGCGCAGGCCAGGTTCATGAAGCTACTTCAGACTCGGACGGTCTAGCCTTGCGCATCCTGTTTGTGGCCATGTCCGAAAGCATCCACGCGGCCCGTTGGATTTCCCAGATTGCGGATCAGGGCTGGGACCTTCATCTGTTCCCGAGCGTGGATTATGGCATAACGCACCCTGATTTGAGGAATGTTACAGTTCATCATTCTGTGTATGGGAAACAGCAGAACCGTGATAGAACCGTTGACTTGCGCGGAGTGCCTGTTGTTTCAGGAGCCTTTGCCTATCTTGGACGGCATGCTCTGAAAAGGACGTGGCCCGATTACCGCGCGTTTCAATTGCACCGACTCATCAAGACGCTTCGACCTGACATCATCCATTCGATGGAAATTCAGGCGGCAGGGTATTTGACCCTGGATGTCAAGAAGCGCTGTGCCGGTCAATGTTCGCCGTGGATCGCGACAAATTGGGGGAGCGACCTGTATCTGTTCGGCCGCATGGCTGAACATGTAGATCGGATCAAGGCGGTTCTGGCAGCGTGCGACTATTATTCCTGTGAGTGTCAGCGCGATGTATGCCTGGCCCGGGATTTGGGGTTGCGTGGTCAAGTCCTTCCAGTATTGCCCAATACGGGTGGTTTTGACTTGGCGCGTGTGGCGCAATTCAGGCAGCCGGGACCGACCTCCGCGCGACGGTTGATCTTGCTGAAGGGTTACCAACACTGGGCTGGTCGTGCGCTGGTGGGATTGCGCGCGATTGCCTTGTGCGCCAGCAAGTTACAGGGCTATCGAGTCGTCATCTATTCGGCCGGCCGGGATGTCAGAATTGCGGCGGAATTGGCTGCCCAGTCCACCGGGATTCCGATTGACACTATTCCAGAATGTTCTCACGAGGATATGCTGCGTCTCTATGGGCAGGCCCGCATCTATATCGGCCTGAGCATCTCGGATGCGATTAGCACGTCGCTGTTGGAGGCCATTGTGATGGGCGCGTTCCCTATTCAATCGTGCACGGCTTGCGCCGACGAGTGGATTGTGGATGGACAGACTGGATTCATTGTCCCGCCCGAAGACCCGGAGCCCATCGCGGCGGCCCTTCGGCGTGCGGTGGCGGATGACGCCCTGGTGGATCGGGCGGCGGATCTCAATATCCAGACGGCCCGCGAACGGCTGGACCAGTCAGTGATTCGACCTCAGGTTGTTGCAATGTACGAAATGGTGATGGCCCAGGTAGATGCAAGTAGATGAGTTGGGCCGCCTCTGAATGTGCTGGTAAGGAGAACTATGCCAGACTATAGGCACTTCCTGCACAGAGGGATGAACTTCGCGACCAGGTTTACGGTGCGCCGTTTTACCCCGGTCCTGGCGCGAATGATCAGCTACATGGCGCGCACCGGATTGGGAACAGACGAGTGCCTGCGAAGAGGGGCACTGCCCATGCCCGTGCATTACCACTCACCGGTGCCGGATCTGAAGGATTTGGAACAGCGCCAGGTGTGGAATCGCCGGAGCGACTTGGCTGGGATTGACTTCCGCCCTGAGGCGCAAGTGGCGTTTCTTCGTGAATTGGGCCAGGAGTTCGGACGTGAGTGTGATTGGCCCCTTCTTCCTAGTGACGATCTCCATCAATTGCATATCAAGAATGGCAACTTTAGCTATGGATGCGCGGCCAGCCTTCACTGTGTCCTACGGCACTTTAAGCCACGGCGTGTCATTGAGATCGGATCAGGCAACTCTTCACTGGTGGTTGCGGCGGCCCTGTCGCTGAATTCCAAAGAATCCGCAACGGGGCGGGGGAACTATACTATCGTTGATCCCTATCCGCGGCCTATCATCGAGAATGGCTTGCCTGGCCTGACCCAATTGATCAAGGAGCGAGTTGAGTTGCTTGATGTGGGCTTCTTCAATGACTTGCGAGAGAATGATGTGCTGTTCATTGACTCGGGTCATACTGTAAGAACTGGAAGTGACGTGAATTATCTGATGCTGGAAGTGCTGCCCCGCCTGTCCCCGGGCGTGATCGTCCACTTTCACGATATTCATTTGCCGTACGAGTATTCAAGGGTGTATGCGACCAATCCACAGTTTCGGATGTTCTGGACCGAAGCCTATCTTCTACAGGCATTTCTTTGCTTGAATAGCCAGTTCGAGGTTTTGCTGGGGTTGGCGTACTTGATGATGGACCAGCGAGACTCGTTTCAGTCCGCTTTTCCATTGTACGACCCAATAGAGCACCAGGATGTGAGTGGGAGTTTTTGGATTCGCCGAAGACTGGCATGACCGGTTTACGAGGCACATCAAGCTCGTCTTCTACGGTGTGAGACTCGAGGTCTTATGAGAATCTTGGTTTTAGGTGGCGAAGGTATGTTGGGGCACAAGGTTTTCCAAGTGCTCAGCCAGCGCTTTGAAATGTACGCTACTTTTCAGAGTGCCGGGGGCTTGTGGACCAAGTTGCCCACATACGAAAGAGTAGATCGTAGATGCGTGTTGAGCAACGTCAACGCGCTGGATTGTGACAGCGTGGTGCGGGCCATAGCCCAGGTCAAACCGGGGGTGGTGATAAACTGCATTGGAATCATCAAGCAACTTAGAGAAGCCAGTGACCCGATCATCAGCCTGACTTTGAACTCGCTTTTTCCGCACCGCTTGGCTGACTTGTGCGCCCTCTGCGGTGCGCGCCTATTCCACATGAGCACCGATTGTGTGTTCAGTGGACGCAAGGGCAACTATACTGAGGACGACGTGCCGGATGCTGACGACCTGTATGGCCGCACCAAGCTGCTGGGCGAGGTGAACCGTGAAGGGTGTTTGACAATCCGTACTTCGATCTTTGGGCGAGACTTCTTCAAGCAGAGCGCGTTCTTGGAATGGTTTCTGAGCAACCGCGGCGGAATAGTCAAAGGCTACAAGAATGCAATCTACACCGGTTTTCCCACCCAGGTATTGGCGCGGATCATGGGAGACATTATTGCAGATCATCCGGATCTATCCGGTTTGTACCAAATCGCAGGCCAACCGATCAGTAAGTACGAGTTGTTGGTCAAGTTGCGAGAAGCTATGGGATTGGACATAGAAATTGAGCCCTACAATGACGATCCATGTGATCGTAGCCTGAGCGCGGCACGGTTTGTGGCCGCTACTGGTTACCAAATTCCTGGCTGGGACCAGATGCTAGCTGAGCTGGCTGCCGATCCTACGCGGTATGATGAATGGAGAAGACAATATGCAATTGCTTGAAGGCAAACGTGTATTGGTCACCGGGGGCACCGGGTCGCTGGGCAAGGTGCTGGTTCGCCGTCTTCTGTCCGGTGAATTGGGGCAGCCGAGCAAGATCATCGTGCTTTCGCGCGATGAGGCGAAGCAGCATGCCATGCGGGTGGCCTATCAACAGAAACAGGCGGCCACGGATGAGATCATCTATCGCAATTTTGAGCGGCTCTTGGAGTTCCGGATCGGCGATGTGCGGGACCTCCACAGCGTTGCCGCCGTTCTGCGCAACGCCGATGTGGTCTTCAATGCCGCTGCTCTGAAACAGGTGCCCACCTGCGAATACTTTCCCTTTGAGGCGGTGCAGACGAACATTGTTGGTCCTGAGAACATCGTGCGTGCCATCCGCGAGAACCAGTTAGCGGTCGAGACGGTGGTGGGGGTTTCCACAGACAAGGCGTGTAAGCCGGTCAATGTCATGGGCATGACCAAGGCCATCCAGGAGCGCGTATTCCTGCGCGCCAATCTGGATTGCCCCACAACCCGATTCATTTGCGTCCGCTACGGCAACGTGCTGGCCTCTCGGGGCTCGGTGGTCCCTTTGTTCCATGACCAAGTCCGGAGCGGCGGGCCGGTGACCATCACCACACCTGAGATGACCCGCTTCTTGCTCAGTCTGGACCAGGCTGTGGACACCATCTTCGCCGCCCTGCGCGGGGCGAACAGAGGGGAAACCTACATCCCCCGTGTTTCCTCGGCGCGTGTCGTTGACATTGCCGAAGCGCTGATCGGTGACCGCCCAATTCAGACTTCGATCATTGGCATTCGGCCTGGCGAGAAGATTCACGAGATTCTGGTATCTGAAGAGGAAGCGCACCGCACGGTGGCGCGGGATGGCTACTATGCGATTCAGCCGGTTTTGCCGGAGTTGCGCGACGCAGCCGAAGATGCGCAGCCATTGAGGAAGGAATACAGCTCTGCGGATGACATCATGACCAAATCTGAAGTGGCCGATATGCTGCGTCAGCACTGCCTCCTGATTGAGGATGCTCCGCGATTCGATGAGGGAGCATGAAGATGAAGGTGATGACCATCCTCGGCACTCGCCCGGAGATCATCCGCTTGAGCCTGGTTATCGGGAAACTGGACCGGCTGTGCGAACACGTTCTGGTACATACCGGCCAGAACTTTGATGCCAGCCTCAGCGACTTGTTGTTTCAGGAACTCGGCGTGCGGCAACCCGACCACATCTTGGGTGTGCGGGGGGATACGTTCGGTGAGCAGATTGGCCGGATGATTGCTGCCAGCGAACAAGTGTTGCTGGCCGAGAAGCCGGATCGGTTACTAATACTGGGAGATACCAATAGCGCCCTTTCGACCATTGTCGCCAAGCGGATGGGCATTCCGGTCTACCACATGGAAGCGGGTAACCGCTGTTACGATGACCGCGTGCCGGAAGAAGTCAACCGCCGGATCATTGACCATTGCAGTGATGTCCTGATGCCCTACACCGAGCGTAGCCGGGCGAACCTACTGCGCGAAGGGATTCGGGGCGAACACATCTATGTGACGGGCAATCCGATCTATGAAGTGATCGAGCATTACGATGCGAGTATTCAGAAGTCTTCCATCTTATCGGAGTTGGGCCTGGAGAAGGGACGCTATTTCCTTGTCACCATGCATCGCGCTGAGAACGTGGATATCGAAGATCGCTTGCGCCGGCTGACCACTGCTTTGAATCAAGTCCAGCGTGAGTATCAATTGCCAGTTATCGTTAGCACGCATCCCCGCACACGCGCGCGAATGGAAGCATTCGGCGTAGAATTGGAGAATGATCAAATTCGGTTCATGTCCCCATTCCGTTTCTTTGACTTTGTCTCCCTGGAGCGCAATGCGCTGTGTGTATTGAGCGACAGCGGCACGGTGCAGGAAGAGTGCTGCATGTTTCGGGTGGCCAATGTGACCATCCGCGATGTCACTGAGCGACCGGAGACCATCGAGTGTGGGAGCAACATTCTCAGCGGAGGCGAGCCAGAGATGATCGGGCAATGTGTCAACACGGCAGTGACGCAACTCGCCAATTGGCGCGTCCCCGCGGAATACATCGTTGCCGATGTGAGCACAGCAGTAACCAAGATTGTGCTGGGCTATCGAGCGATGTGTGCATGAGCGCGTTGTCTTTCGGAAGTGAGGAGGTTGTGCCATGGATGGCCCCCTAATATCGGTCATAATACCTGTCTATAATGGAGCAGACTATCTCAGGGAAGCTATAGATAGTGTCCTTAAGCAGGTATGCAATGACTATGAACTTATTGTAGTGAATGATGGTTCGAATGATGGGGGCGCAACGGAGGCTATCGTCGAATCTTTTGGTGACAGGATACGGTATTGTTACAAGGGGAATGGGGGAGTATCGTCAGCGCTAAACGTTGGCATTGCGCACATGAGAGGTGAGTGGTTTGCGTGGCTAAGTCACGATGATCTAATGTCCATTAACCGTATTGAATCTGACCGAAGATTGATACAACTGGCACCAAACGCTCGGGTACTATTTTGCAGAGCTGCTGAAATTGATGCTCAAGGTCGAGACATAGGAGAGACGTACTACCCGATTCAGGAAGTCAGAAGTCCCCGAGATGCACTTCGGCTTGGGGGGGTGAACTTCTGTGCAATGACAGTCCACCGTTCTTGTTTTCAGAAGGTTGGCTTGTTTAATGAGAAGAACTTGACCGCTCAGGACACAGAGATGTCTCTGAAACTGGCAAGTGCATACCCGTTCTTCCTGAATCAGGAGGCTACTTCGTATAGACGGGAACACCCAAGTAGAGGAACGCACGCATACTCTGAGCAGAGAAAGCGTGATCGCCTCCTCTTGTCGGAAAGTATCCATGACCAGATAGGATTTGAGAGGTTCTTCGGGGATATCGGCTTCGATGCAGATGCTAGGTCTAGGGCTTGGACGTGGCTGGGAAGGCTTTACGAATGGTTAGGGGCAGTTCACTATGCTGAAGAGTGCTATCGGAATTCGCTGGCGAGTGAAGTTGGATTGTTTAGACAACTTGCACGAAGAGCGGACATATTGAGAATCACGAACACAAGCCCGTTGCTGGCGCAACTCATCATTGGACTGAGATGTGTTGTTAGGCTGCAACGTCGAATGCATGGTTGGCGGAGAATCGTTACAATCCAATCAATGTTCTGACAGCGAAACGGGACGTGGGACCGTCTCTTGAGAAGATCTTGCGTGCGCCGCGCTGAGGTGTGTACGTCGAGGCGGCCGGTGTTGTGCGCAATCGTTGCTTGCAGGAGACTATTCCAGTGAACGTGGCTTTGCTCAAGCGAAGAGTAGATCTGGCCAGGTTCTTGTTGTTTCCACGAGATCACAAGGCGGATCTTAGATTTCAGATCAATCTGGAGTTCAGGAGAGTTCTGTCCAAGCAGAGAGGAATTGGCGAAGTCGAGGTCGAAGACTTGCTGGATTGGGACGCGTTGGAACTAAGGCTGTCCAGCCCAACGAGCTCTGATGGTCAAACGTCAAAGTTGGAGCTGTTGATTCTGGTTGGATTCGCAAAGTCTTTGAAGCCCGGCCGCAATTTTCTGGAAATCGGAACATACGACGGCAACACGGCTCTGAATTGCGCAGTCAACCTTGATGAAGGTTCAAGGGTAATCACGATTGATTTGCCGGAAGACTCGGCTTCCAGGAACCGTCTTGAGTATGACGATTGTCTGATTGGCAATCCGAATCGTTCGAAGAAGAAGTGTGCTGATGTGCCAAGGGTGCAGCAAGTGTATGCCGATTCGACCAAGCTGGATTTCGGGCAGTTTGATTTCAGTGTGGCATTCATTGACGGTGGTCATGACTATGAAACAGTGAAGTCGGACTCTCTCAACATCTTGAAGTACATCAGCCCTCCAGGTGTGGTTCTTTGGCATGATTATGACGTTGAATGCCCTGTTGGGGACGTGATTCATGAACTGGCTGGCCAATACCAAATATCCCGAATCAAGGGCACACGTATGTGTATTGCACGGGTAGGCGCTCGCAGTTCCATTCTTGGTTGAGGTGCGAGTGGCACGCCTATGGTGTGGAGGTCTACGGGGCATCCGGCTGAGTGACGGTTGCGGTCCGCAGCGCCGCGCGCAAGCGCGCGGGCGGCGGTAGTCCTTCAGGCTCCGGAGTCGCGGCTCGATGGGCAGCATGGCGGCGGGATACGAGCGCTGCGTGTGCTCATGGGCCCTGGATGCAGGGAGGGGAGGCCGACGGGGGGCACGGGTCGTGCGGGGAGGACATTGAGCGTGGCATACGCGGCCCTGGCGGTGCCGCTGTCTGGCCAACATTTCAACAGCCACTCGGGGAGCTCTTCGCTGGTCGTGTTCCGCACCGGCGGCCGTCTTGAGAGCAACCTACGATACCCGATCTTCAGCCTCGGCCGATCTCGTTGTCGGGGGAAGGGAGATGTACATGCAAACCGGTCTTGTGGTGTGAGATGCACGCCATCGTAACGGGAGCCGCGGGGTTCATTGGGAGCAACTTGGTGGATCGGCTACTCGCGGACGGTCACCTCGTTACCGGCATCGACAATTTCTCGACGGGGCAGCGCCGCTTTGTCGAGAACGCACTCGGGCGCCGGAACTTTCGTCTCATCGAGGGCGACCTGCTCGACCCGGATCTTCTTGTTCGATCGTTCGGTGGCGGCGACATCGTTGTACACCTGGCCGCCAATGCAGATGTGCGGTTTGGCACAACACACCCTCGAAAGGACCTCGAGCAGAACACGATCGCAACGTACAACGTGCTCGAGGCCATGCGAGCCAACGGTGTTACCCGTATTGCGTTCTCGTCCACTGGTTCCGTGTACGGAGAGACATCGGTCATCCCAACTCCCGAGGACGCACCGTTTCCTGTGCAGACCTCGCTGTACGGGGCTTCCAAGCTAGCTGGCGAAGGCTTGATTGAAGCATACGTCGAGGGTTTTGGCTTCCAGGCCTGGATCTTCCGTTTCGTGTCTATCCTCGGCGAGCGCTATTCCCACGGCCACGTCTTCGACTTCATCCGGCAGCTCCGTGAGGATCCCACAAAGCTCGTGGTGCTCGGCAATGGCAGACAGCGAAAGTCGTATCTCTACGTTCAGGACTGCATAGACGCGATGCTTCTAGCGATCGAGAAGGCGACTACCCGAGTCAACGTCTTCAATCTTGGAGTGGACGCATCCTGCGAAGTCAACGACTCGATTGGCTGGATATGTGACATTCTTGGCGTCCACCCCCGCGTTGTCTACTCCGGCGGCGACCGCGGTTGGGTCGGGGACAACCCTTTCATTCTCTTGGACGCGTCGAGGATGCGCGCCCTGGGGTGGTCGCCTAGGCTGAGTATTCAGGCGGGCGTCGCTCGGACCGTCGAGTTTCTCTTGGCCAATGAATGGGTAATGGAAGTCCGTCAATGAGGATATGCGTGCAAGGGATGTGGCACCTTGGCTCTGTCACCGCCGCGGGCTTGGCGTCGCTTGGACACGAGGTGATCGGCCTGGATTTCAAAGAGGAGACGATTGCGGGGCTGCGTCAGGGCCATCCTCCCATCTTCGAACCAGGACTTGAGGCGCTTGTCCGAGAAGGACTCTCATCGGGCAGACTCGGTTTCACGTCATCCCCGAAGGAGGCGACAGCCAGCATCGAAGCACTGTGGGTAGCCTACGATACCCCGGTGGACGAGGACGACAGGGCGGATGTTGGGTACGTGCTAGCTCAGGTCGAGAAGGTACTGCCCCATCTGCCGTCTCAAGTTGTCGTACTGGTGTCTTCGCAGTTGCCGGTCGGATCCGTCCGCAAGATGGAGGAGATGGCGTCCTCGCGGTGTGGCGCGCAACAGCTCACCTTTGCCTGCGTGCCCGAGAACTTGCGCCTGGGCAAGGCGCTCGAGGTCTTCTTGTCACCGGACCGCATTGTCGTTGGCCACAGAGGATCCGCAGGGCGGGTGATGCTTGAACGATTGCTCCGTACAATTGCCGAGCGCATCGAGTGGATGTCCGTCGAATCTGCGGAAATGACGAAGCACGCGATCAATGCGTTCCTGGCTACCTCGGTCACATTCGCAAACGAGATCGCCGCCATCTGCGAAGTCGTTGGGGCCGATGCCATGGAGGTCGCGCGGGGGCTCAAGTCTGAACACCGGATTGGGCCGCGAGCGTACCTGTCTCCTGGCGCGGCGTTCGCTGGAGGCACGCTTGCCCGAGACATCGCGTTCTTGAACGAACTTGCCGAGCAGACGCACGTGGCCGCCCCGCTCCTATCCGCGATTTCTCACAGCAACGATCATCACAAGCAGTGGGTGAAGCGGAGACTCGCGACTCTGTTCCCGAGCCTCGCCGGTACCATCGTGGCTGTTTGGGGCCTGACGTACAAGCCGGGTACGGATACCCTTCGGCGCTCCCTGGCAATTGAGTTGTGTGACTGGCTCATCGAGCGGGGCGTGGATGTGCGAGTACACGATCCCGCCGTGGGGGAACTGCCGGCTCGGTGGGGAGGAGTTGTTCGCCGATTCGACGACCCGCTCGCCGCCGCCCACGGCGCCCACGCGTTGGTCATCGCGACCGAGTGGCCGGACTACCGCAGCGTCGACGTAGCGAGCGCCGTCTCTCTTCGGAACGGTTTGGTGGTGTTGGACGCAAACCGCTTTCTCGCCAGCTTGGCGAGCGTTTCCGGGGTGCGGTACTTGGCGGTGGGGAGTCCCGACGGATCGGAGCTGAGTTCATGACTCGATTGTTGGTGGATCGTGTGGCGATCGTGACGGGGGGGAGTGAGGGCCTCGGGCGTGAGATCGGTCGCAAGTACGTGGAGGCAGGTGCAAGTGTGATGATCTGTGCGCGGGATGCGTCCAAGCTGGCTGAGGCACATCGGGAGCTCGCGGGCGCGTGCGGTCACGGTCAGCGGGTACTTGCCCGGAACGCGGATGTATCGCGCGAGGAGGACGTGGGGACGTTGGTGGCCGAGGCGCTGCGCGAGTTCGGCAGGGTTGACATCCTGGTGAACAACGCTGGTGTGTACGGACCCAAGGGGCCTGTCGATGGAGTCGATTGGCGTGAGTGGGTGCGTGCTATCGAAATCAATCTCTTCGGGTCGATTCTCATGTGTCGGGAGGTTCTGCCGCACTTCAAGGCGAACGGACATGGGAAGATTGTGCAGCTATCCGGGGGGGGCGCGACGACTCCGCTGCCGATGATCAGCGCCTATGCGGTGTCGAAGGCCGCGGTGGTTCGGTTCGTCGAGACTCTGGCGGAAGAGGTCCGCGGTCACGGCATCGATGTGAATGCAATCGCACCTGGCGCGTTGAACACGCGCATGCTTGAGGAGGTTCTTGAAGCTGGGCCAGAGAGGGTCGGGCTGGGATTCTATGAGCGTGCGCTCAGGCAGAAGACGGACGGAGGGGTGTCACCTGCCAAAGGTGCGGAATTGGCCGTATTCCTCGCCTCTTCTCAAAGCGACGGGATCACCGGGAAGCTGCTCAGCGCTGTGTGGGACCCGTGGGCTGACCTGCCGGAACACCTGGATGAGTTGAACAACACGGATGTGTATACACTCCGACGTATCGTCCCCAAAGACCGTGGCATGACCTGGGGGGGCAGTCAATGAGAATCGCGATTGTTGGCTGCGGACTGATCGGGCGGAAGAGAGCGCAGGCATTGGCTGGCGCCAGGCTCGTGGCTTGCGCCGACCGCACGTTGGGGCGCGCGGAGGCGCTCGCACGTGGCGTGCCGGAGTGCATCGCGCTGGCAGACTGGCGACAGGTCGTGACGCGAGACGATGTGAGCATCGTCGTTGTTGCCACCCCGCACGATTCCTTGGCGGAGATTACGCACGGCGCGCTTGAGGCCGGGAAGCACGTTCTAGTGGAGAAGCCCGCTGCGAGGCATGCCGGAGAGTTGCGTGCGATGTTGGCGTTGGCGGACCAGAAGCGGCTTCTCGTTCGTGTCGGCTTCAACCATCGCTACCACCGTTCGTTTCGGAAAGCGCGCGAGCTCGTTGATTCGGGAGCCCTCGGACCTCTGATGTTTCTTCGCGCGAGATACGGCCACGGCGGACGAGTAGGCTACGAGACGGAGTGGCGGGCGGACCCTGAAGTATCCGGTGGAGGAGAGTTGATTGACCAGGGCGTTCACATTATTGACCTCGCCCGATGGTTCCTGGGGGACTTCGTGGACGTTTCTGGTTTTGCCCACACGTACTTCTGGAACATGCCTGTCGACGACAATGCGTTCATGCTTCTCAAGACGGCTCAGAAGCAGGTCGCGCTGCTGCACGCCAGTTGTACGGAATGGAAGAACACCTTCTCGTTTGAACTCTATGGTCGTGTCGGGAAGTTGCAGGTGGATGGGCTCGGCGGCAGCTACGGTGTGGAACGGCTCTCGTGGTTCAAGATGTCGCCCGAGATGGGGCCGCCGGAGACCACGATATGGGAATACCCAATGGCTGATGATTCGTGGGAGAGGGAGATGGCCGAGTTTCTTGAAGACGTCCGTCTCGGTCGCGCGCCAGCCGTTGGGCTGAGCGATGCCGCGGCAGTGCTCGACGTGGTGGAGACCGTTTATCGGGCATCGGGTTATGATTATCGCCCGTAGCCCTCTGCGAATCACGTTGGGGGGAGGCGGCACGGACTTGCCGTCGTACTACCGCGATAACGGAGGGCTGCTCGTAGCGGCCGCAATTGACAAGTACGTGTATGTGACGGTCATGCGCCCATTCTCTCCAGGCATCTTCCTGAAGTACTCGCAACTCGAGACGGTCAAGCAGCCTCAGGATGTGCGCCACCCGATCATTCGCGAAGCGCTGGGGATGATGAATCTCAAGACGCCCCAGATCGAGATCACGACCCTGGCAGACATTCCTGCCGGGACGGGACTTGGGTCATCTGGGAGCTTCACGACAGCGTTGCTGAAGGCTCTGTATGCGCATCGTCGGTGGCCTCTCCGGCCAGCTGAGTTGGCCGAAATGGCCTGCCAAATCGAGATGGACCGACTTGGTGAACCTGTGGGCAAACAGGATCAGTACATCGCCGCCTATGGGGGGCTGACGTGCTTCAGCTTCAACAAGGATGACTCTGTTGAGGCGATCCCGCTCAATACCAGCATGGACACGCTGTTTGACCTTGAAGACAACCTGCTGCTCTTCTTCACCGGGCTCTCGCGAAGCGCAAGCAACATTCTCAGCGATCAGGACCTGCGCACCAAGCGGGGCGACGACGAGATGCTGAGCAACCTGCACTACGTCAAGGACCTCGGCATTCGGAGCAAGCGAGCGCTGGAGGCAGGTGATGCCGTTCGGTTTGGGGAACTTATGCACGAGCATTGGGAACACAAGAAGTGTCGCTCGCGAGGCATGAGCAATGAGCGCATTGACGCACTGTATGCTTGCGCTCTGGAGAATGGCGCGATTGGCGGCAAGCTGGTCGGGGCTGGGGGGGGGGGATTCCTGATGTTCTATGCTTCCGATCGCAACAAGCTGCGCCATGCGATGTCGAGGCAGGGGCTTGAGGAGGTGCGTTTCCGGTTCGATTTCGAGGGCACGAAGGTTGTCCTCACGTGACGATGTTGCCGGTGGCCATTCTCGCGGGTGGCTTGGCTACTCGCCTGCGGCCAATCACAGAGCGTGTGCCCAAAGCCCTTCTTGAGGTCGCAGGACGGCCCTTCATATTCCACCAGTTGGATCTCTTGACGCGACAGGGCATTGAGCGAGTTGTCTTGTGTGTCGGCTACCTCGGCGAAGAAGTAAGGGCGGTCGTTGGCGATGGCAGGGCGCATGGCCTCGCTGTCGACTACTCGTTCGACGGCAGCGTGCCGCTGGGCACGGGAGGTGCGCTTGCCTGCGCGATACCGAAGCTGGGGGATAGGTTCTTCGTCCTGTACGGAGATTCGTATCTACCGTGCTCGTTCCGCGACATTCAGGCGGCGTTCGAGGCCAGCGACCAGCCTGCCATGATGACCGTGATGCACAACAAGAACCGTTGGGAAGTGAGCAATGTGCTGTTCAAGGCTGGTCAGATCTTGATGTACAACAAGCGTGTCGCGAATGGGGACATGGAGCACGTTGACTACGGCTTGAGCGTGTTGTCAGCCTCGGTTTTTGAGGAATGCCCCCGTGATCGGGCCTTTGACCTCGCCGAGGTCCTCGAGACACTGGCGTCGAGGAGCATGCTCGGAGGGTATGAGGTCTTCGAGCGTTTCTACGAGATTGGATCGAGGCGTGGGATCACGGACACTGAGGCCTTTTTGCGGAGCCGAGAGGGCGTACGATGAGCTACACACGCCAGCACTTGCAGGAGTCTCGCGATGTCCTTGATAGGGTGGATGTTGAGGCAGTGGAACGAATGGTGACTACTCTCGCGACGGTTCGCGAGCGGGGTGGCAGGCTGTTCTTCTTGGGGGTCGGCGGAAGTGCGGCGAACTGCTCGCATGCCGTAAATGACTTCCGAAAGATCGCCGGTTTCGAGGCATATGCGCCTACGGACAATGTGGCGGAGTTGACTGCCCGAACGAATGATGAAGGTTGGGCAACGGTGTTCGTGGAGTGGCTCAGAACGAGCAAGCTGTCCGAGAAAGACGGGGTTTTCGTGATGTCGGTTGGCGGCGGCGATGTCGCGAACAACATCAGCACGAACCTCGTGGAGGCCCTCAAGTTTGCGAAGACGATTGGTGCCTCTGTGGTGGGGATTGTTGGTCGTGATGGGGGCTACACTGGCAGGGTCGCGGACGCGTGCGTCGTCGTACCAACCGTGAATCCGGACACAATCACGCCGCATGCCGAGGCATTCCAGGCCGTGATCTGGCACCTTCTGGTTTCGCATCCTGGGCTGAAGGTGTCCCAGACGAAGTGGGAAGAGTACTCGAAATGAGGCGGCGCGCGGTATTCCTTGACCGGGATGGGGTCATTAACCGCGCGTACGTCAGTAGCGGAATCCCGCATCCTCCGGCCTCACTGGCGGCGTTGGAGATTCTGGAGGGCGTCCCTGAAGCTCTTGAGAGATTGAAGGCGGCGGGGTTCCAGTTGTTGGTGGTCTCAAACCAGCCAGACGTGGCGCGTGGCATCACGCCTCGGGCGGTGGTGGAGGAAATCAACCACCATCTTCAGACGCAATTGCCCCTCGACGGGATTCTGACTTGTTTTCACGATGACGCGGACGTTTGTGAATGCCGAAAGCCCAAGCCCGGGTTGCTGCTGGCGGCCGCCTCGGCCAACGATCTCAATCTCTCTCAGAGCTACATGATTGGGGATCGCTGGTCAGATATGGAAGCGGGACGGAGAGCTGGTTGCTTCGCGTGCTTTGTGGATTGCGGCTACCTCGAGCGCCGTCCTCGGTTGTTCGATCTTCGTGTTAGCTCGCTTGCCGAGGCAACGACTGCGATTCTCCGCCGAGAGGGTATATGACTTCTTCGTTGAATGCGCTAAGGGTAAAGATCTTTGCCGACGGCGCCGACATCGCCTCTATCGGCGAACTGCGTTCGCTGCCCTTTGTCCGAGGGTTCACCACCAACCCGACCCTCATGCGGAAGGCGGGTGTTTCGTCCTACCGCGCCTTCGCGAAGCAGGTGCTTGACTTGGTTCCTGACAAACCGGTGTCGTTCGAAGTGCTCGCGGACGAGTTTGACGAGATGGAGCGGCAGGCACTTGAAATTGCCAGTTGGGGCAGGAATGTCTTCGTGAAGGTGCCTGTAACGAAATGTAGCGGGGAGAGCAGTTCTGATCTCTTGGCGCGCCTTTCGCGCGCTGGAGTGCAGGTCAACGTGACGGCGATCATGACTCTCCGTCAGGTCCAAGAAGTGTCAGCGGTGCTGAGCCGGGATGTCGCGAGCTTCGTTTCTGTGTTCGCAGGTCGCATCGCTGACACTGGGGTTGACCCCGTTCCAATCATGGCGGCGACAGTCGGCATACTGCGAGCTAACCCGAAGTCTGAGGCCATCTGGGCCAGCCCTCGCGAAGTGCTGAATGTCATTCAGGCGGATGCTGTTGGGTGTCACGTGATCACGGTAACACAGGAGATCATCTCCAAGCTGTCCATGGTTGGGTGTGACTTGGATGAGTTTTCCCTCGAGACGGTAAGGATGTTCTACCGTGATGCGGTGGCCGCTGGTCTTGCCCTGTAATTCATCACAGTTTCTTGTCGGAGCCAATGACATGACAGGCTCGAGCGCTAGTCAAGATTCAGCCGACGATGATGCCGCGCCGCTGCTGACTATTGCGACCATCTTGCTCCGACGGTCCAGGCTGTTGGCTGGGCTTGGCTGCCTTGGGATGGTCTTGGGCCTGGTTTCGGGCCTGGCGACCCCTCGCGAATACGTCGCAACGGCGACGTTCTTGCCGCAGGACGCCGAAGGCTCCGCGGCGCCGCTCTCAGGCCTGGCGATTGCGGCGTCACAGATGGGACTCAGGGTAGCGGCCGGGGGAAAGTGGAACGCAGCGTGGTACTTGCGCCTGCTGAGTTCAAGAGCGCTCTTGGAGCCGATCGCGCAGGAAACTGTGGTCGTCGAGGAGCTGGGGCGGCGCCGTGTCGCGGTGGGCGATTTGCTGGGCGTGCTCGGGGGACTGCCGCAGGTGATTAGCGGCCGGGAAGATCGAGAGATCGGCGCAGTACAGCTGAGGGTATCTACCCGGTGGCCGAGTGTATCGCTGGCCGTTGCGGAAAGCCTCCTGAGCGGAGTGAACCAGTTCACGCTGCAGTGGCGCCAATCGCAGGTCGGCATGGAGCGTCAGTTCATAGAGGGGAGAGGGTCTGAGGCGGAGAGCGCTCTCCGAGTTGCGGAAGACAGTTTGGGGGAGTTCCTCCGTCACAATCGTGCCATTGACGAGTCCCCGGAGCTGCAGTTTATACGCGGCCGGCTCGAACGTTCCGTCGCCCTTCGGCAGCAGCTCTACGCGGCTCTCTTGCAGAGCAGGGAGGAGGCGCGGATTCGGGAGGTTCGCGACCTGCCTGTGATCACGTTGCTGGAGAGGCCACAGATTCCCCTCCAGCCAGAGGCTCGTGGCACTCTTCGACGGGGCATATTGGGCGCGGTTTCGGCGTTGGTGTTTGGTATGCTGGCGCTCGTGTTCTCAGCGGTCACCCGTGAGGCGCTGCAAGGCCGTAGCAGGGCAGCGAGGGAGGCTGCGCAGGCATTGGCGGAGTTCCGGTCGCAACTCCCCCGGCTGAGCAGGAGGCGATGATGAGAGCGCCTGACGGTGGCGTGGTTGCGTCTCCGACCGACGTGAATCACTCCCCGGACCGCGCGCTACCGCTGGATGTCTCGATACTGATCTGCACGCACAACTCTGAGGCTGTGATCGCTGACGCCCTCAGGCACCTTCGAAACCAGCTAGTTGGCCCCTCGCTGGCTTGGGAGGTGCTCGTCGTTGACTTTCAGTCGACGGATGGCACGAAGCGGGCGTGCAGTTGTGCCTGGGATGGGTGTGATGTCGCGTTCCGCTTCCTCTCGGAGAGTCGCCCCGGCAAAGCTCGAGCACTCGAGACAGGGCTCACTGCGGCGAAGGGCGAGGCTGTCTGTATTGTTGATGATGACAACTGGGTCTTCCCCAGCTACGTCGAGACTGCTCACGACGTCATGTCAACCCACCCGGATGTTGGTGCGATCGGTGCACATGGAGTTCCCTATCTGGAGGATCCGGCTCCCTACTGGTTTGAGCGATACGCAGGTGTCTACGCGGTGGGCCACCAAGCCGACTCGCGGGGGTATTTGAGCGGGCGACGGAATTGGTTCTGGGGCGCGGGCACCGTTGTGCGCAATTCGGCCTGGCGGGCAGTAGCGTCAACTGGCTTCGAGTTTGTTCTGAACCCCTCTCGAGAGGGAGCAGCACGCACATTTCGGCCGGGCTATGCTGGAGGGGAGGACCAGGAGTTGTCCTTTGCCCTCCAGCATGCTGGATATCGGCTCTGGTATGAACCCAGCCTCGAGTACTACCACTTCCTCTCAAGAGAGCGACTCACCACGGAGTACCTCTTTCGCACGACGCGTGGCACGGCTGTGTCCGCACCGGTGCTGAGGCTCTACCTGAGCGCGTTTCCGTCCCGAGCGGTCGGTGACGTCATTCGCACGGCGACCTACAGGTCGGCGGTGCTTATGGTATTGCACGAGCTTTGGGCGCTGGCTGCGGGACTACTTCGGGCGACTCATGAGCCCTCAGCGTCGATCGAAGTGCGCCGCTTGATCGTGGGCTTCTGGAGTTGTCTGCATGGAGTCTTCAGGCTCGTCGGACAGTCACGGGCCATTCTCGCTCAGATCCATCGGCTGCGTCAAGGCAACCCTAAGGCCTCGGAGCGATGACGCGTCGCCGCAGCGAGGACCGACGCTTCGGGCTGCGTCATGTTGATGTACTTCTCCTCATTTCCTTCTACACTTTGGTCGCCGCTGTTGTGTTCGTGGGCCTTCCGGCTTGGCTCTGTCTTGGCCTGTTTCTATTGGTATTTGCTGTCCACGTCATTCACAACCGCCGTAGCGCGATGTGGTACCCATGCGCTGCGGCGCCATTCATGTTTGTTGTAAGGGCGCCCCACCCGAGTTCGCCGCTTCTTGCCGTGTTCCTTGACGCTCTTGTGGTGGGTGCCATTGTGGTCGTTGGTTTGGATTGGCTGGTCCGACGGAGTAGGATGGATCGTGGGCGAGCCTACTGCGTTCTGCTCTTGCTTTGCCACGCGCTGGTCTCTGTGGTCGTCTGTCTCGTCCACGTCGGTAATGTGAGTTTCCTTCCGGTGATCGTTCGGACCTACGGCGTGCCGCTGACATTTTGCGCGATGTTGATTCTCGCGAGTGTCGGAAACGCTGAACTCCCGGCGGTCTGCCTACGTCTGTTCGTCTTGTCGTTCTCGCTGGTGGCCGCGCTTGCCGTGGCGCAGTATTTCAAGCTCGCGAGGATTCCCTCGAATGCCGTGTTCCTGCTGCCCACGGCGATCGCAGGCGGATTCGACGATCGCGCCGTGTACGAAGCGCAGCGAGCGCTCCCGCTACTCGGCCTGGTGCCACGGCTGAACCTTCTTGAGGGTGGCTCTCTTGGTTCGTCGTCGGCGGTGGCCGTTGTTGTATCTCTGTTGTGCTTGGCTGGCTACGTCAGTGGCTTGGGCGGGTTGCTCCGGCTGGTCATCGGGGCGCTGTGCCTGGTTGCGGGCGTCCTAACAACGTCGTTCTCGGTGTTCGTTCCTGTCTTTGTTTTCCTGTTTGTGGAAGTTTATCGCCGAGCATGGAGATCGGTACTGGCGGTTGTAGCCGTGGCTGTCACGGCGCCTGCGATGGTGCTGCTAGCGACTGTGCCTGCCATCGAAGGGCGCTCTTTGGCTGCCTACGCCACATGGGTAACATCCATTCTATTTGCGAGGGCATCGAGCATCTCTCTGGTTGATCTGCTGTTCGGCATTGGCCCGTTCTTGACCGCTCAGGGCTATGGGTATAGGCCCGGCAACTACGTTGCGGACATCGGGGTGCTTGGCGTTCTCCAAGAGACTGGGCTCGCCAACTTCGCGATTCTGGCCGTTGTGATTGGCTATGTCGTGTACTTGGCGTTGCGGAGACTCGCGAATCGCTCTGAAGCCGGCCTTGTTCCGTTTGTGCTTCCTTTCGGCGTCTTGTGTTGCCTCGTGCATCAGAACTTCACGATCGGCCCTCCGTTCTATGTGCTGTTTGCCGTTGGGCTATCGGGAGTTCTCTCGTTCTCTGAGAGCCTTGGCTCGGGGACGCTCCATCAAGGAGTTCCGCGTGAGCGCCCGGTGGATGGTTGAGGCGGCTGCATGATTTGGCGTGTTGAGGGCTTCAGGCGGTGTTCACTGCTCTGCGGAGGCGTTGGAGGTAAGCACGCACTGCCGCCTGCATTCGGATGGCGCCGTCAGTGCGGGGGGCTTCTGCATGAGACTCGGATCCGATGACTGAATTCTGGGCGAAGTCAGTCGGCCCTCGTGGGATAGCGCCGCTCTTCTCTGTCATTACGGTTGTCTTGAATGCGCGTGAACAGATCGAGGAGACGATACTCAGTGTTGTTGGCCAGTCCTTTCGGGATTTCGAGTACATCGTGGTAGATGGCGGTTCAAGTGATGGGACCCTCGATATCATTCGCAAGCACGGAGACGGTGTTGACAGGTGGGTTACCGAGCCGGACAGTGGCATATACGACGCCTTCAACAAGGGCATCAGCTTAGCGAGAGGTGCATACGTGGGTCTCCTGAACGCCGGTGACCGTTTCGTGCCTGGCGCCCTGCAGGCCGTTGCCAGCGTCTACGCGTGTGGGGGTGCCAAGGGAACGGTTGTGTGCGGCGGCCTGCAGATCGTAGAGCCATTGGACGGGACCGTTCGCACCGTGATTCGCGACCGTACGATTCTTGGGAGCCGCTTCAGGTTCATGTTCTTGAACCATCCTTCCACCTTCGTGCCGCGAACTGTCTACGAGCGCGTGGGCCTCTATGATTCTACATATAGAATCTCAGGGGATTTTGAGTTCGCGCATAGGCTACTCCGCCACGGCATTGAAGTGACTTTCATTCCTGAGGTTATAACAGTGATGCGTGCCGGCGGCGTCTCGAGTCGTCTTTCATTCGTGGTACTTAGGGAGTTCTTCAGGGTGGTCTGCAAGTATGGGGGGGTGCTTCGCGCAGTGCTGGAGTCAGCTAGGGCGTTTCCCATTATTGTCGCGCGTGGTGTGGAGCGGGCCGTCAGGGCTGAGGTGCGGAAGTACTCAGACATCGGGGATGAGGCGCGGTCTCTCTAGAGCTGTACTCCGGTCGAGATGCCGCGTTCTGGGAGTCGGTGAGCCGCAAGCATGGGCATACAGGCCAAGATCGCGAGCGTGACGGGCGGAACCGGGGTGGTCGGGGGTCGAGTCGTTCAACGACTGATCTCACAAGGCTACACGGTGAGGGTGCTCAGTCGTTCAGCCCCCCACTCCTGTAGCCGCATCCACCACGTGCGCGGCGGGCTGGACGATGAGGACGCTCTTCGGCGGCTTGTCTCAGGGGCGACGGCCGTGTTCCACTGCGCAGCCGAGTTGCGGCAAGTGTCGCGGATGTGGGACGTCAACGCCGTTGGCACTGAACGCCTGACGACCCTCCTCAGTACAGAACCCGTTCGGTACTTTTGTTTCATCAGCAGTGCAGGCGTCGTCGGATTGACTGGCACAAAGTGGGTGACGGAAGAAACGCCCTGCAACCCACGGAACCCGTACGAACGGAGCAAGTGGGCAGCGGAGCAGATCGTTGCAGGGGCGGAGATACCTGGATGCCGAGTAGTCATCTTGCGCCCGACGAACGTCGTTGACGATCGCAGGCCCGGCGCGCTCGCACTTCCGATGGGAGGGACTTGGCGAGACTTCCTCGCCGTCGTGTTCAAGGGCGCAGAGTGCGCCCACATCGTCCACGCGGAGGACGTGGCAGACGCGGCCCTGTTCTGTGCGGATCGCGGTCTTCCGAGGCCCGGTGTCCAGCGCTACTTCGTGTCCTGCGATGAAGATCCCCTGAATACCTTCGCCGGGCTCTGGTCGCTCTACATGAGGATGAAGCGGAACGCGGTCACGGGTCGCGTGCGCCCCCTCCTGCATGCGCCGCTGATCGTCCCTCACCTGGTGAGAAGCGCCTTGCGGGGGCCTGCTAATCCGGGCGACGTCAAGTATTCGTCTGCAAAACTGCTGTCGGAAGGGTTCCGGTATCGGGTGGGCGTGACGGGGGCGGTGCGCAGATTCATTGATCGCCAGAGCCATGAGTAGCCTCCGAGTGCTGCACGTCACCATGTCGCTCGATCCTGTTGCGGGCGGAGGCACAGTCGAACGGACCGTTCAACTGAGCCGGGCTCTTGTCAAGGCAGGCCAACGGTGCACCATCCTCACAACGGACGCCGGCTGTGCCAGGGATCAGGCTCGCCGAGTGGAAGGAGTCAACGTTGTTGCCATGCGGTGCGTCAGCGATCGGTTCTTCATTCCGTACCCATGGGTCAGGCAGATTCAGGAGGCCGTGTCAGACGCGGACGTGATCCATCTCGTGAATCACTGGACCATAATCAACGTGTTGACCTATCGCGAGGCACGGCAACAGCGGAAACCATACGTCGTGTGCCCGTGCGGGGCGCTGCCGTTGTTCGGGCGATCCGTCCCTGTCAAGCAAGTGTTCAATCACCTCGCAGGCAAGCGGGTGATTCGCCGTGCGCAGGCCCAGATTGCCGTCACCGCCGACGAAGCTCGGCACTTCGCGGCCTATGGCGTAGACCCGCGACGGGTGGTCGTGATTCCCAATGGTGTCAATGAAGGCGACTTCATCGATGACAGGACCGACGAGTTCCGACGGAAGTATGCGCTGCGAAGCTCGCCAATCGTGGCGTTCATGGGACGGCTGAACCGGATCAAAGGTCCAGACCTGCTCCTTGAGGCTTTTGCCAACCTGAAGGAGCGGTTTCCCCAGCACCAGCTCGTCTTCATGGGGCCGGATTCAGGCAGCCTTGCTGAACTGAGAGGGATGGCCGTTCAGCGCGGAGTCGCCGAACGTGTACATTTCCTTGGGTACGTCGGAGGAGCCGACAAGTCACGGGCCTGTCACGCCGCGGACTTGCTGGTCATTCCGTCGAGGCAGGAAGCGATGTCGATTGTCGTCCTCGAAGCCGGTGCCGCCGGGACACCGGTCATCATGACGGACCAGTGTGGTTTCCCCAGGCTGGATGAGATCGGTGCCGGGAAGACTGTTGCCGCCGACGTGGCTGGGATCCAGCAGGCGCTGATTGAGTTGCTGGAGCCGAACGCCCCCTTGGTGGACATGGGGCAGAGACTCAAGCGGTTCATCAAGGGCCGGTACACGTGGGACGCCGCCGCAGCCCAGTACCTGTCGGTGTTTCAGGGTATCCTAGCTGCCGGTCCCGCGCGCGAATGCGGGTGAGCGCCATCTTCGCGCGTTATTTGTATGGGTTGCGCGGGAACCTTGAATGAGTAGGTGAGGATCGTGTCAATGAGCCTAGCTGAGCCGCGAGTGGCGCTTGTCAGAATCGACCGCGATCTGGGCTCCGCCGTGCGATCGGCCTTGGGGCAGGCGGGCGTCTTGGAGCGTGTGACGAGTACGACGCGTGTGGCCCTCAAGCCGAATCTCACGTATCCCTTCTACAAGACCGGAGTGACGACGTCTCCGGCGGTCATTCGGGAAACAGTCAAGGTTCTGCGCGAACGCACGACGCGGATCGCCATCGTCGAGACTGACGGGGGGTATGGAGCCTGGCAGGCCGAAGAGGCGTTTGCCGGGCACGGCCTCTACGACCTGAAGGCCGAATTCGGGGTGGAGATCGTGAACCTGTGCGACGAGCGGAGCGAGCTGATTTCCTTTCGCTCGGGTGGGCGCGAGCACAGGTTGCCCTTGCCGACGCGACTGCTTCACGAGACCGACCTACTTCTCAGTCTGCCGGTGCCAAAGATCCACTGCATGACCGGGCTGACTTTGAGCTACAAGAACCAGTGGGGCTGTATCCCCGACACTATGCGTCTGCGGCGCCACTATCTGTTTGATGACGCAATCGTGGCTATCAACCAGGCCCTACGGCCGGCCGTCCTGGCGGACGGCACGTACTTCCTCGATCGCAACGGCCCGATGGAGGGCCAGCCCGTGCGGATGGACCTGATCATCGCTGCCACGGATGCCGGGGCTTTCGACCGCTATGTCTCCGAGTTGATGGGATTCCCCTGGCAACGTGTGGGCCATTTGCGGCGGGCAGTGGCCCTCAAGGATATGCCTGCCCGGTTGGAGGAGATTGCGTACAACGTGTCGCCGCGCGACGCTTGCACGCATACCTTTCAGTTGGATCGCACGCTGCGCAACTGGATCGCGCTCAGTGGTTTTCGGAGCAGGGTCTTGACTTGGTTCGGGTATGAATCGTGGTTTGGCCGAGTTGTTTTGCACGCTATCCTCTATGCAGTTGCCGGCAAGCCCGTCAAGCCCAAGGCACCGTAATCGCCGAGGCTGATCGCCCAGCCAGGTACAGGGAATTCCGTGGATAGGCTCAAGGTTCTGACGATTGTTGGCACGCGGCCCGAGGCTATCAAGTTGGCCCCGGTCATTATGGCGATTGAGGGGCGTCCAGATCGCTTCATCAGCCGTGTGTGCGCCACGGCGCAACACAGGGAGATGCTCGACCAGGCCCTGTCGCCGTTCGGTATTAGGCCGAATTACGACTTGGACATCATGCGCCCGAGCCAGAGCTTGGCGCAGGTCACGGCTCGCGCTGTTGAAGGGCTTGATCGTGTCATCGCCGAGGAGCGGCCAGCGGCGGTCCTGGTACAGGGCGACACCGGGACAGCATTCTGCGGTGCGCTGGCCGCCTATTACCATCGCGTGAAGGTGGGGCATGTGGAAGCTGGCCTGCGCACGGGAGACAAGTACGCGCCGTTTCCGGAGGAGATCAACCGCAGGTTAGTGACTCGCTTGGCCGACTACCACTTCGCACCCACCGATCATGCAGGGGCGAAGCTGCTGGCCGAAGGTGTGGCGGCCGATACCGTATTTGTGACCGGCAACACCGTCATCGACGCGTTGTTGTGGATGCGGGACCGAGTACGCCAGTCGCCGCCCGCCCTGCCCGATGGGCTGGCCGAGGCCATCGCGGGTGGGCAGTTGATCCTGGTCACGGGCCACCGCCGGGAGAGTTTCGGGCAGGGGTTTGAGAATATCTGCCGGGCCATTCACGACGTGGCGGAGGCATGTGCCGAAGCGGTGTTTGTCTACCCGGTGCATCTTAACCCCAATGTCCGTGAGCCAGTGAATCGCATCCTGCGAGGACACTCCCGGATTCACCTCATTGAGCCCGTGCCATACCCGGTCTTTGTGTGGCTCATGGACCGGGCGGAGATCGTGCTCACAGATTCGGGCGGGGTGCAGGAGGAGGCCCCCTCGCTGGGGAAGCCGGTGTTGGTCATGCGCGAGACGACCGAACGTCCCGAAGGGATTGAGGCAGGGAACGCGATGCTCGTAGGTGTCCAACGGGAGCGGATCGCAGCCGAACTGACTAACCTGCTAGGTCATCCCGAGGTGCGCGCGTCTATGGCCCAGGCTCGGAATCCGTACGGGGACGGCCTCGCCGCGCCGCGCATCGTCGCCACTTTGGCAGAAGTCCTCTGACGACCGGCGTCCCTTACCAGTCACTTTCATCTTCTGGGGGAACGAGCATGGCCACCGTCCTGGTCACTGGCGGGAGGGGTTTCATCGGTACCAACCTGACCTGCGAGCTGCGCTCGCGCGGGCACGAGGTTTGGACGTGCGACATCCTGCAAGGGGAGGATTCGAACCATCTGAAGGCGGACGTCAGTTCCTACCAGCAGTTGGATGCCATCTTCCGGCAGCGTCACTTCGACTACGTCTATCACCTGGCCGCCGAGTACGGACGCTGGAACGGCGAGGACCACTACGAGAACCTGTGGCGTACCAATGTCATTGGTACGAAGAATGTGCTCCGCCTCCAGGAGCAGCACCGCTTTCGGATGATCTTCTTCTCCAGCGCCGAGGTGTACGGCGACTACGACGAACTCATGTCGGAAGATGTGATGGAGCGCGTGCCCATCAAGCAGATGAACGACTATGCCATCTCCAAGTGGGCGGGCGAGCTGCAGTGCTTGAACCACGCGACGATGTTCGGCGTCGAGACCGTTCGGGTGCGCCCGGTCGGGTGCTACGGGCCGCACGAGTACTACAGCCGGTACCGGGGTGTCATCCCGATTTTCGTATATCGGGCGCTGACGGGCCATCCGTTCACGGTGCATCGCGGCCACAAGCGCATCTTCGACTACGTGGAGGACACTTGCCGGACCTTCGCCAACATCATTGACAATTTCAAGCCTGGAGAGGTCTACAATGTCGGCGGCAAGGAGGACTGGGTCGTCGGCATCGAGACGCTCGCCGAACTCGTCCTTGAGACGACCGGCGTGAGCCCCCGCCTGGCGGAGTACAAGGCCGAGGAGGCGTTCACGACGCGCGTGAAGATCGTCGATTTCTCCAAGGCTCGGCGTGACCTGAAGCACGATCCCCGGATCGAGATTCGCGAGGGGATCCGCCGATATGTATCCTGGGCGCGCAAGGTGTATGAGCTGTGATGGTCGCAGAAACGTAGTGTCCTGAACCTGCGGGACACATCTTAGAAGAGGAGTGGGGGCACACGTGGAAGACTACCAGCGGTATTACGAGGGAAAGACCGTTCTCATCACGGGCGGTGCCGGCTCGATCGGGTCGAATCTCACCAGAACCATCGCTGAGCTGAACGCGCGCGCGGTCATCGTCTTGGACGACCTCTCGGCCGCGTACACCTGGAATATCCCCTCGCTGCCGAACGTGCTTTTTGTGAAGGGCTCTGTGACGGACGAGGTCGCGCTGAAGCGTGTGTTCGCCATGAAGCCCGACCTCGTCTACCACCTGGCGGCGTTCTTCGCCAATCAGAACTCGGTGGACTTCCCGCAGCGCGACTTGATGACCAACGGTCTGGGGACGTTGCTGGTGTATCAATACGCGCAGATGTGCGGCACGGGCCGGGTGGTGTACGCGTCTTCCGGGTGCTCGATCTATGGTTCGGCGGCGCCTCTGCCGCTGAAAGAGGACTTCATGTCCATGCACCTGACGACGCCGTATCAGATCACGAAGATGCTCGGCGAACTGTACGCGAACTTCTACCACCATCATTACAAGCTGCCGATCGTCAAGACTCGCTTTTTCAACTCATTCGGGCCGGGCGAGGTGCCGGGGCAGTATCGCAACGTCATTCCCAACTTCATCTACTACGCCCTCCTGGGCCGGCCGCTGCCGTTCACAGGCGGCGGCGGCGAGACCCGCGACTTCACCTACGTGCTGGATATCGTGGACGCCCTCCTGCGCGCCGGCTACTTCGAGAAGGTCGTCGGACAGGAGATGAACATCGCGTCGGGGCAGGAGGTCAACATCCTGGAGATGGCGGAGCAGATCAACGCCCTGACCGGCAACGGGGCCGGCATCGTGCGAGCGGAGCGCCGGATTTGGGATACCAAGAAGCGGCTTCTGGCGAGCATTGACCGAGCTCGCGAGTTGCTGGGTTATGAGCCGAAGATGGATTTCGAGCAGGGTCTGCGCACCACCGTACAGTGGTTCCACGACCACTGGGAGGACATCCGGCGCGATGCGGAATTCCCACCCGGCATGTCTGCGGCCGCGCGCGGCGTGGTGGCGAAGCAATGATCCGCGGATACGAGGCCGAGCCGCGCGGTGGCTAGGGTTCTGCTGCACTCGCTCGTATTCTCGCCCGACAGCGTCTCAACGGCCTATCTGATGACCGAGCTGGCGGTCGAACTGAAGCGTCGGGGCCACGCGATGACGGTTCTGACGACCACACCGCACTACAACATCGACCTCGCCGCTCTGGCGCGCCAGCCGTTGCGACGTCATTGGGCCGGGCTGCTGTATGACAGCCAGTGGGAAGGCATCCCTGTCTGGCACGTGAAGCTCCCGATGAAGGGGACACGGGTGTGGGCACGAGCCCTCGACTACATGCGCTTTCACCTTCTGTCGCTGGTCGTGAGCGCTTGTACCATCGGGCGTCAGGATATCGTGATCGCCACTTCGCCGCCGTTGACGATCGGCGTGATGTCGTGGTTGCTCGGACTGCGCTGGCGGGGACCTTCGGTCTACAAAGTGGCCGAAGTCTATCCTGACATCGCCATTCGCCAGGGGGTCGTGCGGCACCCGTTTCTGATCGCTGCGATGCGGTGGTTGGAGCGTTTCGTATACGCGCGGAACACCATGATTGTGCCGATCGCCAGCCAATTCAAACGCGTCATACAACAACGGGGGGTCCCCGAGTCGAAACTCTGCATGATCCCGGACTTCGTGGACACGGACTTGTACCGCCCGATGCCGCGGGACAACCCGTTCGCTGTCGCGCACGGGTTGATGGACCGCTTCGTGGTCTTGTACGGAGGCAACATCGGTCTTGTCCAGGACTGGGACTCCGTGCTTTTTGCAGCCGGGCGGGCGGCGGGCTTGCCGATCCAGTTCGTGATCGTTGGAGACGGGGCGCGCCGAGTCTGGCTGACTGAGGCTGTCCAGCAACGCGACCTACAGAACGTCACACTGCTTGGCTATCAACCCAAGGAGTTGATGCCCCAGATCAACGCCAGCTGCGACATTGGTACGATACCTATGACGCGGGCTGGGGCTCAGGATGGCTTCCCATCTAAGATCTACACGATCATGGCTTGCGCGAGACCGGTCATTGCCACGGCCGATGCGGACTCGGAGATGGCTTGGATGATCGGGCAGGCGGGTTGCGGAAGGGTGGTCGCACCGGACGACAAGCACGGTTACGCCGATGCAGTGTTGGCCGCCTTTGATGATCGGGCCGCATTGCCGGCCGAAGGAGAGCGCGGGCGCCGGTTCGTCGAAAGGGACTACTCAAAGGAGGCGATCGCCCTCCGGTACGACGAGTTGATTCGTAGTCTAGTTGGCCCGTGAGAACAGTGAGCGGGTCTGCTAGTCCACGCCGCGCGCGAATGGGCCGCACGTGACTGGGCCTGTTCTCGTCACTGGCTCCAACGGCTTCCTAGGCTCCTATGTCTGTGGGGCGCTCCGCCGGCGCGGGCTCCGCGTGCAGGGCACCGTCCTCGACGGTACTCTGCCGCCATCCGAGGTCGATCAGGCCTCGCCCATCTCGGGCCTCGATGATGTCCGGGGACTGACAGCGGCCGCCGCTGGGGCCTCGGCGGTCGTGCATCTCGCCGCGCGCGTCCATGTTATGCGCGACAGCGCGGCCGATCCACTCGCCGTCTTCCGCCGGGTCAACGTAGAGGGGACGCGCGCCGTTCTTGACGCGGCTGCGGCGGCGGGCGTGCGGCGTTTCGTATTCGTCAGCTCTGTCAAAGCCGTAGGCGAGGCGACCACGGCGCCGTGGCGCGATGACGAGACGCCGAAGCCCGTGGACCCGTACGGGATCAGCAAGCTCGAGGCTGAGCGTTTGGTTCTGGAGACGTCATCCCGATTGGGCGTCGAGCCGGTAGTACTGCGCCTGCCGATGGCCTACGGCGCTGGCGTTAAGGGAAATATGCTGCGTCTCCTTCGGCTTGTGGATCGCCGAGTGCCGCTTCCCTTCGGCGCCTTCCGCAATCGGCGGAGCCTCGTATTCGCCGGCAACGTCGCATGGGCAATCGGCCAGGCGCTGGTGACCGCCGGCGTTGCGGGGCGCACGTTCTTCCTCAGTGACGGAGAGGATCTGTCCACACCCGAACTAGTACGGCGCATCGCAAGCGCGTTCGGGCGCCCAGCGCGGCTCATGTCGATCCCGCCGGCGCTCTTCGCCGCGGCAGGCTTGGCGGGCGACGCGCTCGCGCGACTTGGCCCGTTCCCGCTCACTAGCGCGGTGGTGCGCCGCCTGACGGGGTCTCTTGCGGTGGATGCCTCCGGGTTCGCCCGTGTCGCTGGAGTGATGCCGTTCAGCGTTGATGAGGGGCTTGCGGAGACCACCAGGTGGTTCCGCGGAGCGCGGGCGAAGTGAGCGCCGCCGTGGAGGTGGCCTTTGTGGCGGGGTCAGCCGTGATCGCGAGTACGCGGCTCGTTCGACTCGCGGCGCTCTAGATGAACCTACTCGTTCCCATCGCGCTCACAGTCACTGTGTTTCTCTTCGCCCTATGGCTCACCGGGCGGTTCCTTCGCTACGCATTGGCGCGACATCTGCTGGATGTCCCGAATGCGCGCAGTTCACACGTGGTGGTGACACCGCGCGGTGGGGGCGTGGCGATCGTCGTGGCAACGCTGGCCTCACTACCGGTGTTGGGTTGGAATCGCGCACTGGCGTGGCCGGTGGTTTGGGGGCTACTGGGTGGCGGCGTGCTGGTGGCGCTCCTTGGGTTCGCGGATGACCGGGGCCACATCATCCTTCGGCGCTGGCGCCTGCTCGGGCATTTCGCGGCGGCGGCGTGGGTGCTGGCGTGGGTCGGTGGGCTGCCGCCGATTCCTGTACTCGGATCTGTCCGCGAACTCGGATGGATTGGGCACGGACTGGCCGTACTGTATTTCGTGTGGCTGCTGAACCTGACGAACTTCATGGATGGCATTGACGGGATCGCGGGTGTCGAGGCGATCACGGTCTCTCTGGGCGGCGTGTTGCTTTGCCTGGTCGTGGTGCCTGGAAACGCTTGGTGGCTCGCCCCTCTCGTCCTCGCGTCGGCGACCTTCGGGTTGCTTGTCTGGAACTGGCCGCCCGCGAAGATCTTCATGGGCGACGCGGGGAGTGGCTTTCTCGGGCTGATGCTCGCGGCTCTGTCGCTGCAGGCGGCGTGGATCTCACGCCCCCTCTTCTGGAGCTGGGTGATCCTGCTCGGCGTATTCGTAGTTGATGCGACGGTGACGCTCCTGCGCCGCGTTGCACGTCGGGAGAGGTTTTGGGAAGCGCACCGGTGTCACGCCTACCAGCATGCCGCCCGGCGGTGCGGTGCGCACCTGCCCGTGACCCTCGCGGTGGGGGCGATCAATGTCTGCTGGCTCCTGCCGATGGCGCTGTTGGTGGCGCTGGGGTTGGTGGACGGGTTGTTCGGCGTGGTGATTGCCTACGCGCCGCTGGTGGGGACGGCAGTGTGGTTGAAGGCAGGGGAGCCGTCTCCTGCATGATCTACCTCCACAAGATCCTACCCATCTTCTTTCTTCCAGTCGGCGTCACCCTGGTACTGGTGCTGGCTGGTCTCTGGTCGCGTCGCCGAGTGCTGATCTGGACTGGCGTCGCCGTGCTGTGGTTGGCGAGCACGCCGCTCGTAAGCGCGCTCATGGTCCGAGCCGTGGAAGGGTGGGCCGAGCGCGGACAGGCCCGGGACGCTTCTGAAGCTGATGCTATCATCGTCTTGAGCGGGGGACGAGTAGTTGCTCCGGGCAAGGCCGCCATCAGCGAATGGGGGGATGCCGATCGCTACTTCGGCGGGATGGAACTACTCAGGGCGGGGAAGGCGCCCCTGCTGGTCTTCACTGGTGGCTGGGTACCCTGGGAGCCCGAGGCCGCGCCCGAGGGTGAAGTCCTCGCCAGGTATGCCAGGGCGATGGGAGTGCCAAGCGACAAAGTTGTGACGACCGGTCCCGTGACGAACACTGCGGAGGAAGCACGCGCCGTCGCGACGCTTCTTCGCGGACGCCGACCGGGGACAGCGGATCGAGGGGCCCCTCCGCGCGTGCTCTTGGTGACATCGGCATTCCATATGTCGCGCGCCCGACGGCTGTTCGAGCGCGCCGGGCTGACGGTTCTACCGTTCCCAGTGGATTTTCAAGTGTCGGCTGGCGGAGGTGTGACTGTGATGGATCTTCTGCCATCCGCATCGGCGCTGCGGCAAACGGAGCTGGCGTGGCGAGAGATGTACGGCCGGTTGTTCGACTTCGTGGTCCGGTAGAGGCAACAGCGGTTGTGGACCTTTTCGAAGAGGATCCCCATGCCAAGATTGTCCGATCGCAAGAAGCGTGAGCTACGCGCCGAGGAGCTGAGGCTCATCCTGGATCCCGCCGGGCACGAGGGCTACAAGGCGGAGCTCGCGCGACTCGAGCAGTGGCTCAAGCTGGACGACGAACTGAGGGCGGTCGCCGCCCCGGTGCGCAAGCGCGGTCGCCGGAAGGGGCACAAGAGAGGACCCGGATCTCCCGCGGCGCCGAAGCGGAAGCGTGGTCGGCCGAAGGGGAGTGGGAACAAGCGCGCCAGCAATGCCACGAAACCGCGCCGCACTCGCGGACGCCTGTCCAAGACGAAGGAGGCGGAGGGCTGAATGCGCCGAAACCCGCACGCGGCGGCCCTCGGTCAGCGCGGCGGCTGCGCGCTCGCGATCCGGGCGCGGCGCGCTCGGGCGGTCGGGCGGCACGCACGGCGCCCGCCCTTCGCGCGGCGCACCCGCCTCGCTCGCCGGCCGCCCGGCTTCCCGGCGCACGGCGCTGCGGTGCGGGGACGCGGAGCGCTCCGCCGGTCGGACGGCTCCCTTCGGTCGCCCGGCGCCCGGCTCCGCTTCCGCGTCCCCGCTCCTCGCGCCGGCGGTCGGGCATCGGGGCGCGGAGGCGTTCGCATACGAACCGCCGCCCGGCGCGGGCGGGATCCGATGGCGCCTGGCGTGCCTGGGAGGCTCTCCAACCGGTGGACGGCCGCGGGGGCGACTCGGGGACGTCCTTGCGGATTCTCGGCGTTCCTGGGGCCGACGTGCAGCGCCTGGCCGTGACCCCCTGTAGCGTGCGGCCCGACGGCAGGGGGGCTGAGGGCGGAGGCGCGGGTGCGGAAGTGGCTGGCCGGGGATGGCGGGCCCTGGCCCGATCGCAGGCGCGAGGAGCGGGGACGCCGGCGCGACGCCGGGCGCCGTGCGACCGAAGGGAGCCGTCCGACCGGCGGAGCGCTCCGCGCCCCCGCCCCGCAGCGCCGGCGGACGACCAGCGGCGACCTCGCGCTTGCGTGGCGTGCCGCGCGAGCCGGGCTGCGGTGACGCAATAATTCGCTCTGTTCTCCCTTGGCCGCCCACGGTATTCGCTCTCGCGTGAGAAACAAGGCCACCCCGGCCGTGCGCGCCGATCCCGGCTACGAAGCTGTTCTGGCGGATGTCGTGGGCCTCGTTGCGGCCGCCCGCGCGAACCTGTTTCAGGCCGCGGGATTGTCCAGACTGCGCCTGGACAATCGGGCAGGGCACGTGCGACCGGAAGAGTCCAGACGCAATCTGGACAATCCGCCGAGCGGGACAAGGCAGACGAGCTTCACCCAGAGTATCTTGATTTCATGAGCCCGACAGTCCTTCACGTGCGGGGGTACCGGTTCTACTTCTTCTCCCGCGAGGAGGCTCGGCCGCACGTGCACGTCCAGCACTCGACTGGCGAGGCCAAGCTGTGGCTTGAGCCGACCATTGAGGTGGCGCAGAACGGTGGATTGTCCGCGCAGCGCCTGTCAGCGGTGCTGCGTCTCGCCCGGGAGCACCAAGATGCCATTCGCCGCAACTGGAAGGCGCACTTTGGCGGTTGAGGTCACCAACGTATCCTCCCATGGCCTCTGGCTCTTGCTCGATGGCCGAGAGGTGTTCGCGTCGTTCCGCGAGTTCCCGTGGTTTGCGGACGCGACCATTCGGCAGATCACCGAAGTCCAGCGCCCGAGTCCCGACCATTTGTACTGGCCCGCCCTGGATGTGGACCTGGCCGTCGAGTCGCTCGACCATCCGGAACGCTACCCTCTGATGAGCGCGGTGCGGTCCACCCGGCGTTCGCAGCCGACGAAGGCGCCGCGCCGTCGGCGCTGAAACGCAGGTCGTTCTGCGCCGCGGCCGTGGCCTGTTCGCAGGCGCTGCGGTGCGGGGGCGCGTTGCGCTCCGCCGGTCGGACGGCTCCCTTCGGTCGCACGGTGCCCGGCTCCGCTTCCGCGTCCCCGCGCCTTGCGCCGGCGGACGGGCGTCGGGGGCGCTGAGGTATTCGCATACGAACCGCCGCCCGGCGGGGGCCGCGGCCGAGGGGCGAGTGGCGTGCCTGGGAGGCTCTCCAACCGGCGGACGGCCGCGGGGGCGACTCCGGGGATGTCCTTGCGGCTTCTCGGCGTTCCTGGGGCCGAGATGCAGCGCCTGGCCGTGACCCCCTGTAGCGTGCGGCCCGACGGCAGGGCGGCTGAGGGCGGAGGCGCGGGTGCGGAAGTGGCTGGCCGGGGATAGCGGGCCCTGGCCCGCCCGCAGGGGCGAGGAGCGGGGACGCCGGCGCGACGCCGGGCGCCGTGCGTGCCGACCGACCGGCGAGCGCCGCCGTTCCCGCGACGCAGCGCCGGGGGGCGGCGAGCCCCGCCGTTCCCGCGACGCAGCGCCGGCGGACGACCAGCGGCGGCCTCGCGCTTGCGTGGCGTGCCGCACGAGCCGGGCTGCTGCGACGCAATAATTCGCTCTGTTCTCCCTTGACCGCCCACAGTACTCGCTCACGCATGAAGCACAAGAACACCCCGGCTGTGCGCGCCGATCCCGGCTACGAAGCCGTTCTGGCGGATGTCGTGGGCCTCGTTGTGGCCGCCCGCGGCGTGGGCGCTACTGGCCCCCGGCCGAGTTCCGGTCGCCCCTCTGGTCCACGACGCGTAACCCAAAGACCTGAAAGCCCCCGACCTGCCCCGCGGACTTGGACTGAATCGTCTCCAGGAGCGGCCACAACGCCGCTGCGTGACCATAGTCGAGCGCGCCAAGAGCGGCGCTTCCGGCCAGCCCCTTCATCCGGGAATCGCAGATCAGAATCGCCCGATCGAACGCGGTGCTCTCCTCGGCGAGCGCAAACGCCACGGGGCAGGAAAAAGGGCGACCTCAGCGGTCGCCCTGGCGGCACCCGTACCTTTCGGCGCCCCCGCGAGGGAGTCTTCGTGTGCCACACGCATGCTACGGGCGTGGCTGGCGCCCGTCAAGCCGCGACAGCCGCGCCGGCCCGAACCCCGGCCCCCTGCCCGCACCCCCGGCCCGCATGTGATTCCGTGCCCGTGATTCCGTGCCCGTGATTCCGTGATTCCGTGCCCTTGACAGGGCCAGCGGCCCGCCACATTATTCCCATCAGAATTCGCCCCATCGTTCTTCAGAGGACGGTGGGTTCTAGAATGAGCCCTGCCGTTCATCCCTGTAGATGGACGGCAGGTTTCGTTTTGTCGGCGGAGGTTGCCCCTTCACTGTTCCACCGAAGGCATCACTATGTCGGGCTATGCGGCGGTGTTCATCGACGGCGGCTACTTGGACTACGTCCTCAAGGGACAATTCGCTCAGGCCCGAATCGACTACGCCGCGCTCACAAGGGCCATGGCCGGCAACGACGAACTCATGCGAGCCTACTACTACCACTGCCTACCGTATCAGGCCAGTCCCCCCACCGAGGCCGAGAAGGCGCGCTTCGCCAGCATGCAGAGTTTCTGCAATCGTCTGCGGCGCCTAGACCGCTTCGAGGTTCGGCTCGGGAAGCTGGCTTATCGGGGACTCGA
>Ga0315287_10000264_pt1 | contig 45762 bp, 36 predicted proteins | sample YL17G11_0_MG_FD_205037 | JGI IMG/M metagenome (GOLD analysis project Ga0315287, IMG submission 205037) | Sediment microbial communities from Yellowstone Lake, YNP, Wyoming, USA - YL17G11_0 | ecosystem: Environmental > Aquatic > Freshwater > Lake > Sediment | place: USA: Wyoming | collected...
TCCTCCAACTCGTGCTCGACACGATCACCGAGTACAGCGGCTTCCGTAGAGCCGTACTCAGTCTCTACGACCTCCTGGCTCCGTCTCCGATCGATGGCGAGGTCGCCAAGACGCTCTGCTCGGGGCTGTCGCCAGAGGATCGGCGGACGCTCCTCGAGCAAGACCCCTTCTCGCCGGCCGACCGGCGCAAGGCGTTCTCGGACGAATTCCGGCTGGGTCCCGCCTACTACATACCGCACGACCGGGTGCCGTGGGAGCCGTCTTTGGGGATCATCGGGACGGTGTCGATGGAGGGATGGCACGTCGATGACTTCCTCTTCATCCCCCTGCGCGGGTCGGCGGGCATCGTCGGCTGCATCTCGGTCGATGACCCCGTCGACCCCAGTGCGCCCACGTTGGCGTCGATCGAGCCGATTGCACACCTGGCGAGCTTCGCGGCCCTCGCCGTCGAGCGGGTGTACAAGCTGGACCAGTTGCGTATCCAGAACGAGCGGCTTCACGGTTTGTCGCGTTTTGGCGATCAGATCGCACACATCCGGCTAGCAACGGAATTGTGCGATGCCGCCACCCTCCGGGTCTGCGACGACATGGGGTACGACTACTCCGCCGTCTGGCTGCGAGAGGGCGACTCGCTTGTCCTGGGGGGCGCCACGGCCAGCAAGGCGTTCCACCGCGATGAGATGCCAGTGCGGGGTTCGCGAGGGCCGGTGGAGGGTGAAGGGCTGACGCGATGGGTCGTCCGCTACCTTGAGCCCGTCGTGGTCGACGACGTCTCGTCGGACCCGCGCTACCGCGGATCCCGCGCGTCCATTCGATCCCTGGCCGCAATCCCCATCCGCGGTCGCAAGGGGGTCCGCGGAGTCCTTGACGTCGAGTCCGAGCGCCTCGCCGCGTTCGGCGAGCAGGATCTCGCGGCTCTCTCCTCCGTTGCGAGCCAGCTCTCGATCGCCCTGTCGGCGCTCGAACGGCGTGAGGCACTCTCGCGCATCTACGTTCTGGGGCAGCGGATCTCCGAGGCAACGAGCGTCGATCAGATCGTCGCGAGCGCGCTCGACTTCCTCGCTGAGCCGTTCAGCTATCCTCTCGCGTCCGTCTTTCTGCACGGGAAGGACGGTCGACTCTCGGTCGCCGGCTTGCGCGGCCCGTACCCCGAGCGTGGTGTCGGGACAGGCTGGACGCTTCCGGCCGAGAAGGGCATCGTCTCGTGGGTCGCACGCAACCGGCGATTCGCCCTGGTCAACGACGTCAGCTCGGATCCGCGCTACTTCGAAGCCCTCCCGGGCACGCGTTCCGAGATCGCTGTCCCCCTGCTATTCGCCGCCGAGCTTGTTGGCGTGCTCAATATCGAGAGCCCTCAGCCGAGCTTCTTTGACGACGAGGATCGGGTCCTCCTGGAGGTGATTGCGAACCACCTCGCCACCGCGCTCGCCAACCTGTCGTCGCAGCAGTCGCTGCGCGAACAGGCGATCCGCGATCCGCTGACCGGCCTGTTCAATCGCCACTACTTCAACTCGATCATTGCTCCCGAGCTTTCGAGAAGCGATCGCTACGCGCGTCCATTCACTGTCATGATGATCGATGTCGACAACTTCCGCGCCGTGAACAACCGCTTCGGCCATCTCAAGGGCGACGAAGTTCTCCAGGAGATGTCGCGCGTCCTCCTCGACCAGGTTCGTGCATCCGATGGGGTCATCCGTTACGGCGGCGACGAGTTCCTCATCTTCATGCCGGAAACCGCGGAGAGCGAAGCTGCGCTCGTTGCATCTCGGCTACGGGAGCAGATGACGCATCTGCCTCGCCGGACGGGCGTCGGCGAGATCCCCCTCGGCCTGAGCATCGGGATCTACACTCGCCAGCCGCGAGAAAAGCGGTCTCTGGAGGCGATCCTCGAAGAGGCCGATCGGCGTCTCTACGCGGACAAGCGAGACCGGCACGTCGAGCAACCCGATGACGATCGCCGTTGAGCGCCTGCGGACGCTAGACGACCTCGCGGCGTGCGAGCGCCTACAGCGTCGCCTGTTCGGAGATCGTGCCTCCGCGTCCATCCTTTCGGTCGCCTCGTTGCGGGCTATCGCGGAGAGCGGAGGACTCCTCCTGGGTGTCAGGTCCGGGGCAGCGACGCGCGAACTCGCCGGGGTCATTGTGGATCTCTCGTCGACGTGGGAGGGGTTCGGAGCGCTCTTCTCGCACGTCTTCGGCGTATCGCCCGAGGCGAGGAACCGGGGAGTCGGCTCTTCTCTGCGGGAGGCCGAACGGCGGCTCGCGCAGGAAGCGGGGATCGATGTCGTCCGCGCGTGGGTCGATCCGCTCCGCAGCCAAGAGTCCCACCTCCTCTGGAACAAAGCCGGTGCCATTGGAACGACCTACGAGCGCAATGTCTTCGGGGAGTTGTCCGACAGTGCAAATCGCGGCCTGGCCACCGATCGCGTGGATGTCGAGTGGTGGCTGCGTTCTCCGCGAACGCGGGCCCTCCTCGAGGAGGGCCGACCCGCGTCTCACGCACGAGTGAGGCTCCACGAGATGGCTGTCGCGACCCGCACGACGGCGACCCCCTCCGGCCGTCGTCTTCTCGTTGACGTCAAGCTCGAGACGGGTTGCGCGAAGGTGCTCGTCGAGATCCCCGTCGATGTCGACCTCCTTCGCGACGAGGATCCGGCTGAAGCCAGGCGATGGCGTGTCGGGACTCGCGAGGTGTTCGAACAGCTGCTCGGGAACGGGTATCTTCTCGTGGGCCTTGTCCACGAGGGAGGGCGAAGCTTTCAACTCCTCGAGAAAGTGGATCGAGGGACGGCGCTTGGCCACGGCTAGGCGGAAGGGGGAGGACGGCTTGATGAAGAGATCCGAACTTGCATCGTACATCGACCACACGCTCCTCGGCCCGACGGCGACGTCTGACGGCGTCGAGCGATTGTGCGCGGAAGCCGTAGAGTTGGGTGTGACCGCCGTCTGTGTCGACCTTCGGCATGCCGGCCTTGCCCGTGAGCGGCTGGTGGGCAGCCCTGTCAAGCTGTGCGTCGTCATCGGCTTCCCTCAGGGAATGACGACGGCCGCAGTGAAGGCGTTCGAGGCACAGCAAGCAGTGACCTGTGGGGCCGATGAGATCGACATGGTGATCCCCGTGGGGGCGCTGAAGGAGGGCGACTTCGAAGCGGTCCGTGCGGACGTGGCTGCGGTCTGCGTCGTGGCGCGGCGGGCCGGACATCCAGTGGTGGTCAAGGTCATCCTCGAAACCTGCTTCTTGACCGATGATGAGAAGAGGAAGGGCGCAGAGCTGGCGGTGCAGGCCGGAGCCGACTACGTCAAGACCTCGACGGGGTTTGGATCTGCGGGAGCGACGACGGCCGATGTGGCTCTGTTGCGGCGCGTCGTGGGTCCCAAGGTGGGCGTGAAAGCTGCCGGCGGGATCCGCGACACGGCGACGGCCATCGCCATGATCCAGGCGGGCGCGTCGCGCATCGGGGCGAGCCGGACGGCGGACATCTTGTCCGGACTTGACGAGTCCACATCCGCTGCGTGACGAAGGGGGTGCCATGCTGCATTGTCAGCTTCGCTCGCCGGACCGGACGTTCTTCGAAGGGGAAGCCACCTCGGTGACGGCGCGCAGTCCGAGAGGCGAGTTCGCGGTCTTGCCGCATCATGCCCCGCTGCTGGCCGAGCTCGCGGCGGGTCCGATTCGAATCCAGACGGCATCGGGGGAGAGGCGGTTCGCCTGTTTCGGGGGAACCTTGGCGGTCGAGGGCGACCGAATCGTCATTCTTGGCTCCGAGATCGTGCCGCGCGAGGAGATCGATCTCGCGGCCGCTCGGCGCCGCGCTACGGGCGCCGTGGGCTCGGACGTGGAGCGAGAGGCGGCGCGGGCTCGTCTGAGGCTGCTCGAGAAGGTGGCGGGAAGCCATGACTAGACGCGTGGCGGTCACCGGGCTCGGGCCGGTCACGCCGATCGGGATTGGAAAAGACGCGTTCTGGGACGGCCTGCGCTCGGGCCGCAGTGGCGTCTGTCGTGTCGACGACTTGGTGGACCTCGACGGCATCGATGTAAAGATCGGAGCTCCGGTGCGCGACTTCGATCCCTTGGTCTACGTCGACGCGAAGCACGCGCGCCGCATCGACCGCTCGACGCAGTTCGCGCTCGCCGCGTCGTCCTTGGCGCTCGAGGACGCGGGCTTCGCTGCCGCCGACTACGATCCCGACCGGATCGCGGTGATTTCCGGAACGGGCATCGGGGGGATGGAGACCTTCGAGGTCAACTTCCGCGAGCTGCTCGACCGCGGGCCACGGCGCGTCAGCCCCTTCTTCGTAACGAGCCTCATGCCGAACGCGCTCGCAGGCGAGATCTCGATTCTGCACGGCTTCCGGGGCGCAAGCTTCGGCATCGTCTCTGCCTGCGCGAGCGGCGCTCACGCCATCGGATTGGCGGCGCACCTCGTATCGTCGGGGATCGCGGATGCGGCGCTGGCGGGCGGGGCCGAGGCGGTCCTCCTGCGGATCACGTTCGCCGGCTTCGCGCGCATCGGTGCGGTCTCCAAACGCAACGACGAGCCCGAGCGCGCGTCCCGTCCGTTTGATCTGGACCGCGACGGATTCGTGATGGGTGAAGGCGCGGGGTTCGTTGTACTGGAGGACTACGATCGGGCCGTCGCCCGAGGCGCCAGAATCTACGCCGAGCTCGCCGGGTTCGGCATGACCTCCGACGCGTTCCACATCACGTCGCCCGCCGAGGACGGCGACGGCGCCCGCCGCGCGATCGAGCTCGCCCTCCGGCAGGCCGACGTCTCCCCGTCGGACGTCGACTACATCAACGCGCACGGGACGTCGACCGAGCCAAACGATCGGATCGAGACCGTGGCCATCAAGCGGGCGTTTGGGGCCGCCGCGGCACGGACGAAGATCAGCTCGACCAAGTCGCAGATCGGGCACCTGCTCGGGGCGGCGGGGGGCGTGGAGGCGATCGCCACGCTGCTGTCAATGGAGCACGGATTCGTCCCGGCGACGAAGAACTACGAGAATCCCGATCCCCAGTGCGATCTCGACTACACCGCGACGCCCACGGCCCTTCCGATCCGCGTCGCGCTCTCCAACTCGTTCGGCTTCGGAGGCCAGAACGCGGTGCTGGCCTTTGTGAAGAACTGAAGAGGAACGCGGCAGGCCGCGGCCTTGGGCTGACGCCCCCCCGGGGCTGACGCTCTCTGGGGCTGACGCTCTCTGGGGCTGATGCCCCTTGGGGCTGATGCCCCCTAGAACTGGCGGATGAAGCGCAAGTCGTTCGTCAGGAACGCCCGAATGTCATCGATCCCGTACTTCAGCATGGCCATGCGTTCGATACCGAGACCGAAAGCGAAGCCGCTCACAGACTCCGGGTCGTAGCCCACCGCGGTGAGGACCGCGGGATCGACCATACCCGCCCCCATGATCTCCATCCATCCGGCCGCGCCCGGTGCTTTGATGTGGACTTGGACCGAGGGCTCGGTGAACGGGAAGAAGTCGCCCGAGAATCGCATCAAGTAGCCCTCACCGAAGAACTCCCGCGTGAAGAGTTCGAGGACGTACTTGAGATTGGCGAGCGACAACCCCTCCTCGACCCACAGGAGTTCGATCTGGTGGAAGACAGGCGAGTGCGTTGCATCCTGTGCATCCCGGCGATAGCAGCGTCCCGGGCAAATGATCCGCACGGGAGGCGGAGTCGACTCCATGACGTGGATCTGCACCGGCGACGTGTGCGGGCGGAGGAGCGTCGTGTCGCTGATGTAGAACGTATCCCAGTCGGCGCGCGCCGGGTGGTCAGCCGGGATGTTGAGGGCCTCGAAGTTGTAGTACTCGGTCTCGATCTCCGGTCCGGTCGCCACGTCGAAGCCCATTCGCATGAAGATCGACTCGATCTCGCGCTGGACCTGAGTCAGAGGGTGGAGGTGGCCGAACGGCCGACAGACTCCGGGCAAGGTCACGTCGACGCTCTCCCGCAACAGCCGCTCTTGGAGTTCGCTCGACGTCAAGCGCGCAGCGCGCTCCTCGAACGCGCTCGTCGCTCTGTCCTTCGACTCGTTGAGCAGACGGCCGGCTTCCCCTTTGTCGTCGGGGGCAGCCTCCGCGAGCGCCTTGAAGAGCTGCGCGACGCGTCCCTTGCGCCCCAGATACTCGACGCGAAAGCGCTCCAGCGCCTGGGCATCGCTCGCCCCAGCAAGCCCGCGCGCCATCTCCCCGTTCAGGTCTGCAATTCTCTTCCCGAGATCCAAGAGGTCGCCCATTTGGCGGGGAGTATAGCGGTCGCTTTTTTCATTGACAAGTGGCTCTCCGCGTGTAGTCTCAAAGGATCGGCGAAGCGATGCACGAGACATCGCGGAATCCTTGAGGAAGGGGTCATCGTGACGAGCGACCGGACAGTCTACGCGAACCGTCGAAGGGCTCTGATCGAGAGCTTGGCGGGGAAGGCCTTCATTGCCTACAACTACGAGCATTCCGACCACGCCACCCTGCGCTATCTCACGGGGTTCACGGGGGAAGGAACCCTGCTGCTCTCGGGAGACTCGGACGTACTTCTCACCGACTCCCGCTACACCGAGCAAGCGAAGCGCGAGGTAGGCGAATTGCGCGTCCACGAATGCCGAGATTGGATGGCCAAGGATGCCGCAGCCGAGATCCTCGCGCGCGGCCTTGAAGCCGTGACCTTCGCCGCGCGGCGCGTGACGTACAGCTGGTTTGACGCTCTCCGGAAGCTCGGCCAGTTCACGCTGCTCGACATGCCGGACCCGACGAACGATCTGCGGGCGGTAAAGACAGAGGGCGAGATCGAGAGTCTGCGCAAAGCCGCCACGTTGGCGGATTCGGCGTTCGGCAAGCTCTTGCCCGAGATTCGCGTTGGGATGAACGAGGCCGACATCGCGCTGCGTCTCGAATGGCTGATGAGGACCGCCGGATCGGACGGCGTCGGGTTTGAAACCAACGTCTCGTGCGCCGAGAACACGGCGCTCAACCACTACAATCCGGCCCTCGGACGGCGCTCGCTACGGCGCGGTGACCTGCTGTTGTTCGACTTCGGGGCGTGCGTCGACGGATACCGCTCGGACATCACGCGAACCGTGTCGGTGGGGCCGGCAACGAAACAAGCACGCGAGATCTACGAGATCGTGCTGCGCGCGAATATGGAAGCCATCAGCGCCGTCCGCGCGGGTGTCACCGGAGTGGCCGTCGACGCCGTGGCGCGCCAGGTGATCACAGACGCTGGGCATGGAGACCGCTTCGGCCACGGGCTGGGCCACGGGATCGGACTCGAAGTGCACGAACGTCCGAGCCTCAGCACGCTGAGCAAAGACACTCTGGCCGCCGGGATGGTGACGACCGTCGAGCCGGGGATCTACATCCCAGGATTCGGCGGCGTGCGCATCGAAGACGACGTCGTCGTCACGGAAGCCGGTTGCGAAGTCATTACGGCGTTTCCTAAGGATCGGTTGATGGAGGTGGGGACGTGAGGAGAGCTGCCTCCGGCCTCCTCACCGTCGCGGTCATCGTGCTTGCTCTCGGTGGCTGCGCGCTGCTCGTGGGGCCGCCGGTGGCGGACTTCGACGTCCGCCCCGTCGTGATGTACGCCGGCGACCGCGTCGACCTGGATGGCAGCCCGTCGGACGGCGACATCGTCGACTACCGCTGGGACGTAGACGGCCTCGTCGAGCATGGACGAACGCTGACCACGACGTTCGCTCGGCCGGGCACGTACACCGTCCGGCTCACGGTGGAAGACGGGCAGGCTCGCACAGATCGGATCGAGAAGGCCCTCACCGTGTACGTGCGTAGCGGCACGCGGCTCTTCCTCGAGGAGTTCTCGGACGGCGACGCGGCGCTCGGCCGGTGGCCGCTCGACCCGACGTGGGCCGTGCAAGGCGAGAGTCGCATCGAGTCGATCAGCGGCGGACCGGGCCACGTGCTGTACGTGAACAGCGCGACGGAGACCCTCCATCGCCGCACGGCGCGCCTGGATCTCCCGCCGCTTCGCATCGGCCAGCGGCTCGTTTTCTCCATCCGTGCCATGCCGCTCCAAACGCAGGGCCAACACACGTTCGTCATCGCGCCAGGGCGAAGCGGAATGGATCTGCCGCCCATCGGGCTTCCGTACTATGTCTTCTCGAGCACGTACGGCGGGTCGGTGATCCGCGAGCCGTCGGCCGCGGGGACGGAGGTCGGTCATCCCGTGGCCTTCGCGCCCCCGGTGTACGAGTGGCACACCTACACGCTCTCCTACTCGGCAGCACAGTACGAGTTCTCTGTCGACGGGGCCGTGTGGCAGACCGGAACCATGGATGCGGACCCGAGCCGTGGGGCAACGTCGTGGCTCCTCCTCGGAGACGAGAGCCTGCCCGAGGCGTGCCAGGTGTACTACGATGAGATCGTCGTCTCCGTGGAGGAGTAGGCCGATGCCTTCCGTTGGCGAGTCGTCATCACCCGATGTGGCCGCTGTTCCCAACGCCGCTCTCGCGCGCTACGGTGCGTTCCTCGTGGATGTGGACGGAGTCCTCACGCGCGGAAACGACGCGCTGCCGGAAGCCGTCGAGGCGTTCGCCGCGCTACAAGCCCGCGGGCGCGTGCTGGTCCTGACCAACAACTCCACTCGATCGCGCGGTGAGCTGGCCGAGCATCTCGGGAGACTCGGCTTCGCAGTCTCTCCCGACGACATTCTCGGATCGGCGTTCCTCGCCGCGCGATATCTCGCTCGCCACTACGGCCCGGTCGATGTCTGGGTTCTGGGTGAGGACGGCGTACGAGACGAGATGCTGCTTTCCGGTCATCGCCTCGCCACCCGACCCGAGGACGCGACGTGGGTCGTCGCGGGCATGGATCGAGACGTGACCTACGCCAAGCTCTCTCAGGCTCTCCGCGCGCTCGTCGGCGGCGCGAGGATTCTCGCCACGAATGAGGACGCTACGTTCCCGACGGCCGACGGCCTCGTACCGGGCGCCGGCGCCATCGTCGGTGCATTGCGCGGAATGGGCTTCGCGGCGGAGCACGTTGTCGGAAAGCCGTCGCCCGTTGCGTTCGAGGTCGCGCTTGATCTTCTCGGCCTTCCCGCGAAACGCGTGCTCATGATCGGCGACCGCCTCGACACCGACATCGCCGGCGCGCAAGCCGCCGGCCTTGACTCCGCCCTTGTCCTCTCCGGCGTCGACTCGCTCGACGACATCGGTCGAAGCGGCGTGCGCCCAACGTGGATCGCGGCCTCATTCGCCGACCTCTGCGCCGGCAGGGTCGCGCCCTCCAGCGCGAGTCGGACTGGCCCAGGGAGCCCTCCCAGTGCCCAGCCGAAGCCGCAAGGTGGTGGACATGCAACTCGGTAGTTGGCGAGTTTCAAGCCACGCCGAGTACCCACGGAGGCAGACACCCAGGCCCAGACATCATGCACGCCCCATTGCCTTTGCGCTCGTGATCGGCGTGCTCTCGTTCGTGTCCACGCGAGCTCTCGCGCAGAGTGAGACGTTCGGCGGCGGCCTGATGTTCGTCGTTGAAGCCGACCTGAATGGTGACGGCCGCGCCGAGGTCATCATCGGTACTGGGGCGCTGGGCGCGGATCGCGTCGCCGAGTTCACCGAACCCGGCGATGTCTACGTCTACGAGCGCGATGGCGTCTCACTCACCGGAGTGCTCGCCGAGGTCTACCGCTGTCGCGCCGGCGTCCCCGAGGACCTGCTTCCCGGGTTCCTCGAAGCGGACGTGGTCACCGTAGCCGACGTGGACGGCGACTCTCTGCCGGAAGTCGTCCTCGTCTGGCTGGAGCAGTTCTGGTGGCCTGCGGCGTATCGGCCTCTCGCGGTGCTCCAGTTCGATCCCATCGCAGGCGCATACGAGATGGCGATTGATGTCGAACGCTCCGTGGGCGAGATCGGCGGCTACGCGGCCGAAGACGTCGACGCCGACGGGCGCGCCGAGATCGTCGAGATCGACCCCGTCTACGGCAGCGAGATCAACCTAGAGGATGGGACAGAGGAGTGGGAATGCCACTTCTGCCCGCACTGCTACAAGCTTAGTGTCTTCGAGTTCGATGGCGCGCGTTTCCTCGTCGACTTGGCCTTCAACGGCGGCAAGCCGTTCGTCACGCCCGAGAAGTTCGAACCCGGGACGAGCGGCGGTGTGGTGTCGCAGTTCCTGCCACGCCTCCTGGAGTACGTGCGGGCGCTTGTTTCCCGCTAGAGCCCCCGCTCTGTGCCGAACGGCGACAACGGGAGCCGCGCGGTCCCGCACTGGGACGACATCCTGCGACTCTGGGCCCGTCAGCTTGTTCGTTGCGGTGACGATGATGCGCAGGTCACATGTCCTCCGAGGCCTCATGTCACCGCGCCCGCATGACCAGGGGCGAGGGCGGTAGCATGGGCTGGTCTGTTGGGTCGCTACGGTTCTGGCTTCGCGTAGCTGGCAAACCCCGGGCAACCGGAGCTTGCCGCGCGAATCGCCATGCTTCGGGTGGCGTGGCTGGGGGCCGCTTGTTGCGAAGAAGGGGGGGATGATGTTCAAGTCCGAGCCTCGCCAGATCCTGCTCGCTCAGGACAACCCAGACGATGTCACCGTGTTCCTGCGGGCGTTCAGAAACCACAAGACCAAGGAGCACTGGGAGCTGCAGGTGGTAACGAATGGGTTGGCGGCGCTTGAGTTCCTGTACCGACAGGATCGCTTCGCCCAAGCCAAGAGACCCGACCTCGTCGTCTTGAACATCAATATGCCGAGGGTCAATGGCTGGGAAGTCTTTCGCAAGATGAAGGCGGATCCCCAGTTGTGTCGGATCCCCACAGTGATCTGGACGATCGCGGACATGGAGACGTACAACGCACGCGCCTACGACATGGGGGCATGCGGGATCTTCTCGAAGCCTATCGGCGCCCGGGAAGCGGAACTCCAGATCGACGCGATCCTCACCTACTTCGCCTGCGCGAACCCGAGCCCGCCGCTCGTGTCCACGTAGACTCCTACTGCCTGGACACGTCGGCGTCGGAGACCAGCTCCGACGCTACAGCGGAGGGGCGGCAGTCCCGGCCCTCGGCTTCGTCCGGACGGCGCCTCGCTTCTGGAGCTGGGCCGCCGTACCTTCGGATCTAGTCCACCGCATGATCATGACGCCTACTCCTCAGCGAACAACGCGTCCGCGACCTCGGCGAAGAGCGCCGCGGTCTCTGTCTTCGCTCCGATGGACTCAAGGTACGACCAGAAGTAGCCGCCGATGCCCGGCTTTCCTGCGCTCTTCTGAATGAAGTTGTAGATGCACACAAGCTCGATGCCTTTGTCGAGGCTGATCAGGTTCGGACCCACGGCCCCGGTCTCGGGATCAAGCACATCGGCGAAGCCGCGCTGCAAGTCCAACGCACAGGACACCATTGCCATGCGGTTCAGGTTCGCGCAGGCGGCCGCGATCTCGGCGGAACCGGGCGAGTAGCCGGATAGGGCACCAAGAGCAAGGAGGCTCGCGTAGGGCGTGACAAGGTCGGTCGCCGGGTGGCCGTACTGGGCAACCTCCGGGACGCCGAACTCGCCGTAGTCACCGACCACGAGGGAGCAGGGCGACCAGCCCCAGTAGGGCACGCCACGTTCTCGTCCCTTCAGGAGATGCGGGCGGACGTACTGGCGAGCGTCCTCGATCAGGCGCGCATCGAGATCCGGCTCAGCGAGGAACAGGAGCGGGAAGAGCCGCACCCACATTCCTCCGGCATAGCCCGGGACCGTACTGCCAGATTCGCCCGCGAGGGAGTAGGAAACCGGCGGGCTCGCCTGGGCCACGCGCACGAGAAGAGAAGGATCGGCTCCGTCCTTCGGAATCGCGAGCAGCACTGCGAGAATCCCCTCAGATCCCCGCTGACCGACGCCGTAGGGCTCGTAGGTCTCGCTCTCCGGGAGGTACCCCAGACTGAGCCACGACTCATCGGCGGTCAGGAAGAAGCGGAAGCCCATTCCCTTGAGGAGGTCCGAGGCCAGCCTGGCTGAGTTCGTTCCTGCAAACGCCTGCGTGACGATGGCGAGCGCGACCGCAAGGTTCGCGTTGTCCAACGCGCCGAGCCCGGGGCCGGGGTCGAACCGACCTCCGCCCGGGATGTAGAAGCTGTGGAAGAATCGCGCTCTCACCTCTTGTCCGTTGGTGAGTCGCCTGGATACCTCTGGACGTGGCAGAGCAGCCAACTGCGTGAGCAGATCCGCCGCGGCGCGCTCGAAGGCGTCGGCTCCCGCTGGCGAGAGGGGAGACAGATCTCGCTCACACACAAGCTTGAGGAGGCCGAGGCCCACCTCCGATACCGAGAACCCCGTCGCAACGGGTTCCAGGGTCGTGGCGTTCACCTTGTCGAGAGGGAAGAGCGTCTGCGAGTTGACCATGCTCTCGAAACCGGCGAGTGTGGCATCGAAGAGAATCTGTGCGTCACCAGGCAGAGAAAGCGCCACGGGAGGAGAGCACGCTGTCGAAACCGAGGCGGGGAGCGCCACGGTAAGGTCTGGCGCACAGGTGTTGTGGTCGCTGCGGGTACTGCGGTGGAAGAACCACGACAGGCCGGGCAGTGTGCTCCAGTTGCTCAGGACGGGCACTTCCCCGGTGCTTGCCTGGGTCGAGTCGACGTCGGAACGGCCATCTCGCACGAACATCGACCGCAGAATCGCGAACGGATGAAGAGAGTCCGTCTCGTACCCCACTCTGACGAGGAGGCTCGTCTCCGCCCTGGACGTCGAGAAGAGGAGGGTGGCGCTCTGGCCATCTGCAAAGGACACCGCAAGGGTGGAGGCGCCCGGCTCAAAGACGACCCTGCTGATGTCGGCAAACGGACGATCACCGGGCGTCGCAGGGCCGATGATGATCGACGTGCCGAAGCACGTGTCGGGCATGTGTGCGGGGGGCTGTGGCTTCAGGCGAGCGTTGCCATCCGCGTAGAGGACGAGCACCTGCGGCCAGGAGTTCGCGTCGGAGATCTTCTGATACACACGCAAGTAGTGGCCCTGCGCAGTGCGGCCATTGACCGGTTAGAGTCCACGGATGTGGTGTACGGGGTGATTGACCCCGAAGGGAGTTGACGAAAACGACCATCGCCTCGATCTTCGGTTAGTGGCAAGACACGCCGACGCACGTCGGCACCGAGGAGGAAGCGATGGTCAAAGAGAAGGTAGACGGTGTGGCATGGTTGCGCAAGCAGGTCGAGACGCAGGACAAGGACCTGTTGCGTGAGCTGGTGAAGGCCGTGGTGGAAGAGCTGATGAGTGCGGACGCCGATGCAGTCTGCGGTGCGACGTACCGGCAGGCGACACCGGAGAGGACGAACCAGCGTAACGGGTACCGTGAGCGACGGTGGGACACGCGGGTGGGCACGATCGATCTCGCCATCCCCCGGTTGCGCAAGGGCACGTACTTCCCTGACTGGCTACTCGAGCCGCGTCGCAGGTCGGAACGGGCACTGGTTCAGGTCGTCTGCGAGTGCTACGTCCGCGGCGTCTCTACCCGACGCGTGGACGGACTCGTTCGCACATTGGGGCTTGAAGGGATGAGCAAGAGCCAAGTATCGGAACTCGCGAAGGAACTGGACACGGTAGTAGAAGAGTTCCGTAACCGCCCGCTGCGCAGCGGCCCTTACGCCTTCATGTGGCTGGATGCATTGACACAGCGCTGCCGGGAAGGTGGTCGGGTCGTGAACGTCGTCACGGTCGTTGCGACGGCGGTCAACGTGGACGGGCATCGGGAAGTGTTGGGGATTGATGTCGTGACCAGCGAGGACAGCGCGGGCTGGGAAGCGTTTCTGCGCCACCTGGTGGGGCGTGGACTCAGCGGGGTCGAACTCGTCATCTCCGACGACCATCAAGGACTGAAGGCGGCACTCGCGCAGGAGCTACCTGGGGCTTCGTGGCAACGCTGTCGGGCGCACTTCATGCGCAACGTGTTGACGAAGGTGCCGAAGGGCGCTCAGGATCTGGTAGCGACGTTGATCCGGTCGGTGTTTGCCCAGCCAGCGCGAGACGAGGTGTGGGCGCAGCTCGAGCGCGTCATCGAGCAGCTTCGCATGCGTTTCCCGAAGGCGGCCGAGGCGCTCGAAGAAGCAGCGGAAGACATCCTCGCGTTCAGTGGCTTCCCGAAGACAACGTGGCGGCAGATCTGGTCAAACAACCCGCAGGAGCGACTGAACCGCGAGATCCGCCGGCGAACCGACGTCGTGGGGATCTTTCCCAACCGAGCCGCGATCATTCGGCTGGTGGGGGCAGTGCTCGCCGAGCAGACCGACGAGTGGGCGGTAACTCGTCGTTACATGACGCTGGAAGCTCTGGCGCAGGCAAGTGCTCTTCGGAGCCTACCCAGTGGTGCAAAGGAGGAGACCGCACTGGTCGCGCAGCTCATCGCGTGATCAGGCACCGAGACGAGGCGATACACCACTTGACGGGACGTGACCATTGACCTCCACCAACATCGCCCGGTTACTCCCTCTCCACCAGCCAGGAACATAGGACACTTCGAGCACAGTCTGGCCGTCATCCCAGAGCTTCGTCCAGCGCTCCGGTTCGGATGGAGCGCCACTTCCGCCTACGAGAGCGGCACAGTGCTCCCAGATCGCCGGGCAGGGAAGTCGAAGGGCTCAATCCAGTACTGAGGATGAGTCGCAAGAACTGTGAACGTAGAGAGTTGGCCTTCTGCAAACAGCGGCACGTTGACGTTGTCGACCTCCGCGCAGGGGGTTGCAGCGGAGTCATTCCTCGCCCAGCCGATGAGGTCGGCTCCAAGTCCTGACTGACTGACGAAGCAGAGGCTTACGACGACAACGAGACAGAGAACATGAACACGTACCATGCATGACCTCCTTAGAGTATCTAACTCCGTGTATCTGCGCTGAGCTCACGATATCGGTGAGCGTCGATGCCGTCAACGGGGGAGCGTCCGCGGCGACCGCCGTCAGACTCGCCGCATCTCTCGTCACCGGCGCTCCCGCGCGAGCGCGAGCAAGATCGACTGGAGGACCTCGAGGATCCCGGCTTGGAGGGACGAACTCACTTGGGCAACCCCGTCGACGGCTCCGCTCATCTCCCGCAGGACGGCATAGTGCGCGGGGAGCCTACGTCCGACGTGGACGTAGATTACGCGCTTCGCCCGTCCGCGCAGGCATTCCGTGGCCGAGGCCAGATACCCCGCGTAGACGTTGAATTCGGTGAGATCGCCGACCAAGAGAGTGAGCGACGTACGAGTCTTCGGTGCCTCCCCGTCCTTGCTCAGGCGCTCCAGGAGTCGCGGGTAGGCCTCGAACGGTTGGTTGAACCCCTGGGGAACAAGACTGGCGAGGCGGCGCTCCGCGACTTCCCAGACGCCGGCGCGCGACTTGAGCAGAGCCACGTTGCAGAAGAACTGGTGGCTCCAGCGGTCGGTCTGCCGTTTCGTCACGGGGTTTTCGACCGTCTCCCGCGTGCGGGAGGTGTAGTGCGCACTGAGAGTCCAAGCTGCCGGACGGGCGGCAGAGTCCAACAGGCGGCAGAGAGAAGCAGCCACATCCTTGACCTTCGCGAAGCGGTCGTCGGGATACTGGCCGTGAGCGTCGACGATCACATGAACGTCCGTCTGCGCGAGCAGCGAGCGAAGGATGGGGGCCTCGAAGCGCGACTCTGTGCGCGCAAACACGCGTCGATCCCCGCCGACTCGCGCGCGGACGAGGACATGGCTGGTCGGAAGGAGTGTCCCACTCCGAAAGCGATCGATGTGAACGAAGGCGTAGTGTATCGGGTCGACCTCATTGAGAAGAGCTTCGAGCGTCCAGCGGTCGAGAGCGCACAGACTCGCGTCGGAGTCGGGCCAGTCCCAGTCGGTCGTGGCGAAGGAATGCCCTCCGCACCCGCGCAGCCACGGTCCAAACCACTGGGCAGGGTAGCTGCGGCGCTCCAGGGTGGCGAGGACGACGTCCGCCGGAATCGATTGGGCCGTCCGAAGTTCTGACGTGAAGGAGTTGGCCCACTGAGTTGCGGCGGCCGTCCCCTGTTTCGTCGCGGCCTTCTGCGCTGCCCTTGCCATCTCAGCGAGGAGCCTGTGAGCCAGCGCGACGACCTCCTGGGACGTCCGGGCGCGCAGAGCGACGAAGGCGATGGGCAGGAGCTCTTCGGCCACCGCCGCCGACATCCGGGGGAGGATTCTCTTGACCACCTCGCGCGGGATGTCCCAGAGCAAAAGGTAGAGAGAGAAGGCCACCTCCCACACTTTCATTGTTTCCAGCGTCGATGCCATGGTCCGCTCTTGGGTCGCGACCAGTCTCTCCATGACCTGGCCGTACAAGAGCGGCCGAATGGCCTCGACGTCGCCGCGCCGATCCAGCTCGGATTGGCGTTCTACCCGGAGGTCCTCGAGCGCGTTCGCCGTGATGTGGGCGGCCGTGGAGAGCCCGCGGAATGCGGTGGGATCGGACTCGCGCGCGTGCAGAATCTCGTGGGCGAGGAGGCCGTCGACGAGCATCCGCCGTTCGCGCGCGACGAGGGCCTCCGGCAGGTAGATCGTCGAGAAGCGTTTGTCCGCCCCCATCGTAGCGTACGCGTACTGACCGCTTGGCAGCACCTCGACACGCCGGCCGGCCTCTGCGCTCGCCCTCAAGGTAAGCTGGCGCCACGCGTCCACCGGGTGCCGGTCCCCCGGCGCGTGCCTCGTAGGTTCAAGCGACGGCTGCGGCGACATGAGCGGCCTCCTTGTCCACGACGAGTGCGGACTGCGCCGCGGCGCCGAACTTCGCCACGAACGCCGCACGAGCCGCGACGACCTCCTCGGCGCGAAGGAACTTTCCGCAAACGGCCTGCTCGAATGCGTCGGAGAGAGTGAGTCCCTGGGAGAGGAACGACCCCAGGAGGACTTCAGAACGCGGGCTCGGCGTGTAGGTCGGCGACGGCAACGCCTTGCGCAGGTCGCGGCATACGTCCACAACGCCCTCGAGTACGCTGCGCGGATAGTCCGCGGGCCACGCTGTCGCTGCGATCGCCAGTTCGTCGTCCCGAGACAGGAACTCGCCATCGATCGCAATGACCCGCGCTCGGTCGCGAATGGGTTCGAGAATCTCGTACCTGTACCTCTCCCACGGAGGGCAGTCGGCGGCCGGAGGGTTGGCGAGAATGACGAGACGGACGCCGTTCGCCACCTGAATCTGTTCTCCGGTGCTCGGAATGGTCACCGTGCGGCTCTCGTCCCCCAGGCCCGCAAAGAGAGAAACGTGCATCGCCACGAGGTGGGCGTCATCCACGACCAGGATAGTCCCTTCCCGGACGAGCGCTTCGCCGATCGAGCCGGGCACCCAGACCGTTTCGTTGGCGATGAACTCGAAGTGCCCGAGGGCGTCGGCCGGCACGCCACTAATCGTCGGGTTGTAGAAGACAAACCGGATCTCCGGGTGGCGGGCCGCAATCATCCGAACCGCGACGGTCTTCCCCGTCCCCGGCGGGCCGGTCATCAAGAGGATGCTGGGGGCGGTGTTCACGATGAAGTGCTCGAACAACTCCGAGAGACGCGTCTCGACGAACTTCAGGACTCCTGTCATCGTTGACCTCCTCTGGATGCGGATTGCGAAGTGCATGATACGTAGTGTCGTCACACAAGTCAAGATCGCGTGTGCGCTCGGCGCTATCATGCTGATCCCATGACGATTGTGTGAGTGGACAAGACTGAGCATGGACTCACAATGCCGACAGCTGCATCGATGACGTTGCAGCATTGCGCGGCGATGCGATGGCCATCCAGCCACAACGCCACGGAAGAAGGGCCGCGAGCGTTGACTGTCTTGCTGAATCTCGCTACGGCAAGCTTGACTAGCCTCCTGTGGGATAGTAGGGTGTTGCATGACACGACGAGAGAACGAGAGCACGAAACTGCGCGAGGAACTCGGACGGGCCATCGTCCGCCTCCGCGCGGGCCGCGGGCTCACTCAACGGCAGTTGGCGGGCAAGCTGCAGGTGGATCCATCCTATCTTTCGCGCATCGAACGCGGTCAAGTCAGCGTCCCAAGCGACTTCGTCGATCGCCTGATCAGGGCGCTTGAGCTGACGTGGGACGAAGGAGTCCTTCTCTCTCCCCTGACGAGTGCGCCTGCCTATCCCGACCCGGGGACCTTGTACGCCGCGATGGAGCTTGTCCGACTCGTGTCCTTGGGAGGCCTGGGGGGGCGGGTTCTCCGACAGATGGGCGTCGACGTCAATGAGAAGAGGGCCATCGGGCGCTACTTGGCGCGAGGCATTGACCTGTGTTGCCGGAGTTCGGGCCTACCGACGCCCGTGTTCCTTGACAGTGGCTCGACGTGCGCCTACGTGGCCCACGCCATGGCGTTGGGGTCGGGGGGCAGCAACTGGCAGGTGTTCACGAACAACGTCCTGGCGGCCCTCTACCTCCTGGAAACCCGTGACGTCTTCCTCGTGGGCGGTCGAGTCGACCGGGAGTTCGCAGCGAGCATGGGGAGCGAGAGCCTCGACCAACTCGAACAGCTCATGGAGGATCTCCACGCTCAAGCAGAGCGCTGGTCTCCGGTTGTCGGCGTCCTGTCGTCTCTCGCCTTTTCCGCCAAGGAGGGACCGTTTGCGCGCCGCGTCGATCCGGAGGTTGCCGGCTCCGACAACCCGCCGATCTCCAGACACCTGCTTCTGAAGCAAGTTCTCGTCCGCAGCGTCCAGCGCCTCATCCTCGTGGTAACGTCGGAGAAGTTGACGCGCCTCGAGGACGAAGCGGTTGCCTGGGGCGACGTGCTCAGCCCGTTGACCGGACCCGACAAGACGGGCGGCTGGAACGCGCGGCTCGGCAGGCCCGATGCGCTGACGCACGTGATCCTCTGCCTTCCCGCCGCGAGCACTCACAGAGCAAGTCACGTTCTCGCGGCCGCCGCGGCCCTCCAGAAGCGCCGCTCGCTTCGCTTTGTGCTGGTGAGAACCTTGTTTGGCGAAGCCGGCGGGGCAACGCGGCTTCTGACCGTGATCGACGAGGAGACGAGCGAGCCACTCAGCTCCGAGGAGTTGGAGGATCGGGCTCGCTCCGCAGACAACAGGAATAGGGGAGGAACGTGAGGGCGCCCGGCAGGCTCGCGACGCTACAGCGCAAAGGTGAAATCGTCGCGTGCCTCTTGGCGGGCTTGGCGGCGTTGCCTACTCTGATCCGCGCGCTTGCGCAAGCGGCAGGCAGTGCCTCGGGGCGTCGGAGCTGGGTCCCAACGGACGGGAATGCGCTGAACTACGCGCGCTGCCCAGCAGGGGGCGTTTCTCCAATCCTCATGGCGACGGTATGGTAGGGTGGTGATGCCGATGAACGGATGCCGAGGCGGAAGAGGGATCTTGTGGGGCGTGCTCGTGGCGCTCGCGGTGATACCAGGCGGAGTGAGATTGGCCGCTGCGCAATCGTCAGCACTCCCAGATCAACTCGCGTACAGGCCGGCGGAGATGGTTTTGATCCCGGCGGGCAGTTTCCAGATGGGCGACAGTTTCGGTGAGGGGTACTCCGTCGAACTCCCGGTGCAGACGGTGAGCGTGAGCGCGTTTTGGATGGACACGGTTGAGGTGACGAAGGGGGTGTGGGACGAGGTCGCGACGTGGGCGGCGGCGAACGGCTACGACATCGGGCCTGGAGCTGGCTCGGGCAAGGCGTCGGACCATCCGGTGTACAACGTCACGTGGTACGAAGCGGTGAAGTGGGCCAATGCACGCAGCGAGAAAGGGGGGCTCGATCCCTGCTACACGGTGAGCGGGAGTGTCTACCGTAGCGGGCAGAGTGCGCCTGACTGCAACTGGAGCGCGAGCGGCTACCGGCTGCCGACCGAGGCGGAGTGGGAGAAGGCGGCACGTGGCGGGGTCGCGGGGCGCCGTTTCCCGTGGAGCGACACGGACACGATCGACCATACCCGCGCGAACTATTACAGCGAAAGTCGGTACAGCTATGACACGAGCCCGACGCGGGGCGTCCACCCAACCTACGCCACGGGGGGCTACCCCTACACGAGCCCGGTGGGGAGCTTTGCCCCGAACGGGTATGGCCTCTACAACATGGCGGGGAACGTCTGGGAGTGGTGCTGGGACTGGTACGGCCGCTACGCATCGTCGCCCGAGAGCGACCCGCGTGGCCCGGCGTCGGGGTCGGCCCGTGCGTTCCGCGGCGGCAGCTGGCGCCTCGACGCGCTCCTCTGCCGCGTCGCGTATCGCGTCAGCTACTGGCCAGTCAGCGAGGACTACGACCTGGGCTTCCGCCTCGTGAGGACAGCGCCGTGACCTTGCGGTCCCGAAGGAAACCGGCACGGCAGTGCGGCATGCCTGTGTAGCGTCGCAGCTTGTCTGCGACGTGTAGCTGCGTCGTGAGCAGGGCGCAGGCGCCCCGCGCCCACTGCCCGGGTGGTTGAGTTGGGGCTGGGCCGCCTCTGCCCAGGTATACTCCGCGCCACGAGGTGATGGAGATGGAGCCGGCTGCCCTGATGAAGGTGTCGAACCTCATCAAGCACTACGGAGACGTTCGCGCCGTGGACGACGTCTCGTTCTCGGTGCCGAAGGCCGAGGTCTTCACGCTCCTCGGCCCGAACGGCGCGGGGAAGACGACGACGCTCGAGATCCTCGAAGGGATCCGCGAAGCAGACTCGGGATCGATCGAAATCTTCGGTCAGCGCCTGCGCCACGTCGATCGCGCGACGAAGGAGCGAATCGGCGTCCTGCTGCAGGAGGGCAACTTCGAGCCGTACCTGAGGGTGCGCGAAGTGCTGACCCTATTTGCATCGTTCTTCCGAACGGCGCGATCGCCTGCCGAGATGCTGAAAACGATCGCTCTCGAAGAGAAGGCCAATGCATTCGTCAAGACGCTGTCGGGTGGGCAGAAGCAGCGCCTCGCGATCGGGGTAGCGTTGATCAACGATCCCGAGCTTGTGTTCCTCGACGAGCCGACGACGGGGCTCGATCCACAGGCGCGGCGCAACATCTGGTCGATCGTCTCCAACCTGACGGCGTCCGGGAAAACGATCATCCTCACGACGCACTACATGGAAGAGGCAGAGACGTTGTCCCAGAGGGTGTGCATCATGGATCACGGGAAAGTGATCGCCGAGGGTTCGCCGCGCGATCTGACGGCGCGCCTCGGCCAAGAGACCATCGTCGACTTTGTCGCGGCCGAGGACTCCGCGTTGCCGCAGGCTCTGTCCTCATGCTGCACGATCGTCCGCGGAGAAGCGGGCCTCGTCTCCGTGAAGACGAGCGACCTCGTCGCCACGCTCGGGCGGCTGCTCGACTGGTCCCGGGCGAGCGGCGTGCCGCTTACGGAGATGGCGGTTCGCCAGCCGAATCTTGAGGATGTCTTCCTCTCCCTGACCGGGCGGAGGCTGCGGACGTGAGAGGCATCCTCTACCTGGCCCGCGCCTACCTTGCGACCGCGTTGCGCGAGCGCATTACTCTCTTCTGGTTCCTCGTCTTCCCGCTCTTCCTGCTGGCGCTCTTGGCCGCCATCTTCGGCAATGTCGGCCAGACGACGAGCCTGACCTTCGATATCGCGGTCGTGAACCTGGACCAGGGCTCAGCGGGGCGCGTCGACTTCGGGGCGCTCGTGGCGGGCACGTTCCGCGAGCTGAGCCAACCGGGGGCGTCGGGCAAGGAGCCCCTCTTCCGTCTGCACGAGCCCGGGTCGGGGGACGTGGACGCCGCGGCGTACCTTGCGAGCGAGATCGAAGCCCTCAAGGTCGGCAAGCGTGCGGCGGTCGTCGAGATCCCTGTCGGGTTCTCCGATGCGCTCGTAGCGGCGGCGGGCGGCTCGACGGTGATCGAGGAGGCGGAGGCGACGGCGCGGGTGATCGTCCACACGAGCGGCGGCCGCACGTCGTCGGACATGGCTTTGGGCATCATCGAGGAGGTCCTCGTTGGCGTCGACAAGCAGATTCTCACGCAGCTCGGGCTCTTCGACGCGGCCCGCACCGTCGTGGTCGGGCGCCAAGAGGTGGGGTCGGAAGACCGAACTCTGGGCTACGTGGACTTCCTCATCCCCGGCGTTGTGATCATGGGCTTCTTCGTCGCGGGGTTGTTCAGCGTTCCGGGAACGATCCTCTTCGGGCGAGAGCGCCGGATCCTTCGCGCCTACTGGGTCACCCCCCTCGATGTCCCGAGGTTCTTCGCCGGGTTCTCGCTCGGACACCTCGGGTTATGCGCTCTTCAATTTGCGTGTGTCTGGCTCCTCGGCCGGTTCGCGTTCGGCGCGCACGTGAATCTCTTCCAGCCTCTCCCGATGCTCTACCTCGTGCTCAGCATGGTGACGTTCCTCGCTCTGGGCTTCCTCATCGCTGCCCTGGCGCGCACGCCGAACGCAGGCATGGCGATCGCCAACATCGTCAACATGCCGATGATGTTCCTCGGCGGGCTCTTCTACCCGACGGGCTCGATGCCCCCCGCCCTTCGCGTCATCATGATGGCGAATCCCGTCACGTACCTCGCAGACGGCCTCCGAGCCAGCGCCGGCGTGAGCACGGCATCGTTCCCCGTCGTTGCGTCACTCGGCGTCCCATGTGCGTGGATCGTCGGCTGCGCGATCGTGGCTTCGCTCCGACTCAAGTGGGACGTGGGACGATGACCGCCTTCCGCGCCCTCCTGCGATCCGAGTTCCATGTCTTCCTGCGGGACAAGACGTCACTCACGTTCACGTTCCTGTTCCCGCTCCTGTTCATCGTCATCTTCGGCTACTTGATGGGCGGCACCGGCTCTGCGGGCGGGTCCAAGCTCGGCCTCGTTGTTGCGGCGTCCGTCGATGGGAGCCGGTTGGAGAGCGTGATCGCGGAGGTTGGAGTGGCACAGGTCGAGCGGTACGCTGCATCCGGCGATCTTGAGAAGGCGATCGATGCCCGCGACGTCGATTTCGGCGCGGTGTGGGACGGAGCCACGCTTACGTTCGTCTACGATGTCCGCCGCACCCAGGAGAACTTCGCGTTCGAGGAGCTCGCGCGAGGCATCGTCGTGCGCTTCGATCTCGCCAACCAAGGTCGCCGACCGCTCCTCGACGTCGTCCCGGTGGTGGAGGGCGGCGAAGCGGGAGCGGACTGGTTCACGCTCGTGGTTCCCGGCATCCTGGCGTTCTCCGTTCTCTCGGCGGGCCTGTTCGCCGTTGCCGGGCACGTTACGTCGATGAAGCAGCGGCGGCTCCTGGAACGGCTGGTCGTGACGCCGATGTCGCCCGTCGCCTTTCTCGCGGCCATCGTCGTCGTCCGGCTTGGCGTGGTCTTTCTGTCCACGCTCGCGACGCTGGGCACGGCGGTGGGCTTGTTCCACGTCGCGTTCCACATGAGTTGGCTGCACTACGTGGTTTTCGTCGTCGCCGCCACGGTGGGAACGATGGGGCTCGGAACGGTGATCGCGCTCGTCGTCCGCCAACCCTCGAGCGCGAGCAGTCTGGCCAACGTCCTGTCGATGCTCATGCTGTTCGTCTCAGGCGTCTACTTCCCGATCGAGATCATGCCCTCGTTCCTCCGTGCGCTGAGCATGGCTATGCCCTTGCGGCACATGGCGGACGCCATGCGCTACACGACGGGCGTCATGGATATGAGCGAGCTTCGTTTCTGGGTCATCTGCGGGACGTTGCTCCTCGGCGGGCTGGCTCTCCTGCCGATCCTCTCGCGCTACGTCGTACGCGCCGAGCGCCGCTAGGCGCGAACACCCAAGCTCCTACCACCTCGGAGCAACGGGTAGCGCGTGATGAGGATTGCGCGGGCTCGACCCTCTGTAGCGTCGGAGCTTGTCTCCGCGTTGCCCTGAGTGTCGCTCGCGATTTCCGATCGTCGCAGACAATGCTGCGGTGCGCTCTTTCGTGAGAACCGAGCGTGCGCGCCTTCATAGAGGAGCGCGGGGCACTCTCTTCTTAACCCCGAGTGCGACGCTACAGTGAGACGGCGGGTTCTCCACGCGCTCTGCGGTGAACTGTCGTTGCGCGGCAGGGCAGGGTAGCGCGTGGCGGGAACGCGGCCCCCTACCTATAATCGCCTATCAGGAGGTGGGACCATGCAGCTCTACAACAGCCTCACGAAGCGCCTCGATCCCTTCGCGCCGCAGCACGGTCAGACCGTGGGGATCTACGTCTGCGGCCCCACCGTCTACGATCACCTGCACATCGGCAACGTTCGCCCCGTCCTCGTGTTCAGCGCGTTGCGTCGTTACTTCGAGCGCTTCAAGGGATGGCGCGTCCTCTACGTGCAGAATGTGACCGACATCGACGATCGGCTGATCAAGCGCTCGATCGAGACCGGGCAGACTGTGGCGGCGGTCGCTGAGACGTATACGCGTGCCTACTTCGACCTTCTTGAAGCGCTCGGCGTCGATCGGCCCACGGCGAGTCCCCTCGCGACGGACTACGTCGAGGAGATGGTGCAGTTCATCGCCGGCCTCGTCGAAAAGGGCCACGCCTACGAGCGAGATGGCGACGTGTACTTCCGCGTTGCAAGCGTCGCCGACTACGGCGCGCTGTCCGGGCGGACGCTCGCCGACCAGAAAGCCGGCTCGCGCGTCGACGTCTCTGAGTCCAAAGAGAATCCGCTCGACTTCACCCTGTGGAAGGCGGCCAAGCCCGGCGAGCCCGAGTGGGCGTCGCCGTGGGGACCGGGGCGGCCGGGCTGGCACACCGAGTGCGTGGTGATGTCGCGGGCGCACCTTGGGGATCACCTCGATATTCATGCCGGCGGCAACGACCTCATGTTTCCGCACCACGAGAACGAGATTGCGCAAGCGACGGCATCGAGCGACGCGCCCTTCTTCCGCTTCTGGCTTCACAACGGGATGCTCCACTTCGGCGGCGAGGAGATGCACAAGTCGCTCGGCAACTTCCGCTACGCGCACCAAATCCTCGAGGCGTACGTCGCAGAGACGGTCGAGTACTTTTACCTCTCCCGACACTACCGGAAGCCGCTGGATTTCTCGGAGGACGGACTGCGCGCCGCGCAAGCCGCGGTGGCCCGTGTTCGCCGGCTGATCGACGACATCGAGGCGGAGCTGCGTCAAAGCGATGGCGAAGTGGGGCCGGACGGACGGGCGTTCTCACAGTCGCTATCACGCTTCCGCGAGCGCTTCGTGGAAGCGCTGGACGACGATTTCAACACGGTCGACGGCGTGGCGGTCCTCCAGGACCTCGTGAGCGAAACGAATCGCTTCCGGGCCGAGGCCGTGGGCAACGATCGCCTGGCCCTGCGCGATGCGGTTGAGCTCCTGCGCGAACTCGGGTGGCCGCTCGGCCTCTTCCAGCCGGCGGGCGCATCGTCCTCGTCGATTGAGGCGGGTCTTCTCGATCTCCTGGTCGGACTTCGGCGGGAACTGCGCGCCCGCAAGGCATTCGACTTGTCCGACCGCGTTCGCGACCAGCTCGCGGAGTTGGGAGTCGAACTCAAGGACACGCCTCAGGGAACCCTCTGGTCGCGGCTCACGCCGTAGCTCGCTTGCGGTACGCCTAGCCGAGAAGGGACTCGGCGATCCCCTGAGCCTCGCGCAGATCTGCGGCCCGTCGATGGGGAATGTCCTCGGGGATGAAGTCGAGAACCCATGGCGGCGGGCTCACAAGGATGATCTCGGCGACGCCGGCGCGATACGCCGCGAGGAGGTCGAGGTGAGCGTCCCCGATCGCAAGAGCCTCGCGCCCGGTTACGCCGAGGCGCGCGAGCGCGACGGAAAAGATGCCGGGGTCCGGCTTCGCCGCGCCGTCGTCGCGGGTGAGAACGAGATCGAACGGCAACGGATGCCGCCGGAGCACAGTGTCGGCACTCGCACGCGAGTTGTTCGTGACGAGCGCGCAGTGGACGCCGTGCGCTCGCAGGGACTCGATGAGCTCCCCCGCTCCGGGAAGGAGAACGCCGTCCGCAGCGCCACGCGCTTCCGCTTCCACGAGCATGGCCATGCCCTTGTCCTGTGTCTCCCGAGGAAAGTCGGACAGCTGCTCGAGGAAGGAGCGTCCGTCGCGCGGCAGCCCGAGGACGCGGCGGACGGCACCCAGATCGATCTTCGAATCGAAGATCGTGCCGTCCATGTCGAAGAGTGCCGCCCGAATGCGAGTCATGCGTCCCCCATCTCCTGGCGGCTTCGGCTCGGCTACCGCGAGTTGTTGACGTGCAGCTTGATCTGGTCGGAGTACTCGTTGCCCTGCGCATCTGTCACGGTCAGCGTGACGAGGACGTCCTCGCCTCCGGGAAACGCCGATCCGGGCGAGTAGTAGATCGGGTCGGGCGCCGCCGGGTCGAGAAACTGGCCTCGAGTGGCTGCCCAGGCGAAGTGAATCGCGCTGCAGGCGGGCAGCGGGACCGTCGAATAGAGCTGCACGAACGAACACTCGTCGACGCACATCGGGCCGTTCCGGTTGATCCGGGGGCGGTCTCCGCACCGGACTTCGGGTCCGCAAGCGAGGTTGCAGGAGGCGGTCAAAGCGCGGCACGGAGTCTCGGCGCACGGAGCGGTTGACAGGCCACATCCCCCGGCGAGCCCCCTTTGCGGAAGCGCAGCGGCGCAGCTGCCGACCGGCAACGATGCAACGGCGGGTGCCCGCAAAGACGCGACCGCGCACGACGAGCACGGCGCGGGGGCCGCGAGAGTCGCAGCGGTACTCGCGTGCATGGACACGGTTCCGCAGGATGGGCACGCTGTGGGCGCCGCCAGGGCCGTCGGGGCCGTAACGATCGGTGCAGGCGTCGCGTCTTTCCAGTAGGCCGTTTCCGATGCGGGAGACGCGCCATTCGCTGTGAGTGCGGAAGGGCCGACGGCCTCCGTTGAGACGCCGGCGGGGGTTCCGAGGAGCAGGAGAAGGCCTAAGCCCGCGATGGCGGCGCCAACGAGCCACATCACGAACGTGTTGTTCATTGCTTGCGCACCTCCGCGCGCGGCCCCTCCCCTTTCCCCACGACGAGGCTACACGCGGGAGCGCGGAAAGTCAATTCGGGACTAGATGAACGTGATGCGCGTCACTCTCCCGCCGCCTCCGCCTCGCCGGCGGCTTCGCCGTGCCAAAGTCGACGCATCTCGTCGCTCGTGGCGAGGAGCTCGTCGAGCGTACCTTCGGCGTCGATCCGCCCGTCCTTCAGGACGAGGATCCGGTCGGCGCGGCGCAGCACTGGACGCCGGTGGGAAACCACAAGCCACGTCCGGCCGGAGAGGGCAGACCCGCGTTGCCAGAGCGCCCGCTCCGTCTCAACGTCGAGCGCGCTCGACACGTCGTCGAGGACCATGAGCTCTGGATTCGGCAGGAACATCCTCGCCGCCGCCGCGCGTTGGCGCTGACCGCCGGAAAGCTTAACCCCGCGAGGTCCAACCATCGTGTCGAGGCCATTCTCAAACCGTGCCACGTCGTCCTCGAGCACAGCGAGGCGGACGGCGCCCTCGAGATCGCCCTCGGCAACCTCCCGCCCCAGGAGCAGGTTGTCGCGCAGCGACTCGCTGAATAGCTGGGGAACCTGGGGCGTGTAGGCGCAGCGGGGCGGGACGAAGAACGAGCCCGGATCCGCGACAGCCTGTCCATTCCACAAGATGCGTCCCCCTTCGATGGGGAGGAGGCCGAGCAGGCCGCGTACCAGGGTGGACTTCCCGGCGCCGATCCGGCCGGTCACCACGATGAACTCACCCCGCGCGATCGAGAACGAGGCGCGATCGAGCGAGAAGTTGCCGGCCGGGGCGGGGCGCACGGTCATCTCCTCGACCGTGAGGCGTTCCAGGGGCTCAGGGGGGCTGGTCGCATCGGTGGCGTCGGGAAGCGACCCCGTCAGATGAATCGGGTGGTGCGCCACGACATCGGCGCGCGTGCCCTCGATGAGCGCGGCCATACGCTCGAGCGACACCTTTGCCTGCTGGAAGTGGATGAGGAAGTCGCCGAACGCGGCAATCACCTCGGTGAGGACGCCGACGTAGGTGACGAACAGGGCGAAGTCGCCGACCGTGAACGCTCCGCTCCGTAGACCGTCCGCGGCTGCCAGAAGAATCAGGCCGGTCGAGAGCGTCGCCGCGTTCCAGAAGAACGAGTGGAACGACTGCGACAACAGGCGGTCGCGAACGGCGGCGCGCAGCCTCACACGGTTCAGCCTCTCGATGTGCGCGACCACGTGCTCCTCCGCGCCGGCGAGCTGGATCGCCTGAACGCCGTCCATCGCCTCGCCAATCGCCCCGGTGACGCGCTCGGTCGCGGCGCGGCTCGCCTCTCGGAACCGGCGAACTCGCTTGGAGACGGCGCGGGCGCCGATGAGGACGAGGACGAGCGGAAGCACGACGATCAGCGTCACGCGCGCGTCGATGCTGAGGAGGATGGCCAGCGCAGCCGCGCAATAGGACACGAACGAGAACTGGTCGATCAGCCAACTGAGGAGGTTCTCGACGACCTCGACGTCGTCGCGCACGGTGTTGAGCGCCTCCCCGACGGCGCCGGGGAGGGCGCGGGCGCCCGGCTTGGCGAGCACCGAGGCGAGCAGGTTGCGCTGCAGGAGGACGCGGATCGAGAATCGGTGTCGAATGTCAATCAGGGCCCCCGCGAGGATCGAGATGATCCTCGCCAGACCTGCAGCCACAACCAGCACGATGACCGACGTGAGGTTGAGTCCCGCCGCGGCATTCCCTGTGATCAGGTCGAAGAAGAGCTTGGCCACGTAGCCGGCGCCGAGCTCGGTCAGCATGATGGCCGACCAGGCCCCGGCGTCCGCGGCGTAGAGCCAAGGCCGGAAGCGGATCAGACGGACGAAGGCCGCAAGCGGGCTCACGCGAGCACCTCCTCCATTCCGGTCTCCAGGAGGCGAGCGAGGCGAGAGTGCGGGTTGCGGGCGAGCGCCTCGCGCTCGCCAGATTCGATGACCCGGCCGTCCTCGAGGATGGCGATCCGATCGGCGCGGCGGACTGTCGACAGGCGGTGGGCGATCAGAATCGCCGTGCGCCCGGCGAGGAGTCGGTCCACCGCTCGTTCGAGCAGGGCTTCCGTCGCGGGATCGAGGCGCGACGAGGCCTCGTCGAGAATGACCACACCGGGGTCCGCGAGGAAAGCCCGCGCCAAGGCGAGGAGTTGGCTTTGCCCGGCCGACAGCCCGGCGTCAGGCGTTCCGACGACCGTGTCGAGTCCCTGCGGCAGGGCCAGCACCCAGTCGCGCAGGCCGAGCTCGCCCAACGCGGCGAGGATCCGCTCGTCGGACACCGATGGGTCGAACAGGCGGACGTTCTCGCGCACCGAGGCGCGGAAGATCTGCACATCCTGAGACACCATCCGCACGCGGCGGCGGAGGTCGGCGAGCGGGACGTCGGCCACGGGGACGCGGCCCACCTCGACGACGCCCTGCTGGCAGTCGTAGAGGCGCGCGACGAGGCGCGCGAGAGTCGTCTTGCCGCTTCCCGTGCGCCCCAGGAGTCCGAGCGTCGTGCCCGCGGGCACGGTGAGCCGGACGTCGCGCAGGGCGACGGTCGGCTCGGACTCGCTTGCGGCGGGGCCGTCTTCGCGGCGCGACGGCTGATAGGCGAATGTGACGCTCTCGAACGCAACCGAGAGCGGGCCGTCGGGGAGCACCAACTTGCCCTCATCGCGGATCGCGGACGACGCGGCAAGCAGGGTCCGGATTCGGCGGATCCCGGCCTCGGCGCGCTGCAGATCGGTGATCTGCTCGCGCATCTGCGAGATGGGGCCCTGCAGAAGCTCCGTGTAGTGGAACACCAGGTACACGGTGCCGAGCGTGATGATCGAGGCCCTCCACAGGGTGGCGCCGACGCCGAAGGCGATGGCGTACCCGCCGGTGAACAGAGCGACGTTGGCCATCCACATCGAGTACCCGGCGACGCTGGACCAGCGGTACGCCGGGAAGAGACGGCGGCAGAACGCGAAGAAGCGCCGCAACGTGTACCCAACGGCGCCGTTCGCCCGGAGGTCCTCCGTGCCGCCGAGGCGTTCTCCGAGGAATCCGAAGAACTCGGCGACCAGCTTGCGGTAGGCGGTCCAGTGCGGGACGGCGACCTTGCGGATGCGCCCGAGCAGCCACACGGTGAAGGCGGCGAACGCGAGCATCGGCAGGCCGATGCGCCAGTCCTCGCGGAACAAGAGCCCGATGATGCCGGCCACCAAGATGGCGTTGCCGAGGATGTCAATCGTGAAGCGCGAGAAGAAGTTCGACAGCGTGGCGACATCGCCGTCGATGCGCTCGATGAGTTGCCCAGGCGTGTGATCCTTGTGAAAGGTCGCGTCGAGAGCCAAGGCGTGCCGAAGGAGATCGAGGCGCAACGCGTTGGTCGCCGACCAAGCGACGGTCTCGCCGACGTAAGTAGCCGCCACGGACAAGAGCTGGGCCGCGACCGCGATGCCGAAGAAGAGGAGGGCGTCTCGGATCAGCACCGCACGCTCTCCTCCAGCCATCGCCGTGTCGATGAACTCTCGCAGGATCTGCGGGTTCGCCAAGCGAAGGCCGATCGTCGTCAGGACGAGGGCGGCGAGCGCGACAACCCACCGCGCTTGGGGCCGCACGTAGCGACCAAGCAGGGTCAGCCCTTCTCGAAGCGGCAGCTTCACGACGTCTCCAGGCTTTGCGTCGTCAAATCTACCCCGGCGCGGAGTTCCTTCTCGTAGAGGACGCGGCGCCGCTCGACGTGCATTCCTGCTCGCTCGTACAGGCGGACGGCGCCGGTAAGGCTCGCGCCATCGACACCGAGAGCGACGCGCTTCTTGCCCCGGCGCTCGAGTTCGGCGAACGCGTGGTGGAGGAGCGCAAGTCCGATCCCGCGTCGGCGCCACGGCCGGACAACGCAGAGCGTGTTCACGTAGCCAAGGTCCGGATCCTCCGGCTCCATCGCCGAGCACAAGGCCAGGGCGACGATCTCGCCGTCGCGGTCCGCGAGGAACCAGAGGCTTGCGTCGAAGCTCTTCTCTTCGGTCACGATGTGACGCCAGACGGCAAGGCTGCTTTCGAGAGGCGACTCCACGTAGCCCCAGTGGTCGCGGAACGCGGCCCGGATCGCTTCCACCGTCGCGAGAAGGTCGCGAGCTGGGTCGAAGGTCCGAACGGTGACCCCGCCAGGCCACACAGGCGCCGGCGTGGCCCGATCCAGTTCGATCTTCATCTGGAAGTTGTGGCGAATGGGTGCGTACCCGCAGAACTCAAGGAGACGTCCCGCAGGCTCGTCCAGGCTCGACACCGACTGGCGCAGACTGACGCGAGATCCGGACGGCGCCACGTCGAGCGCCGCGAGGCCGCGTCGTTTCTGCCAAGCGACGAGCGTGGAACCGACGCCGCGGCCGCGCTCTTCCGGGTCGACGCAGCCCCAGCTCCAGAGCCGGACGTGGGGCGCGTCGATGTCCCAGACTTCGGCGTACCCCGCCGGCTTTCCCGACGGAGCGACCACGACGCAGGTGTCGCGGCCCAGATCGAATCCGGGCGTCTGCCATTCGGTGACGAGGTTCTCGGCGTCATGCTGGTTGACGCCGAACAGGCGTTGGGAGTCGGCGTTGAACATCTGTGTCAGCGGCTCGGCGTCGGAGAGGCGGGCCGGACGTTCGACATATCCTTCAGGCAATCTCAGGGACATCATGACTTCCTTCTCATGGGGGCCGGACAAATGGAGGCGGCATTCCGCTCGTACACCGAAGAGGTGTCGCTGGCGAAGGGTTCCGGGGTCGGCGTCTCGCCGCGGGAACCTAGAAGGAGAGTGCGGCGAGCGCGACTCCGCGAGCCTCGGCCAACGAGGCAGCGGATCGGGATCGATTGCCGATCGCCATCATGAACCGCCTCCTTGCACGTGGCCCGTCAGGGCTCTCGCCGCCCGCCGCATCGAAAGGGACACGGCGGCTCATTCGCTGGATTGAGTGAGCGCCAGTATACCGAGCCGCACTCCCAATGCAAGCACTGTGCGAACCTTGCGGCGGACGCTGTCTGCATCTATCCTTTCCTCCGTCGCGCGACCGGCCGAGACGAACTCGCGTCCGCCCTGCGCGGACCATCATGAAGAAGGACGACGCGATCTCCGAGAATCCGGACAGCCACAATCTCCTCGGCTACGTCCGCCGCGCCGAGGCGACGCAGGAAACCTACCGAACGCTCGGGTTCCGCTGCGGGCTCGAGGTGCACCAGCAACTCCGCACAACGAAGAAGCTCTTCTGCCGCTGCCCGGCCGGGCACTACCAGGACGGCGACGACTACGACGCCCAGCTTGTCCGCCACATGCGCCCGACGTTGAGCGAACTGGGCGAGTACGACGGCACGGCGCTCATGGAGTACAAGACCAAGAAGAACATCATCTACCGCATTAAGGGCGAGACGGCGTGCACGTACGACATCGACGACACCCCGCCGTTCGCCGTCAACCGACAGGCCATCGACATTGCGATCGAGGTCGCCCTGCTCCTCAACACGAGCATCGTCGGCGAGCTCCACATCGCGCGGAAGCAGTACCTGGATGGCAGCATCCCGACCGGATTCCAGCGCACGGCGATCATCGGCATCGACGGCCATCTGCCCGTCGCCGGCAAGCGCGTCGGCGTTCGCCAGTTGAGCGTCGAAGAGGACTCGTGTCGCGAAGTGAGCGACGTGGGGCACGAGCGAACCTACACCACCGACCGCCTCGGCATGCCGCTGATCGAGACGGTGACCGAGCCCGAGCTTCTGACCCCGGACGAGGCGGCCGAAGCGGCAAACTACATTCGCTACCTAGCGCGCAGCACGCGGCACGTCAACGTGGGCATCGGCGCGGCGCGCGAAGACGTCAACGTCAGCGTCGAGGGTGGGACGCGGGTCGAGATCAAGGGTGTGCAGCACATCCGCTGGATCCCCGAGCTGACGCACAATGAGGCATTCCGCCAGAAGGCTCTTCTGCTCATCCGCGACGAGCTCCAGCGACGCGTGAGCGATCCCACTGCGTGGACGGCGACGCACGTCCCCCTCGGCGATACGGATCGCCATCTCGTCGACGGCATCGTCCCGTCGACAGCGTCCGCCGTGATCTTCCGGCTGCCGCGCTTTGGCGGCCTCTTGTCGTTCTTCACCAACCCGGGGCGCACGTTCGCCGACGAGTTCGCCGATCGACTGAAGGTTGTGGCGTGCATCGCGGTGCCGAATCTTGCCCACCCTGACCAACCCGCCTCGGCCATCTCGCCCGCCGCGTGGCGGACGCTGGCGATCCGTGTCGGCGCGAAGTCGAACGACGGACTCGTGCTCGTCTGGGGCCCGGCGGCCGACCTCCCGACGGCCGTCGACACGCTCGTCGAGCGGTGCCACCTCGCGTTCCAGGGGGTGCCGAACGAGACGCGCAAGGGGCTTCCGAACGGGACGACGATCTTCGAGCGCGTGCTGCCGGGTCCGGACCGCATGTACCCCGACACCGACTCCGCGCCGATTCCGATCGAGGAAGAGGCGATCGAGCGAACGCGCGCCCGCCTGCCGGAGTCCGTCGATCGCCGGATGGCGGCGCTCCGCGCCTGGAGCGCTCCCGACGACGTGCACGCGTACATCCTCCGCCGCGACCTATCGCCGATCCTCGCCTGGCTCGTCGAACGTCATATCGATTCTGCGTTCGCGGCAACGCTCCTCGGGCACAACGTCCGGCACGCGATGGGCGCCCGCGAGGTCGACACCGAGCGCGTGCGCTGGGTCATCGGTGAAGCCGCCGAGCGCGACCTCACGCGTGAGATCCTGCGGCTCCTCGTGCCGCTCGCGCTCCTCGAACCGGCCGCAACGTTCGACGACCTTCTCGGCCGCGTCGGCTACCGGAAGGCGACGCCGAAGGAGATCCGTGCCGAGATCGCTCGTAGCTCCAAGACGTTCGTCGCTCGCCATCCCGAGCCGGCAGCGCGCATTCGCGCGTTGATGGGCTGCGTCCGCCCACTCGCGATGGGCAACGTCCCGCTGCGCGATGTCGCGGCGTGGGTCGAGGAGGCGACGCGATGAGCGACGCCCACAAGGGCTACAAGGGCGAGGCTCTCGACGTCCTGACGCGATTCCAGGTCGGTGTGTGGAGCGACGTCGACGTCGAGTCGACGCGCGGCCACTTCCGTGGGATCGTGCTCCCGCGCTCCGAGTTCGACGACTCGCGCCACCTCGTCCTCAAGCTCGCCACCGGCTACAACGTCGGCATCGACGTGCGGACGATCCGCGCGATCCAGGAACTGGGACGCCGCGAAGCGCACTACAAGATTCCCGAGAAGGAGTTTCCGACGTCGCCAGACAAGCCCAACGTGAAACTCCTCGGCACGGGGGGCACGATCGCGTCGCGTCTCGACTACCGCACCGGCGCCGTCATCCCCGCGTTTTCGCCCGGCGAACTGTACGGCGCGGTCCCGGAGCTGGCCGACATCTGCAACCTCTCGACCGAGAAGCTGTTCGCCGTCTTCTCCGAGAACATGGGGCCGTCGCAGTACATCGAGCTTGCCAAGGCCATCGGCCGCGAGATCGAGAACGGAATCGACGGCATCGTCATCGGCCACGGCACGGACACGATGCACCACACCGCGAGCGCGCTTGCGTTCATGGTGCAGCACTCGCCCGTGCCGATCGTCATGGTCGGCTCGCAGCGGTCGGCCGATCGCCCGTCGTCGGACGCCGCGCGGAATCTCATCCACGCCACCACCACGGCCGCGACGTCGGACATCGCCGAGGTCATGGTCTGCATGTTTGGCCCGACCTCAGACGAGTACGGACTCCTCCACCGCGCGACGCGCGTCCGCAAGATGCACTCGTCCTATCGCTCGACGTTCCGCACCGTCGGCGACATTCCGCTCGCCACCGTCACGCGCGACGGGGTCAAGCCGCTGCGCCAGGACTACGCGCACCGCCGCGCCGACCGGCACGTCGACATCCTGCCCTTCTTCGAAGAGCGCGTGACGCTCACCTACTACTACCCCAATATGCATCCCGACATCATCGACTCGCTCGTCGAGCACGGGTACAAGGGCATCGTCATCGCCGGGACGGGGCTCGGGCACATCAACAAGCCCGTCTACCCCGCCATCGAGCGCGCCGTCGCCGCCGGCGTGGCCATCTACATGACCGTGCAGACTCTGTGGGGCTACGTCCACATGTTCGTCTACGACACCGGCCGCGACCTGATGGCGAAGGGCATCATCCCGACCGAGAACATGCTCCCCGAGGTCGCCTACATCAAGCTCGCGTGGGCCCTCGGCCAGACAAGCGACCTCGAACGCGTGCGCGAACTGATGTTGACGCCGATTGCCGGCGAGATCACCGAGCGCGAACCGCACGACGGCTACCTCATCTTCCAGGGCGGCATGCCCGAGATCGAGGAGTTCCTGAGAAGGGTGCACAAGTAGCGACGACGACAGACAGTGCTCTCGTCGACAAACGCACCTCTCGCGCCGGCCGCAGTTCGCTCGCCTTGGCATCGTTAGCGCGCCAATGCCCGAAGCCCGCTCGACTCACGGCAGCGTCTCCCGGCTTCGCGTTGGGGCCGGAAGGAAGAAGCGGTCGAGACGCCGGAGCGCCTGCAGCTCCTCCTTCGGATCAAGCTTGGCGCGGCGGACAGCGCGCTGCATGAGATCGATCGTCTGGTCGTAGAGCGGTCGGTCGACGGGATACGGGATCCCGTCCTTCCCCCCGTGCGCGAACGCAAACCGCGCCGGGTCGTCGAAACTGGGCGCCGCGCCGTAGACGAGCTCGGCGACGAGTGAGAGCGCACGCAGGGTCTTCGCGCCGACTCCCGGCAGCATCAGCAGCTCTCGGAAGTCGGCCGCCTGCGCTTCGTAGGTCTTCGTCAGGATGGCGCCGAGGCGGTCGGGGGCGATGTCGGCCATGAGAATGGCGTGTCGTCGCGGCAGCGCGAGGTGCTTGAGGCGGACGAGTTCGGACACGAGCCGGACGGGGGTTTCTCTCGCCAGTTCGGCCGTCGTCGTGCGTGCGGACGCACTGTCGCGGGCCACCAGGTTGAGCGTAGGGGCACGGCGGTCGCAGCAGATGGCTGCGTGTGGCTCGCAGACGAAGTCGTCGAGCCGGCTTGAGACCCAGTGGTAGCGACGAGCCATGCCGTTCGTTTCGTTCATCCCTTGTTGGACAACGGCCCACGCCCCGTCACGATCGAAGAAGAAGGCGTGATGGTAGATTTGATAGCCGTCCTGCACGGCGGCGCTGTCGACCTTGGCCGACGTTCGGCTGGCCGCGACAAGGGGAACCGGGTCGCTGCCGGTCTTCTCGCACCACGAGACGATCTCGTTCGGCGTGCGCCGCGACGCGTTGCCTTTGCCCCCGGCGGCGAAGACGCCGAGCTCCTCCTCGCGGCCGCGCAAGCCTTCCTTGATCGCACCGCACGTGGTTGTGGTCAGTCCACTGGAGTGCCAGTCGAAGCCGAGGACGCAGCCGAACGCCTGAAACCAGTGGGGGTCGCTCAGCCTCGCGAAGAGGGCGCTCGGCCCTTGCTCGACGACGATCAGCTCGACCATCTCGCCGGCGAGCTTCGCCATCCGAGCGAACAGCCAACGCGGAGCGCGGCCGTTGTGCAAGGGAAGGTCCGCTACGCCGGTGCGCATGGCGTCAGTCTATCGAATCCGAGCGCAGACGAGCGAACCCTCGTTGGAGGGCGGGGCTACGCTGCCGTGGTAGCGGGATTCGTCTGCGACCGTGGGAGAACAATGCGATCGATCAGTCCGTACTCCACGGCCTGTTCCGCGGTCATGAAGTAGTCGCGGTCCGTGTCCTTGGTGATCTGCTTCGGCGACTTCCCGGTGTGTTCGGAGAGGATGCGGGTGAGTAGATCGCGCATGCGCAGCAGCTCCGCGGTCTGGATCTTCACGTCGGCCGCCTGCCCTTGTGCGCCGCCGAACACCTGGTGCAGGAGGATGCGCGAGTTGGGCAAGGCCGAGCGCTTTCCAGCGGTTCCTGCGGTGAGCAGGACCGCGGCCATGCTCGCGGCCTGGCCGATGCAGATCGTCGCGACATCACACTTGACGTAGCGCATGGTGTCGTAGATGGCGAATCCGGAGGTTACCGAACCCCCGGGGGAATTGATGTAGAGGCGAATGTCCTTCGTCGGGTCCTTGGCAGCGAGAAACAACATCTGCGCGATGACGACATTCGCGACGTCGTCGTCGATTCCGTCGCGCAGGAAGATGATCCGATCCTCGAGCAGGCGCGAGTAGATGTCGTATGTCCGCTCGGCGTGCCCGGAGTGATCGATGACAAACGGAATCTGCGCAACCATCTACTCCTCCTTCTCCGTGATGATGGCGGACTCCCGGAGGATCCCGAGGAGCCGCTCGGTCACCTTGGCCGAACGATAGTCGTCCCAACGTTCTTCGGCTTTGAGGCGAGCGACGAAGCGTAACCCATCCTCTCCCGCTCCCTGCGCGTCGGCCTTGGCCATGTCCTCCAACTCGGCGTCGCTGATCGCTACGCCCTCGGCTTCTGCCACGTTCCCGAGCACGAGCTCGCGCCGGAGACGGCGCTCGACGGAGCCTCGGATCTCCTTGCGAAGGTCCTCCTCCGTGGTCGCTCGCTGTTCTAGGTAACGGGCAAACGACAAGGACGAGCCGGGGCGCTCGAGTGCGGATCGGACTCGCTCGACCTCTTCGTCCACCAACTCGACGACGAACGGCTCCGGCAAGGGGAGCGACGTCTTCTCCACGAGCGTGTCGAGGAGCAGCGTCTCGATCGCGCGGCGATGACGTTCGTCGCGTGCTTCGACCATCCGCCGACGGACGTCGTCGCGCAGCGCGGCGAGCGTGTCGAACCCGGCGTCCTTCGCCAACTCGTCGTCAACCGCGGGGAGTACGACCTGGCGCAACCCGACGACGGCGACCGTCGCCTTCATGTGCTTGTCGTCATCCTCGAGGGATACGTCGATGTCGACGGAGTCGCCGACCCGGCGCCCGACGAGCGCGCTCGTGACCGGATTCTCCTTCTCCGCCCGCGTGTCCCACTCCTCGCCCTTCTCGCGGACGCGCACGATGTCGCCCTCGGATACCGTGTCGCCCTCACGTTCGGCGAGCGTACCGAATTGACTCTGAATCTCGGCCAACGCCTGGGTCACGTCCTCTTCGGAAACATCGCGCTTCGGTGGGACGGCCACCTCAAGCCCACGGTACGGGGGGAGCTTCACGTCGGGCAGGACGGCGAACGAAGCCTGAAAGACGAAGCCTCCCTCCGGGTCGAAGGAGACCTCCTGCACTTTCGGGACGGATACCGGGTGAAGGTCGAGCCGCTCGAGCGCGGCGGGAAGATGCTTTCGCTCCAGCTCGTCCTTCGCTTCGAGGACGAACACGTCTCGCCCGAACCGAGTCTCAAGGACGCTCTTCGGCACGCGTCCCTTGCGGAATCCGGGCACGTTCAGCTCGTTCGAGTACTGGGCGTAGACCGACTCGATCTCCTGAAGGACATCCTGTTGGGGAATCGCGACCCGCACGGTGGCCGCCGTGTCGTCGCGCGTTGCGATCTCGTACTGGGTATTGTTCGTCATTCCACTCCGTGTTCTGGACCTTGATTCGATCGGGGGATTATACGCTGGCGCACCATGGGGGGCAAGGAAACGCTGTTCGGATCGGCGTCAGCCGCATCCGCATCGGCATCCGCCGCATCCGCATTAGCCGCATCCGCTGGATCGGCGCTGGCTACCCCATCGCGTACAACCACTCCGGCCCGAGCAGCCATCCCCAAAGAGGGGCGACTCCGGTGAACACGAAGTCCAGGCCCCCGAGGAAGATGATGGCAATGAGGATCATGAAGCCGTATCGCTCGAGGGAGAGCATAGCCTTCCGGCCGCTCGGCGGGAGGAAGTACGTGAGGACGCGGGATCCGTCGAGGGGCGGAATCGGAATCATGTTGAACGCGGCCAGAATGACGCAGTAAATGACGAACATGCCGAGGACGAAGAACACGGCGTGAAGTGCATTCGCGCCCAGTCCTTCGCGCAGGATGAGCGTCATTCCCAGATCGGGGATGGCGAAGAACAGCAGCCGTCCGAGGATCGCGGCCGCCGCCCCGAGAACGAGGTTGGCGCCCGGCCCGGCGAGGGCGACGAACAACATGCCGCGGAAGGGGTTACGAAAGTAGTTCGGGTTGACGGGAACGGGCTTCGCCCAACCGAAGAGGACGGTCTGGGGCGCGAAGATCCTGAGCACGGCGAGCGTGAGCGGCACGAGAATCGTTCCGATGGGATCGACGTGAGCCAGAGGGTTCAACGACAGGCGGCCGCCGCTCTTCGCGGTCGGGTCGCCCAACCTTGCCGCCACCAGCCCATGCGCGACTTCGTGGAACACGATCGCCATGAACACGGCGATCAGCGACAGCACGGTACTGAGGATCGTCTCGATCGTCATTGCGTCTCCTCGAGTTTGACCGTCAGTGTACTCTCGTTGGTGACGATTGCCAGGCCAGGAGCGCCCCCGCGCGGTTTTCGGACGTGTCTTGCCTCCGTGCAAACGACGGCGACCTTGCCGCGCCGATCGGCCTTCGAGTAGCGCGCCGCGAGCCGTGCCGCCTCGAGAACGACGTGCGCCGGAGTCTCGGTCTGGTCTTTGCGGCAGACGATGACGTGCGATCCCGAGACGTCGCGCGCGTGCAGCCAGAGGTCGTTCGGCCTTGCGCGGCGAGTGAGCTCATCGTTCTGCGCCGCGCTCCGCCCCACGAGAATCGTGTAGCCGTCTACGTCAAACTCCCGCGGGGACGACGCCGCGGGCGACGCCTTCTGGCTCGAACGATGGGTCACGAGCTCCTCCGTGGCGGCATCGACGCCGCGGCCGGATTCCAGATCCTGCAACGCCGCTTGCAGTCGAGTGAGGTCGGCGTCGATGCGGCGCAGACGGGCGGCCACCGTCGGGCGGCCGCGGTCGAGCTTGCGTGCCTTCTTGTAGAGGTATTGGGCGTTCTCGATGGCGTTCATGCGTGGCGAAACCGGGAACGACAGCCACTCGTCGCGCACGAGGTCCGCGCCCGCGACCGCCGTCGTGCCGCGGCCGAGGTCGACCGCGTGAAGCATGAGGAAGTCCGCGCGGCGACGCAGCACGGCCGCGTTCTCCGCCGCGGCCAGCCATTGTCGCAGAGACCTCGCGGTGCGCGTGCCGCGGGCGATGGCTTGCAGAATCCGGTCTCGCACCGTGCGATCCTCCCCCACCGCGTCGTCGGCCACTCGCTCGCGGGCCGAGCGGTCGAGGGCCTCGCCGAAAGAGGCCGTGGAGATTGCCCGGCCAGGCAGCGGGTAGAACGTCGCTCTGCCGAAGTCGACGTCGAAGTGTGGCTTCGGATCCTCGACGTGGACGAGCACGGTTCGGAGCGCCTCAGCTACGCGAGCTGGCGATGGCGCGCCGCTGCACGACCCGGAGGCCAGAGTGAGCAGGTCCTCGGCCGTCTGCCGACCCACTCCGTGAAGGTTGCCCGCGAGCGCACGGGCCGTGCCGTCGAGAGACAGGATCCCCGCAAGTGTCTCGACCGATACGGAACGCGGATCCTCCTTTTCCTGCGCCGTGACGGGCGTGTAGGACTGTCCTATCGGATTGCGCGGATCCCGGCGCAGGGACCCGATCACGATCCCGCCTTCGATGAGGAGGAGGTTCCCCCGAAGTCCGGTGAGCTCCGCCACGAGCGTCGCCTCGTGGCGTTCGCCGCCCTCGCTGTGGACGACGTCCATGAACACCGTGCGTTCCCAGCCGCTCTGGCGAATGGTGCGGATGCGCGCGCCGCGCACATGCTTGCGCACCTGCATCACGAAACTGCTCGGCCTCTCCGGGTTGCGGAAGGAGAGGCTCGTGCAACGAATCGCCGCCTCGCGGGGGCACACGAGAAGCGTGCAGTTGCCGGCTCCGTAGACACCGAACAGGAAAAACCCCGGGCGCGGCTCGTGAACCGTCCGCACCAGCCCGCCTTCGGCTGCCCGACGGATCTCAACGAGCGAAGCGGCAATCGCTAGACCGTCCATCAGCCCTCCGGTTGCAGACTCCCAGACCCCAAGCTATACTGCGCCATTGTATCGCCGGCGTAGCTCAGCCGGTAGAGCTACGGTTTCGTAAACCGTGGGTCACAGGTTCGATTCCTGTCGCCGGCTCCACGAACGACTCGAGCGCCCTCCCGGAGGGCGCTCTGCCTTTGGGGCGTTCCTGGAGCGAAGGCCGCTCCTGTCGAAATGTGGCAGATCGCCAACCCAGCGCCTGAAGGCCACGCCCACGCGCAGCTGCCCCCAGACGTTGCGCTTGCCCCGGTTCCGTGCTGGAAGGACGAGCACGACCGAAGATCGGACCGTGCTGCCCGACACGTGGCCGCACGACATGGCCCGCCGCCACGCAGTCGAGCCTACGGCGCGCCGTACTCCATGAGCGATACGTCGTCCCACCAGGCGTAGCCCGTGCAGTTCACGAGACTGAGCACGAGCCACACCTGCGTGCAGCCTGGAGGCATCACGTGAACGAAGGGACTGGACGCACAGTAGGTCCACTGGCTTGGGTCCCGGTCCGCCGGGAGCCGCAACTCGACGGCGACGCCGCCAGGCAGTGTCGATCCGTCCTCCATCACGTAGTACAGCGCGATCACGGGGCCTACGGAGTCTGTCGCGTCACGCCACATCCAGCCCGATAGTCGGTACAGGCGGCCGGACTGGAGAAGCGCGGTCACGTCCTGCACGAGCCAGACGGTCCTGCCTGGATCGGCGGCGTGACCTTGTAGGTACGCAGTTCCACTCTGCAGGCAGGTGCTTGCGCTCGCCGGCGGGAAGTAGGGCGCGACGGCGGCGAATGTGGCCGTTGGCTCGCCCGGATCGGAGCTTGGGTGGAGTCGCCAGCCATCAAGCCCCTTCTCGAATCCGCCGTTCGCGAGGCGCTCGGTCCACGAGTCGAGAGCCAAGACGACCACGCTGTCGCTCGCCGAGCACCCGTTTGCCCCAGTCACTCTCACCGTATACGTACCGGGAACGTCTACGGCGATGCTCTGCGACGTCACGTTGCCGGGAGTCCACAGGTAGGTGTAGGGAGGCACCCCGCCCGTCACAATCGCGGCCTGCGTCACGGAGGATGCCGCGCACGTCAACGCCTGGGGAAGTCCCGCCTCAACGGAAGGAGGCACCTTGTCCTCCGCGATCACGACGCTGTCGCTTGCCGAGCATCCGTTCGCGCCGGTCACCTTCACCGTGTACGTGCCTGGCGCACTCACGGTGACGCCCTGCGACGTGGAATTGCCGGGGGTCCAGAGGTACGTGTAGGGCGGTGTCCCGCCCGTCGCGCTCGCCGTTTGGGTCACAGACGGCGTCGCGCACGTCAGCACCTGGGGATCCCCGGCGTCGACGGAGGGCGGCGCCTTGTCCTCCAGGACGACCGCGGTCGCCTCAGCGTAGCATCCGTTCGCGCCCGTCACCTTGACCGTGTAGGTGCCCGCCGCACTCACGGTGATGCTCTGCGATGTCGAGTTGCCAGGAGTCCAGCGGTAGGTGTACGGAGGCGTGCCGCCACTCGCGGTCGCCGTCAGCGTCACCGACGGCACACTGCACGTCAGCGCGCACGCGCCTCCGATCGCCACCGACGGAACGTGGGTTGCGCCGCACGTGACGCTGACGGCATCCACGAACGTCCTTGGGGAGTTGCACACCGCGACGCCGCATGCGTCTTCTTGGTTGAGCGCGCACAGCGTCACGTCGTACGTGCCGGCGACGGATGGGGCCGTGACGGTGAACGTCGCGGAGAACGTGGCTTCCCACGCCGTCGACTCCGCCAGACAGCCCCAATTGCAGTAGCAGCCGCCGGCGGGGCTCGGTTCGGCGACACACCCGCCCGCAATCACCTGAGTCTCCGGGCACGAGAACTCGTACCTGGTCGAGCACCACCAGCTGTCGGTGCCCTCACTGCCGACGAGCTGGACTGTCACGACGATGTTGATCTCGGCGCCGAGCGTGACCGAGGTTGTCGGTGCACCGTTGAACGTCGCGGAGACGACGTAGGCACCCGCATCCGCGCCGCCGCAGGCGGCACCGAGCATGAGCGAGGCGACGGCACCGAGGAGCGAACCCCAGCAGGAAACCATCCCCAGCCAGCCGGGAAAGGAGCACACACCGGCTCTACTTCGTGAGCCATGAACCATATCTACCTCCCCAAGGCATCCGTGCGACTCACAGCCACGCAGTCTAGCGTGCGCCTGCCTCCGCCGGCCAACAGATGCGCGACGCGGCGATATGACACGGGTCGGCGGCTGCACGTGAAGGGGACATCCCGCGCGACTCGAAGCGGCCGAGTCGGAGGATGCCGGGCACCTCGCGATCATCCAGGGGCGAGCGTTCCTCAGCGAGGAGAAGCACGTTCCGCCCGAGGACCCGAAGAGGCTGCGCGAGGAGGTGGACCCGCCCGTCGGGCCGGAGGGCACGATGGACCCAACGTGGATGGTGGACATGCTCAAGTCGCCCGAGTGCGTCTACTCCAAGATCCTCCTCGGGAGGTGCATCGTCGGCGGGGTCATCGTTGCCGCCGCTGCCGAGAAGTGCCACAGGGAGGACTTCCGGCGGATCTTCATCGAGCCCGTGGTCCGCGATCGTGGGATCGGGCAGGAGGCGATGCGCCGGATCTGTGACGTCCCTCGAACGTCAAGTGATGGCGTCTCGGCACGCCGCAACTCCACACGAAGGGCCCCCACTTCTGCGCGCCGTCTCCTCGAGATCGTGAAGCCCGACGGAATGGTCCCATTCAGCGGAGTATGGGAGCGTGCTGCTACGGGAGGAGCGGCTGAAGCTGTAGTCGGGAGACGAGCTGTGCGGGAGCCGAGGCACGAGAGCGAAGCGCCTCGGCCCCGCAGACATGGAGGCAAGGATGCCGCTGACCGACGTCCGAATCGTTGACGTGCCGCCGATGCGCGTCGCGAGTGCGCTCGGCTACGGCCGCAACCCGGAGGATCAGGCAGCCGAGAAGATCGCGCGCTTCGCGCAAGCGATCGGGCTCATTCCCGGCGGCCCCGGATATCGCGCCTTCGGATTCAACAACCCGAACCCCTCTCCCGGAAGCCCGAACTACGGTTACGAGTGCTGGCTCGTCGTCGGCTCGGATGTCGACGCCGAGCCGCCGATCGAGATCAAGCGAGTCTCGGCGGGGAAGTACGCCGTCACGCGCTGCGTCGGGCTCCAGCACATCGGGCAGCGGTGGCGCGCCCTTTCCGTTTGGGTGGAGGACAGCCCGTACAGGTTCCCGCCCAACGGCGGACGATGTCTCGAGGAGTTCCTGAACCCGGCCGAGCAGGACCGCGCGAAGTGGATCATCGATCTCTACATCGAGATCGTCGCCTAGTTGCGGCGCCTGCTACGTCGAGAGCCTCGTCAGGACGAGACGAAAGGTCTGACCTGAGGTCGCCTGGGGCGCCACTGCGAAGCCTGCACGGCGCGCGAGATGGGCGACTGCGTCGCACGACATCTCGCGGCCCTTCCACGGGGCGCCGTAGCCGGTCGCGATCGTCTGCCGGGGAAGCTTGACTTTCACGGGAACGACGAACAGCCTCTCGCGCCGTGTGCCCTGGGGCGGGATCGAGGCATCCAAGATCTGGAGCGTTCCACTGGGCCGGAGTACCCGATAGGCTTCTTTGAGCACTTTGCTGCGATCTTCTCCTGGGACGTACATCAGGAAGAAGAAGGCGGCCGCCGCGTCGAACGAGCGATCGGGGAACGGAAGCCGGCGTGCGTCGGCGACCACTTTGACGGGACCGGCCGGAGCGTCGTCCAGCTCCTGTTGGCGAATGTCGACAGCCGTCACCTGCGCGCCGCGCAGTCGGCCGATCACACCCTCGCCGCCGCCACCCAGGTCGATGATTCGATCTTCATCCTTGAAGGAGTCCTCAACGTGGATCAGCTGCTGGTGGATGACGTGCATTCGCCCGCCGAGCTTCCCGAGAAGCCAGAGAATCCGCCAAGGCACCATCGGACCACCTCTCTCGTATGTCGAGCGTGCCCGGCGATCGGTTCACGCCCGGCCGCTCGTCGACAGGCCGCCGGAGACCAACCAGCGGAGGCGCGCGGAGACGCCGCTGGCCTCGCGGGACTCGCCGTGCGCCGACACGAACAGACCGTTGAGCCGGCCTCTACAGGACATACAGCGATCAAGACCGGTGCAGGTCGAAGGGGCATGCCTCACTCGATCTCACGTTAAGACCGGAAGAGCCTGTCAGCAACCCTAGGGCGGCGTGAACTCCATCAGCGATACGTCATCCCACCGGGCGTATCCGGCGCAGTTGACAAGCTCCAGGACAAGCCAGATCTGCGTGCAGCCAGGGGGGGGCATCGCGCGGACAAAGGGCCCGACGCGCAGTACATCTGTCGCGAGAATCCCGACTGTTGGAGCAGCCGCCATCCTGCAGTATACTGTCTTCGCCATGTCTATCGGTGCTGTTCTACGGGGACTTCGCAAGGACGCACGTCTGACTCTTGGCCAGTTGTCCAAGAAGAGCGGACTCTCCGCGAGTTTTCTCTCTCAAGTCGAACGCAATGTCTGCTCTCCCTCTCTTGCTTCGCTCGAGCGAATCTCCGGCGCGCTCGGACTTCCGCTGATAGCTCTGCTCTCGCTGCAAGGAGATGGGAGCTCGACCACACCGGACGCTACGATTGTGTCCCCTATCATACACAAGGGGGCGGGATTTCAATTGCAGCTTGGTGTGGGGGCTATACGGTATGAGCACCTCACCATCAAGTTCTCCGATCCGGAGTTTGAGGTGATTGCTCATAACATTCCTGCAGGGCATCAATCTGACATCAGAACACACACCGGCGATGAGTTCGGGTATGTCCTTCAAGGCGAGATCATCCTTACGGTGGGAGAGCACGAGTACAGGCTGACTGCGGGAGATGCCTACCAGATTCGCGGACGCGATCCGCATGGCTATGGCGCCCCAAAGGAGAGCCCTGGAGAAGTCCTTGTGGTCAGCACGAGGAAGTTCATTGAGTGGTATGAGACGACCGGTACGAAGCACTAGC
>Ga0315287_10000266_pt1 | contig 45598 bp, 46 predicted proteins | sample YL17G11_0_MG_FD_205037 | JGI IMG/M metagenome (GOLD analysis project Ga0315287, IMG submission 205037) | Sediment microbial communities from Yellowstone Lake, YNP, Wyoming, USA - YL17G11_0 | ecosystem: Environmental > Aquatic > Freshwater > Lake > Sediment | place: USA: Wyoming | collected...
TTTTGGGAAGAACTCGGCAAAATCAAGTAGTCTTAATTTTTTGCAGTGTCATATTCTGTCACTGCAAAGGGTTTTATATTTAAAAATATAAACATCAAAATGCTTCTCATTTCATTTGAGGTATTAAATAGCACATTTTACCCTTAAAACTCCGTGTTTTAAGTCTCAAAAATAGTATTTCAAGTCTCGAATATGGTATCTTAAACCTGTTAAAAGTGATTGTCGATATGGGTTTCAAAACTCTTGATAAAAACCTGTTTGGTATGTATAATCTATTAAAACAACACGGCTAAAGTTAGGTATGGTATATTATGAAAACCAGCAGAATCAGCAGGGTAATTCAAATCCTGACAGCATTGCAATCGGGACAATCCTATGGAGTTAATGATTTAACTGGAATATTGAATATAAGCAGAAGAATGGTTTTCAGGGATTTGGAGGAACTGCGCAAAGTAGGTGTACCCTGCATTTTTGACAATAAGAATCACTGTTACAGGATAGACCAGAAGTTTTTCCTTTCAGCGCCAAACCTGAATGATAGAGAGGCGTTAGGTTTGCTGCTGCTTGTTCATAAGGCAAGAAATCATATTTATTTCCCATTCAGGGATTCAGCGCTTATGGCTGCGCTTAAAATAGAAAATGATTTGCCTGAAAAAACAAAGCGGTTTTGCGGTGCCGCCCTCGAAAAAATCTCCATAAAGGCCGACCCTCAGGGGAAATTGGATTTGCTCGACCAGAAATTTGCGCAATTATTAGAGGCCATACTGGATAAAAGAATCATAACATTTAGTTATGATTCCCCTGTTGAACAGGAAGACAGGATAATTGATTTGCAGCCATATCACTTGATGTATAACAATTATGCATGGCATGTGCTTGGCAAGATGGGGCAGCAGGTTCATGTTTTTAAACTTAACCATATCAGTGAATTGCGCATATTGGATAAGTATTTTATCGAAGATGAAAAATTTGACTTATCTGAGCATCTCGGACGGGCATGGTCAATGATGCCGGAAGGCAGACTTTATAATGTCAGGTTAAGATTTCTGCCTGAAATTGCCCATAGTGTCGCTGATGTCCAATGGCACAGCACACAAACTGTTGAATTTCAGGACGATGGATCGATAATTATGGAATTCCGTATTGATGGATTAAATGAGATAACCTGGTGGATATTAAGCCATGGCGATATGGTACAGGTTCTTGCTCCGGAGGCTTTACGTCAAAAGGTTATTAAAATAGCCGAAAATGTCGTGAGACAAAATACTTGATTATCTGCAGAGGCCGCATTGATCGCGTATAATTCTAATTCGTTATGTAAACAGGCTGAACTATATTATTATGATTTTCTCTTCGGCCAGAATAGTGAGTCTATTCCTCAGTTTATTATTGACCATGTCAATCAGTGTCATAATTGTTCTGAGAAAATTAATCGACTCAAGGAAGTGTTGTCGCTGATTGAAAATGGTATTGACCCGGAAAGCTTAGCCGCTGCTTCCTGGCTTAAGCTTCACTTTGCCTATATTGGCAGGAAAGTAACCTGTAAGATTGCAAAACCTTTTTTGCCCGGTTTTTTGGAGCCGGCGCTGGAAATTAAAATACCAACACCGATAACGGTACATCTGGATAATTGTCCCCAATGCCGCGAGGATTTAGAGACAATCCATCGGCTAAATCTTAGTCATAAACAACTGTCCCGATTGAGCCGGCTATTTGCAGAGAAACCCGGTGAGGATAATGTTAGCTGCTCACAGGCCCAGAATGCTATCCCGGCAGTTGTATCGATGAATTTTAATGAGACCAGCAAGGAACTTTTGAAACATCTGTGTATATGCCCTGATTGTATTAATGCCATATATCAACGCAGGGAAACGGTTCGAAATAAATATTTGCATACCAGCAAAAAACCAAAGATGTTCCTATGCGAAGAAATCTCTGCAAACGATTATTTTGATTATGTCGTACCATATGGGCTTGACCCTGCTAACGACCAATACGCCAAATTTCGGAGCTTTTTTGCTTCTCATTCTTCTATCTGTCCGATTTGTTTGGCTAAGATGCAGCAATTGCACAACACCATCTATAACATCGCTAAGCGTGTCGAATCCGAGGTTGTTACCATATACCATATAGATGAATCAGCCAAATCTGAAACTGTCGAAAACTCTGATAATGTTTATGCAGGTTTCCCGATAAAGGCAGAGATGGTCGGACACGAGGATGAAGTAATCGCAGAACAGCCAGACGCTATTGTCAATATTGCCACAAAGCAAAAAGTGTCGGTAATAAATATCAAGCCATTGTTTAAAATCGCTGCTTCAGCAGCAGCGGTTATATTAATAGCAACTGTATTATTTATGAACATACCCACTGCTAAAGCAGTTACATTAGAAGGAATCTACAAGGCCATTGAAAAAATTAAAAATGTCCATATTTTAAGTTTCATTCCCGAAAAAAATGGACCTGTGCAGGAACGGTGGGTATCAAGGGCTTTGAATGTAAATATAATTAAAACTGATAGTGAGTCAGTTTTGTGGGATATTTCAAACAAGACAAAAAAAATAAAACATAATAATTCAATTGAGACAACAAAATTAAACACTGAAATGATTTCTGAAATCCAGAATACGATGAACAATTCTTTAGGTTTATTGCCATTCAATAATATATCTGAAATTCCCATCGATACTAAATGGAGTCGTGTAAATAATGTCGAAATAAATAGTGGCGGAGTTGAAGTTTACGATCTGCAATGGACAGAGAAAAGGTATGGTGGCTCAGCCGTATTTAAGAAATGGCGGATTTTTGCAGATTCTCACACGGATCTTCCTCGGAGGGTCGAATGGTATCAGAAGTTAAATCCTGATGATAGATATATACTGCAATCAGTTAATTCTATTGAATATCTAGATAATAACCAAATACAGGATGTTATTAAAGAATCTTTTTCAGGAAATTAAAGTTTTATTTTGGCACCCAAAGAGGGGTTTTGTTTTTATAGTCGTTGTCTGTTTTCTCAACTAATAAATCATCAGCTTTTATTAGACTTATATGTCCGTCGGCAAATCCCACATTGACACTCTTATTTGGATGCCTGCCGTTAATGGCATCCTGCTCCTGACCGGGCAATAGTTCCCTGTTTTTATTGATTTTCAAACCGGGAATGTAGGCTGTATCTTCAATTGGGATATTACCAAGAACAACAGGAGGTTCATCTGCTGCATCCCACCAACATATTATAGCATATCCGCTATCAACGATAAGCAAAGTTTCGCTGGGTTTTGGTATAGCAGAAATTTTCAAAGGGGTTCCAATAAATTCTTCTCTGCGGCTTTGTCTGTCATCGGAACTTTTGCATATTGAGCGGTTCACTCCATAATTGCCGCAAAGGATATCACTATTTAGTTTGGGATTAGATAACCATTTGGAAGGACATTTAACAACTGTAGTTTTCTCATCGGATTTTTTATAAAACCCACTTATAAAATTAAACCACCACCATCCCATTCTGTCATAGGTGATATGTCCTGGATAACCTCCAGGCGGAGCAGCTTTATTAGGATTATTATAAAAACCATAGGGGAGTATCTGATTTTCAGTTTCGTATATGAGGAAACCAATCGTTGACTGTTTGATGTTTGAGTTGCAGAGAACTGCCTTTGCTCTCTGTCTGGAACTTCGCAGTACAGGAAAGATAATGGCCATTAGAATGGCCATTATCGAAACAACTACGATTAATTCAGGTAATGTAAATGAAATCCGTTTCATAAATGCCATTGTATGTTACTTTTCCTGATGAATCAATACATCTATGAATGACATAAATAAACTATGGACCGAGTGGGCCACACGCCCTCATATAATAACAGGTCCATTCACCTGTTCCAGTGCAGTCATCAGGGAAATAAGGGTCTATTATACAGGGAGTTTCCGCAAATCTAATCATCATAGAAGTTGAGCAACTGCCGGTTCCGCTTTTGCAGCCGTATCTTGTATAGAATTCGGCGTATTTACCACCACATTCTCCGCCTACATAACTACAGAAGATTACATCGTATTCCTGGAGCAGTTTTGTGCATTCGTACCCCATTCCATTTATAGTTTGGAGCTTGCTATCATTAATTTCTTCCGCGAATTCACATTTAGAAGGTTGATTGGAAACTAAAAGCGCTATGCCGTCCCAGTCCATATCGAAAAAGCTAATATCTGTGTGATAATAAAAATTACTGCTTGATATATCCACCATCCAGACATTCTCTTTATCAATTGAATCAAGGACAACGAAATGTTTTTTGCCGGGGATATACAGGACAGCTTTGCAGTCGCCCAGATTTTTTAGAGTTTCAATATTAGTCTTGACGGCACGGCAATAAAGCCCCTGCCTTTGTGCGAACTGTTTCATTGCGTAAAGGTTTGTCTGTCCGTTTGGTTCGCTTACTAATTCAGCAAGCCGCTGGTCGTCAATATTTTTACCTAATTGTGATGCGGCATATTTTAGTGCTGCCGTTGCACAATTTTGTTTCTGCTCTCCCTCATTCGCTGCGTAAGTCAACCTTTCAGCTAAAAGTAAATCTGTATTGATTGTCTGTGAATACCGATACATTTCAGGTTTGCGACTATCAAGGGCAAAGTGTTCTATTAATGCATCAGCCTTATAATTGACATTGAATTCACAGCTTTGAGGAACATTGTCATCTATGCTCGTAAAATCCCATAAATCACGTGATAACAGTCTGTTTAACCCTGTTTCATATTGCTCTATTAAAACGGTGGCAGGAACCCAGTTGCCGGATATTTGCTTATAGCTGGAATATTGTTTGGAAACGGCTAATTCACCGAACTTTTTTATTATACAGGAAAGTACCGCATAATTTTTTGCAGAGTCCAGTGCAAAAAGCATTTGCGAACCATCTGAGTTGTTAAGAGTCAGATATATCTGTGTTTGGCCATCGGCATTTTTTTCGATAGCGGAAGATTCAACGACAGAGAGATTATCATAACTGTAATAACCATATCCCCATGGGATAACACCGGCAGTTAAAGGACCATTTACGTTATGTGGAGTTTTGCCTGTCGAATCAGCGATAACTTGATTACTCGGCAGAAAATAAGTGGTATATTTTTCACCATCCCAGGCAAATATGCGCCTTGCGTTCCAGTTCAGGTCAAACTGATTGGTCATAAAGTTGCCTGCCAGATCTTTGCCTGGTTTTACCGAATCTTTGCGTGAGTCTGTGTTGATTTCCCAATAGAATCTTTCTCCGTCAAATTTCACAATTACAGATGAATTCATAGTGCATTCATTGGATAGTTTATGACGGACATTAAACGGAATTGCATCAAGCTTCATTTTTTGTATGTCTTCTGCTAATTCCTGTTTGTTTGAATTGTTTTGATATTTGGCAACCTCTTCTTTAACTTTATTGTTGATTTCGGTGGGCGATGTGGTTTTTGACGCCCTAAATTCCTGATGTGTGGCGTTAATTGTGCCTGCCGGTATCCAGGTCTTTTTTGGCTGGCTTGTGAGTTGCTGTAAGATTTGCAAAACCTCTGCTCTATCCAGCGACCTGTCAGCTAAAACGGCTGAACTAACCGACAACAGAATAATACCCGCTAATGTGAATAATTTCTTCTTCATGACATCTTCCTCCATTTTTTAAACTTATATATATTGCTCAGCTTGCCTATTTTATCAGATGGGATGGAAAAATCTAACTTTTTATAGTATTTTAGAAATTATCATTTATGAAATGGTTGATATTTGTATTTAAATGCTTTTATTGCAATTAGTTAGGGGTTGTGGTAATAATGATAATTTAATATATTAACAAGATGTCAATAATCTACAATATGGAATAAAGTAGCTATTTTGTTCTTTCGAGCCAGAATTCGCAAAATAGCATTAAATCATTGATATCAACATTATCGTCAACATCAAGATCTGTACCGTCACACCCACCCGAATCTTCGCAGTTGGTGTCCTGCCAGTGAGATATAAGAATTCCATAGTCTCGAAAGTTTACTATGGTATCGTAATTAAAATCACGGGAGCGAACATTTGTAAAACAAATATAGTAATTGGGGTCCCAACTTATGTTGTAATCATAAAAAACGATATTGAAGTCTCCTATATCTGCAGCATTATAGTCGATAATAAACCAATCTCCAACTTCTCTATCATCATAGCCTGTATTTAAACTAATCCATTTTATACCTGATTCTTCTTCTTCAAAAATAGCAGATAAATCACCCGCTGCAGGCAGAGGGTCTCTCGGCGTCAAAATTCCATAAGGCCAATATGCTTCTTCAAGTCCAAGATCCCCAGACCAATATTCATTAGTATCGGAACTTACAACAATCTTCAGCTTGGTTCCGACCATAATATCTCGATAAACATGAGAGATATTTGGGTCAACTAATTCGAGAGGTGTGTTGCTATCGCGTAGGAAAACAGTGGTTGAAATCGTTCCTGCAGCTATCGAAATTATGCCAAGCATTATCGCTAATACCGGAAGCAGCTGCTTTGCTAATAGTGTGGTATTTTTATGCGGTAAGAGATTATCCGTACAAGTAATAAATACACTTAGGATTAACTTTTGGATGAAACCGTTGATGTTTTGTTTTTTCTTCTTCATTTCGATCCTGAGAATAGACAATATAACCTCATATACGAATTCAACCACATAAATCAATAAAAAAACCGACGGTTTACTGCCTGATGGCATTCGGTGCAAATATTAATCCGCGATTAAGTTGTATCAATCTATAATATTTGGTGTCAAAAAAGTGTCAGTCGTCAGTGGTTCGCCACTGTAAATTAACTTGTTAACGATTAGTAAATCACTTGTAAACCTCATTTTTGACAAAAAAACGCCACATAAGATGTTATTGATGCTGCGCTTGCAACTGCCCCTACGGATTAGAAATCCGTTGCTCTATCCAGCTGAGCTACGGGTGCGACAGCATTTAAGTGCCTGTAATATAAACATCTTTCACTCATTTTGTCAACTTTTGAACTGTGTGAAATATCTAAAAAAGTGTCAATTTCCAATGGTTTACCACTGTAAATATGGTTTATATAACCTAATATCAATTAAATTAGTTATTTGTTCTGGTCGGGCATCAATGCTTTGGAGCGTTCCAATCGCCTAATGAGTTTCTTTTCAATTCTTTCAAGTACCTCCTGTTCGCTGTATCGTAAGTCTCTACTGACCCAGCGGCTCAATTCCTGAGCGACATAATCTCTAGCCTCGATCCAGTCCTTATTGCGATTAAGGATATATATTTTTTCCATGTCAGTTGTGAATAATCTCCTAACCTTCTGACCTGCGTAGAATGGGTCTGGTTCATCATACATAGGGTCATTAAAGGCAGACAGGAGAGATGGAATTAAATCGTATTTTTTGTATTGCATGTTCTGTATTTCCGGGCTGCACAGGATGAACTTGATAAATGCCCACGCAGCCTCTTTGTGTTTGCACTGGTCTGGTATTAGAAGGATAGAACCACCATAATTGCTGGCTCTCAATCCTCCCGGCTCGATAGATGGCAACCTGAATACTCCCCAATCACCCGCTGTTTCAGATGCATAATCCTTAATGGTGCCTCCCCACCATGCGGCCATTGGATAAGAAGCTATCATATCGTTTTTTAAAGAAGAGTAATATGAGTGGCTGAAAATGAGGTCATTGCTGGTTACTCCGGATTCGTACATTTTTCTAAGTATTCTCAATGCAGCCAGACATTGCGGAGAATTGACTGCGATGGCACCGTCTTTGTCAAACAATTGCCCGCCGTTCTGTTGTATCATTATTTCAAACATAATGCTGAGACTGTTTAAAGAAAGGTGAAAAAGTTTTGTACTCCCATTAGATTTCTCGTAAATAACTTTACCCGCATTGAGATAATCATCCCATGTTTGTATAGAATTCGGGTCAATTCCATATTTGTTAAAGATGTGCCTTTTATAAAATACTGCACAAGGCCCGACATCCCAGGGAATTGCATATAGGCGGCCCTCGTAAATGCAGCCATGCCAAGAGGAAGGTATGAAGTCTTTTTCATATTTTTTGGCCAAATCTGCAAGGTCCATCATCTTCTTCGTTGATATGTATTTCTGGACTTCACCTAACTCAAGCTGTGATATATCCGGCGCGCCGATACCCGCTGAAAGTGAAAGTAAAAAACGAGATTGCATATTTGTTTGGCACATATTGATGTTGACTTTTATATTGGGATAAGCTGCGTTGAAAAGGGGCAAAACATCCTTGAGGCTTGCCGCAGCAATGTTCCAGGCCCAGACTTCGATTTCAGCATGGATGGCCTCATTGTTATCCGAATTAATGTTACTTTGCAATTCTGCGTTGGCTGCAAATATTTGCAGCGTAAATGCGATAAATATTGTCAATACAAACATCGACAACAAATTCAGGTTCTTAGTCATATTCAGAAATCCTGTTAACATTTTGAACATTCTCTGACGTCTTAATGAGTAAAGCTAATGCGGATTTTGCTTTTTACTATATAGGTTAAAATCAAATGAGATTTATAGCCATTTTTTGTTTATATTCCACCAAATATACCAGTATTCTTAAGAAATGGCTACTAAAACGCCAAAAATGGTTATGACAATTTTGTTAGATGTATGTATAATCAGCCAAAAATCACAAATGAAGATTTCTGCCAAAACTAAAAATAACGTTCCTGAACATACGGCAAAAGATGCTAAGTTGCCTGACGGCTCATTTGTCAGCAATATGGGAAAGCAATCGGTTTGTACGAAAATTTGGAGGTACAGACATTTTTACCTGTTTATATCTCCGTTTTTTATTTTCTTTGTATTATTTGGATTGTATCCACTTGTTTTTTCTTTATATCTTAGTTTTGCCCAATGGAATGGATTGAACGAGCTTCGACTGGTGGGATTATCGAATTTTGTAAATGTGTTTACTGATGAATATTTTTACATATCATTGTGGAACACGATAGTAATCGGATTGCTTTATATTCCGCCAATGTTTATTGGTTCCTTTATTCTTGCCATCATTCTCAATTTATCGTGGTTGAAATTTCGTGGGTTTTTTCGTGCCGCTGTTTTTTTGCCATGTGTGACCCCAATGGTGGTTGTTGCCATTGTGTTCCATCTTCTTTATGGGCAGGAGACAGGTTTATTAAATTTCCTTATAGGAAAGATGTCAAATCTGCTGCCGGGAATAGAGCTTAAGTCGATTCCATGGCTTGTAAGTGAAAAATGGTCAAAACTTTCCATTGCGATTTTGCTGGTTTGGAGATGGACAGGGTATAATATGGTTCTGATGCTGGCGGGCTTACAAGGGATTTCGAAAGAATATTACGAAGCTGCCAAGATAGATGGAGCAGGTATTTTGAAGCAACTGTGGTATATAACACTTCCTTTGATGCGGCCAACATTTGTTTTTTGCAGTATTACGTCATTGATTGGTACAGTGTATATGTTTGATGAAATCTTTGTGCTAACCCAGGGCGGACCCGGCTCGTCTTCAACAAACTTCGGTCTTTACCTTTTCAATAAATCATTTAACGAATTCAAATTTGGCCAAGCCTCATGTATGGCCTATGTTGTTTCTTTAATAGTATTTTTATCATCCCTGCTAATCCTGAAACTAAGAAGAACAGATGCAGAATAAAGGCGTTAAAGTGAAAAAGATTTTTCAAAGAGTTATGATATATCTGCTGCTTACCTTTGTGGCTGTTATATTCATGTTTCCTTTCTACTGGTTGTTTATATCAGCTTTTAAGAGTAAAGAGCAGATATTTACCCTGCCTCCTCAATTTCTGCCAAATCCATGGAAATTGGATAATTTAATCAGAGTTTTTAAGGAAACTAACGTTATCCAAACGTTTTTTAATTCTACCATCATTGCGGTGGGCTATTGCACCCTTGCTCTTTTTCTTTGTTCTCTCGGAGGGTATGCGTTTGCCAAATATCCTAAAGCGATGGGTCATCGAAAGCTTTTTGCTTTTATTTTGGGCACTATGATGATACCTTCGGCAGTAACGATAATTCCTCTTTACGTGATTATGTGTAAACTGCATATGGTCAACACTTATTGGGCGTTAATTATTCCTAATGCCGCCAGCGCTTTCGGTATATTCTGGATGAGACAGTATATCTCAAGCAGTCTTCATGGCAGCCTTATCGACGCAGCGAGAATTGATGGCTGTAGCGAGTTCGGAATCTACTGGCGGATAGCGATGCCGTTGGCAAGACCTGCGCTTGCGGCGCTTGGAATATTGTTTCTAATCGGTATTTGGAACAATTTAATGTGGGCATTTATCGTTCTGCGTACAAAGGAGATGTATACGCTGCCATTGATGATATATATGCTTAATGGAGAAATGCGAACACCTTATGAATTGATTATGGCCGGCGGCCTGATAGCTACTCTGCCGTTAATAGCGGCATTTCTTATTTTTCAAAAACACTTCATTCAGGGAATGATGAGCGGCTCAATCAAAGCATAAATATGAGAATTTTTAAAGAAGCTAATATGGTAAAAAATGTATTTTTTATTTTTAAGGTTTAAATCTGAAAACCAATCCTATTCACAGTTTTCTCATATTGGATAATTTTGCCAAATACTGAGATAATGGCTATAATGCAGGGATATGACACAAAAACCTAAAAAAGTAGTTTTATTTGATGTGAAGAGCAAACAGGAAAGACTTCTTTCGTTAGGTATTGCGAAATATTCGCAATCAGTAGCTGACCACCGATGGATTTTTTATACGAGGAACGCTGCATATTTTTCTTCGCCAGATGACAAGAAAGCATTGGAACAAGTGTTGAATTGGAACGTCGACAGCATCTTTGCGATAGACAGCCATATAAATAATAACGTGCTTGCCACAGGAATACCTATTATTGCTATTGGCATAGAGGAATGTTGTCCGCAAGTAAGCAATATAATGCGTGATGACCAGAAAATCGGCCAGTTAGGCGCAGAGCATCTGCTGGATAGGGGCTTTACTAATCTGGCTTATTCGGGCCTGGATGATATGCCCTGGTCAGGAAGACGGGAAGAGAGTTTTAAAGAAACTGTTCGCAAGGCCGGATTCCAAACGTATACTTATCAGTATCCCGCGGTTATGATTCGGCAATCCTGGGACCAGGAACGGCCCATTATGATTGAATGGCTGCAGTCTTTGCCAAAGCCGGTAGGCATTATGGCGTGTAATGACCAGAGAGGACAATATATTCTGGATGCTTGTATGTTCCTCGAGATAGATGTTCCTAATGAGGTTGCTGTAATAGGTGTAGACGATGACGAATTGTGCGAACTTACAAATCCGCCCCTTTCGAGCATTGCGGTTGATGATATTACCGCTGGTTTCGAAGCTGCAGAAGTGCTGGACAGAATGATGGAGACCGGCCGGCAGGAGGACAAAAAAATTATCAGTAGAACCAATGGCGTTATAGCGAGACGTTCTACGGATGTTCTGGCGGTAAACGATCCGGTTGTTACCAATGCGATGAAATTCATTCGAAGTAACCCAAAACGCCTCATTCAAGTATCCGAGGTGCTTCAGGAAGTCTGTTGTTCACGTACTACACTGGATGAGAAGTTCACCTCGTTGTTTGGCAGAACTGTGTATAAAGAGATTAAACGTGTTCGTGTCACCGAAATTATTAATATGCTGATTAATACAAATCTTTCTATGTCTCAGATTGCTTACAAGATGGGCTTCGCCGATGCCTATCACCTTTCGAGATATGTAAAAAAGGTTTTAGGTATGAGTCCGCGTGATTATTGCAAGATGCATAAACGGAGATAAGTTTTCCTTGAAAAGAAGGATTCTCCAAAGCCACTACTTTGAGAGTTGATGGGCGCCGATATCAGGGACTTTTGTCGTACTAACAGGATTTCCCCAGAAGTCTTTGCCGCCATTGTTTTCTATTATTTTGCCTGCGTCAATACAGGGAGAACCGGGTTGTAATTTGTAACCATCAAGTGTTTCTTTGCCCCTGGCTCCACTGCCCGGTTTTACAAGCATAGGATTTGCAGTTATCCCATTTGGGTCTTTTGGGTGCGGCCGGCTGTTGCCATAAAATACATTATTCGAAAAAATAGTATTAGTTGCACCGCCGAGTTCATATTGGCTATTTCCTTCGATATAAAAAATATTATTATAAAAACGGGTATCATCAGGCCAAGCGTTTCCCCAGTTCCAGGTGTTAATGAATTGGCCGTTTTTAATTTTATTCGTGTATATTGTATTATTATATATAAGTGTATTTTTTGTATAGCCGCTTAATTCAAAAATCGGGCAATCGTTATTGTCTCCATCATTCCGGCTTATATTATAGCGGAATATCGTTCCTATATTACCGCAACTGCTTGGCATTACTTCATCACTTTTATTACATACAAGTAAAAATCCGCCCTGGTTATCGTGGCTGTAATTGTATTGGAAAAGGCTGTTCCGGCAGTTCCAGTCGGAATCAAACGACTGACCGTCATGTGTACCTTTCATTCCTGTTACCTCATTGTACTGAATTACGGTATTATCACAACTCCATGGCCAGATGCCGCAGGCCGCATCCTGGGCGCGTCGCCTGGCTCCGTTGATAATATTATACTCGACAAGACATCCGTCGCAGCCGATAGGGACGATACCGTCGCCGCCTATGTCTTCAAGGACATTATTTCGAATCACCACATTCAAACTTGGAAACCAACTGCTTCTTTTCCAATAATCAGGCCAGTTAGAAATACTGATACCGTTGCGGTCGCATCTTAACAGGCGACATCCTTCTATTAATACATTGTCAAAATTAGATTTTGTATATGGACCATTGCACTCAAGGAGTATCCCAAATCCGCCACCTTCATTTTTTACATTGCTGCCGTTGACATCATGGATAAATAAATCCAGCAATTTTATGTGGTGTGCAGTGCCGAAGTTTTCCGCATACACATAGATGCCTTTTAGTCCTTTAACCCGTAATGGTGCGGTATTTGTAATCTCCAAATTCCTTATTTCCCAGTACTCCTGATTATATAAACGTACAGCCTCAAGATGTGCCCCGTTGCAGTTAATAATCGGTTTAGTCCCTTTACCGTACATATCAATGATAATAGGTTTCTGGGCGTTTCCTGAACCTTTTGGATATAACTGTTCATTGTTCCAGAGACTGCCTGCAGCTAATAGAATTTTGTCGCCAGGCTGAAAAACTGTTATATTTATACGTGCAAGATTTTTCCATGCATTTTCTGGGGATGTGCCGGCATTATTATCGCTTCCAGATTTGCTGTCAATATAGTACGTGACTGAGCCTGGCGACAGAAATCCCGCCGCCAAAATAATTTGTGAAGTAAATAACAATACTGCTATTGCAAAACATTTCATTGTGTTCATTTCAAACCCTTTCTTTATTCAACATCTCAGTTTCCTGATGCTTCGATATTATAAGCTAAAGAATCAACAACCTAAAGCCATATTTGGTGATTCCATAGCCATTTTTCATACGAAAAAAACTATGATTTTAGTGAAACTATAAAAACATATTTCGAAACTTTAAGAACAAAGCAATGTGAGAGTATAAGCAAACTAAAGGAGTAAATATTGAAGTAGTGTCCGATAATAAATTACTGCCATACAAGGCAGGAGGCAACATCTCAGTTACTCGATACGGAGGACTTTTTTGAAAAATGAAAAATTCCCAAAGTATTTCCAAAAACAAAAAATCTAAAATTTATAAGTACTTGTGAAACATTAAGTTATGGCGAAAAAGCTATCCGTTAAAAATGGCTAATTAAATGCAAAATATGGCTTTTTATTTGGCAAAGCAACTTCGTAGGATTCATGAATGAGAACAGCAGAAAATTTACAGCGGCAAGAGAAGAAAGGATTCTTAGGAACCTGATTTTGTAATGTGAGTTTTATATTTGTTGTATATTTTTTTTGGAGGAAAGTAAGATGAGAAGAATGATGTGTTTAGCAGTTTTTGGCGTGCTTCTGTTGATGAGCGCTTCGTCTCAGGCATTAGAGGTGGGCAACCACAGTTTCGAGGAATTCGTCATCACGAACAATGGCGGAAATCCAGAACCGCCGGCCGGAACTCAGTTAGAAGTTTGGGATGGCTTTGACCCGGAAGATGGCGCTAAAAGCGGTTGGTGGGATTCTGGCGCCTCGGCATGGTATGCTTATAGTGCTGATGTAACGAGTTGGCATAACGATAGAGCAATGACTGGTCAGGGCGGCACCAAGTGGGGCGGCACAGATGGTAACCTTACAGTATATCTGAATGATGGCTACGAAGTTTGGAATCTCACGGACAACATCGTTGAGGCCGGCAAAAGCTATACATTAACAATTGATGCACGAAATGACTGGACTATGGAGGGTTCTGACCCCACGCTCAGAATGATACTCTATTACGATGATGGTACTGTTCGCACAGACATTGGCCATATTGACCAGGTTCTTACGAGTAGTTGGGATGAGTACAGTCTTGTACTTACCCCGGATGCGGCAGCGGCAGGCAGCCAGTTGGGTATTGCTTTGGAAGTTGTTACAGGTAACGGAAATTCATGGCTTCACTTCGACAATGTACGTTTGGTTCCTGAGCCCGCAACAGTGCTCTTTATGGGTTTCAGCGGTCTTTGGATGTTGAGAAAACGCATTTACAGTTAATGGAAACAGGGCAGGATATTAAAATATGAACGCTATACTCTGACGTCTGTATCGAAATAAAAAACCGATAACAGAAGGATGCCGCCCTTTCTTTAGAAATAAAAGATAGGGCGGCTAATCCAAAAAATGTTTAGATAAAAAATGACAGGTACAGTTGTTATGTTGGAAATTAATGTAAGAAATTTGAAGCCGTTTATGCAATGCATTTATTATAGGAGAATATTTATGAAACTATTATACCTATTTATATTTCTGGCTTTTGGTATGGTAGCTCAGGCAAGCACACCAATAACTGTTACTAACCCCAGTTTTGAAGATGCCGGTGTTCCTTTTGGAGAAATCGATACACTTGGCTGGGATAGCATATACGGCCTGTGGACTACAGATTTGGATGGAGGCGAAAACCTGGGCGATTGGACTCTTAATGAAGGCTCTGTAAATATGGAAGGTTTCGGCCAGGACCTTGGAATAGTCATATCGCCAAATACTACCTACACCGTTACATATGATTTTATGTTATCATGGTCTGGTGATGAGGGTGGTAATAATGTGACGAGTACCGTTACTTTTTACAGCCGTGATGTCAACGGCGTCAGGACCGACCGAGGCAGTATCAGCACCTCTCATCCGCCGGAAGATTATGTATGGCAACTTGATAACACAGCCAGCTTTACTTTTTATTCAGGTGCGCCTGGTGTCGGGGAAGAGTTAGGAATATGGTTCTCATATTCCGGAATAAAACCCTGGGCAGGATTCGATTATATCCGTGCAGAATCAAATGTTTCTGGTTCGCTGCCGCCCAATCCGCTATTCAGAAAACAGCCGGTACCGGTAACAGCAGCTTCCGGAAGCACCGTTGAGTTCTCTGTAATGGCAGTGAATGCCAGTAGTTATGCATGGAAAAAACAGGGAAGTTCGCAGGTTCTTTCAACTAGCGCAACATTAATTTTACACAATATAGCCGAGAGCAATGAAGGATATTACTATTGCCAGGCTACTAACAGTCATGGTACGACGGTATCAGAATCGGCAAGGTTGCTTACAAATAGACTAATGGGGCACTGGGAATTTGAAGGTAATCTTACTGATAATATCGCAGGTAAGAACGGCAATGATGTTAATGATTCAGGAACTCCAGGCACTGCCGATTACAATACTGGTATAGTAGGTGCGCAGGCCTTGGAATTGGCTGCTGATGGTTTTCACATTGAAATACCTGATGCAGGCTATTTCGCTTTTTATCCGCAGAGTTATACCGCAACGTTCTGGATAAAGACACAGGCAGAAACGGGTGCTGTGATTTCAAACTATAATTGGGATACAGGCGGCTGGACTCTTGGAGCAGGTACAGTGGCATGGTCAAATTTAATAGGCAATAATTTTGGTGAAACCATATCGTACAACATAGAAGATGTTACTCCTGTCCTGAATGACAACGAGTGGCATTTTGTAACAGGTACTTATGACTCCGCATCGAAGGTATTTAAGCTGTATGTCGATGGTGAATTGGCAGGTACTATCGCCGTAAGCGCTAATCAGGTGCCTGTTACGGATGAACTTCTTATCTTCGGCGATAATGCCAGTGTGGAAGACCCATACGAAGGATTGCTGGATGATGTAAAAATATATAGTTATGCAATGACACCGCAGCAGGTTGCAACTGAATATCTGGCAGTCAAACCTTCCGGAGAAGTTTGTATCGATTACCCGAAATATGACGTCAACGGTGACTGCATAGTAAATATGATAGATTTTGCTGCATTTGCAAATAACTGGCTTACAGACACAATCATTCCTTAGTGTATGAGAAGCCGTTATTGTTGAAAGAATGCCTAAGATATTAAAATATAGGAGAATTGAATTATGAAGAAAAATATTATAATAGTTATAGTTTTGTCAATGCTTGTTTCGTCGCAAGCAGCAGAACTTTATCGGGAAGAATTTACTCCACCTACTTGTTCATGGAATATCGCTACTGTAGGATGGGCTGTTGTTGCCAGCGGCGGCGGTACGAGTGGAGGACTATTCGGCCTCCCATGCGGCAATGGTGTCTGGGTATGGCACGCCAGCAATCCACCCGTAGGATATGAAGCTGTTGCTTACACTACCGAGGCTACTATTAATACCGTTACTCATCCGTATCTTGGATTCCAATTTGATTTACGAATCAATTACAACGGTACGACTCCTTTTGTGAGTCTTGCTGTGAAGGTGGGGAGCAATTGGTATGTATCAAAACAAGCTACCAGAAGTACAAGTTCTACTTATGCGCCATATCATTTCTATTATAATCCTGCAAAAGAGAACTGGGATACTTTAAATATGACAACTGCCCAAAGAGGTTCTACGCCTGCCGAAGATCTGACGGGCAATATCGTTGGCTTTGGAATGTATTCAGATACCGGTCCTGTCGATGGTATTGACTGTACAGCAGAAGATGACAACTTCATCATTAAAGATGTTAACGCCCTTAATCCGGTACCATGGGATCATGCCGAACTGGTTGGTATAAATGTTGATTTGCAATGGTCGCTGAGCCCTGATGCAACAAATTGTTATGTTTATTTCGGCACGAACTCAAATATAACAAGTAATCCAAAGGTCATAGATGGCCCTGTGCAAACAAGCTATGACCCGGGAACCCTTGCTGCTGACACGAATTATTATTGGCGAGTAGATGTCAATACCGTTGGAGGTATCATTGCAGGTGATCCCTGGACATTCAAAACTGTTCCTAATGTTCCGGTAATACTTGATAATCCTGTTGCTCAAACCGTTGCATCCGAAGCAAATGCCGTGTTAAGTGTTAAAACAATCAATGCTACTACATTCCAATGGTACAAGGATAATACGCCAATTAGTGCGGGAGGAGATATATCGGTAGTCTCTGACGCTAATGGTTCAACTTTGAGCATAGCTAATACAGCCATTGCAGATGAAGGATATTATTACTGCAAAGTATCTGATGGTTTCACAGATGTTAATTCTGCAGTAGTAAGGCTTCTTACGCAAAGACTAATGGCGCATTGGAAGTTCGAAAACAATCTGACCGATGAGATAACAAGTGAGGATGCAAATTTCGTTGATGTCAATTCCATTGTGGGCACTCCTTCGTATGATGACGGCATAGTAGATGCCGGCAAAGCCTGTGTTTTTGAAGGAGATGGTTATTTTGTCCAGGTTCAGGCTCCGGATCCTAATTATTTCAATTTCTATCCGGTCGGTTATACGGTGAGCTGCTGGGTGAAAAGTTCCATTTCGGTCCCTATGGGTATCGTATCTAAATTCAACTTAGATGCAGGCCAGGGTTGGTTAGTCTTAGCCAATTCGCAAACTACCTCACACCATCTTGGGCAGATAGATGCTGTCGAAACCCAAAGTACTGTTAATGATGGACAGTGGCATTTTGTTGCGGCAACCTATGACCCTGTCGCAAAAACGAGTGCAATATACATAGACGGCAAAGTTGGTAACATTATTTATGGAACAGCCGGTGCTCCTCAAGGCAATCCTACTCGGGTGGAAATTGGTCTATTCAGAGATTGGAAGAATTGGTTGTATGAAGGATTAATTGATGATGTCAAAATTTACAGCTATTCGCGAGATGCTTATACTATTGCCCAGGAATACGCTTCTGTAACAGGCCAAACTGTATGCGTAGAACCTCTTTGGTGGGATGTTAACGGCGATTGTGTAATTAACTTTACTGATTTGAAAGATTTCGCGAATGAATGGCTCACCTGCAACAAGTTGCCTTTGTCTGCATGTGATTAATTTTTATATTAAGGAATAAGAATAAAAGGACATAATCCGGAGAGTTAAAACATGAGTAGAAAAAAAGCTTTTACACTTGTGGAATTGCTGGTTGTGATATCCATAATGGCCATGCTTTTGGCTGTACTCCTGCCTGCGCTGCGGAAGGCAAGGGATCAGGCCAAAAAAACTATATGTAAAAGCGATATAAAGCAAATTTATATTGTCTCTTATGACATACACAGGCGCTGAATTTAACAAGTATTCTTCATTCAAAAGCAGAGGTGAAAGAGAGATTGGCAAGTTTCTTGATGGGCAGAATATCACCTATCAATACGAGTATCCGTTGGCTATCAAAGATCGGGATCAGGTGCGAATCTGGTATCCCGACTTTAGACTTCCTGAATATGGCACGATTATCGAGTACTTCGGTATGAATGGCGATGCCGCCTACAACGAACAAATTGCCCACAAAATATTCACCTATAAAGAAGCGGGGATTGATGGGATTTATCTGCTTGAATCATCCTTCTCAGGCAACTGGCAGGAGCAGATAATAGACCGGATTGAACAATCGCTCGAGGGTAAACTGCATAAAATAGCTTCGCATCGGTCCGGCTGTTATTCGACTATGAGGGGAGTCTGAATCTGCCGGCCAGTTCAATCTGAATTTTTGGGATAATCAGCCCCTCTTTTGCCATGGATTTCTCGATTTTATCATAGGCATTTTTATCAGTGGCGACGATGATAATTTTGTCATATTTAGCAGCTAAATCCTGCCGGATGTTCCGCAGAAAATCGGATTTGCCGGTTTCGATTTCGATGGCAATTTTCTGATTATCTTTCCGGGCAACAACATCAACCCGGCCTGATATCCGAGGGACTTCAAAGACGATTTGGTAACCAAGTTCTGCAAATCTTTGGCCATAAAAATTAACCCAATACTGATGAACTATGGAGGTGTTGTAATAGCTTGTATCTTTTATATTATTCAAGCCCAAAACATTCCGAGCCTGTTTGGTTAGCCGGAGACATACCTTTCTTGTCTGGCCGACATCTACAGTTTGGGATTCAAGCCAGCCTTGATTTAGCAGGAATTCCTTCAATCTATTACCAGAGCCGGCGCTTATGTTGAGTCTTTTATATCGTACCGTGACCCCATCATGATGGGGGTAGGTAAGAATATCCATAAATAGCCTAAATGCATCGTCGTTTAGGGCTATATCAAGCTGTGGAATCCGTGGAAGCTGACCGAATTCAGCGTGCACGGAGGTCTTCCGGCCTGAACCCGTTTCTTTTGCCTGATTAATAGCGGAATACCTTGCCAGCATCTGGTCAGTAACAGAACCTTTGTCTACTTTGACCAATGGAAATTGAACATGAATCGGGCTTGTCCACCTATCCTGCAGTTTTACAATCCCCTGCCCGACAGGGAGCGTACTGAAGTATTTCTTTTCATCGGCATCCATCAGACAAACCGCGGCGGCTTTGTTGATATCCAATGGGTCTTTCTGGTTCAGGATGATTGTTGTATAGGTATTCCCAAGTGCCGCAGAAGATAACAGATGCGGGTGTTGGTCGATAACGACAATCCCAATCCCAAGTTCTCTGCACTGACGAAATAACATTTCCAGAACCGTTTCATTGGCAGTCTGCTCACGTTTGTGCAGTAAATGATGAGCCTCCTCAAGAAATATTATCAACGATAACTTTTCACGTTCCGGCGATTCTAACCTTACATAGTACAGCCAAAGACACAACAATGGAATAAGGAATTTTTTACTTTCCTGACCCAATGCATCAAGTTCAATTACCGTATTTTCATGGAGCATCTTTTGGGCGAGCTGCTGTTGTGAAATTTGGTCATTGGATGAGATATCTGAAAATTCAAGGCTCTCCAGTGCCCGCATTGCGGTGACCTTCCAGCCGCCAATACGGCCACTATCAGAGACTTTTTCCAGTTCAGTGATGATATCCTTGGCTGTGGGACAAAGATTGCCCTGAGCGTATATGGAAGCAATTGCTTTCCGCAGGATACTTCGTGAACCATCACCAAGCGAGAAAGAATTGCTAAGTATATCTACGAGATGATTTATGTAGAAATTAGATTCAATACCTGGTGGGACAACAAACGGATTAAATGGAAATTTTGATAAGGCTCTTCCGGGTGTATAGATATTGAGCTTATTATTGAAATTAGGAATCAAATGTCTGACAGTTCTTTTCCAGTCCATAAAGACAAACGGGATTCCTCTTTCAATAAGCTGGCTTAGTATATGAAATGTTACATTTGTTTTGCCGGCGCCTGACCTGCCCAGGATAGCGGTATTTTGAATCATCTCACCATATGTTAGACCCAATGGCCATTTTTCTTTATCGTAAATAATCGTTCCGAGATTAATTGGGCCGTTAGATTTGTTTTCAGGGGGAAGCGATAGAAGTATTTTATTATGAAAATCTCCGAAAGCCTTGTAGGCAGTTGAAATGATCTGTTTTTCAATTAGCGACTTCAACTCCGGATCAGCCAGTTCCCTTGCCTTCATCCATTGAGAAATCTTATCCGGCATTAGAGGTCTTAGTTTGGCTGCGATTTTTTCTATGTCCATTATCAAATGTCAAGCTGCTGATGTTTGTTTATTAATGACAGTAGCCGCTCTTCGAGGGATTGAGTTTTATCTTCAAGCCTAATGCTTAAATTTCGACGCTCTTTTTCAATGTCGAACAGACGCTGTTTTAGTTTCTCCTTCTCCGGGAAATGATATGGTGCATACCGTGGCTGACGCTGTTCCATCTGCAGAAGTTCAGTGTCAACGTAACATTCCACTCGAAGCAACCGGTGGAATTGTTCGTCATGCCGATCTCTGAGCCTTTGTATCTGCTCTACTGTCAAGGCTATCTCCCGCCTAAGTATCGAAGGGACTCCATCGTCCCACTGTTTCTTGTGCGGATATGCCGCAAGCTGATTGGCTTTCGCTTCCAGGGTTTTTATAAATTTTGCCATATTGAATTATAGTGTGCTTTTTAAATATGATTTGAACTGTTCTGCTCAATGTGAGCTTTTGAATTTATAAGCAATTGCCTCAATGTTCTGCCTAAATCGGTTAATTCATATCTTAGGTGTGCCTTCTTTTTGATTTTGACAGGCTGGACTATTTTCTTAGCCAGTAAGAGCCTGATAACATCACGAATATTGTTGGCGCTGATTTTGATATTCGGTTTCTGTATTCGCAGGATTTGCTTAATCCTCGATGGCTGCATAGGCTCAGTCAATGTTTTTATAATTGCCGACCTGTGATTAAAACATATCCAGCCATAAAGTTCCCAATCGATATTTGGTAAACTATATTCTGTATAAGGCTGGTTCAATTTCCTGTAAAGATCTTTTTGGCATTTTTTACCAAGTTCTGTGAGCCAATATAGTCGGCTGTTTCCAGCAGCGGGGTTAAGACAGGTTGTCAGGCCGTTTTTAGCAAATTTAGCTATCAGGCAGATGCAGGTATCCTCCGGTATACCGGTTTTTCCTGCAACTTGCTTGGCTGTCAGCGGCTGATTGAATGCCAACAGGACTTTCCTGTCGTTTTGGCTTTCTATTGCCGGCTGGTATACTGTTCTGTGTTCCATTTTGTCATATAGAGCAATTACCACTGTATAGTAACAATGGTGTTACTCAATAATGACACAAATGATGCCTTTATAAACATTTCGGTTACTGATTTTAGAACAAATTATGGCTTAACAAATCAGTTCAAAGTAATTTAAGCACGATATTCATAATTTAGAATGGAAATTAAAAAAACATGCGCCAACTGCATTCGGGAACTGGACATCGGTACAGATCTGCTCCGTGTGGACGAGGGGGTATTGGGGACTAAAAACAGTTTTGTCCCTTTAGAAAATACCCTGTTGTTCTGCTGTGAGCGGTGTCTCAGAGATTACTTTGATATCGGTGATCTGCCGAGCTTGCCACGAAGATTCCCGTAGGATTATTTTTATTTTTCTGAATTTCATTTTTTAAGCTGATTCGCATATCAGCTATTTCTTTCATTAACTCAGGAACCAATTCATTAATCGTTTGCCGGTCATTTTCCAATAATTCGATTCGTTTTTGCTGTTCTTCTATTCTCATACCTTGTAGTTTTTCCATTTGACGATAACCATCAATACTTTCTTTCATGATCTTGACATTGTTATCTGAAACCTTTGTCTTTGGTACATGTCGATCCAATGCCAGATAGTTGGCATAACGAGTTACCATTGACAGATTGGCGGGTGAATGACCGAGCCGGCTGTTGACTTCTTCAATCCGCCATCCTATCTTAAGCAGATGGCAGCACATCGAACTTCTCAAGTCTTTGAAAGTGGGACTTTTCCCTGTCGGGATGCATTTGATTTGCGTGGCTGCTGTACATTGAGTTATAAATTTAAGAGCTTGTCGGTGTCCAAAGTTAAAAATAAGGTTATTATCCCCCATATTTTGCAGCACAATATCCAGCAGTTCCGCCGTTTCGGCATAATTGGTGATTTCAACCCTGGCTCTCCTGGTTCGTTTCAGAATTTCTTTCCGCAGATCGACCAGATATTCCGGCTCCTGTGTCTGGGGATTTATCTGACGCCTGAAATCCCTTTTTCTTAATTGCAAAAGACTTCCGACATTTTCGCCAATGTCCCAGGCCAACCATAAAAGAAGTTTTTGAAACAGCGTTTTTGTTGCGTTGGGCAATTTCAAGAAATTCTCAAATTCGATAAAATTTACATCTGTGTTTTCATTGGGCCTGTAGAATTCAAATATCTCTTTTGCCATTTCAGCTTTTCCCGCCATTTTGAATGGCATGGACATGAATACTTTTGTGTAATAAGATTTTCTGTCCTCAAATCGTTTTCCGAACCGGTTTTTTATAACACCGTCTTCCAAATCATCATAGACTTTTTGAAGTTCCTCTTTTATTATATCTGCCCAAGGTTTACTTTTAAACCATTTATTTACATTTTTAAATCGCCCGATGTAGGAGCTTAGAGTCTTGTATGTGGCATCATCCAGTTCTGCGAGATTGTTGATTCTTTTCAATTTCCGTTCCTGCCGGTCAAAAATATTCCTCCATAAATCTCGGTTTTCACGGCAGATACTTTCATCAGCAAGAAGACTTTCTTTTGATTTTTCATATGCTTCTCTTCGTCCCATTGATTCTAGGTGTTATTCAAAGCTAAAAGCATTGAACTGAATTGCTCTTTAGCTTAATTCGCCCCAAAACAGTGAACTCAGATTTCCACGCCCCAACCGGGACAAGAATTTTCAGTTCACCTTTTTAGGGGGAATCAATCGCCCCCTTTTGGCAACAGTGATAATATGATTTGCAGGCAAGTTCCATATTCTGTATTTTTATCAAATTCATAATCAAGTTAGGGTGTATGGGTATTTATATGTTGCGCTGAATTGCTTTTATCGAGGATATCAGTTGAAAGTTTTTATAGTTCTGTAAAATATAAAAAAATATGGAAACTAAAAACGAAATGGCTTCTGAAATAATAATATCAAAGTTGGACAAATTGATGCAAATTGTCCAGGCTATTGAAAAATCTTCACGTCCTTTGCCCCATATATAAATCTCGAAATAAAAAAACATGCGGTCTCTATTTAACAAGGCCGCATGTTAATCTTTATGAACAGGACTTCTCGGGCAGTTCAGCCTTATCCTGCTGGAAAACAGATATCTGGAATTGTGATTTTTCGAGTACCTGTGCATCAAATATGCTCCAGTCGCCGTAATAAACACCGTCGTAATACACCATATCCTCATGAGTGTACAACTCATCATAGTTTCCTCTGGACTTTCCAAGTTTAAGATCCCACATGTAAGTCGTATGCACAAATTCATACGGACCGAAGACCGGACCATCGCTTCCCCAGTCATCCATCTCCTGATCAGGGTCGGTTCTGCCGTGAAACAGTCTTATGTAAAGCATTGTAAGTTCTCCATTATACAGGTTCCAAAATTTTGATTGTTTTTGGCACAAGGATTTCTTCTTCGACGATTCGATAGCTCCTGCAAATATCGAGGAACTCAGCTATGATGTCATCACAGAGCTTGTCAAAATCCTGTACCAACTCAACACGTTCTCGAAGCTGACTTAAAGTCCAGTCTTCAAAACTCTCATACATATCCACATCCTTGCCAGGCCAGGTAAATATCTGCATATGTGTTTTCTCGAAATTAACTCTTTCTTTGGCATCGCATCTGCCGCAGATACCAACTTCGCCGTCGGCAACAGCTTGGTAATTCTTTTGGCCACAGTGAGTGCAGTAACTTTTATAGCCGCTGGGCTTGATTCCGCCTTGATACAAAACTATATATCCGCCAGACCTGCCATTGATTCCAGCCTGCCACTGCCATTCATGCTTTCTGCCAAAATCTTCAAGCAGGTCGCTTAATTTCTCGTGCCAGTCGGTAATCCCAAGCATTTTCCACCAGGTATCGCTGTCGATATCCGCAGGTTTGTTGATATTGTGCAGTTTTATACAGTTAGCATAACTTGTCGACCTGTTCCAGCTGTTCATTGTGTTGTATCTGAAATGCTTCTTCAGGAAAGCCGTCATCGCTTCCCTGTACCGTTTATCAACTTCTTTGTAAAACATCTTATCACCTCATATAAAAAATGCTTAGCGATAGCTAATCTTGAACTATCGCTAAGCTCTGGTTAACATTAACAACTACCGACATTCAACTCCGAAGCCAGAAGGTTAATCTGAATATCAGGGTCAACCGGCATCAGCCGAAGATACTTGGTGAATTGAGCCAGCATAAAGCCCGCAGCGATATTGGCACAGTAAATCGTGGTTTTCGCTGTGCATGGACCTGCCTGTGCCTGTTCAGCGGCAAAGAGTGTCTGGGGATAGTATTGCCTGCTTTTTTCGTCACAGGCGGTTATTATCCGCAGGACTTCAGCAGACATCCTTCCATCAATGAAAAAATTTGCCTTGTCCTTTACAGCATCCCAGATGTGTTTGCGTGTTTCTATTTTATCGACACAGCAAAAAACACAGTTGCCGACAAGAGCCGAACGTTTGAATCGCTCATTGATTGCATGAAGCTCCAGTTTCGGATTTGTTTGCTGGCATATATCTGCCGTAGCATGTACTTTGAAACGCTTTAAATCGTCTTCAAAATATCCCTGGCTTGCAATGTTACTTTCTTCAACAACATCGTGGTCAACAAGTTGCATCCATGGTAACCCGATAGCTGCAAGTTGTGATGCTACTTGCCTTCCAATTGCGCCAACACCAATCACAGTTGCTTTACAATCAAGTATTCGCTCTCTTGGCACAATATCTGCTTGTCTTGAGAATCTGTCATCCATAAAGCACCTCGTTTTCTTTGTCCCAGAAATCACTTCTTACAGCCAGCTCTTCCATAAAGAATTCACGCTCTAAGGGATCCATCTTGTCTATCTCAGCAATTAAATCATCGCTTGAAAGTAAGGAGATGCTGCCTGATGTTTTCCCGGAAAATAAATCGCTGCATGGTTGTTTCTGCGAAACTGCCTGTTCCGGCTTACTTACTTGTTTGAAAATCTCATCCACAATCACATTCGCTTTATACTGCTGCACCCAGAGGTCAAAATCAGTAGCATCAAATTCACAGCCATAATCAACATAGACAGGAATTTTTACCTCGCCGCCCGGGCCGACATTGAATCTCAGCATCGCAAAGGTTCCGCTATCCTGCGCCACAATACACATTACAGACCAATCGCAGCTTCCAAAGACTCTGGTGAAAGTCGCTTCATCGATCATACTCGGCTCAGGGGAATTGCCCGGATGGGTATGCAGCCAGATTCGGGCGAACTGCTCTGGTTTTCTGCCGGCTTCAACCTGATCTTCAAAAAAGTCAGCTACAGATTCATCGTCAAATGCAACTGAAATAGAAGTTACCTTCTGCTTTACCAGGGCAAAGTCTGTAACAAACAGTAAATCCTCAGCCTCGGTTATCCCAAAGCCGCCGACTTCATTACCTGTCATATCACGCATGAATAGTAGTTTCGCCCAAGCTGTCGGACTGAACCGCAGCATCGGCTTTTGGTTCTTCTGAGAGTTGTTCCTGTTCTTCATTTTCGCTTTCCTTTCTCTGCTCTTGGCAGTCTTGACATAATCCTTCTTCATCTAAACAATTCTTACAGAACGTTTGTTCGCAATCCCCGCATTTTGCAGTACAGTTGCGGCAGACCGGCTCATTGCATGAGGGACACTCATAAGCACACCCCAGGCAGACTGTGGTATCACATTTTTGGCAATAGCTGCTGCACTCTGAGCAGTAATCCCTGTCGCAGTATTCGCAGTAGTAGCGGTCATCGTCAGACACTGTGCTGCCGCAGTCATAGCAGGATGCACCTTCCCAGTCGTCCAATGAAATGTATGGACTATCGAGGTTGTAGGTCTGCAGGATGTTTATTGCCATTGTGAAAAAATCACAGAATCGGCCATGCTCTATGGCACTTCTAATAGCAACATGGCCATCGCCTTCACAGAGCCTTTCTGAGCTTACATGCGGATGAGTGACATCTTCGTTGGAGCCTGCCGGGTTAGGCTCTAAGGCAATTATCCTGTAAGGAGCATCGCTGTAGAGCTTGCTTATCTGGTCGACGGCCAGTTGTATTTCAAATGGCCCCAACGGGATATCATTCAGAGTGATCGGCTCAGTTGTTATAGAGAGAGTCTTTTCATTCGAATCGAATTTGATTTCGCCGAATTCCTGTTCAATCTGGATAAGCTCTGCATAAATATCAGCCAGGTTTGGCAGCACAGTCTCATCTGCATTGACAAGCTCTTTAAATCTCTGCAGGTAATGTGAAAAGTCGTTGAGATTCCGGCTTACCCTCAATACGACCTGCTCTGCACTGGTTATCCAATTTCTTCCAATGGCTGCATGAAAAAGATGGGAGTCTTTCGTAGTATCAGAGCATCTAAGGCCAAAATCCTCCATCACGTTTTGAATCTGCCACAATCTTGCCTTTTTAAGCTCGTATAAGCTGTCCAGCAGCAGGTTTGACAGCCGTATAAGTTTTTTTTGCTTTTCCATAAAATTTTCCCTTGCGCAAAAAAACAGCCTCTGCCTATAATCAATACAGACAGAGGCCTATGTTTATCTTTATGTTTACGCGGTCTGTTGAGAAATCAGCAGGCCGCCCCTTCTATCTTGGTCGGGGTTATTGTTACGCGGTCACCTTCCTGCAGGACATAATCCTTGGGAACAGGCTGGCGATTCACTCTAATCAGGTAATCTGAAGATTCTCTGCCCTCCATCTTGATAGTGAAAAACTGTTCAACTGTTGTTCCATCTGCAACCGTTACATAATCTGCAAATCCCGCGCCGTCGTTGTTCACAAATAAAATTCTCATTGTAATTTTCCTTTAGATAAATTTGTTAATAGTTTGTTTTGTTTCAATACAATTGTTTTTACAATCTGTCAGCAATACTGCTGAGGCGGACTGCGCGCATAGCATCTCTTATTTCGCATAATGTTTCCTTTCGATTAAAAATTCCTGAGATTTGTAGTTACGATTGGTTTGTTACAACTTTGGTGTATTTAGCAATAGCATCTTTGGCCTGCTGTATTTCCTCAACATCGCCAAGATTTACCTGATTATCTAACCGGTAGAGCAAATCCATTGTATAAGAGGTTAATACCTTGCAGGCTTCCAGTAACTCTGCCCCCGAACGAGCAATTCTGGTTGTCATCAATTTGTCCGGCAGTTCTGAAATACTGTGTAACCTGATTTGCGTCTTTATCCATTCATCAAGAGTAATTTCCTGAATACTCTTGATCTTCAGCCTGATAATACAGCCACAGATAAATTCAAATATATCGGGGTTGTCGGTATTATGTGCCTGTGGCTTATCGCCGTCATTATACCACTGTTGAAAATAGTCCCTGGCTATCTGCCGGGCATGGTTGATGTTCTCGGCGACAAGCAGCTTACTATGAGAGTATTCCTGCATACCGTTATATTCGGTTGCCTGTACTTCATATAGTTTCATGGTTTATGTTCTCCTGGATTTTGTCGTTTTGATTTACAACGGCCCCAAGAGCCTGCAATACTACCTCTACATCTTCTCTTGCCCTCTCCATAACCCGGATTGCTCCATCCAGAGTGCTTTCACCGCCCTCAATAATCTCAACTACTATGAACATGAACAAACCGTCTCCGATGTTTTCGCTGTTTACTTTTGACAATAAAGTTTGGAGATTCCGGCAGTCGTGTTCAGGGTCAATAGGCAGCAGGTCAGCATGTGGATAAGCATCATAGATTATGCGGGCTATGTTGATTTCCTTTTTGATTTTGGTCATAATTTTACCTTTCAAAATTTACATGGTTTGTTACTGTGCTGCTCTGCATGCATCCAGACAGGATTCACCGCAAAACAAAAAACCTTTCCATTTAATGGATTCTGCATCTATCTCTTTTTTGCACCAGTTGCATCTCATACGGGCAGTCTCTTTAGCTTTCTCAAGGTCGATAATCTGTGGGGCTTCGCTATTAATGTCTTCAAATACAACCAATCTGAGTCTGCCTTGCCATATCTCGATGCCAATGGGATAGCCTTCTCCATCAGTAGAGCATTTCTCACCGTAACCTTGAGGCTGAATCCAGATTTGGCCATCTTCGGATAAAATGTTTACCTTTATCTCTACAGGCGGTACTTCAGGACATTGCTCTTTGAGGATAGTAGCTGTTGGCAGCATCATATTGAACGGCTGATACCTGTGGTCAGGCGGATTAATTGAATTGCCTTCAGCATCCTCGTAATCTACCTGGTCGCCGGCAATAAACTCCTGGGCTACACATACAAATTCACCCGCAGAGTTTTTCTCATAGCTCTGAACTACAAAACCAGTCGTTATCTTGGTAAACTTTTCCATAATTTTTGTCCTTTCAGTTGTCTTTGCTCAAATCAATTTTTACGACCGTCCCTTTACAATTCATCACTTCCAATACAGGAGACAGTGAATCAGGGTCTGTCATTATCTGATGCGTCAATTTCGCAGCTTCCAGAGCATTCGGAGCACTAACATCAATAACATAAACAACTCTGAAAAGCGGCTCACTGCCTTTGTCGTTAGGCGGTGGTTCTATTTGGTAATTTCTACTGCTCATTCTCCCGCCTCCCCAAACATCTCTGGAGCGATTTCTACCAATGTCTTTGGCTTAAAGTGCAGGTCTCGCTCAATCGGTAGTCCCATCGGCCCGCGAACTTCTTCAAGCTCGCTGAGTACAAAATAACCGAGTTCCTTTTCGTGGCCTTCAACCAGTCCAAAGAACTTGAAATCGACCTCCTTACCAGATTCATCCAGCACAGGCTCTCCCTCGGTTGCGAACCATGTCCAGCTTGAGCTGGGGGTAAAGTACTTTACATAAACAACAGCTTTGCCACCTTTGCCGTCCTGCGAATATAGAGGCGGTAATTGTTCACGTATCTCTTTTGGCAATAGCTTCATACCTCTAAGCTTATCGTTGGCGATAACTTTCTTTGCTCGCTCAACGGCTTCTGTGTCTGCTATTGCCACTGCATTAGCTTCAGGGATGTTGCAGGCTGCTGCAATACCGCATAGGAATTTAGCCATATTTTCAGCCTGCTGTCTTCTGTCAATCGGATCTGACTCACATGCCGGTATCGGTGGTGTCAATATCTCGATCTGATCCGGCTCAAGCTCGATAACTATTCTGCCGTTATCCTCGCTGTACCATTCAAAATACGGGTAATTGACATAGTCTGCTGGTTCTCTTCCTGCCGTCATGTCACCAACATTACCTTTCTGTAATTTAGCGAAACCTTCCAGATACCTTGAAGCCTCGTTCGCATCTGCTGCCTCGCCATCTCCGTGAAGCCTTACTTTTGCTCCACGAATGTCCCTGTGAAAGTCGCCTTCCAAATCAAAAACAACTTTGTCATTCATACCGGCAAATTTCATCCAGCCAGTAACTTTGCCAGGCTGTGTATTATCGAGTTCGCCTTCGATAAACTGCTCATTTGGTCTCCAAGCCATAATTTCACCTTTTTTCTTTCAATTAATAAAATGTGTTTACAAAAAAAGCACCCCTTAGGGGTGCTTTGACAATTGATACTGAACTGATTTTAAGCGAATTTGACAGGTGGATTTACTCTTTGTCTCCTACCATTCTTGAAAACAATCTCAAGATTGCCATCTTGAAATATTGTTACTTTCTGCCATTTGTCACACAGGTCGTTGTTACTTCTAATCGCAGAAATTATTTCACTGCGAAAACTTTCATACGGCCCTATCAACGCATCCCAGAACACCTGAAGCTCTTTTTCAAATTCATAAAGCTGGGTATCAAAGCTATCGCCTTCATCGTTATATCCGCCCAGATGAAACCATATATTCTCAGTGGACAAGCTATTCCTTGCTTCTTTTGTCACACAGACAGTCTCATCAGCCCATTGATAGTTACCCTTCGGCGGTTTTGCTATGACGGCCATATCAACATCAGAACTGAATATTTTGCCATCGGATGTATGAACTGTTATTGCCAACTTATCAAAACAAGCTATCTCATTGCAGTTGATGCCATGCCGAAGCTTCTCTTCGCCTTTTGCGACTTCGACCTTTGTTACATTTGGCAGCTTAGTCCAACTGTATCCCATATAGCCGCTATCAATAGTCACCGGCACAAAGAGCTTGTCTTTAAATTCTCCCAACGCTGCTAATAGATGTGCATTTGTTTCAGCCTGCTCATCCTTCAAATCTTCATTGAAGCAAAGATAGCCGTCTTTGAGCTTGAAGTTCTTTGGAGTTGCTATTTCCACAGGTTCGTTATGTTCATTGCTGATTAGGCCAACTCTGAATTTAGGCTCAGCTTCGGGTAGCTCTATTCCTAATTCCTTTGCTCGCAGGTATTCTTTGTAATACAACGTGTGAGTTTTCTGCTTCTGGAAGTATTTGTAATACTCAATCTCAATAACAGCTTTGAGTTGTTCAAAGGCCTTGTTCTCTACCAATCTCGTCCTTGCAGGCAGCATCAATCTAATGTCAGTATCATCTGCGATATCGACAAGTATTGTCAGACCGAGATACTGGTTACTCACCCACTGATCTGTCTGAACCACCTGGCCATGGAAATTCACAAGCACCTTGCTATGATGCCAGGTTGATGCCCACTCACTGTGGTATTTGGATATGTCCTTTACTGCTTCAATCTTACAGCCGGGATTTGCATAATGCACTGCCTGGCTGCTGCAGAAAGGCATCGAGTGGCAGTACTTGCCATCAACAATAACCCTGATACCTGCAAATACAGCGTGTTTTTCAACAAGCCCCATATCCCATGGCTTTTCATCTTTGAATTTAACGATGGTTCCATTTATCTCTTTTGGAATCTTCGTTACATGTACTGGTTTGCCTGTCCAGCCGTCTTTGTCGATAATGATTTGTCTATCGCCAGATGTAATCGTTACTTCTTTGGGAGCTAAGCTGAAAAGTCCAACACCTGCAGGGTCTTCACCAGCTTCGAGCTTCTCATCCCAGCCGCTGCCTCCTAAATCCAGCAGTTTTTGGAAGTCCTCAATGCCGCAGCCGTTGTCTTCAACAATTACGAAACCATCCTTATTGGTAATTCGCACCTCCGCCGCTCCGGCTCTTCTTGCGTTCTGCAAGATCTCAATGACTCTGCCTTCGGCAGTACCCAGAAAAAATCTGTCTGCCTTGGTTAAAAGTCTCGGGTTGACCTTTGCGCAAATAATTTGTTCATTCATAATTTGGTCCCTTCTTTCTTTTGAATAGTTTTTGAAAATGAAAATGGGCACATAGCTTAACCAAAAAAGATATGCTTACGAAAAACGTATTTCGCAGGTATTTCAGTGGGGTTTACGGGTATTTCAGCGTGAAATACCTGTTCGAAATGTGAATTTGAAATGCAGTTCCAACTAAAAAAGAATTTTGCAGATACGTCTGTTACAGCAGGTTATTTCCTAACCTTGTTGCTGTGTGTTTGAATCGCTGTTACTGGAGTGTCGCTTTTTAACCATGTTTTTAAAAACACGGAGGAGTTGTCAATGGATCAAGAGCACAAATGTGCTGTGCGATTTTTGGCCGAATGCCTTTTGAAATATTTAATAATATTAATACCAGCGAAAATGCCTTTATAAACAATCAACTGATTTGCTCGACAGGCAAAATGGGAAAAGGTTTATAAAGGACTTTTGAGACTTATCCATATGGTTGGGAACAACCATACAGGTCGAGGACCTGGTGGATGTATGTAGTGAGTAATTAGTTTAAGGGCAGCACATGAAAATGTGCTGTTAAAAAAAGCTGCCCAGCCTGAGAAATCAAGTTGGGCAGCTGAAATATATGCTCCGCATTATATGTATCTGTTGACTTCTGCGCAAAATATTAAGACCTGTGGCAAACAGATGCTGTGTTTTAAGACCTGACAAAATCCATAAGAAGCTCATAATCACCTCTGACGATCAGTTTTTTTATCAGAAGGTCTTCGGCACATAATATGACCTACAAACTCATAATTTGCAGGTCAATCTGCTTTCGATGAAACAGAACTGGCCGCTTCGATTAAAACCTGATTTTCTGACGGCAGGTATTTGCTTAGTGTTTCTATCAGTTTTGGAATTACAACTGGTTTGGACAAGTAAACATCACAACCGGCTTCGATACACTTTTCTTCATCGCCTTCCATAGTTCCTGCCGTTAAGGCAACTATTGGTATTTTAATCCCTTTGTCTCGAAGCGTCCTTGTGGCTTCGTACCCATTTAATACCGGCATTTGTATGTCCATGAAAATAAGGTCGAATTTCTGACCAAGGGCTTTGTTAACCGCTTCGGCCCCGTTTTCTGCGATTGTTACTTTAAAACCCATCTTTTCCAGCAAAAATTTCATAAGCATTTGATTTGTCTTGACGTCCTCAGCTACCAGAATACATCCGGAAAACCTGTCTTGTTTAACTTTACTTGCATCATCGATTATTTTGTGCCGGTTCAGGAGGGGTTGTGCTGCCAGGTCAACACCGGCTGGTATTATAAGCGAAAATACCGAACCCTTCCCTTTTTCACTGGTTAAGGTAAGTTCTCCGCCAAGAAGCCCTGCAAACTTCCTGGCAACAACCAGCCCCAGTCCTGTTCCGCCATATTTGCGTGAAGTACCCTCATCTTCCTGAACAAAGGGTTCGAATATCTTTTGCTGAGACTCAGTCGCAATTCCAATTCCTGTATCTTCGACTTCAAAACGAATACAGGGCTTGCTGTCTTTATCTTTCAAAGAAATATTCACATAAATATGCCCCTGCTCAGTAAACTTTACAGCATTATTCACAAGGCCGGTTAAACACTGCTGCAAACGAGCGGCATCGGTAACAATATTAGCCGGCAGGTCGCCTTTTTCGCGAATCTCGAACGTCAGCCCTTTTTCCGTTGCAAACGGATGCATCATAGATTCTACATTAGCTATAAGCTGCCCAAGCGAGCATTGCTTCATCTCAATATTCATTTTGCCGGCTTCAATACTGGAGATGTTCAGAATATCATTAATCAAACCCAAAAGATGCCCGCCGCTGTTGTAAATCATCCTGATGTGTTCTTTATGTTCTTCGGCAAATTCTTCCTGCATCAAAATCCTGCTGAATCCAATAATCGCATTCAAAGGCGTGCGCATTTCGTGGCTCATATTGGCAAGAAACTGGCTCTTGGCCTCATTTGCGGCTTCGGCCTGCATTTTGGCCTGTTTTAGCAATTCTTCCGCCTGTTTGCGTTCGGTAATATCGGTGAAAAACCCCAAAAGACCCTCGCCGCCGTCTATGGTTATACCAGACGCGCTGATAGAAGCATCAAATACGGTGCCGTCTTTGCGCAGACACAGAAGCTCTGTGGATTTCTTTTCCTCCCGCGATTGAGCCTCAAACTCGACACGCACATGGTCTAAGGCTTCTTTGGGGTGAATGTCCCCCACGCCTAAACGCATTAACTCTTCTTCTGTGTATCCAAACATCCTGCATACGGCTGGATTACAATATAGGAATTTATTTCCTTGCATATCGGCCACGAGTATTCCCTCTACCGCAGAGGAAAACAGCGTCTTGTATCTGACTTCTGAATCCTGCAACATTTTCTCGGTTTGCTTGCGTTTAATATCCAGCCTATTCAGGTAAGCGGAGAAAATATATACGAATAGGCTGACCGCAACCAGATTAAATGTTGCCACAAACGATACGCCGAATTCATTACCAAGCAATCCTGTTTTTTCTCCGTAAATCTTGAACCAGCCTAAGACCAGCGGAATAACAATAACAACGGGCAGGATTCGCCGGAGCATCATGCCGCCATAGTTATCGCTGCTGACATTCTTCATCAATCCCTGTTCCGGCTTGACAAAGAGACATCCTATACAGGACATCAGGAACAATACGCAGGTATGCAGCGCCTGAGCGGCATTGAATTTCAGGCCAATATAGAGTGGGTTCGCATCATACATATATCCCACAAATGATAAAAGAGTAATGATGCCCGCCGGAATAACCAATAACTGAGCCAGCCAGGAAAAAAGTGCGGTTTCGAATCCGCACAGTAATAACGCGATGCCTATTATCGTAAAAATAATCGAAGTATTGAATGCCATCCTTCCCGGAGAACTGGTTAAGATAGCTGTGGCAGGCTCTTTAAATAAAAGCTGGTCAATGCCGAAATTCCGTCCAAGCATATACTCCCAGAAAGTCAGAAACCCTATCGTAAAAACTGCAAGAGCGCAAAAACGGGCAATTCTGCGAGCGGTTCGATTGTCCTGCCATCTTGTCTGCGAGAGCCATAGCGATAAGCCAATAAAAATAAAACATATCGCCGTATTTGCTTTCATTGTAACAAAGTTAGGCGAAATGCTTTTGAGAACAGGGATATCTAAAATCCAGCCGATTAATACAACCGAGCCGCTCAGAAATATACAGATACTCAATATTTCTGAAACCATTTTAAATAATTGAGTTTTTTTCATGCCTTACTCTTATATGGGAAATACGGGTTCAGACCACGTCCGACACGAGGTATTCGCCTAATTCGTCAAATTGCTTTCCTTTACTATTATAAAAAGGAAGCAGCTTTTGATATCTTTTGACCTTAGCGGCATCTTTTACTTCTTTAATCCGGATGTCTTTAGGAAGTCTTTTTTTTATATTGTGAAAAGCCCCGATAAACAAAATGCCTACCTCGTCGGGTCCGAGCGTTTCGTCTATTCTTTTAGTGATAAAAGCATCTCTTTTATTTAAGAGCGTGGTTTTTATTAACTTATATTTTAAAAATGCCATTACTTTTCGAATGGTCGATTTGGCCCGTACTATAGCAAGTAATCTGTCGTATTCCTGTTTGACAAGTTTGAAATCTTCTGTCTTTACCAGGACAGCTCCTCTTTCGAGAAGTCTCGATACCAACTGATAGTTTTTACTGCCGGCTTTAGCGGTATCTTCGACTATTTTTTTGCCCACTTCGCCCTCGCCAACCATACCATCCTGATATATTTTCATTCCCTTTACGTCCAAAGAATCAAAATAATCTGATATGACATTCCAGAAACCCTCCACAGTTTTTCTGTGCTTTATCCAGATTTCCTCACCGAGGCTTTTAATGCCTCTTTTGGTTACATCTTCTGCAATAGAACCAAGGTCGGCGCTTGTATGAATAACGGGAACATAAATCAATGTTCTCATAGATGATTGCCCTTATATCGCCTTTGCCTCGGCGCGTTCTAATCTCTTTTTTATTTCCTCATTGCGTTCTAATCTCTTTTTTAGTTCTCTGTTTTCCTGTTCAATATCTGATTTCTTCGCCTTTGTGGACAAATAAGGGTCCTGCTGCCACCAGTTTATTCCCATCTCCAACGCTTTATCCACAGAGCAAACCAAAAGTCTTATTTTAATATTGAGAAGGTCAATGTCAGCAATTTGTATCTTAATATCTCCGGCAATAACAATCCCTTTATCCAATACCCTCTCGAGGATATCGGCAAGGTTGGTTGCCTCGGTGGCATGCATCATTTTTTGTTCAGACATTATTTATTTCTCACTTTTCTATTATGCCAATTTTTTGGTTTTTATAATCAAATCTGCCGTCTTTTTACGCAAATTTGCAATAAAACGACAATTACTGCAATCTTTGCTTTTCTCATTGTGATCCGGACAAGAAAGAAGGACATCTACTTCTTCCTGAAGCTCTTCGGCAAAATCTGCCTTTTCTAAAACATCTTTGGCATTATTGATTTTAGCAGTGATATCCGCGATAACCGGTTCCTGCTTTTGAAATACTAAACAATTTATTTTGGCATCTTTTTTAGACATTGTTTCTCCTACATCAAATCTCCTAAAGGCCCCAAATTCAGGTTCAACTCTTCGTCCTTTAGCCCGAATATCTGCTTTAGTTCTTCCATCTTGCTTTCCAACTTCATCAGGGTTTCGCCCACGTTTTCTATCTGCTCGTCAGAAAGAGAACCAGCTTCTACTCTTCTCATAGCCTGTTTTTCCAATAATTTTCTTATTAACTCTATCAATGTAAGCACTAATTTCGCCAGGCCCTTCTCCACATTTTTAGGATTAGCATCAATCTTCTTAGGAAGAACATTCTGTGCTCTTTCTATTTCTTCGATAAATTCTTCGAGCGACTCCGTTTCGACTATTCCATTTGTTATCATATGCTGCCAGCTCCTACCAAGGCTTGACACTGGATTACTTTGTCAAAGAGAACAGTTTGTTCAGAATCTGTGAGAAGGCCGGACTTTTTCGACAAGATAACAAAGTTGTACGCAGGCCATGGACCGCTGAACAAATATTTAAAATCGGGATAGTTATCGCTTTTTATATGCTCAAATGCTTCCCTGAAATCATTTTCCCTGTTTTTTTCAACTAAATAAACCGCATCTAAAAGCAAATTCTTGGTCTTTAGTTTTTCGAGTTTCTTTTCTACAGCAAACCTGCTGAAAAACATGTCCATAACTTTAATAAATTTATCGGCTTTTGCTTCGAATTCTTTGTCTATCTTGTATTCTTCAAATTTTTTCTCTATAAATCTCTTATTGGGTGAATTGTCCGACTCTATCGTCTTCTGCTCGTCTTTTTTAAGAACCTTGATGATATTTGCTTTTACTTTATCCGCAGGCCAGATAACCTTAATCCCAAATTCGAGCTTATTATGGAGTCTGGCCAGATTATCTTTAAAATCCTTATAGTAGCTCTGCATCATAGAAAGCAGACTATCTCTGTCATCAATGATGGTTTGGAATCTTACCGGCAAAACGGTAAACTGCTCCATAAGCTTTTCTACGACTATCTCATGAACCAAAACAGCACCCTCAGTTACACCTTGAATCGGCGGGCTAATTTTACTTACAACCGCCCCTATGTCGCAAAAAGGGATGTTATAAACGATAGAGCCTTCCTCCAATCCGTAAATTGATTCCTTTATCTGGTCACTTGAATCTATTATGCCATATAAATATAGTTTCATTGTTAGTTTGCCTCCTGCATTGGGCTAATAAATGGCGAACCTCTTAATTTTTCCATAGTTTCCACTGAGCTGAGCAGAACCTTCAATCCTAAATAAATAAGGTCTACACCCGCCACAGAAATAACCGCATCCCCTGATATGACCACGCCTTTTTCCAGAACCCTGTCCAGGATTTCCAACAGAGTAACATCCTTTGATTTTATCGCAACGTTATGCATTCAGCACCTTTTGGTTTGAAAGACCACAGAAATTGTACGGCGGCCAGGGGCCGGTGCAATATATGTAAAAACCTTCGTTCTCGTAATGCATTTTCAAAGTATCAACCATGCTGGTAAAATCATCCACCTCTTCTTTATTTATTAAAAATACCGAATTTAAAATCATTTCATCTTCTCTTTCAGTTACTTCCTTTGGAAGCAATTTATTTATGCGAGCTTCAAAACTCAAATCCTTCAATAAGTCGAAGCTTTCCTGGCCATATTCATTGATTTTTCTGTTAATCGTCTGTGCCAACAGTTCGTTTTTTTTCTTTTTGAGGAAGAAAGCTTTGCCCACAGAAGAGCTGTTTATTCGATCTTCGATTTCCAAAATCTCCGGTTCATCCTTAATGGAGAAAGCTTTTAATTTTTTTGTGTCGCAATAAATTTTGACTCCCCATTCTTCTTTGTTTTCTAATCTCCTCAGAATTGCTTTAAATTCTTCATCATACTCTTGCAGCATTGCCTTCAGGCTGTCATTTGTATTAAACAATGTTCCAAACTTAAAGGGGATCACATCGATATCAGCCATGACCTGTTCTATTATTCTTTCATGCACGCTTACCTTTGCTTTAACCCACTCGAAATCAGCCATATTTCGTTTTAGCCCTTCTTGGCCAAATTCTTCTTCTTCAACTTTGCCGGCTACGGCATAAAGACCATTATGGCAAATAAGATAGAGGCCGTCCGCTAAGCCCTCTATTTTCTTTAGTTCCGGCTTTTTATCTGCAACACAATATAAGTAAACAAGCTGCTGCCTTGTCATCTATAATAACCCTTTATAAGTTAGCTTGTTGTTAATGTGTGGCCTTGACGTTCGTAGGATTCAACTTCCAAACTATCATTCAACTTGACCATGTAGTTGTTTCTGTCCTGCACTTTTGTAGGCAGTCCAAGGGACTTTAAAAAAGAATTCTCCTCGTATACCTCTGCTTCGACATGCCACTCATTGTCAACTTTCGTTGCTCCGATTACCTTTACATCCTTTACATCAAGAGCCTTCTGCAAGAACTCTACAACCATGCTTTTAGCTTTTTCTATACCGTTCATTTTCTACATCTCCATTTCTTCTGCTTTCGTGATAGCATCCAGACGATCTAAAAGTTCATTTTCCTTTTGGTCATATTCAGCCTGGCTTATTTCATCCAGTTCAAACTGCAACTGCAATCGCATAAGTTCTTCTTTGATACGCCCAGTATCATTTAATTCTTTATCAACTATTTCGTTGAGCTTTTCTCCCAACCAAACCACGCCTTTCAGTGGCGCAAGTAATATACTGTCGATTAAAAACATCTTTAGTAATCCTCAGTATTAATGCTGATATTTACAAAATTAAACGGAGGCAGTGGCCCTACATACTTTAATGTTACTTTCTGGCTGTATTTGCCCCCGAGCTGCTGAACTTGCTGATCGAAATCTGCTTCTTTTCCCTTTTCCACAAAAAAAGCGGCATTAATAATCATCAGTTCGCCATAAGTATCGTTTGTTTTGACTTCGGCTGCCTGGGGCGACAGAATGTTTATAATATCATCCCTGACAATCTCTTTTTCCCTCTGCAGAGCCTCCTCCACCATTCTTCCTATCTCTCTCCGTTGACTATGAGACTTTTCAGGAGCAAGTGTTGTAATTTTCCCCTTTAATACCCTTATATCTTCATATTTTTCCAGGATGTCCTTATAAATAATCCCTTCTTTAAATATTGCCTTAAGACTAATCTCGGTTTTGCCGGCAATACTGCCTAACAAATCTTTAAATCTATCGTGCTCTTTTTCCAATATCCTCGTAACTTTCATTTCGTCTTCAGCAACCGTGGCAAATCTCACCGGCAGAGTTGTATATTGGGTCATTACCGTCTCAATAGCCCTTTCGTGGGCAAGAGAATTATCTCGCGAGACCCGGTATTTTCCGAGGGGAGCGTCGCTGACCAACGCAGCTATACCATTAAAACAAATTGTATGTAGCTGGTCCCCTCGTCCTCCAATACCCAATGGGCCAAAAGACTGCGGTTGATCTGAGTCTATTATACAATATATATATTTGCCTTCTTTAGTGGCTGTATCCATCTCTATTTTTCCCATTCCTCTGGATAAATGACAATATTGACAAAATTAAATACCGGCAAAGGACCTGCATACATAAACTTTATTCTTTCTTTATACTCGTCGCTTAAGTCATCCATAATGTTGTCAAATTCTTTCTCTCTTCCCTTATCAACCAGAAAGGCGGCATTCATAAACATTTCGTCGCCGATAGTATTATTAAGCCGGTGCTGGCAAGATGTTCTTCCCAATCTATCTACTATTTCCTCGGCTTGTTTCCCATTTTTTTCATCCAGTGCTTTCTTGACCATCCGCCCAATGCCCATTTTTGCCTGCATATTATTGCCATTTTCCCCAGTCAAAGCTTCTTTTAGATTTTTTATCGCCTCATTTTCTTTTACAATCTCGCTAAAAATAGTATCCATGTTTTTCCATATACCTTTGATGCCTAATTCTATTTTGTGATCCATATCTCTTAAGGCGGTCTTAAATTCTCTGCATCTTCTATCCAAAAGATTTCTTACTTCGTCGGCGCTGGAAGCAATTGTGCCGAAACGAACGGGAAGCACACCGTCAAATTCCTTCATTACCTCTTCGATTACCCTCTGGTGAGTCAGCATATTTTCTTTATTTGCAGTAATTTTAGTTAAGGGATAGTTGCTCACAACCATACTCAGGTCGTCATAGCCAATAGTCAGAACCTCGTCGCCTCTTTGGCCAATACCAATAGGGCCGAAATTCCGCTCTTGTTTAGTTTCAATAACGCAGTAAATATATTTTCCTTCTTTTGTCATATTAGGCCATTGTCGTAACCAGCACAGTATTCTTTTCGAAAGCTTGCTCATTGAGGTAGCAGCCTTCATCGTCTTCATCGTGATTAGACGCTCGGTAGTAATCCAGAAGTATCTTGTAAGCCCTGGTCATCTCTTCAAATTTCTGTTCTATGTTCGGCGTATTGGGGTTTTTATCAGGATGACAGGTCATAGCAGTTCTGCGATGGGCTTTTTGGATTTCAATAGCAGTTATAAAATCGTCCTTAAGCCCTAATTTTTTCTTTGCCCAGTCTATTTCCTCAAACTGTGGTTTTTTAACTTCGAGGGTATAGAAGCTGTATGGAGGAAGCGGGCCTACACATCTAAAGTTCAGCTTATCCTCAAATTTATCATTGATCTGGTCTAATTTCTGCTCAAACTCTTTTTGCCTGTTTTTATCCAGAAGAAATGCGGTGTTAAGCACCATCTTGTCATCCATAAGATCGTGTGCCTTGAGATTTTGAGTTATTTCGCCTAAGGCGGTCTGTATTTGGTTAGCAAGTATTTCTTTTTTCTTATCCAAATGGTTCTTAACCAACACACCGACCTTCATCTGATCATCTATGGTAACGCCGCCTTCTTTGTTTAATAGCGACTGCTTAAGTTGCGTTATCTCATCTTCCTGGGAAACCTCCTGTAGAAAGGATTTGAAATCACATAATGTAGCCACAACGTCAATCTCAACACTGTCTTTTGTTTTTTCGAGAATGTCTTTAATGGTCCTGTATCCCGTGGATAAAATCATACTTACTTCTTCATCACTACTGGCAAAAGTTCCCAGCCTCATAGGGATAATGGTATGTTTGGTCATCACCTTCTCAATCAATTGCTGATGACTGACAAGCAGCCTGGCCAGACTGTCTTTAGGCATATGATTATAATCAACTATCTCTGAATCGCTTACTACCGCGGCTATACCCTCAAAGCAAATGGTATATGCCGCAACCTCGCCCATATCAAAACACTCTTCGGCGCTGGAATTTATAACCCCGTAAATGTACTTCCCTGTTTTATTCATAGCAATCCTTTTTATTTATTTACCATTTTGTTCTTTCAGCATTTTAATTGCCCGCTCAAAATGTTGTTTTGAAACTTTGAGTTCCCCATCCGCACTTATTTTCTCTTTTGCTGAATTGTGCTCGATATATTCTCTTACTGCAAACATCGAGGCCTTTCGACAAACAAACTCGATATCAGAGCCGCTTCTGCCGTTGCTTTCCTTAGCTAATTCTTTTAAGTCAACATCTTTGCCAAGCGGCTTATTTTTTGTGTGTATTGCAAAAATCTGTTCTCTGGTTTTTTCATCCGGCAAGGGCAGCTCGAATATAATGTCAAATCTGCCGCTTCGCAGTATCGCAGGATCAATTAAGTCCAATCTATTGGTTGCACCCAAAACCACAACTCCCTTAAGCTCTTCGATTCCGTCCATTTCGGTCAGAAACTGACTTATCACTCTTTCGGTTACATGTGCATCGGCGGAGCTTGAGCCTCTTCTGGGAACAATACTGTCTATTTCGTCAAAAAACAGTATCGCCGGTGCGGCTTGCTTTGCCTTTCTGAAGATTTCCCTTATCCCACGTTCCGATTCTCCGACATACCGGCTTATAAGCTGCGGGCCTTTGATGGAGATAAAATTGACACCACTTTCATTAGCCACCGCTTTGGCTAAAAGCGTCTTTCCCGTTCCGGGACTGCCGTAGAGCAAAATTCCTTTAGGGGGATTTGTATTTGCCTTCTTGAAAACATCGGGATACTTGAGAGGCCATTCTATGGCTTCCTTGAGTTCCTGCTTAATGTTATCAAGGCCGCCCACATCCGACCATTTTACGTCAGGCACTTCAACAAAAACTTCCCGTATTGCAGATGGCTCAATTTCCTTAAGAGCCTCGAGAAAATTATCCATCGTTATTTCCAATTCGAGCAGGGCTTCATAAGGAATCTCCGACAATTCAAAATCAATATTGGGCAGAATTTTGCGCAGGGCCGACATAGCTGCTTCTCTGGCCAATGCCTCTAAATCCGCACCAACAAAACCGTGGGTAATTGCGGCTAATTTTTCAACGTCAACATCTTTAGCCAAAGGCATACCTCTTGTATGAATCTCTAATATCTCTAATCTCCCGTTTTTATCAGGTATAGGGATAGAAATCTCTCTATCAAATCGGCCTGGTCGCCTTAGAGCAGGGTCTATGGTATTGGGAATATTCGTCGCACCTATAACAATAACATGGCCTCGGGATTCTATTCCATCCAACAAGGACAGAAGCTGAGCGACAACACGCCTTTCAACCTGTTTTTCACCACCCATATCCTCTCTCTTTGGTGCTATTGCATCAATCTCATCGATAAAAATTATGGCAGGGGCATGTTTCTGGGCATCTTCAAAAACACTGCGAAGCCGTGCTTCAGATTCGCCATAAAATTTCCCCATAATTTCAGGACCGCTTATACTGATAAAATATGCGTCTGTTTCATTAGCCACAGCGCGAGCAGTCAATGTCTTTCCTGTGCCGGGCGGGCCATACATAAAAACCCCCTTGGGCGCTTCGATGCCAAGCCTCTCAAAAACTTCAGGATATTTGAGAGGCAGCTCAATCATCTCCCGTATTCGCTGAACCTGAGTGCCAAGCCCCCCAATATCTTCATAAGATATTTTGGCTTTCTCAAGTTTACCTTCTTTTGATTTTACTTTTATTAACGTAGTCGGGCATACTGACACCACACCATCAGGGATTGTATCTTCCACCAAAAAATCACAGGTCTTAGTGCCAAATAATCTCGCCCTTATTTTATCGCCGCTTGTTAAGGGCAAACCCTCTATAAGAGAGGCGATATACTTAGTATCTTTATCCTTTTGAAGCGCCCCTCCATTCGTCAAAGGGGCAAGCGTGATTTTCTTGGCAGGTCTGCTTTCGCCTCTTTCGATGGTTACCTTTTCATCAAGACCAACTTTGGCGTTCTCTCTTGTAATGCCGTCTATCTGAATAATCTTTTTACCTCTGTCCTCAGCATAGCATGGCATTGCCTTGGCGGCGGTTTTCCTTTTACCTTCTATCTCTATTATTTGGCCTACCTCCAGCCCTAAATTTTTCATGTCTTCAGGGTCGATCCTGGCGATAGCCCTTCCTACGTCTTTAGGCAAAGCCTCCTTTACTTTAAATTGCTTCATACCATCTGGCCTTTCTTTCATTTCTAATTGAACAGTTGGTTTTTAAAATCCGCCAATGTCGTTAGTCCTTTGATTTCGTGGGGAGACGAGGAGACAATCGTCGTTTTTAACCCATTAAATTTTCCTTTTATGAGATTTATATATCTATCCTGTTCTTTTCTTTTTTCTCTGCAAAACTTACAGCCATCTGACTCCAAAACACTATTTATCACCAACTGTCTGACCTTAATGCCATATTTGTCCAGACTATTGATCAGTCTCTGCGTTTCTAAAATCGCCATATCCTCCGGAATAGTAACTGCTATAAATTCACACCTGTTTTGATCTCGCAGCAAGTCTTCTATTCTTTTCACAGTTTTTTTCATAGATAAAAGAAAATCGTCGCCTTTATCTGGTTCATACTTACCCGCAAATCTCTCAATCATATATCTGTACTTCCATCTCATCTTTGCCATCACTTTAACCCAGTCATCCAGCAACTTCGGTGATGTTAAAAGCCTTAAAGCATGGCCTGTAGGTGCAGTATCTACTATGTATTTATCAAACTCTGCCTCATCTATCAGGTCAATCATTGTCTTAAAACCCATCACCTCATCCATACCTGGGATAGGCAAGGCAAGGACAGAATCGATGTCTTCTGCATCCAGGTTAGTGCCGGTTTCGACGATTTTCTTAATTTCGTTCTGGTGTTCAGTCTTGAATTTCCAAAGAGCCTTTTCTGCGTTCACTTCAAGAGCACTTAAATTTTTAACTCCCTTCACCTCTCTTGGCTTGTCGTCGAGCTTCTGCTCCAAACTATCGGCAAGCGAATGGGCAGGGTCGGTTGAAAAAATCATCGTCTTAAAATCTTCTGCCAGATATATCGCCGCAGCGGAAGCACAGGTTGTCTTTCCTACGCCGCCTTTGCCTCCGAATAAAATCATTTTTAGAGAAGGTTCTTTTAGCCCTTTTAACGCCATTTACTTTTTCACCTTGATCTCTAAAATCCCGTTGTTGTAAGATGAGGTCATTGTGTCTGCTTGAACCCTGGAAGGCAGCAAAACTTCCTTATGATATTTCCTGTCTCCTGTTTGTGCTGAAATATCGAGGATATCTTCTTTCAAGTCTAACTTTATATCAGCTTCGTTAACGCCTGGCATCTCGGCATAGATTCGAATCTCTTTGTCCTCATTAAAGACATCGGTGATAGGTTCTCTTTCTTCCTCGACTTTAGGCCCTTCGGGGGTCTTTTTGACATTTCCGAATGACTCAACAACCGGTTTGCCTCCCACCGCTGTCTTTATAGAAATCCCAAATACACCTTTCATGCCTTCTTTAAGGTTGCTTAGGTCAATCTTGCCTTCTTTATTGATTTCACCACCCGCATCTTGCAATTTAGCAGCCAAA
>Ga0315287_10000268_pt1 | contig 45517 bp, 47 predicted proteins | sample YL17G11_0_MG_FD_205037 | JGI IMG/M metagenome (GOLD analysis project Ga0315287, IMG submission 205037) | Sediment microbial communities from Yellowstone Lake, YNP, Wyoming, USA - YL17G11_0 | ecosystem: Environmental > Aquatic > Freshwater > Lake > Sediment | place: USA: Wyoming | collected...
CACGGCGTTCCAGCAGTTGTGGTACATGGTGATATCCCGCTGGATGTAAAGCTGCGCGTTTCACGTGAAACGGGCAATTCGCGGCGATTGGCGGTTTCACGTGAAACGTGACGGTGAAAGTGGCAAATAGCCGGGAGCTAACAGCTCCCGGAGAGGTGCGTGCAGCACGGAAATATATCCACTCCCCGCTCTCCGGGAGCTGTTAGCTCCCGGCTATTTCGTAGAGACAGATTGTTACCCCGAACTCAGTCACGAAGTACGAACTTCCTGAAACTGCCATTCCCCCCCACGCCATCTCCTTGCTAGAATCCGCACCGAAATGTAGCAGGCACACTCCGTGTGCCGACTGCCGGGGTTTTTCGGCGTTCCGGCATTTACAGAGAGTTGCGATCGATGGTGCTTCAGCGGACGGCACACGGAGTGTGCCTGCTACTATTTCGCTATGCGCTGGCAAGGAGGCCTCAAGTGGCTCGGATCTTTTGCGTGGCTAACCAGAAGGGCGGGGTGGGCAAAACGACCACCGCGCTCAACCTGGCCGCCGCACTGGCAAAATCCGGCGCCCAAACACTCCTGGTCGATCTCGACCCGCAGTGCAACGCCACCACCGGGCTGGGGCATAAACCGACCAACAGCCATCCGCTGGTCCACTGCGCACCCATCCGCCAGGGGGTATGCCAAACCGATGTCCAGCACCTGGAACTGCTGCCCGGCAGCCGCAGTTTCCGCGACGTGGAATTGCTCACTCGCGACGACCCGCACCAGTCGGCCCGGCTGCGCGAACACCTGATGACCGGCTTCAACGCCTACGATTTCGTGCTGATCGACTGCCCTCCATCGCTCGGGCCGCTGACGAAAACGGCCCTGAGTAGCTCGACTGAGGTATTCATGCCTATCCAGTGTGAGTATTTCGCGATGGAAGGGCTCACGCAGATGATCGAGGTCATCCGCGACGTGATGCAAATGGAGAGCAGCCAGCTCCAGTTCGGCGGCATCGTGCTGACGATGTACGACCACACGCTGGAACTGACCCACGAGGTGGACGAAGAGGTGCGGGATTTTTTCGGCGAGGTCGTTTTCAAGACGGTGATCCCGCGCGACGTGGCGGTTTCCGAGGCCCCCAGCCACGGCAAATCCGTGATCGACTACGCGCCCCGCTCCCGAGGCGCTCGGGCATACATTGAACTTTGCATGGAGGTACTTGAACGTGAATAAGGAACGACGACTTGGGCGCGGCCTGGAGGCCCTTCTGGGTCAACTGCCCGCGCGAAACGAGCCGGCCCTGCCGGCCCAACAGCAACGGCCGGCATCCGCGCCGGAAGCGCCCAGTGTGGTTGCGGCCACACAGCCGGCCAACGCGCCGGCGGCCGACTCGCTGTTCCGGCTGGATGTGCCGCACGCTCTGCCCGGCCAGTTCAACGCCCCGCCGCATCAACCGCCGTCGCAGACGTTGCCGGCCGGCATCGTGGCGGAGCCCGTGCCACTGGCTAAGCCAGTGCCACCCGCCGATGCCAACCGGGTCAACGTGCGCCAGATCGACGGCAACCCGGCCCAGCCGCGGCAAGACTTCGACCCGGCCGAATTGCGGTCGCTGGCCGAGAGCATTTCGGCCCACGGGCTGTTGCAGCCGATTGTCGTGCGGCGCGTCGACGATCGCTACCAGTTGGTGGCCGGCGAGCGGCGTTTGCGGGCGGCCGTCCTCGCCGGTTGGTCCGAGGTGCCGGTCAACGTCGTCGAGGCCGACGACCGCCAAATGGCCGAACTGGCCATCGTCGAAAACCTGCAACGCAAAGACCTCAACCCGCTGGAAAAAGCCGCCTCGTTCCAAAAGTACCTCGACCAGTACGGCTGTACGCAGGAGGAGTTGGCCGGGCGGCTGAAACTCGACCGCTCGACCATCGCCAACCTGATTCGGCTTCTGGAACTGCCCGGGCCGGTGCAAGACGCCCTGCGCCGCGGGCAGATCACGCAGGGCCACGCCCGGGCGCTGCTGCCGCTGGGCGACGAACGGGAGCAAGTGGCCTTTTGCCAGCGGATACAGCGCGAAGGGCTGAACGTGCGGCAAACCGAAGCGCTCGTGCAAGATACCATCGACTTGGCCGACCGCGACCCGCTGACGGCCGTCGAGCCGAGCGGCAAGCCGGCGCGTCCCGGCCGGGCCAAGAACGAGCACATTGCCGCCTTGGAGCAGGAGTTCCGCACCGCGCTGGGCATGAAAGTGAAAATCACCCACAACGCCCGCGGACGCGGTAAAATGGTCGTGCAATTCCGCAACCACGAGGAGTTCGAGCGGCTGAAGAAGCACATTTGCGGCGGGTGAAGGAGGGTTCAGGGTTCCGAGGTCAGGGTTCAGTCCTTGTTGGAAGCTGGATTTGGAGTCCTGAATCCTGAATCCTGAACCCTCTTTGGCCGCTTGGCGTCCTCGCCAAAAGCTGCTAAGATAAACAACCTACGGGGCGTGGCGCAGTCTGGCTAGCGCGTCTGGTTTGGGACCAGAAGGTCGGAGGTTCAAATCCTCTCGCCCCGACTGAGGATGATTGTCATGCCCCACACTATCGCTGGCTCGTGGTCCGATCCGGTCGTTGAAGCGTACAAGCGGGACGTGGATCGGACGCTGCTGCGGGAGAATCTGAAACTCACGCCGGAGCAACGATTGCTCAAGCTGCAGGATTTCGTGCGGTTCCTGTCGGAAGTGCGCGCCGCCGGCAAGAAAGCAGGATTGGGTCGATGACCGATGTGGCCGGTTTGATTCTCGCGCTGGCTCGGGCTGAGGTGGATTTCATCGTTGTCGGGGGCATCGCCGCGGTGGCACATGGATCCGCCCGGGCCACCTACGACGTCGATGTCGTGTACGCCCGCTCGCCGGAAAATATCGCCCGACTGGTAAAGGCCCTGGCGCCGCTGGCGCCTTACTTGCGCGGGGCGCCGCCCGGACTTCCGTTCCGCTGGGACGCCGAGACCATTGCGCACGGGCTGAATTTCACGCTGACGACAACGCTGGGCGACATCGACTTGCTGGGAGAGATCGTCGGCGGAGGGGGCTACGAGCAACTTCTCCCTCACTCGGTCGCGATGGCGCTGCTCGGCGCCGAACACCGCTGCCTGGACCTCGACATGCTAATCCACGTCAAACGCGCCGCCGGCAGACCCAAAGACCTGGAAGCCATCGCCGAGTTGGAGGCCCTGCGGGAAGAACGCTGAAACAAACTGGGTTTGACCCAAATGCGGGTTTCCCGTTACACTTCTGCCACGGAAGGACACAAAAGGACAAGGTACGCCAGGAGGAGCGACCATGTCGGCGCCCAAGCAACTCGCCAAGCGGCGAAAACTCGAAAAGAAACGGCTGCGAAAACGGGAAACACGTCTCAAGCGGCAGAGAAAACGCCAGACCGGTTGGTATCGGCCCGATGGCTTTGGGCCGGTTGCCATGCTCGACGCGCCCGTCGGGGGCGTAAAGATGTCGGAAGTGCTGGGGGACTTTGTGGCCCCGCTGGCCGATTCTTTTGGCGATGACCGGGCGGCGTACGAGCGGCTGCTCTCGCTGGGCCAGGTCGCCTGGAATGCGGCTCTCCAGCCCGAATACCGCCGCGAGGCGATGATCGACGACATGATTGAAGCAGGGCTGCCGTGGGAGAGCCAGTGGGAACGTCAAGCCTGTCGGGAGCTTGTTCATCGGCTCGTCGCACGAAAGCTGGAAAGCTTTGCCAAGTATCAGCGCCCCATCGTGGCATTCCAACTCGACGAGCTTGAGGACGGTGGTTACCATCTTTCCGTGGCGTCGGCCGTCGTCCAGTAGCAAGTCCTCGTATGACCATTCCCATAGTGCGCGGCTGCCTACGGGCCGCTGGCGCAATGGGGGAGGGTCATTGCGGCGTTGCTGCTGGCGATTCGCGTTTGAATCGAGAAGGTCAACTTGTGCGCCGCCCGGATCGGCAAGGGACAGACGCGGCATACCTTCTTGATGCCCCGCCGCCAAGGCACCGTGCCCTTGGACGTACCGATAACAGGCGTCAAGAAGGTCCGGCCATTCCGTGCATTACTGCCGAACGAGCCCTCCGGCACCGACTGCCGGCACAGGGCAGTTCAAAAGCCGGACAGTTCGGAGAACTTGTACTTGACAAACCTAACGCCGAGCGATGTCGCCTTGAATTTCCATGTGCCGCCCGACTCCAACCCGTTGATGTTGCCAATGGCCGAACCGACCTGCGCGCCGCTGTGGTCGTATAGGTTGAAAGTGATTTGTGCGTAACTCAGCTTTCGAGAGCGGCGATTGACGACCATTCCGGTAATCTCGCCCCCGAACTCGCCCACGTTACCCGCGACAGTCTTCCGCAACAAAACGAGACCGTTAGCATCGTATTCCTCCTCGGCCTTACGGGCGGCCTCAGCTTCCGCTTGTGCCGTTCGCTTGCGCTCCGTCTCGGCCTTCGCAATCGCGGCCTCCTGCGCAAGTCTCGCTTCTTCCTGGCGATTCCGTTCAGCCAGTTCAGCTTGGCGGCGGCTTCGCTCCTCGGGAAGGTACTTTATGAATGCGACCTTCACTGCATCACGGAGCGCGGCGTTCGTTGTAACAAAGTCATCGGGCAACTTGTCACTCTCCGGCAACGACTTGAGTTGCGCGTCACTCAAGGACTTTAGGGACGCTTGTGCTTTGCCGCCATCAAGGACGAGTTCCACCAGTCTGAGCATCTGCGTTGCCTCAGACTTCTTTTCGCTACGGGGATGGGCCTCATAGGCTTTGAGGCGCTTAGCTGCAACGGAATACTTCCCTTGCTCAATCGCTTCCTGTGCATCGCGGAGCACCAATTCGGGCTGCGCGTTCCCCATCTTTCCAAGTATCTGTTCCGCTTCTTCGGTGTTCGTGGCGTCTTTGACCGAAATCGCTTCGTTGATTATTTGCATCGCTTTATCGTACTGAGAGGCCCGGAATGTATCCTTGGCGTCGGCAATCAGTTTCGTAACCTTCTCGTTCGCGAGTTCCTGGCGTCTAGCGGGAACTTTGGCAAGAAGATCCTTTGCCTTCGCCGTGTCAGTTGCAAGTGGCAGTGAGAGTGCCTTGGACAATTTCTCTTCTGCCGCTTCCAACCTACCGGAAGAAAAATCCATTTCAGCCTGCCTGACGAGTTCCGAAACGTCTCGGTTGGTCTTTCTGATTGCGGCTTCCTGGCGCGCGCCGCGAATCTTGTCTTGCAGCAAGCCCGCCGCCTTCGTATCCGTGGCCTTCACAACAAGCGGAACTCGCTGCAACTCGTTCTCAGCCTTGTCCATTTCTCCTTTGTCAAAGCTCTCTTGAGCCGCTCTTACGAGCGATGCGACTTCTTCGTTTGCCTGTCGGGCTTCCCTCTCTTGACGCTGCTTCGCTATGTGATTCGACAAGTACAATCCCGTAAACGGTACGCCCAATACCACCATTACCAACCCCATGCCCGCGATTCCCCCACCCGCTGCCCGACTCCGCCCGACGCTCTTACCGCCCACGAAAAGCAGCACCAAACCGAGAAGCACAATGAGACACGGTACAGAGAGCCACAGCCACGATGTCAGCCACAATAGCGCGAGCACAACGAAAGCAGCCAGAGCCGACACGCCGATGGCGGCAGCCTGGAAGAAGCGGTAGATCAAATCGTTGCCCTCACCGGCCGTAGATTTCAGCAGGCCATCAATCTTCTTCGGGGTCGCACGAATGAAGGTCCAAGCCCGGTTCGCAGTGGCGACGGTCCAAGGTCCAGCTTGAGTACCGACCTGCGCGACCATCTTCCCCACTTTGCGAAGGCCTTCGCCAGAAGGTTGACCGGCAATGGCCGCCCTTACGGGCTGCGCGGTGACTGGCACGCTAGGTTGTATCTGCGAAGCGGCGAATGGTGAAGAGGCGAATGTTGCGCCCACAGGGGCAGGAGCAGGACTCATCAGCCGTTCCGGCAGGTCGCGACGTTCCTGAAGCCCGCGCAGAGTAGCAGCAACTTGCTCGGGGTTGGCAACGCCAGCCATTTGGATTTCGTAATCGTCCGAGGAGGCACTAGAAAGACGAACCGTTCCTGTGCCCATGAGACGTTGGAAGAAGCCTTGCTCGACATGGATCGCGCGAATGTCAGTATGACGCAACTCGGTTGTGGACTTGGACAGGAGGCCCTGGCGGGCGATGGTTCGGCGCGTCGTCACAGTCCAACTGGTTGCCTAGCACCGAAGCCACCAAATCAGTAGAATGACAAGGCCGATTCCCAGCGGCACCAACAGCACCGCCAACAGGAACCCGACGGGGGCGTTGCGGAACATCGCAGGTCGCCCGGTCCAAACAACACGTTCGTCTGTCGCCATGATCGTCTAGCCTGAAAAACTGTAAAGCGTTTCCACGTCGCCAATGCACAAATTCCAGTCGGTTGCATATCGAACTAACGAAAAGGAGCGCCGACCCGCAACACCGCCCCAGAGGCCCCGACCAAGGGGCACCAATGAACAGCGCCCGGCCGACGCCCCATCTTGGGGCGGTCGTGCCAAGCACTGCTTTTGTGCTTCAAGAGCCGAAAGACGGCTCAGGTTGGTCGTTTCTCTGAAAGCAGACCTGACGCTCTCGCGTCGTTCAAGTTGTCTTCATGGCCGGTCAACGGCCCTTTGGTCGTTCCTCGTTCGGTTCTCCCACTGTTCCAAGTCGGGCTGGCCGGCTTCCCAGCACCTTTCCAATCGTCCGACAGCCTAATCCCGTGGCCAGAGGGCCGCAATCCCCCCAGCCCACGAATTCCCCGCTGGGTTGGCCGGAAGCGCCAACGCCGGCGCACTGGGCCGGCAACCTTCTTGACGCCTGCGGGAACGGCCGTTGCCAACAGGGCCAAAGAATCGAGAAGGTCAAGCGCCACCGCCCCACGCCGTTGGCTTTCGTTTACCCACCCCGCCCGAACACCAACCCCGCCGCAAGAGCCGTTACTGGCGCCTTTCGTAACCGGACGGCAAGAAGCAAGAAGGGGGACAGGTCCATGGTTTCGGATCACGTCGCCCGTGCAAGGCTCGCCCTTTGGCCGATAATGGACCAGTCTCCGGCCGACCTGTGAACGGTTACGCACCCGTCTTCTTCCTCTGCGGCGGGCCGAAATCCCCAAAGCTGCCCCTTGCATTCTGCCGATGGGTGGTGTATACATAACGTAGACAGGCAATGAAATGCGGATTATCAAGCGGCGGGCGCTGGTGGTGTATGGACAGCGGAATCCCCAAGCCGAAACTGGCCTGCTGTGCTGGCACAAACTGGCGAAAAAGGCCCGGTGGACTTGCCTTCAGGACGTGCGGGCGACCTTTCCCCACGCCGACGCCGTGACGGTCGCCAGTGGCCGGAGCGTGGTGGTGTTCAACATCGCCGGAAACAAGTACCGCTTGATAACAGCGATTCACTACAACCGGCAATTGGTTTTCACACTCATGGTGTTGACGCATTCCCAGTACAGCAAACAGAAGTGGAAGGACGTGCTATGACCAAGACGGCAACGACGAATGACTTTCGGCATTTCCCCACGACCTACAGCGCTCTTGTGGCCATGCTGCCACCGCGGCCGATTCACGATGACCTTGATCTGGCGAACGCCACGGAAGTGATCGACCGCTTGGCCGGCTTCGCGCTGAACCCCGACCAGGAAGACTACCTGGAGGCGATAGCGACGTTTGTTGAAGCGTATGAAGCCGAGCGATTCCCCGTGGATGATTCGCAGCTTACTCCGCTGGACGCCTTGAAGGCACTCTTGGCCGAGCACGGCATGAGCGCCTCGGACCTGGGAAGGCTGTTGGGCAACCGCACGCTGGGGACGCCTATCCTGTCCGGCCGGCGGGCTTTAAGCAAGGCGCATATCAAGACCCTGGCCGAGCATTTCAAGGTCGAGCCCGGGCTGTTCCTGTGAATGTTGTGGACGTTTCCACCTTATCCCACTCAATTGGCGTCCAATCGCCCGGGATGAGGTTGACCAACCGCGTTTCGGCGGTTATACTAATGGTATGAAAACTGCCGTATCCATTCCCGACGAAGTGTTCACGGAAACCGAGCGTCTGGTCCGGCATCTGAACAAATCGCGGAGCGAGGTGTACAGTCTGGCCTTGGCCGAGTATGTAGCACGTCACGCCCCGCAGTGCGTGACCGAGGCGATGGATCGCGTCTGCGCCACCGTGGGCGAGGAAACCGACGAATTTGCGGCCGTGGCGGCCCGGCGCACTCTGGAACGCAACGAATGGTGATCTCCCAGGGCGATGTCTGGTGGGCCGATCTACCCGAGCCGACGGGCTCCGGCCCCGGCTTTCGCAGGCCAGTCGTGGTCGTGCAGGGAGACGCTTTGAACCGCAGCAGAATTGCCACCCTGGTCTGTGTGCCGTTGACCAGCAACTTGAAATGGGCAGACGCCCCGGGAAACGTGCGTCTCGCGCCCCGGCTCACCGGACTATCGAAAGAGTGCGTAGCCAACGTTTCCCAGATCATCACACTGGACAAGTCGCTGCTGGCGGAACACGTTGGGAAGCTGCCCCAAGCAAAACTGGAGTTGATTCTCTCGGGAATCGACGTTGTGTTGGGGCGATAGGATGCCTGTCCCCTTATCCCCAGTTTTATCCCCAGTTTATCCCCGAGATTTCAAGGCTTTCACCTGCCCACGTTGAACGTCTCGCCGATCTGATCATTTCCGCGCGCCGCAACACAGCTTGTATTTGCGTCCGCTCCCGCACGGACAGGGAGCATTGCGACCCGTTCCCGGGTGCTTCTTCGTTGGTGAAGGCACGACACCGAACATGTTGGATGTTTGCTTTGAACGCGCGTGCAACGCTGGGAACATCTCGCAATGACGCCGGATCATTGGAAGGACGACGTGCTGCCGAAAGTCGGCAAACTCCCCGTCCGTCATGTTCAATGCCGGCTTTAGCTCGTCGATTGCCGTCTCCCGCTGGCCCTCTGGCAAGAGCGCAAGGTTCCAACACGTCTGAGCGACAATCATCGCACGGTTCAAATTGTCTATGGTCCCGTCGGTCTGATCAAACAGCGGCTGGGCATAGGCTGCGATTGCCTCGGCAATGGCTCCCACTGGGCAACTCCTTTAGCGAAAAGCCTGAATTTGCACTTCCGCAAGTGTAGTAAGTGTAGTCGTGTAGTCAATGTAGTCGGTGTCAAAATGAGCCGCAAGTCGGGCCGCGACCGGCTTATCCGGCCGGCGTCGTGCGGAAGATTGCAGCTAATACATCATTTTCCCACTAGCAATTGGGCCAGCCGATGTGCTACGATCCGGCTGCCAAGGTGAGAGTGGAGATAGGAGAGTCGAGAGTCGAGTGTCGAGAGGGAAGAGTGGAGACGGGGAAATTGGAAATTCGCCCATGTTGTTGACCAACGCCAACGCTGTCCACGCCGGGCAAGCACTCCGTACTCCGTACTGATTGCTCCGCCGGACGCAACCAATCCCCAATCCCGCCCCCTCCATTCCCTAGATTTGTGCGGCAAGACTTTCACGGATGAACCCCATGCCCGAACAACCGCCGGCACAACTCGTTGCGATGCTGGAACGCCTGGGACTGGCGACAGCCGGGCAGGTGGCGCGGATGGGCCGGCGGGTGCGGCGGCTGGCCAGGGATCTGCCCCGGTTCGAGTCGGTCTGGGTCGATGCACTCGCCCAAACGCGGGTGCTTACGCCGTTTCAGGCGGCCGAGATCAACGCCGGACGGGGCGAATCGCTGCGCATCGGGCCGTACGTGCTTTGCGAGCGGCTGCCGACGCCGTGCTATGTGCCATGCTACCGGGCAATCCGGCTCGATTCGCGGGAAACAGTGCGGTTGGCAATCATCGAAAACGCCGGCCCGCACGTCCTTGCACAACTGGAATCGCTCGTAGGGTGCGTGAAACGCACCAGCGAAGATCTCCCCTCTCCCGCCGGGAGAGGGGCCGGGGGTGAGGGCTTGGGAAGCAAAGAGAACGAATCGTCTTCCCGTCGTGCAAACCGCCCTCACCCTAGCCATCACCCTAGCCCTCTCCCAGAGGGAGAGGGGACCGTCGCTTATCCCCCGTCGCCCACCCCCCGCCCCCTCTCCGCTATTACGCACGCCAGCGCCGATGGCGATCGCCTGTTTGCCGCCGCGCCATGGGTCGAAGGGCGAACAGCGGCCGAGTGGATGGTCCATCACGGCCGGTTTCCGCCGGAAGTCGTGCTGGAGATCGCCCGGGCGATGCTGGCCGGGCTGGTAGAACTGGAGCAGGCCGGCGGCATCTGCCACGGCGACGTCAGTGCGTCTGGCTTGATGCTGGGCGACGACGGGCGCGTGACGCTCACCATGCCCGGGCTGCGCGGCATTGTGCGGCCGGAAGAGGGCTACGCCCACGCCGATCTGCTGCCCGAGGCGTACGACAGCCTGGCCCCGGAGCGAATTGCGGCGGGCACGCCGCCGAACACGGCCGGCGATACTTACGCCTGCGGTTGCGTGTGGTGGCATCTGCTGTGCGGTCGTCCGCCATTGGCCGGCGGGAACAGTCTGGCAAAATTGCGCGCGGCACATGCGGCGGAAATCTGCGACGTGCGGCGGTTCGCCCCGGAAGTGCCGGCCGCGTTGGCCGGCGCGATTGCGGCCTGTTTGCAACCCGAGCCGAGCCGGCGGCCAGAGTCGCTCGCCGCGCTGGCGGCGATGCTCGGCTCGCCGACGCGCACGGGCAAGGAGGCCCTGGCCGATTGCCTCGCCCGAGCGGGCCGGCCGGCCGTGCGATGGACAACCACCGTTCGCTCGGTCCGCAAATCGAACCGCACGCCGCTCTGGCTGGCCGGCGCGGTCTGCTGTTTGGCGACGCTCGTGGCGGTTTTCTGGCCGTTCTGGCACGGCCGAAGTGGGCAATTGGCAGTCGGCAATAAAGAGGATTCAGGGTTCAGGGTTCAGGGTTCAGAGTCCGCAATTTCCAAGTCCAAGATCGCAAGTCACAAGTCAACAAATCCGTCATCCCTCATCGCTCATCCTTCATCCGTTGTCGTTCCCGCCGCCTACCAACAGGAGGAGAAACCGCCGCAAGACCTGGTGCTTCCAACGGAAAAGCCGCTGGCCGTCGAATCGCTCGACTTGCGGCGGGGGCAGTGCGTTCGCGGGCCGTCGGGCAAACGGGCGATGGTGCTTGTGCCGCGCAACGGCTTGCCTGTAAACCAGGAAGACGTGCGATTCGAGAACATCGACTTCGTGTGGCGGCACAACGCCGACGACGCAGAGGATCGCGCCAACGAAGAACCGGCCTTGGTGCGGTTGCTTGTGGGCCGAGCGGAGTTTCGCGGCTGTTCCTTTCAAGCGTTCGGCGACGGGGCAACCTTGCCGGCGGCGATCCGGTGGATTCATCCTGCGTCGGCAGACGAATTGGCGACGACATTGCCCAGTGGTCGCGTTCGGATTACGGATTGTATACTGCACCACGTCGGCGCGGGGCTCGACTGCCACACGGCGGGCGCATTGGGCATCGAGATCATCAATAGCCTGCACCTCGGCGCCGGGGCCCTGCTGCGGCTGGATCATTGCCCGAAATCGGATGAGCCGGTGGCGCTCAGCTTGGCGCAGGTGACGCTGCGGGGCGGCGGGCCGCTGTGGGAATGTCTCGTGCTGCAAGTCGAGGATCAGCCCGGCGAAGTGACGATCCAGGCGGCGGCATGCGTTTTCGCGCCTGGCGTTGGCACGCCTCTGTTGCGGCTCTGCGGCCCACGGGAGCCAAGGAGTCTGCTGTCGAGCATACGTTGGACGGGCCAAGGCTCGCTAGTAACGCCGAACGTGGCGATTTGTGCCTGGCGGCAGCCGAACGGAAGGCAGGAGGCATTGGATGAGGGGTCGCTTTCCATCGCCGGACTGGTGCGCGGCGCGGTCGGCTTTGCCGGCGAGGCGTCGCGCGACCCGGCCGCCAGCCGCACGGTCCGCTGGCAGGCGCCGCTACAATCGGCCAACCCGCCCGGGATCGACCCCGCGCCGTTACCCGCCCCCCAACGGTAGCGTGATTTGACAATTCCCGCCGGCGCAATAGGGTTGACTAGGGAAGGGAACGAAACCACGCCAATGCGATTTCTGATTAAACTATTCCGGGACGATGAAGCGGCGACAGCCGTCGAGTATTCGGTGATGCTCGGGCTGATCCTGATGGCCGTGTTCGGCGCTATCGGCGCGGTGGGCAGCCAGTCGGGCGGTATGTGGAGCAACATCATCGCCAAGTTCACGCAGGCGGGCTTTTCCGGCCCATAGCGCGAAACTGGCGATAGTACAACAGCCCGACGAGCGTCTTGGCGTCATGAATTTCGCCCCGTCGGGCCATCTCCATCGCTTCGTCCCACGTGCATAGCAGCGGCTGGATGTCTTCGCCCGCCTCCAAGGTCATGGGCCCCGGCCGCAATTGGTCGGCCACGTAGAGGTGCATCCGTTCGTCGAGAATGCCCGGCGACATGCAGAACGTCAGCAGGTGCTCCATGCGGCCGGCGCGGTAGCCGGTCTCTTCGGCCAATTCGCGGATCGCCGTCTCGGCCGGGTCCTCGTTGGGTTCCAGTGTGCCCGCGGGCAACTCGATCAGCGTTTCGCCCACGGCCACGCGGAAATTGCGCACGAAACACACGCGGCCATCGTCCAACAGGGGCAAGATCACCACCGCGCCGGGATGACGCACGACCTCGCGGACGTGCCGCGATCCGTCGGGCATGGTTTGGACCACCCGCTCGACTTGAAATCGCTGAGCACGAAAGAGGATTTCGGGGATGTTCATGCCAACACTCAACCCAGCAGCCGCGCCACGCTGCTGAGCAACTGGTCCATGGCGAACGGCTTGCGGATGTAATCGTCCACGCCGAGCATCTCGGCATAGGCTTTGTGCCGGTTGCCTTCGTTGGCGGTGATCATGATGATCCGCAGGGGCACGGGCCGGCTGCGACGGAGCTTTTCCAGAACCAGAAATCCGCTCCGCTTGGGCATCATCATATCGAGAATCACCAGGTCGGGGTCTTCGCGCTCGGCCAAGGCCAACCCCTGATTGCCGTCGCGGGCAACCAGTATGTCGTAGCCGCCGGCCTCCAAGGCCACCCGCATCGATTCCACAATCTCCCGGTCGTCATCGACCAGGAGGATACACTTCTTGGTCCTGGCAGGGGCGGCTTCTTGAGGTTTGTCGTCGTCCATTGTGTGCCACCTATGGGAGGGGAGGAAAGGACCGCGCCCGGACGGCGGCGCGCGGTAATCCATGCCATTTGCTTATATTGATACAGTGAGCGGCTTGAAGTGCAACAATCTTTTCCATCCGAAACGAATGTTACACTATTTTCCGTGCAACGTATAGTATTGAAAGTCTGAGCAACTCCGTGTGCGACTCGAACATGTCTTGCCATGCGCAGTATCCCTCCCGGGCCTATTTCTCGCCGGGTGAATCCGCTATAAATGAGCGGACGCTGACCGGTGCGGAATGTCCCCGTAGCTCAATTGGATAGAGCGTCGGCCTCCGGAGCCGAAGGTTACAGGTTCGATCCCTGTCGGGGATACTCGATGTAAGCCTAGCCTAGTGCTAGGGTTCGGCCGATTTGGCGGGTGTGCTGGCCGTGCCCGCCGAGGGTGGGGCAGGTTGGCAACCTGTCCTCCTTTTCTCGATGCCCCGATGCCCCAGCGGGAAGGCGTGGGCGATCTCGGCCGGGATGCGCGTCGGCCGTCCGGTGGCGTAGTTGACAAAGGCCCAATGCGTTTCCGCCCGGGCCAGCAGTTCATGGTCGGCGCGGCGGATGATGCGGTAGACGCGGGTGGACGTGGCCTTCTTCATGTCGGCTACGTGGGTTTGCACGATGATCTCATCGCCGGCATAGGCCGGCCGAAGGTATTCGATCGTGTGCGAGCGGGCGACCCAGCCCATGCCGAGCCCAAGATACCGCTGGGGCGTCCAGCCGAGGGTGGCGGAATGTGCCAGTGCCGCCGCTTGCATCCACGCCAGGTACACCACGTTGTTGGCGTGGCCCTGCTCGTCGATCTCATCGACGGCAACGGTGTGCGGGTATTCAAAGTCGTTGGTCATTAGCGGGCCTGCCAAAGCCTATGGCGATGGGTTTGCTTTTTGCACGCTTTGCAGATTCCAAAACGTCCGGCCGACAAAAACAACGACGAATCGACAGTGAAGCCCCCCGCGCGCGTCCCCGCGGGCCAGCAAAAGGAGCAGTATAGTCGCTCTGGCCCCCCGGCACGAGTGCCGGGGCTAAACGCTTGCCCCCCACTCCAAACTGCCGGCGATTTGGTACAATGTGACGCTTCACACACGCGGGAATCGGCGACGGGAGTCGCTTCCTACATGGAATTGCCATGAAACAGTGGGATACGGTGGCCATTATCGGGGTCGGACTGATCGGCGGGTCGATCGGGCTGGCCCTGCGCCAGCGGGGGGTCGCCAAAACCGTCGTGGGCATCGGACGCCGCCAATCCAGTCTGCGGGTCGCCCGACGCTCCGGTGCCGTTACCCATACCACGATCGATCTGAACAAGGGGGTGGCCGAGGCTGAGTTGGTCATCGTCTGCACGCCGGTGGGCACGATCGTCGAGCACGTGCGCCAGGCCGCCCAGCATTGCACCGAGCGGGTGTTGATCACCGACGCCGGCAGCGCGAAGCAGGCCATCGTGGCGGCGTTGGACTCCAACCTGCCGCGCGGCTGCCGCTACTTGGGCAGCCATCCGCTGGCCGGCAACGAAAAGACCGGCGCGGCCAACGCCGCGGCCGACCTGTTCGAGGGCCGAGTAGCGATTCTCACGCCCACCAAGAATACCCGGGCCGAGGATTTCGATCTGCTCGAAGAGTTCTGGGAATCGCTCGGCTCGGTGGTGATTCAGATGACGCCCGAGGAACACGATCGGGCGTTGGCGGTCACCAGCCACTTGCCGCACGTCGCCGCCGCCGCGCTGGCCGCCGCCGTGCCCGAGAGTCTGTTCCGGTTGTGCGGTTCGGGCATGCTCGACGCGACGCGCATTGCCGCCGGCGACCCGGAGATGTGGCGGCAAATCCTGGCCCTGAACCGCGACAACGTGTTGACCGCGTTGGAGCAATACGGCGCCAAGCTGTCCGCGCTGCACGCCGCCATTCGCGATGGCAACCAGGACGAGATCACCCGCTTCCTCACCTTAGCGAAGAAGAACCGCGATGCTTTGGGAAGTTGACATCTACGCGGCCGAGGGCCAGCCGGACCTTGGCGCTTCCGACGTGGCCGCCGCGGCCGCGGAACTGCACCTCGCCCACGATCTGAAGGTCACCTCCGCCCGCGGGTATCTGATCCAGGGCGACCTGGATCGCGGCCAGATCGAACGGATTGCCGGCGAGTTGCTGGCCGATCGCGTGGTCGAGCGGATCGTAGTGGCGCCGGTGGGCGATGCGATATTGACCCAATTGGCCGTCGGAAAAGGGGACAGTCCCCATTTGCCGGAACGGCCCTCCGGGTGCTTCGCACAAATGGGGACTGTCCCCTTTTCCGACGTCACTTGGATCCACGTGCTGCCGAAGCCGGGCGTGATGGACCCCGTGGCCCAAAGCGCGATCGAGGCTATTGCCGACTTCGGTATTCGGGTTGAAGCAGTGCGGACGCTGAAAAAATACGCCGTCGGCCCTTTGGCCGATGGACAGCTTTCGCTCCTTTGCTCGAAGGTCTTGGCCAACGACGCCATCGAGCAGGTGATTGTCGGTCCGCTGAGCTTCCAGCGGCTGCAAGTCGGCTCGCCTTACGAGTTTCGGCTGGCGACGGTGCCCATCCGCACCATGGACGACGCGGCCCTGCATCGGCTGAGCATCGAGGGGCAGCTTTACCTCTCGTTGGTCGAGATGCAGACGATCCAGGCCCATTTTCGCTCCCTGGGCCGCGATCCGACCGACGTGGAGTTGGAGACGGTCGCGCAAACGTGGAGCGAGCATTGCAGCCACAAGACGCTGGCCGGCCGCATCCACTACCGCGACCCCGACGGCGAGCGGCACTTTCAGAACATGCTCAAGGAGACGATCTTCGCCGCCACGCAGAAGATTCGCCAGGAAGCGGGCGAGAAAGATTGGTGCGTGAGCGTTTTCTCCGACAACGCCGGCGTGATCCGCTTCGACGAGCGCTACAACGTGGTTTTCAAGGTCGAAACGCACAATCACCCTTCGGCCCTGGAGCCCTACGGCGGGGCGAACACGGGCATCGGCGGCGTGATCCGCGACCCGATGGGCACCGGCATGGGCGCCAAGCCGATCTGCAACACCGACGTGTTCTGCTTCGCCCCGCCCGACACGTCGCCGGAATCGCTCCCGCCGGGCGTGCTGCATCCGCGGCGGGTGTTCAAGGGCGTGGTGGCCGGAGTGCGTGATTACGGCAACCGCATGGGCATCCCCACCGTCAACGGCGCGATCTACTTCGACCCACGATACCTCGGCAACCCCTTGGTCTACTGCGGCAACATCGGCCTGATCCCCCGCGACCAATCGTTCAAACACCAACAGGCCGGCGATCTGATCGTGGCCGTGGGCGGGCGGACCGGCCGCGACGGCATTCACGGCGCCACGTTCAGTTCCGCCGAATTGACCAGCCACAGCGAAACCCTCTCCGGCGGCGCCGTGCAGATCGGCAACGCCATCACCGAAAAGATGGTGCTGGACGTGCTGCTGGTCGCTCGCGATCGCGGGTTGTACAACGCCGTGACCGATTGCGGGGCCGGCGGCTTTTCCAGCGCCGTGGGCGAAATGGGCGAAAACATCGGCGCCGAGGTGTGGCTCGATCGCGCGCCCGTGAAGTACGAAGGGCTTTCGTACACCGAAATCTGGATTTCCGAAGCCCAGGAACGCATGGTGCTTTCCGTGCCGCCGGAGAAGTGGGACGAGCTAAAGGCTCTGTGTGCGTCAGAAGGCGTCGAGGCAACCGCGATCGGCCAATTTGTGCCTACCGGACGGCTGATACTGAAGTACGACGGCCAACAGGTGGCCGACCTGGCGATGGAGTTCTTGCACGACGGCCGCCCGCCCGTGGTGCGCGACGCCGTATACGCGCCGCCGCTTGCGGCTTCGCAGCCGCTCTCCGCCAAGCCGGATTACACCAACTGCCTACTAAATATTCTCGGCTCGTTGAATGTTTGCAGCAAGGAGTGGGTAATCCGGCAGTACGATCATGAAGTCCAGGGCGGCAGCGTCGTCAAGCCGCTGGTTGGATTGGCAAACGACGGCCCGGGCGACGCCGCCGTGTTGCGGCCGGTGCTCGGCAGCCGCCGCGGCATCGTCGTTTCCTGCGGCATGAACCCTCGCTATGGCGATTTCGACACCTACTGGATGGCCGCCAGCGCGATCGACGAAGCGGTGCGAAACTGCATCGCGGTTGGCGCCGATCCCAGCCGCATCGCCATTCTCGACAACTTCTGCTGGGGCACGACCGACCGGCCGGAAACGCTCGGCTCGTTGGTCCGCGCCGCGCTGGCCTGCCACGACGTGGCCACCGTGCTCGGCACGCCGTTCATCAGCGGCAAAGACAGCCTGAACAACGAGTTCCGGCCGCTGGGCGCGAAAGAACCCATCAGTATTCCGCCGTCGCTGTTGATCAGTGCCTTGGGTCAAGTCGATGACGTCGGCTGCTGCGTTACGATGGACCTCAAAGAGCCGGGCAACTTGCTCTATCTTGTTGGCCTGACCCTTGCCGAGCTTGGCGGGTCGCACTTTGCGCTCGTCGAAGGTCTCTCAGGCGGCAACGTACCCAAGGTTGATCCCCAAGTGGCGAAGAAAACTTTCGCCGCGATGCACCAAGCTATCAACGCCGGGCTGGTCCGTGCGTGCCACGACCTTTCCGAGGGCGGGCTGGCCGTGGCCGCCGCCGAAATGGCCTTCGCCGGGGGATTGGGGGCTAAAATCTCGTTGGCCGACGTGCCGTGTCTCCCCTCTCCTTCCGGGAGAGGGGCCGGGGGTGAGGGCTCTGTTCCGGTTCTATCCACGACGGCCCTCTTGTTTAGCGAATCGAACACCCGCTTCCTCTGCGAAGTTCGGCCCGAGAACGCCGCCGCCTTTGAGTCCGCCCTAGGCGGCATCCCGTACGCCCGCATCGGTGAAGTAATCGACAATGGCAGACTGGAAATCCGCGGCGAAACAACTGTAGTTGGCACCGACTTGAAAACCCTGAAAGAAGCATGGCAGAAACCTTTGCGATGGTAACAGAATTGGTGATGTGTAATGACAATGAGAGTATGCGGACTTGATATCGCACAATGCGATATCAAAGGGTTATCGAACATGATGTTGTCTGCGAAGCCACAAGCGGTTTGCTACTGAACCCTGAACCCTGAACCCTTCGATGCCCACGCCCAACGTCCTGATCCTTCGCGCCCCCGGCACCAATTGCGACGCGGAAACCGCGTTTGCCTTTGAACAGGCCGGGGCGAAGACCGAAACCCTGCACATCAACCGGCTGCTGGAAAAGCCCGCGCTGTTCCAGCAGTTCCAAATCCTCTGCATTCCCGGCGGGTTCAGCTACGGCGACGACCTGGGTTCGGGCCGAATCCTCGGCAACCAGATGCTCCACCATCTGGTCAACGAAATGTTGCGGTTCAAGGCCGATGGCAAATTGATCTTCGGCATTTGCAACGGCTTCCAGGTGCTGATGAAATCGCCCGTTCTGTTGGAGCATGACGCGGCGAAGGGCCCCGCGGCCACGCTGACGCTCAACGACTGCGGCCGATACCAGGACCGCTGGGTGCGGTTGGAAACGCGGGGCGCGAAATGCGTGTTCCTGGCGGGCATCGAGCGGATGTATTTGCCGGTGGCCCACGCCGAGGGGAAGTTCGTCGCCCGAGACGCCGAAACGCTGCGGCAATTGGAGGCCGCCGGCCAACTCGTGCTGCGCTACCATCACGCCGACAATCCCAACGGTTCGCTGGCCGACGTGGCGGGCGTGTGCGATGCGACTGGCCGGGTGCTGGGCCTGATGCCGCACCCCGAGCGGCACATCGACCCCACCCAACACCCCCGTTGGACCCGCGGCGAAGCCGGTTCCGTGGGCGACGGCTTGCAGGTGTTCGTCAACGCGGTGGACTACTTTGCGTAACGGCCTGCTTGCCGAACACCCGCCGTAGCGCGGCCTCGATGGCTGCGCGATTGCGCAGGGCTTCAATTTGGCGAGTTTCCAACGGCTGAAAGCCGCGGTAAAACCGCACCCAATCGGTCACTCGTTCCGAACCATCCCACTGGCTGTCCGGTGTGTAGACAATCCATTGTTCTTTCGGCAGGGTGCAGAATGTCAACAGCACCTCGCCCGTGGCGACGGCCACAAGACGCACCAACGGGGTCTCGGGGACCATTTCCAATGCCCACGTTCCGTCAGCGATCAGTTGCGGCTGAATCCAGGACAAATTCAGTGGGTTACCGGCCCTCAATATAGTGCATGTATTGCGGAGGATTTTGCCGTCGCTCAAGTTAAGCACCGTCCCACTCCGGCACAAACGGTCGCAGACCACGTATGGTCCGCCGGGCACGTAGCCAAATTGCTCCGGCAAGATGCAGTAGGTTGTCCATAGGGTACGGCGATTCTTAATATCCCAAAGCTGGATGCCGGGGTGTAGGGTTGCGGTCAACAACCGTTGTGGACCGACAAACCGCACGGCATTCACCCAATACGGAAACCCCTCCAACACGGTTTCCACTTTTTTGTCGGCCATATTGACGACAACCACCCATCCGATGTCCGACGTGCTCATACTGATGGCCAGGCGCGCATTGGCGTCGTCCGAATCGAGGCTGCGGATGCGTGGATAGTCGCCCTTCTTCTTTACATATTTGACTACCGACTGGGCCAGTCTGATTTCCTCGAACTTGCCGTCGGCCGTACGGATGATGCGCACGCCGACATTCGCCCCCGTCCGCGTCGAGGAGAACAGATACTTTCCGTCGTGGGGCCAAGCCATCGGGCCGTAATCCGGCGCATTCATGTCCTCGTGGTAAAGAGGCACGTCCGGCGAGGAAACGGTATATAGTTCGAGCCGCCGTTTTTCCTGACACGACGCGTCCGACGGGTCGGGAATGTGTGGGATGCCCACGGTGAAATACTGTCCCACGAGACAGCACCAGGTGTTCATTTTGCCCACGTCGTTGAGCAACGGGGTGATTTCTCCGGTCCGCAGGTCGATCAGTGAACACCCTTGTTGCCTGTTCTTCCAAGGACTGGCTAGGATGACGTCCGGCCGTACGAAACCGCTGACGGTGATAGCGTTGCCCCACCGGTCGTGGCTTCGTTTGGTGCTCAAGGTTCGCACGAATCGTCCTGCGCGTATGTCCCAAACCTTGGTCCTGTCTCCGTCGGGCGAACCGGTGCCGGGCAGTACACAGAGGCCCGACGCATCATTCCAATAAAGTTGTTCCGATTTTCGCTCGAATGTTGTCTCGCGCGGAGGCGGGTGCCGATCCGCTACATCCGGATCCCTGTGATCAATTGGTCCATATTTCACCTCGCTCTTGTGTGTTTCGAGGTTAATCGTATGACTTACCCCAAGAAGATCCGGCGGCTTGTCTATGCTTCCTGGCATTTCGTCAAACCCCAACAGGTGCAAGGTTTTGCCATCGGCGGAAAATGTCAGATCCACCGACTGTTTCATTCCCGCCGGATAATGCGAGAGTTCCTTGCCCGCCAGGTCGAAGACGAATACCCCACAATCTTTCCCGTCCGGGTACTGCCGATACCCGCACCTAACCACCGCCAGCTTGGTGCTGTCCGGCGAGAACTGGAGCAAGAACCCGCACAGGTCGGTTCGGTATTGCAGCCTACAGGAGCGCAGGTCGAGCAAAAAGCCCTGCTTGTCTCCGCACGCCGCCAGCCATTTGCCGTCGGGTGAGAACGCCGTATTGTTGGGGTGTTCGAGCGGGATGTCCCATAGCAGACACCGCTTCTGAATGTCGATCAGCAGAACAGAATCCCCATATTCAGAATGCGGGGATCCCCTCGACACGGCCAGAGTCCCATCGGGCGAAGTCCGCTCGTCGCCGACCCAGCGCAACTGCGGCACGATGCGCACCGGCGGCTCGTTTGGAGCGGCTGCCGCCACATTGCCGTGTCGCAGAATTGCACCAACCGCCAACAGCAAGAACATTGGCCATCGACATGCCTTCATCGCAGATTCCTAGCTCTGATTGGGGGGCCACCTGTTGCCTGCCCGTGGCGACTACGTTCTCAGTGTACCAAATTGCGAGTGGGAGTCCGATAGCCGTTTTGCAGCTACACGTATCTTTGCGACGCGGGACGGCGTCCGCCGTGTGATGCCCTAGCACAAACGCCGTGGGCAAGGAAAGCCCGCTACACGACAATGAAATGCGATCTAAAGGAATCTGCTTGTCGTTAGTCGACGCGTCGCCCCCCCTCCAGAATGATACTCGGTGGCACATCAAATGCCTAAAATTCATCGTGCGGTTGTTAAAGGAGGTGGGCCATGTACGACGAACCGAGACTTTCGGAAGCGGAATGGGCACTGGTGCTCGAATTGCTTGAACGCGAGCGGAGCGAACTGCCGGTGGAAATCCATCACACGCGAAGTTCCAGTGTTCGCACGGAGCTTCAGGATCGTGCGGAGATGGTACGCGGTTTGCTCGGCCGACTGCGGACGACCGTGGCGGTGTGAAGGGCTCCCTTAATGTACTCATCACGCGGAGCGTGATGAGTACGTTAACGCCGCGTCTACTCGAAGATCCCCGCGCCAAAGCCGCTGCTGGCGGGTCTGTGGCTCTGGGGTTGCTGGACCGGGGCCTTGTGCGGGCCGCGAGGTTTTTCCGCGCCTTGAACCTGCGCCGGCGAAACGGCCGCCGCGGCCTTCGACGACGGCGGCCCCAAGTCTTCCGGCTCGAAGTCGTCGTAGCTGGGCACGTAGCCCGGCAACCTCGCCCGCGACTTCTCCTCTTCGAACGCCCGGATCACCCGCTGCTGGATCATCTCGCGGCACGCCGAGTTGATGGGATGGGCGATGTCGGCATAGAGTTTGGCGCGGCCCTCGTCGTCCTTGGCGGCAGTCTGCTCTTTGAGCCGCCCGCCGCACTGGTTGCAGTGGCTGGCGCGAAGATGGTTTTTGTAGCCGCATAGCGGGCAATGCGAAGTGAGCTTGCGGCTTGGCATGGCCACGAACGGCCCGGTGGCGCCGCCGATGATCTTCAAGTCGCGCACGACGAACGCATCGTCGAACGTGACCGAGCAGAACGCCTGGAGCCGCTCTCCCGGCTCATCCATGAGTTTGATGCGAACCTCGGTGATTTCCACGGCCTGTCTCCTTACGTTACGGCAATCAAAAACAGTTGCGCACGGCAAAGACGCTTCCCATGCCATGTGCTCGTAATCGTCGGGCAATACGCCGGGCATGACGGGCGTGGCGGCACAGCCCGAAGTACGACGTGCCGCTGCCGCTCATCCCGTGCCCCAGGCAATCCAGTTGGAAAAACTCCTGCTCCAATCGCGTGATCCAGGGTGTCAACTTCTCGGCCGCCGGTTGCAGGCGGTTCCGCAGCCGCCGGCCGGCTTGGCTCAAGTCTCCCCGCTGCAGCGCGCTCAACAAGGGCGCGACGCTTTCCGTTTGCGCGGGCGGACTGCAGACGCCATACACGGTGGCCGTCGACAATCCGACCGGCGGGCGAACGACGACGAAGTGCAGCGGCCCCAGGCCCGCGATCGGCTCGATCCGCTCGCCGCGGCCCCGGCAGATGGCCGGACCGCCGGCGAGGAAGAAGGGCACGTCGCTGCCCAGTTCCGCCGCCCACTCCGCCAACTCGTCGCGCGAACGGCCCAACCGCCAGGCTTCATTTGCCGCCACCAAGGCGGCTGCGGCGTCGCTGGACCCTCCGCCCAGACCGGCCGCCGCGGGAATCCGCTTGATCAGCCGTATCGCCGCTCCAAAACGAACACCCGCTCGCCGCCGTATCAGTTCGACCGCTCGCAGGACGAGGTTTTCGGGTCCGTCGGGCACGCGATCAAGGCCGCACCGGCCGGCGCTCACAGCCCGCCGGCAATCGAGTGTCACCTGCCCGTTGGCATTCTCCTGAAATCGCAAAGTGTCGTACAAGTCGATCGGGCACATGAGGGTTTCAATCTCATGATACCCGTCGCTGCGCCGTGAAAGCACCTCGAAGAACAGATTCAGCTTGGCCGGGGCCTGAACAACAAGGTCCACCGCCGAACGGTGGATATTCATCCCTAGGGGATCCTTCGCTCAAAAAGACAGTCCGGGGGAAGCCAAACCGTCCTGACGTGGGGCACAAACCTACACTAGCACCCAGATTCTAACGTTTCTTGCCCGTGCCGTCAATAGGGGAGCGGGCAAGGTCCACCAAGTAAAGGGGGCCCTTGCAAACCCCGCCCGGCCTTGTTCGGATCGATACTGTGGAGGTTGCAAGCGTGACATTGATGCGCCAAATGTACGGGAGTGCGGTAGTGCAATAGAGCGGGATGCTTTGAAAGAACGGCTTCCGACGCGATAAAGAAGACGTCTGTCACTTTTTGTCGCGAATAGGCCCGGTAGGGATCGAACCTACGACCAAGGGATTATGAGTCCCCTGCTCTGACCGCTGAGCTACGGGCCCGAAAAACGGACATCAAGTATGAAGCATGAAGCGGGAGGGGGGAAGGGGGAAGGGGGGTGTTCATCGGGCCTGGGTGCATGTTGCACTTGGCGGCCTTGTGTTTGGCCGCTTATAGCCCGAAGGGCTGATTCCGCGCCAATACGCCAATCATCGCCCCCTAAAGGGGGCCAAAAGAAAAAGGAATTTCAATCACGATCTTCCGTTCCCCAGGCGTGAACGCCCTGGGCTGGAGAAAAACGGCCGTCACCCCGGGCCTTTTTCAGAGCGAGAGGCGGAGGGGAGCGGCTCGGTGATGAGGATCGCCTTGCGGCCTTTCAGGGCGCCTGGCCGGGCGTGGAACTTGGGCACGCCCTGCACGGAGACCACCAGCGGGCTGCCCACGTCTTTCCGCGTGGTGATGATGTCGCCCACGCGCAGGCCGATCAGTTCGCTGGTGGTGATGCGGGTTTCCGCCAGGCAGACTTTGACTTCCGCCCGCGAGCCGCACACCGCGCGGCCGATCCGCCGGGCACTATCGGGCAAGGTTTCGCCGGGGCTTTCGGCCGAGAGGCCGACGGCAAGCTTGTCGGCGAGCGGCTCGATGGCCTTGTTGGGCAGGCAGAGGTGCATGCGGCCGCGCCGGTCGCCGAACGTCACGTCGAAGCGGATCCGCACAACCGCCTCCTGTGGCGCATCGGCCTGCAACGCCTGAGCGCTGCTCTCGACGCGCACCACCTCGAATTGCAGATCGAGCACACTGGCCCACGCCCGGTGCAATTCGGCGCAGAGCAGGTTGGTGATTCGGCCCGTCAATCGCAATTCGATCTCGGTCAGCGGCCGTCGGACGGAAGGACCGCTTGATCCGCCGCCCAACATGCGGTCGAGGATCGGGCAGAGGATCGAGGGCTGGATTTCCAGCAGCAGGTTGCCGGGCAGGGGCTCGGCTTTCAGCCGGTTGAGGCAGGTAGGGTTATCGAGACCGGCAAGGAACTCGCCGAGACGGACTTGCTCGACGCCGGCCAACTTCACCTGGACTTCACCGCGCACCAACGTGCCCAGGCCGGCGGCGAAGCTCTTGGCGAAGCCTTCATGGAGGTTCTGCAGGGCGCGGCGCAGTTGGCGGCCCGCCCGCTTGGGGCTCTTGAAGTCGTAGGGGGCGATTTCCACGTCCATGTGGCACCTTCCTATTCTCTGGCTTGCCCCGTGCCATAGACCACGTATTTGTAGCTGGTAAGCTCGTTGATGCCGCAGGGACCGCGGGCGTGGAACTTGTCGGTGCTGATGCCGATTTCCGCGCCCAGTCCAAACTCTCCCCCGTCGTTGAACCGCGTGCTGGCGTTGATCATCACGGCCGAGCTGTCGATGCGGGCGGCAAACTGCCGGGCCGAGTCCAGATCGCGGGTGACGATCGCCTCGGTGTGCTGCGAACTGTAGCGGTTGACGTGTTCGATCGCTTCGTCCAGCGAGTCGACCACCTTGCAGGAAATGATCGGCCCCAAGAACTCGGCGGCGAAATCCGCTTCGCTGGCGGGCTTTGCCTTGGGCACGAGCTTCCGCGTCCGCTCGTCGCCGCGGATCTCGATGCCGCGATCCATCAATGCCTTGCCGATGCGGGGCAGCAAGTTGTCGGCCGCCGCACTATGGATCACCAGCGACTCGGCCGCATTGCACACGCCCATCCGCTGGCATTTCGCGTTGACAACCAGTTTCTCGGCCATGTCGGGATCGGCGGAGCGGTCGAGGTAGACGTGGCAATTGCCGGCGTAGTGTTTGATGACGGGCATGCGGGCCTCCTCGCTGACGCGGCGGATCAGGCTCTCGCCGCCGCGGGGGATGCACACGCTGATGTATTCGGACATGCGGAGCAGATGGCCCACGGCCGCCCGATCGGTGGTCGCCACCAGTTGCACGGCGTCGGCGGGCAAGCCGGCGTCGGCGGCGGCTTCGGCGAGAACTTCGGCGATGGCCGCGTTCGAGTGGGCCGCCTCTTTTCCGCCGCGAAGGATCACGGCATTGCCCGCCTTGACGCACAGCGCCGCGGCGTCGGCGGTGACGTTCGGCCGCGACTCGTAGATGAAGAAGATCACGCCCAGCGGCACCCGGACTTTCTGGACCTCCAAACCATTGGGGCGGATCGAACTGGAGATGATCTGGCCGATGGGCTCGGGCAGAGCGGCCACTTCTTCCAGAGCAGCGGTCATGGCCGCGATGCGCGACGGGGTCAGCCGCAGACGGTCGATCGCGGCGGCGGACAGCCCGTAGCCCGGAGCGGCGGCGACATCGAGCCGGTTGGCTTCGGCCAGCGCTACCGAGCGTTCGCCCAGCAGTCGGGCGGAGCGGCAAAGCCAGTTGCGTTTTTGCGCGCCGGTGACTACAGCCAGATCGGCGGCCGCCCGCTTCGCCCGCTGGGCCAAATCAAGACAGTATTCGTGCAGATCGCTCATCGAGTTGTCATCCCCATACACAAAGCCGCGACCGGCGGTCGCGGCACTCGGCGAAGGAAGTATCCCCGAGAACGGCCGGCAAGTCAACGCCGATTCGACGTAATGGAGGGGGCGGGCCGGTGTCGCAAGTGCTGTGGAAACAGGACGTTATGGCTGCCACTGTCCCCAATTTCAGCGCGACCACCGGTCGCGGCTTTATGACCACCCACCGGTCGCGGCTTTAGGACAGCCCCCCGGTGGCGGCGAAGAACAAGAGCGCCCGGCGCACGGCCGCCACGTTGTGGACGCGGAGGATTTGCACGCCCTGCCGGGCCAGCGAAAGCGCCACGGCGATGGTGCCGGCCTCTGCGAGTTGGGGCGATAGTTGCACTGTCGCCCCTGGGGTGGCAGGACAACTGCCACCCCAACGATCGGTGGCAGTACAACTGCCACCCCAACATTCGGCTTGTTGGGGCGGCACGGCCAGAAACCGCTTCCGCGAATGGCCCACCAACACGGGGCAGCCCAAGGCGTGCAGTCGCCAGGCGTTGGCCAGCAGTTGCAGGTTGTGCTCGGTGGTCTTGCCGAAGCCGATGCCCGGATCGAGGGCGATGCGGTCCTGCTCGATCCCCGCGGCCAGCAGGTCGTCGCGGCGGCGGCCGAGGTATTCGAACACTTCGGCGACCACGTCGGCGTAGACCGGCGCCTCTTGCATCGTACGCGGAGTGCCTTGCATGTGCATGACGCAGACACCGCAGCCGGTCTCGACGGCCAGCGGCAGCATGGCTGTGTCGCCGGTCAGGGCGGTCACGTCGTTGATGATCTCCGCCCCGGCATGGATGGCGTGTTTTGCCACCAGCGCTTTCGACGTGTCGATCGAGACCGCCACCTTCGTCTGCTGGCACAGCGCGCCGACCACGGGCATGACGCGGCGAAGCTCCTCGGCAGCGCCAACCGGCTCGGCATGGGGCCGGGTGCTCTCGCCGCCGACGTCGAGGATGTCGGCGCCCGCGGCTGCCAATTGCAGGCCATGCTCCACGGCGGCCTCGGCGTCATAAAAATGCCCGCCGTCCGAAAAGCTGTCGGGTGTGACGTTGATAATGCCCATCAACAGCGGCAGCCGGCCCGCCGCGAGCGTGCGCGTGCGGAGTTTCCAGTGGTCGGCGCGGGGGTCGTGGGGCGTTTGCACTGACGACATCCTACCACGGTTTCTCCATCAGGCCGACGATCTGCTGGGCGATGCGGGTGATGGCCTCTTGTTGGCCGGTGGTGATGGACTGGCCCACCTCGGGGACGACGTTGCCGGCGCCGCTGATGTCGGTGATCTCGGCCGGCATGGGCACGGCCTGATTCTGGCGAAGCAGGCGGCCCTTGCGGTCGACCCAACTGACCTCAACCCGCATACCCACCTGCAACTCGCGGGCTTCGCCGCTGAGGCTGGGGACGAGCACGCGCTTATTCTCCTCCACGATGCGGCCGGCAAGGACGCTGTCGGCGGTGGGCGTGGCGACGACCTTGTACGGCGTCTTGGCCTCGATCTCCTTGCATACCGCCTCGGTCAGCCACTCGCCCAGGTTGCGGCGGAAACTGTTCGACTCGAACATCGGCACGTAGACCGTCTTCACTTCGAGCGGATAGAGCGATTGGTTGCCGATCTGGTAGCCGGCGCAGCCGCACAGAAAAAACGAGAGCAAACACCATCCACGAAGGACACGAAGGGCACGAAAAGGATGGCTGGCGGCAGTCATGGCGCTACTTCTTCTTCTCCGACTCGAACACCCCGGTCAACCAGGCGAAACGATTGGGCGGCGTGTCGGGCTCGTTGCGGATTTTCTCCAACCGCGCCGTGGCTTCTTGGGCCTTTTGCGTGCTGGGATAATCGGCGACCACGCTCTTATAATACATCCGAGCGGCGCCGAAGTATTTTTGAGTCTCGTAATACTCGCCGCGCGTGAACTCGCGGTTGGCCTTTTCTTCGAGGATTTGCGCCCGGGCCTGGACCATCCGATCGTACTCGGGGCCAAGCTTCTTGCCGAACTGGGTAATCGCCGTGTCGGCGATCTTGCCCGCCTCGTTCAACGTCTGCCCTTCGTACAGCGTGCCCTGGTAGACGCGCATCTTAGCCTGGAGCCCGAGGACGTGCGCCTTCATCTGGAACTCGCTGTTGGGATACTCCTTGCGAAGCTGGTCGTAGTCAAAGGCGGCGTTCTCGTATTGGCCAATGCGGAAGTAGGCGTTGGCCGTGGCCATCAGGCTGTCGTCGGCCAGCGGGCCGGTGGGATCGTACGTCCGCACGCGCTGGTACGCCTGAATGGCGTAGCCGAAGGTGTCGAATCGGGGCTTGCTGCTGTCGGTCAAATTGGGCGTAACGGGCCAAGACGGGTTCGCCGTGTACGATTGCTCCCAATACCGGCCCAGGGCGAACTCGCGGGCAACCACGGTGTCGAGGTGCCGCGTGTTGGCGTATTTTTTCAGCAGCCCGCCGTACGTGTCGTGGGCGGCGCGATACTGGTCGGAGAAGAACTCGCTCTCGCCTTGCAGGAACAGGGCGTCCTCTTCCAGCGGCGTATCGGGCGAGCGGTCGGCTACGGTGGCGAACTTGGCCGCCGCCTCCTGGTACTTCTTCTCGCGGAAAAGGTCCTGGCCTTCTTTCATGGCGGCCCGGGCAATCTTCTCGTTCGGGCCATAGCCGGTGGCCTTTTTGGCGCTCTTCCATAGGTTCTCCGGGCTCAAATCGGACCATTCGAAGCCGGACTTTTCCTGGTTCGCCGCCTTCTTGCTCATCGAAACCGCGCCCGGCGGCGGAGGCGGCAACTCCGCCGGGATCGCCGGCGGCGGACCCGCCTTGGGAGTCTCCGGCGGCTCCGGCAACAAATCCGGTCCGGACGGCGCCGTCAAAGGCGACGCCACGCCCGGCGATCGGCTCGCCGGCCCGGGAATCAGCGGGCCGGGCACGCTCGACGCCGGAGCGCCGGGCGGATTGGCCGGCGTCGCCGGCGGCTGTTGCGCAGACGGCGAGGTTGCGGCCGGTTCAGATGCCACCGAGGGCGTTGCCTGACGCCGGCCGGTCAGCGACTTGAACAGCCAGCCGTCGTACTCATCGCCGCCGCCGTTCTGAGCGCGCGCACTCTGGTCGCGCCGCGCGCCGTCGGAGACTGGAGGAACGCTCCGACAGCCCGCCAGAGTCAGAAAGATGCACATCAGCAGCACTATGGCGCGCGATTCCGTGATCGACATCGAGGACATCCTTGTCCAATTATGTAGTTTGCTCTCAGCCTCCCAGCACACCCAGGTATTCATGCATCCGGGGCTTTCGCCCCAACAGGTTGACGAGGTAACGGTTCAACACGCCGCGCAGCTCGCCGAGGCTGCGGGGATCGATCTCCATTCGCCGCCAGGCACGGCCGTCGGGATCGGCCAACTGCGCCATTGCTTTCAGCACGCCCGCGCTCACCAGGACAAGTTGTTTTTTTCCTCCGCGACATCGGTTGCAGAGCACGCCGCCATCGAGTAGTCCGAAGGCGACTCGGCCCGCCTGCGGCACCGCCACGCCGCACTCGACGCACGAGTCGAGCGAGGGCGTATGCCCCAACAGCCGCAGCGCGCCCAATTCAAATCGCGCCACCCACCTTGCGGCCGACTCGCCGGCGGCCAGCGCCGCCAAGGTCTCATCGGCCAAATCGAACAGTTCCGGATGAGGGTCGTCCTCGTCGGTCAGTTCCCCGAGCAGTTCGGCGACATAGTAGCCCGCGTACAGTCCCGACAGTTCATGCCCGGCCGGGCGGAACCGCCGCAGGAGCTTCGCCTCCGTCAGCAAATCGAGGGCTTCCGACGATTTGTGGAGGAAGACTACTCGACAGAGGCACAACAAATCAAGAGCAGACTCGAAAGGGCCTTTGAGCCGCCTCGCCCCTTTCGCCAGAGCCCCTATCTTGCCAAACTCGCGCGTGAACAGCGTGACCACCAGGCTGGTTTCGCTGAACTCCACGGTGCGGATGACGATGGCGGTGGCTTTTTCGGTGGGCATACAGGGTGAAACAAACAGGATGCACCACGGAGATACGGAGGACACGGAGAGAACGAGGAAGTATGAATGATGATTGATGAATGCTGAATAACGAGAGTCATGCGCGACTGTTGCTGTTCTCAATTCATCATTCATCATTCCGCATTCATCATTTTGTCCCTCTCCGTGTTCTCCGTTTCTCCGTGGTGATTTCCATTGCCAGGTAATTCTTCTCCTGCCGGCGCATTTGTTCTCGCCTTCGCGGCGTGACGTCGTCGTAACCGACCAGGTGCAGCGTGCCGTGAATTACATAGAGCAGCAACTCGCCGGCCGCGGAACTCTTGTAGCGCGGAGCGGAGGCTATCGCCGCGTCGGCACTGACAACCACTTCACCCTCAAGGTATCCCGGCGAGCTATCCAGCGCGAAGCTCAGCACATCCGTCGGCTCCGGGTCGTTCAGATACTCGTTGTGGAGTTTGGCGATGGTCGCATCGTCGACCACCGCAATGCCGATCTGCCCGTCGGCGATTCCAGCGTCTCGCACAATTGCTTGGACAACGCGGCGCATACGACGGCGATCGACGGGAAGTCTCTTCTGGCAGTTGGTGATAGCGACGTGAATCAACGCATTAACCTTGGACGCGGAGCGTCCTATGGTGCGTTCCCACGCGGAGCGTTGGAACGAGGTGAATCCAATCCCTATGCCGTTCTCTGTTCGGGATACTTGATCCGTCCGTGGTAGATTGAGGTCAGCGAGACGACCATGCTCCTTTCGATGGTGCGGAGTTCCCGCAAGGTCAAACCGCTTTCGTCGAACTGCCCGCCGTGCAGCCGGTGCTCGGCAAGCTCCCGGACAAGGCTTTCGATCCGTGCGGGGGTGGGATCGACCAAGGTGCGGCTGGCGCTTTCGACGGAATCGGCCAGCATAAGCACGGCGGCCTCCTTGGTTTGCGGCTTGGGGCCCGGATAACGGAAGGTGCTCTCGTCCACTTCGCTGCCGTTGGGGTCGGCCTGCTGTTGTTCGGTCGCCCGATCGTAGAAAAACTCGACCAGCGTCGTGCCGTGGTGCTGCGCGATCAGATCGATGATGGGCTGGGGCAGCCTGTGTTGCCGGGCGAGGTCGGCGCCGTCCTTGAGGTGGGCGATGATCACCAGCGTGCTCATGGCCGGCGCCAGCGTTTCGTGGCGGTTCACGTCGGTAGGCTGGTTCTCGATGAAATAGTCCGGCTTGAGCATCTTGCCGATGTCGTGGAAATACGCGCCCACGCGGACCAGCAGCCCCCGGGCGCCGATGCTCTCGGCGGCGGCCTCGGCAATCGAACCGACGGTGATCGAATGGTTGTAGGTGCTGGGGGCCCGGCGGACCAACTCCTGCAACAGCGGATGGGCCACGTCGCCCAACTCGAAGAGGCTCAAATCGGTCAGCACACCGAAGAACTGTTCGATAAACGGCAGCAGCCCCGTGGTGAGAAAACCGGCGGCCAGCGCCCAAAGCGCACTGCGGCAGGCGTCCTTCAACAGCGGAAGGTCCAGCGGCTGGTCGTCGAGCATGCCCATGCCCACCTGCAAGAGCAGCGCCACGCCGCCGGCGGACAGGCCGACGTAAATCAACTTGCTCCGCGTGCGGATGCTGCCAAGATTGAGAATGGCGGTGGCGGCCACCCCCATCAGCAGGACGTATTCATCCAGCCCGTGTCCCACCGCCAACACCACGAACAGCACCAGCGAGGTGGAGAGCATCAGGGCCAGCCGCTGCCGGTAGACGATGGCCATGGTCATGCTGAACAGCAGCAGCGGGACGAGTTCGCCCCGCCAGGCGTCGGCCGATGCCCAGCGGGCCAGTGCCACCGCGGCAATCGCCAACAGCAGCAGCACCAGCAGCCGCGTCACGCTGGTCAGCGGACCGCGCTGCCGAAACCGCATGTACATGCCGCACAGGACAAACATCGCAAAAACCATGCCCAGCACCGTCGCGGCGCGGAGAATCTTCTGACTGAGTGGCCGCTGCTCCAGCGAGATCGAGGCGGCGTATTCCAGCCGGAGTAGTTCCATCTGCTCGTCGCCGAGCGGTTGTCCGACCTTGGCCAATACTTGACCGGTGGCATCACTGGTGCTGGCCGCATAGTTGGCGAACACGTCGGGAACGGCGTCGACGGCTTCCTTGATCGCCTGCCTCGTCTGCGGATCGTCGCGGGTTAAGGTGGGTTTCAGCCGCGGTTTGATCCAGGCGAAGAGCCGATCGGCCACGGACAACAGTTGCGGCTGGGCCCGCAAGCTGTCCCGCAGCGCTGTGCCGTCACCCACCAGCACGTCGCCCACCTTGACGACTTGCAGCGGCTCGGCCTTGCCCAGCGGGTGTACCAGAATTTGTTCCTGGTTGCCGCGCCCAAAGTCCTCCTGATTCAGCTTGTCCAACAAGCCGCGCTGCTCGAACGGCGTGAAGACCGCGGCGACGGCCTGCTCGAACCGCTCCATGTTCTCCTGCGGCGTAAACGCCGCGCGAAACTCGTGGAACTGCTCCTCCCGCTGCTTGGCCGTGGGCGGCGCGGCGCCCTCGGCCGGCGGCAACTGGAACTCTCGCCAGAGGTGCGGATTTACGCGATCCAACGTGGCCGCGGCGACCAATTCGGTCACCGTGTTGCGCAGCTCGGCCCGCAACTGCTTCAGCGGCCGCTCGTCCTGGGCGTACACGTAGCGCACCTGGCTCCGCGCCTGCTGCTGGGCAGTCTCGGTGGCCACCGGATCGCGCCGGCTGAAGGGCACGGCGGCCACGATGTCGCGCGGCGGAGTGAATCCGCTGCGATAGGGGAAGGGTGGATCCCAGCCGTGCATCACCGTACACATCGCCACCGCCGCCAATAGCGCCAAGCCGATTCGCCCCAGCACGTCGCGGCGGCGCAGGCTGATCCAGGTCCGCTCCCACTGGCCCGGCGGCAGGTCCAGGGAGGCGACGCGCTCGGAACGCTTGCTCTTCCGCATACCAAAGGGCATATCATTGGCGCGCGATTCAGCGCTTCCCCGGCTTGTCTTCGTAGGCGTTGACGATCTGCTGCACCAGCGGATGGCGCACAATGTCGGCCGCCGTCAGTTTCACGGCGGCGATCCCCTCGATTCCGCGCAGCCGCGAGAGCGCATCGACCAGCCCGCTCCGCGACTTTGACGGCAGATCGATCTGCGTCACGTCGCCGGAGACCACGATCCTCGAGCCGGTCCCCATCCGCGTCAGGAACATCTTCATTTGCGACACCGTGGTGTTCTGCGCCTCGTCGAGAATGATGAACGCGTCGTTGAGCGTGCGTCCGCGCATGTACGCCAGCGGGATCACCTCCATCAGGTCCTCTTCGGTGTAGCGCTTGATGAGGTCGTGGTCCATCATCTCGTGGAGGGCGTCCATCAGCGGACGGAGGTACGGATTGATCTTGGCCTGCAAGTCGCCGGGCAAGAAGCCCAGGCTTTCGCCGGCCTCGACGGCGGGACGCACCAGCACAATCTTGCGGATCACTTCCCGCTTCAACGCCGCGGCGGCCATGGCCACCGCCAGGTAGGTTTTGCCGGTGCCCGCCGGACCGCAACAGAGCACCACGTCGTGCCGGCGAATGGCCTCGACGTAGCGGGCCTGGCCGGGCGTTCGCGGCCGAATCTGCCGCCCCGCGCGAAACACGTCGATCGGCGCAAGCTCGGCGTCGGCCTGGCCGTTCCGCACGCCCGCCAGCACCCGGTTCACGTCGTCCGGCGAGAGCCCGCCGTGCCGATCGGCGTGGACTTGAAGCCGCTCGATCACCTCGGTGGCCGAAGCCACGGCGGCTTCCGGTCCAACAATATGAATTCGGTCGTCGCGCGCGGTAATGCTCACCCCCAAATCGTTGCGAATTCGTCGCAAGTGTTGGTCGCAGGGGCCAAACAGCGTCAAAATCGCTTTAGAACCGACAACCGATAGGGTTGATTCCATTTAGAAGTCGCCAATCTTGGCGATGTAGGTGTGGCAGTGGGGACAGATGTGCATGCCTGCCGAAATCTCCTCGTGGCACTTGTAACAGCTCTTATGGGACATCGACTGCGTTTGAGCCCCGGACCGCGGGGCATCGACGGGCACCAGACGCTCGGGTATCGCCCGTGTCTTCTGGAGCGGCACGTGTGGTTTTGGTGGCGAACTCTGCGGCCCGAGGATGTCCATAATGGCGTCCTCCGACAGCTTCTTGTCGTAAAGCGGCGGCACCTGCACCGGCGCCTTGCACGTCGGACACAAACCGGAGGTCCCGCCTTGCGTCTCTTTGACGTTCAGCACGTGCCCGTTCGGACAGACGCAACGAATCGACATTGCAAGGTCTCCCCCGCCGTCCAACGCCGATGAGGGCGTCGTGTGACGATGACCTCTGCCCCAAGAAAAGCATTGTTCTTCTCGTCCGGTCCAACTCCTTCAAGCAAGGAACGTCCCTTGATGCACGCCACAACAACAAAAGACAACGTGCGCCCAAAAGATGCACTGCCCCTTAAGTTTTATAATACCAGAAATGACGCGGCCTGCCTAGCGCCGTGTGCGCGTGGCCGGGGGGGGATGGTGCCGCGCTGGGATGGTACGGCACCACCTTGAGGATGCACCCACTGACGAGCCAAACCCGGCAGTTGACACCACGGTGGCACCCGAGTAGCTTAAACTTATGGCTGACCGATGCCAGATCGAGTTTACGCGGCGGGCGTACTGCCACCTGGAGGCCCTCCGACGTTACGAGCGCAACGCCATCCTGGATGCGATCAAAGAACAATTGGCGGATGCGCCCGATGAGGAGACTCGCAATCGGAAACTCTTGAGAGCTAACCCATTGGCAGACTGGGAGTTGCGGATTGGCCAGCATCGCGTGTTCTATGAAGTGGACGCCAATCACCGCAAGGTTACGATCCTCGCCGTTGGGGTGAAGGATCGGAACAAACTGATTATTGAAGGCAAAGAGGTGGCATTGTGAAGACGATCGATCTCTCCTCAACCTCCGTCTCGGTTGCCGAACTCTTGGATTTGGCGCGGAACGATTCTCTTCTGGTGAAAACGGAGAGGGGAGACTCATTCGTGGTCAGTCCCACCGATGAATTCGCCACGGAGGTCGAGTTGCTGCGACGCAACCACACCTTCATGACGATGCTTGATAAGTTCAAGGAAGAGAAGGATCTGATTCCTTTGGACCGAGTTGAGAAAGAGTTGCGCTAGGCCGCATTTCTCACTACACAGGGCCAATTGACAACAGAGTGTTCAGTGGGGCAGACATTCCTGTCTGTCCTGCTTGCCGACATTTCAAGGGCAGACAAGAATGTCTGCCCCACCGTGGGGAGAAATGCGGGCTACCGCCCCACCAAGCCAAACGCCCAGCAGGCCCAGGCCACCGGGGCGGAGAGCAACAGAGAGTCGATGATGTCCAGCACTCCGCCGAAGCCGGGCAGCCAGGTGCTGGAATCTTTCAGGCCGACGTCCCGCTTCAACAGCGATTCGGCCAGATCGCCCACCATGCCCGCCGCGCCGACCAGCAGTCCGAAGACTATCCAGCCCCACCACGGCCCCGGCTCGACCGTTTCCGGCACGCAATGAGGAACCAGCCAGCGGAAGGTCAGCCACGCGCCCAGGCACGAGAACGCCAGACCGCCGAAAGCCCCCTCGATCGTTTTGCCGGGGCTGATCAGCGGGGCCATTTTGTGGCGGCCGATCAACCGGCCCACGGTGTACGCGCCCGTGTCGCCCATCTTCACCACAATCACCCAGGAGGCCAGCGCGCCCAGTCCCCAGGCCAGCCGCAGATCGACAGCCAGGCTGAGCATCACGCCCACGTAGACGAACGCAAAGAGGGCGGCGGCGATATTGGCAAAGGTTGCGCCCGGCTCTCGATAGCGGCGGATTTCCGCCAGGAAGACAATTATCGCGGCAATCGCCAGGCTCCACATCGGCCCCTCCGTAGAGAACCAACTCCGCAACGGCTGCCAGGTATAGCTGACCCGAGCCAGCGAATGAAAATTGTAGTAAAAGACCACCAACGACGCATTGCTGCCCACGATCAACAGATTGCCGCAATACACCGTCCACCGCAGCGGGCGCAGGTTGGCCGCCGCGGCCAGATCGAGCACCTCACGGGTAGCCAGCAGGGCCACGACGACTGCGACGGGCAGCAGCACAACTCCGGGAATCGCCATCGTGGCGTCGAGCACGCACAACCCGGCCAACGCCGCGATGATCGAGGTTCCCAGCAGCAGCCGCCAGCAGAGCATGTTCGATAACGTCCTTCCAAAGCGTCTATGCCGCGATCAACTCAGCCCGGCGCGAACGGCTGCTGACAATCGACCAGATCAGCCCGGCCACGTCGGCCGCGGCATTCGGTCGGGCCAGCTCCGACATCGCCGCCGCCATCCGCTGCCGCAGCCCGTCATTGGCCAACACGAAACACAGCATCTCGGCGATGCAATCGTCCAATCGCCCAAGCGCGTTTCGTTCGTCGATTGTAACGCAGCCCCCGCCCGCGGCATAGAGCCGGGCATTGGCCAACTGGTGATCGTCGGTGGCCTGGGGATAGGGCAGCAACACGGCCGGCACGCCCGCCGCGGCCAATTCGGCCAAGGTCGTGCCGCCGGCGCGGCACACGGCCAGATCCGTCGCGGCCAGCAGCGCCGGCATGTTGGGCAGAAACGGGACGACCGCGGCCTCCAACGCCAACTTGCCGTAAAGGGTGCGCGTTGGTTCGAGCCCGGCCTCGCCCGATTGATGCACCACGCGCCAGCCGTGCAACTGCTGGCGCACCTTGTAGAGCGCCCGCGGCACGCTCTCGTTTAGCGCCCGCGCCCCGCCGCTGCCGCCGAGGATCAAGAGCTGTCGCGGAACACCGATAGGACGGGCGCCACTGCAACTACGCAGAAAGCCATTGCGGACCGGATTGCCGGTGGCGCGCACCGGGCAACGGCAATGCAGCGTGCGTTGCGTCTGCTCAAATGCGGTGCAGACGAGCGTGGCCCGGCGCGACAGCCAGCGCGTCGCCCGACCGGCAACGGCGTTCTGCTCCAAAAGCACCAAGGGTATACGATGTCGAGCCGCCGCTCGGGCCATGGGCACGCTGGCATAGCCGCCCAGCCCGACGACGGCCGCCACGCGCTGCTCGCGCAAGAACCGCGCGGCGGCCAGATAGCCCGCCAGATTCTCCACCACAAACGCCACGGCCTCGCGGGCGCCGCGAGGCAGGGGGCGCGCGGGCAACGTGAGATACTCGAAACCGGCCTGCGTGGCGTGGTGCCGCTCGAACGCCTTCCCGCTGCCGCAAAACGTGATCCGCGCGCGCGGAATCGCCGCGGCAAGTTCCTCTGCCACGGCCAGACCCGGAAAGAGGTGCCCGCCCGTCCCACCGCCGGAAAACACGATATGAAGCGATTTCTCTTGCATAGTACTCGTCACGCTCCGCATGACGCCATTTCCTCACGCGGAGCGTGAGGAGTACGTAAAGCTGAATTATCGACCTGACAATCGGTGACTCTAGTGGGGGCCGCGACATCGGCGACGCTCAGCCGCAGCGAGGCCAGGCCGGCCAGCGCGCACAGGGCCGAGGCGATCCAGAAACGGACGACGATCTTGTTTTCCGCCCAACCCAGGAACTGAAAATGGTGGTGCAGCGGCGCGCAGCGCAGCAGCCGGCGGCGGCGCCACTTGTAGTACGCCACTTGCACGATCACGCTGACGGCCTCGGCGACGAAGACCCCGCCGACGACCAGCAACAGCAGTTCTTGCCGGGCGACGACGGCCAGCACGCCCAACAGGCCGCCCAATGGCAGCGCCCCGGTGTTGCCCATAAATACCTGGGCCGGATGGCAGTTGAACCAGAGAAAGCCGAGCACGCCGCCGATCATGCCGCCGGCCAGCACGGTCATTTCGCCGGCCTGGGGGATTCGCGGCACGCCCAGATACTCGGCCCAGGCGGCATGTCCGCCGGCGTAGGCCAGCAGCGTCATGGCCGCCACGGCGCAAATCAGGCAACCGCCGGCCAGGCCGTCAAGGCCGTCGGTAAGGTTCACGGCGTTCGAGGCGCCGACGATCACCACAACCGCCAGAGGGATGAACCACAGGCCAAGCGAGAACGCGTGCGGCGTCAGGGGGACGCGCAGTTGCAGCCCGCCCGGCACGGCGGCCTGCTGTTGATAGAGCAACACGGCCGCCGCCACGCCCACGGCCAATTGCCCGGCCAACTTGTAGCGCACCGAGATGCCGTTGGCGGCGCTGCGGATCTTCACCGCGTCGTCGACGAAGCCCAAAAGCGTCAACCCGCCGGCCACCAACGCCACGGGCAGCATGTAGACGTTCCGCAGATCGCCGAACAGCAGCACAGCGGCGATCAGCCCGGCCATGATGAACAACCCGCCCATCGTCGGCGTCGCTTCCTTGTCGCGGTGCAGGCGGGCGACTTCCGGCGAATCGCTCTTGATGGGCTCGCGGAAACGGCGGCGGAGCCAGGCGATCGACCTTGGCCCCAGCAGAACGGCCAGCGCGAAGCTGACGGCGGCGGCCAGCGCGGCGCGCGGCGTGATCTTCGCCATCGCGCCCAGTCCGCCGGACCAGAACGCATGGGGCCAGAGCAGCGCCAGATGATGCAGAATCCAGAGAAGCATGTTAATTAAATGACGAAGCACGAATGACGAATGACGAAACCCCGCTTCGACATTCGTCATTCGTGCTTCGTCATTTTCCTTTCGTCATTCGTCATTCGTGCTTCGTCATTTCCCTTTCGTCATTCCCGGAATATCCCTGAGCAGCCGGGACGGCGCGGATGCGCCGCCCCGGCGCTCAGTCAAAAGACTTCGCCGCGAAGCGCCCGCCGACGCGGTCGACCCAGTAACCGCGCTGCCGGCAGGTTAATGCTCCTACCCAAGGAGGGACGGGTATGCTACGGGTTCCGCAAACCCGATGCAGACGGCGGAGTCCTTTCAATGGTTCGTAAAGTAAACTACTCCTAACGTACTCCTCACGCTCCGCGTGAGGTCTGTACTCCTCACGCTCCGCGTGAGGTCTGTACTCCTCACGCTCCGCGTGAGGTCTGTACTCCTCACGCTCCGCGTGAGGTCGTGCGTCACGCGGAGCGTGACGAGTACTATGAGTACTACGCACTGTGCCGTTGCGGATATCGCTGTAAGGCCTCGACGACGCGCTCCATGGCCATCATTCTCGAACCCTTCACCAACACGACGTCGCCGGGCAGAATCGTCTGGCCCAGGTAGGGCAGCGCGTCTTCCACGTTTTCGCACGGAATCGCCCGCACCCGCGACATGCCGGCCGCTCGGGCGCCGCCCACCACGTGGCGGGCGAACTGGCCGCAGGCAATCAGCACTTCGGCGCGGCCGACGGCGACGATCTGCTTGCCCAATTCCCAGTGCAGGGCGGCCGACTCGTCGCCCAACTCGCCCATGTCGCCGCTGACGACAATCCGCCGCCCCGGCGCATCCAAGTCTCGCAACAACTCCAGGGCCGCTTCCATCGCCGTGGGGTTTGAATTGTACGCGTCGTTAATCACCGTTGCCCCGCGGATTTCCAGCACCTGGCAACGCATTGGCATAGGCTGGAACTTGTGCAGCGCCCGGGCCATCTCGTCCAGGTCGAAGCCCATCATGCGTCCCACGGCCACCGCCGCCAGGGCCGCGGTAACGTGATGCCGGCCCCACACCGGCACGACGAACTGACAATCGGCAACCCGGAACATCAACCGGCCGCGCTCGCTGCGGACGTCGCGGGCCTGAATGTCGCATCCCTCGGACGTGCCCACCCAAGTGATCTCGGCGCGGCACGACTGTGCCATGTTCCGCAGCCACGGATCGTCGCCCAGCACGGCCCGGCCATCGGACGGCAGCGCGGCCAGCAATTCGGCCTTCGCCTCGGCAATGTGCTGCCGGCTGCCGAAGCCGCCAAGGTGCGCGTCGCCCACCCGTGTAACCACGCCGACCTTCGGCGCGCACAACTCGGCCAGCGCGGCAATCTCGCCCAGCCGATTGGCGCCCAGTTCCAATACCGCGTAGTCCTGCTCGGGCGCCATCGCCAAGATGCTCAGGGGCACGCCCACGTGGTTGTTGAAGTTGTGCGGGCTGGCCATGCCGCTAAGCCGCGACGCCAACACGGTGTGAATCATCTGCCGGGTGGTGGTCTTGCCGGCGCTGCCGGTGACGGCAATCACCGTGCCGGTGAACTGGCGGCGTTGCCAGGCCGCCCAGGCCCAAAGCGCCCGCTGCGTATCGCCGACGCGAACTACCCACCGCCCCGCTGGTGCGAATTCGGTCCCCTCTCCCTGTGGGAGAGGGCTAGGGTGAGGGCTGTTTCGAGCATTGGCTGCGGTCGCGCCCCTCACCCCCGACCCCTCTCCCAAAGGGCGAGGGGAGAGATCGCCCACGACGGCGCCCGCGGCGCCGCGGCGAAATGCCTCGCCGACGAACTCCGCCCCGTCGTGGTGCGTTCCCCGCAGGGCCCAGAATACGTCGCCCGGCTCGACCCGCCGGCTGTCCGTGACCACCGGGCCCAGCGGCAGATCGGACACGTCGCCGAGCTTGTCGCCCAGCAACAGCCGGCCGCCGATCACGTCGTTGAGTTCGCCGATGGAAGACATGGAAAAAGGGTTCAGGGTTCAGATCGATGTTGCGGTTTATTGTCAGAAAATCAATGTCGCAATAGCCGGGAGCTAACAGTTCCCGGAAAAAGCCGACAGCCCCCGGAATGTGCGCGGATTGCGTGGTTTCGCTTTCGGGGGCTGTTAGCCCCCGGCTATTCTCTTACGACATTACTTTCCTGAGAATCAATTGTTTTCATATAGCCATTGCCGCGCCACTTCGCGATCGTCCAGCGGGAGCCGCTTGGCGCCGATGATCTGGCAATTTTCGTGCCCCTTGCCGGCCAACAACACGCAATCGCCCGGCCGGGCCGCGGATAATGCCCGATGGATGGCCTCGACGCGATCGGGCAACACCCCCACGGAGGCCGGCGCGTGAAATCCGGCCAACACGTCGTTGATGATCGCCTGCGGATCTTCGTGGCGCGGGTTGTCGTTGGTGAGAAAGCAGGCGTCGGCGTTTTCCTCGACCGCCCGGCCCATCAACGGCCGCTTCTCGCGGTCCCGCTCGCCGCCGGCCCCGAACACGCAAATCAGCCGGCCGGAAGTCACCGACCGCAGCGTTTTCAACACGCCGGCCAAGGCGTCGGGCGTGTGGGCGTAGTCGACAAACACGCCAAACGGCTGGCCGCACTCGATCCGTTCCAACCGGCCGGGCACATGGCCGACCGACTCCAGGCCGCGGACCACGGTGGTCAGGTCGATTCCGTAGGCCAGCCCCACGGCTGCCGCCGTCAGGCAATTGTAGATGTGGTGTACGCCGATCATCTGCGTCCGCACCGGCGCCGTCTCGCTGCCCGCCGTAAGCAGGAACGTCTGCTCGCTCGCGCACTGCTCGAAAGGCGCGGCGGCAATCTCGGCGGGCGAATCAATGCCGATGGTCAACACCGGGCCGTCCAACCGCCGCAAATAGGCCGCCGAGCCGGGATCGTCGGCATTGAGCACGGCGAACCCCTCGCCGCTCAGATGGTCGAAGAGCTTGGACTTTGCCGCCCGGTAATCGCGCAGACTGGCGTGGTAGTCGAGGTGATCGCGGGTAACATTGGTCACGCAAGCCGCGTCGAAACAGGCCCCGGCCACCCGCGATTGATCCAACGCATGACTGGAGACTTCCATCACCGCGTGAGTACATTCGTTGCGGACCATGCGGGCCAGCAGCGCGGCCAGCCGCTCCGGCGGCGGAGTGGTGTGCGACGCCTCTTCCACCCGCGCGCCGTCGAGATATCCCAAGGTGCCCAGCACGCCCACGCGATGACCGGCCGCACTGAGCACGCCGGCGATCAAACAACTGGTGGTCGTCTTGCCGTTGGTGCCGGTCACGCCGATCAGTTTTAGCGCCCGGCTGGGATTGCCCGCCAGGGCCTGACAGATTCGGGCGTAGGCCGCTCGGGCGTTCGGAACCAGGCAGCAGGGGACGGGGCAATCGTGTACCGGCTGCTCGCTGAGCACGCCCGCACAGCCCCGCGCCGCCGCCTCGGCGATGAAGTCGTGGCCGTCGTGGCGGCTGCCGACCAGGGCGGCGAACAGATCGCCGCCGCGGACCCGCCGGGAATCGCTCGTGCAGCCGCCGATGAGAAGGTCATCGGCGCCGAGCAATTCGGCGTCGGGCAAGATGCCGCGCAGGCGAACGAGATGCCCCAGGTCGGGACAGACTTGCATGGCCCAAGGCCTCCATGCCCAGGGATAGTTGATAAGATCAAGGCGGCCGGATTGTCCGAAATTCGGCCGCCGTGTCAAGGGAGAATTCCAGCCGCAGCCACACCACCCACAGGACGGGAGTTGAGATCGGGATGCAGCCGGTATTGACGGGTTAGGGCTACCCGGAGTAGGCTTCTGCCGTGCCAAGACGAGCAAGAGTAACGTTTGGTGGACCGCTGCGTCCCGGTCTCCCTCGTTTCGACCCCCCCTTCGACTGCTATGACGAAACCATCACTTGGAGCGAGAACATTGATTTCAGTGAGTGAGCGCGTGTTGCCTTTGTGCATTGCAATGATGGCGGTATGCAGCGCTTGCCGATACGATCCTTTCTACTATATGTACTTGAAAGATGCTCCGCCAAAGGATCGAATTTGCGGAATCTGGGTTATAGACCCAGACCGAACGACTTGGCGCGATGCTAAGCCATTGCTGGCGAGAGGAGAGATTGGTCCGCAACACGGGTATTTGGAGATAACGGCGGATGGGCGATTTGTTATTGAAAATTTGCCTGATTTTTCGTTCGGCTGCTTCGGCCCAATTGTGCCTCACCAGTCTGGCTCCGGAACTTGGTGGACTGCTTTCGACCAGATGAACGAATGGTCCTATTTATGGCTTCATTTTGAAAAAGTGGACGGCAAGTCTGTAGAAGACAAAACCGCATCGGTCCATTTTCGGCGTGAAGGGGATGATTACTTTCTCCATGTCATAATCATTGATCCCGATACAGGCGACGCTCTGGTTATGCGGAAAACGGATAAGCCAGCAGAATGATCGTTCAGACTCTCCCGAGGCGTGAGGGCACGAGGCATCGGGGTCAGGGGGAGAAGGGGAGAAGAGTAAGAAGTACGAAGCAGGTACTATTTACTCCGTACTCTCCGCTATCGCCTCCCCACTATCCACTGCCCTGCAAGGGCAGCCGCAGCGCGGCGCGGGCCGCGGCGCGGAATCGTCGACAGCGAACTGCGGCATCCTTGGCCTCGGTGCGGTCGGCCGATTCGCCGGGATAACGAAACGCGACCGCGTATGCCGACAGGTGAGCCAGATCGGCGCGATGGGCTTCCCACAGCGGTTCCACGGGCAGGATCTGATCGAGGAGAGTCGTGAGGCTATGAATCTTCGCGAAAGGAACTCCGGCCTGCGCCAAACGACCCTTCAGATACTTTTCGGCGCATTGCTGGGCGTGAAAACAAACAGCGTCGAAGCAGGGCGACTTCTTGCCCCGTAATTCCCGTTGCATCACGCCGAAGTCCCCTTCGGCTTTTTCAACCCACTCGGCTACGATCCGCTTCATAGATGACAATTCCATTTTCCACAACGTCTTGCATGAAGCAGTCGCCCATCGCGATGCGCCGCCGCACGGTTTGCGGAGTGCGGACGAGGACATCAATCGCAAACGGCGGGGCCACGCTCATCAGGACTTCGGCGGCCTTGCGCGACGGTCTTCCACGGAAGGGCATGATGACCAGGAGGTCCACGTCGGAATCGTGCTGCGCCGTGCCTTTGGCGTGCGATCCGAAGAGAATCACCCGCTGCGGGTTGAACCGCCCGCCAATCTCTCGACCCAGATCGCGAATCGCCCGCATCGTTGCCATGATTGCCAACCGTTGTCAGTCGGCAGCGCCCGGTCGTGCCGCCGAACCCAAGTCTACCAAGTATACATTGGCCAACGCCCGGGGTAAAGCACGGCATTCCGCCCTGAAACGCTCTGGACAAACCGGCGGCAATCGGCGAATATGTCGGCCATGCCGTACGGTGATTTTGACGTCAACAGCCTGGCCCGCTATCTCCACTTGGCCCCCCAGCAGGTGGTGAAACTGGCGGAGCGCGGCAAGCTGCCGGGGCGGAAGGTCGCCGGCGAGTGGCGCTTTGCCAAGCCCGACATCCACCATTGGCTGGAACGGCGCATCGGGCTGTCGGATGAGGTGGAATTGGTGGAAGTGGAGAACGTGTTGCAGCATTCGGCCCCGCCGGAAAACCAGCACGAGATCTGCATCGCCGAGATGCTGCCGGTCGAGGCCGTCGCCGTGCCGCTGGCGGCGCGGACCCGCAACTCGGTGATCGACGCGATGGTGGAACTGGCCGCGCAGACCGGCTGGTTGTGGGACGCCAAGGAGATGGCCGAGGCGGTCAAAGCCCGCGAAGACATGCAGCCGACGGCCTTGGAGAACGGCGTGGCGCTGTTGCACCCGCGGCGACCCATGCCGAAGATACTCGGCCAGCCGTTTCTGGCCTTGGGCTGCACGTCGTCCGGCATCCCCTTCGGCGGGGCGGCCCCGCTGACCGACGTGTTCTTCCTGATCTGTTCGACGGAAAACCGCGGCCACTTGCGCACGCTGGCCCGGCTGAGCCGCATCCTCACCGCGCCGGGGTTCCTGAACGGGCTACACCAGGCGGAGAACGCCGAAGTAGCCCGCCGGTTGATCGTCGAGACGGAAGAGAAGTTGTATGCCTGACCTCTCCATTCTACTGCTGGGCGACGTGGAGCGGACTGAGTTCCGCGAGGCGGAAGCCTGTTTGCGGCGATGCGGCAACGTCCACCGTTTTGCCGAGGCTGCGGCAGCCGCGACCGCTTTGGCCGAGGGGCAATTTGCCGCCGATGCGATTGTGTTGGCCCAGGCTTTTCCCGGCCAGTTTTCGCACCAGGCCGTCGACCGTTTGCGGCGGCTGGCGCCGCTGGCGCGAGTGCTGGGTTTGCTGGGAAGTTGGTGCGAAGGTGAGATGCGGACCGGCTCGCCCTGGCCCGCCGTGGTGCGAACCTACTGGCACCAGTGGCCGGCCCGATGCGAACGAAAACTACAGCGCCTGACCGAAGGGCAGGGCTCGTCGTGGGCCCTGCCCGTGACGGCCACCGAGGAGGAACGCCTACTGGCCGATGCGACGGCCGCGTGGCCCCGGCAGCACGGTCTTATCGTCATCCACTGCCGCTGTGCGGAGATCCACGACTGGCTGTCGGCAAGTTGCCGCAGCCGGGGCTTTTCCACCGTCTGGCAGCGTCCGCCGAATTCGGCCCGCATCGAAGGGGCCGCAGCCGCGCTGTTCGACGGTTCGTGCCTTTGCGACGAAGAGGCCGATCAGTTGCACCGGCTGACCGAGGTGTTGCGGCCGGCGCCGGTGATCGCGTTGTTAGACTTCCCGCGCGTCGAAGACCGTTGCCGCGCGCTGGCGGCCGGCGCCGCCGCGGTGCTCTCCAAGCCACTGGCGGTGGACGACCTTTTCTGGGAATTGGAGGAAAATATCTCAGGCTGTAGGAGGCGACTCCAGTCGCCGATTGTCTGCCAGTAACGCCTAGGTTGGGGTGGCAGTT
>Ga0315287_10000270_pt1 | contig 45404 bp, 46 predicted proteins | sample YL17G11_0_MG_FD_205037 | JGI IMG/M metagenome (GOLD analysis project Ga0315287, IMG submission 205037) | Sediment microbial communities from Yellowstone Lake, YNP, Wyoming, USA - YL17G11_0 | ecosystem: Environmental > Aquatic > Freshwater > Lake > Sediment | place: USA: Wyoming | collected...
CTGCCGCCTTCGGGCCCGCGCCCGTCGCCGCCTCCTCCTCAGCCTCTGCCGCTTCTCTCGCACCCGAGTGAACACGTTTCTTTTGTCTTTGTAAATGTATAGTGTTACACGCAGTGACTTGACGAAGAAAAGGAGAGAGAGAGGGGGGGAGAGAGCGAGAAAGATAAAAAGATATCACCTCAACCGCCGTGCAGCGTCGAGATGAACGTGACGCGGTCGCCCGCGCCGACCCTCGCCCCCGGCCCGCCGCACAGCTCCCAGTCCGCGTCGTTCACCAGCACCAGCACCCCGGGGCGCACCGTCTCGCTCCCCTTCACGAAGAGCATGTGCGCCTGGCCCGGGTCGGCGAGCGCGGCGGCGGCGGCGGCGACGCGGGCGACGGTTGTCGTTGAAGAGGTCCTCGAGGCTTGGTCGTCGTCGCCGCCGCCGTCGGAATCGCCGTCTTGGTCGCCCTGGTCGTCGTCGTCGTCGCCTTTCGTCCGCGCCACCGCCTCGACCTGCAGCCGCTTCTCCTTCTCTCCGTTGAAGATGGTGTCGAGGCCGCCGCTGAGGTGTCGATTGATTGAGAGAGGAGAGAGGGGGGGGGGGCAGAGAGAGTGAGAAAACCGAGGATCGATCTGCTGCTGCTGCTGATGATAGTGACGGCGAAATCAAGCCACAAGCACACAAGCAATCTCGCTTGTTAAATTGAGAGAGAAAGAGAGAGACGAGGCGGTCAGCGCCTCCTTACCAGAACTCGACTGTCACTGGGACCATCGCGGCATGCGAGGGCATGATGGAAAAAAGAGAGAGGCAGAGCAGCGAGAGGGAAAGAAGAACGAGGGAGAAAGAAAGGAAGCGACGAGCGAGAGTGAAGTGGAGGAGAGGAACGAAAACTGAAAAAGTCGACCTCTGTTCTTCCTCGCTTCGCACACCAGCTGCCATCAAGGGGAGAAACTTTTTTTCTTTCGGGGTTTTCTTTTGTTTTGTGTTCTGTTGCAATGAAAGTATAGACCGAGGGAGGGCAGAGCGGGGGGAAAGCAAAATTGTTGTATTTTGAATTTGATCTTAGTGGGGACGAAGTTTTTTCCCTCTATTTTTTCCCTTTTTGTGATGGTGATGATATAAAGACCCGAAGCGAGGCCGCGCCGTCCCCGTTCCCTGTCTATCCGCGCACGAAGGGGCGAAAAACGAGAGGAGGATGGAGGGAACGACGCGAGAAGATGAGGTTTGAATGAATGGGGGCGTTGGGGGAGGGGGGAAATCTCTTCTCTACCAAACGAAAAAGGTTGGGGAAAAATCGTGGGAATTTTTCCGGATACGCTTTGTGTTTTTGCTCTTTTTGCGCAAAGAGAAGCAGCTCCCTCCGCGAAGGAAAAAAGGCAATCGATTTGTGATGCTTTCCCTAGAAGAAGCAATGTTGTTGTAATGTATCGAATCGGAGAATCGGCTGAATCGGAGATCGACGGGCGGAGGTGAAGCCTCCCTCTGGCCTAGTTTTGTTGTCCCAAGATTTTTTCTCCTCTCAAAACACCACGGAGGCGTCCCTGCTGCCGCTCCCCGCCGCCGCGGGAGGGCCGAGGTCGAGGTCGTCGAAGAGAAAGGTGGCCTGCGGCGCGGGCGGAGGGGAAGCGGCGCTCGGGGGGCGGAGCTGCGGGAGCAGCAGCTCCTCCTGCTGCTGCGCTTGCCCGAACTTTCCGCCGCCGCCGCCGTCGCCGCCGCCACCGCCGCGGTCGGAGCGGCAGCAGCAGCTGCCCTCCTCCGCCCGCTCCGCCGCGGCCTTGAGCGCGGCGGCGTCCGAGGCCAGCGCGTCCCTCTCCGCCTGGGCAGCGGCGAGCTCGGCGAGCAGGCGCGCGGCGCCGGCCTGGCCCTGTCGTGTGTCGTTGTTGTAAGGCGGGTTGGGGGGGGGGGAGAGGGACGAGGAGTCAGAGAGGGGCCCTTGACAGGCTGTCGACCTTTTGCTCAGCTTCCGAGGGGCGCCGGAAATGATCGCGTGCCGACGAAAGAAAAAGCTCCCCCCCTCTTGAACGCGATCGGCCCTTTCCGGATTCGAATCCCTTGGGATTCGAGAGCCTTACCTGCTCGTCCATGAGCTGCTGGATGTCGCGCAGGCTGCCGCAGAGAGAGGATCGGTTGGCGTTGGCGGCGGCATTTGTGGCGGCGGAGAAAGATGCGGCCGAATTCATCATCGCTGTCGCGCCCACGGCGGCGCTCTCTGCTCTCCGCCGCGCCACGGCCGCGGCCGAGGCCGGCGTCGTCGGCGGGAGGCCCAGCCTCCCACCGCCGCCGCCGCCGCTCTCCGCCGAGCTCAGCTCCTCCATCAGGGAGGCCTCGTGGCCGAGGAGGGCGGCCATCCTGCGTTGTTTCGGCGGGGGGTTCGCGAGGGGGGTTCGAAAGGAAAAAAGAAGGTGGAGGAAGGTTAGCCAACGCGTTCTAGCGCGTTAGTCGTCGGCCGAAAATATCCAGCTTGCTTGCGAGATCAAGAGGCGCTGAGCTTTTTCCCAGGAGCGCAGAGAGGGGTTAGCACCGCTTTCCGCTCCTTTCGAATGCGCCGCCTGATCCGGTCGATCCGATCCTGGTCTCGACGCTGATCAGAGAGGAAAAGGAGAATCCAGAAAGGCGGCGCCGCGAGCGCGAACGTTCCAAGAGAACGCTCACCGCTCTTTCGCGTCGCGGACCGCAAGGTCAGTCTGGAAAAAAGAAAAAAAACTCACCGTGCCGGAGGGATCGAGATGGGGTCGCTCGACCGCGACAGCGGCGTGCTGCACCCGCTCGTCAGGTCGCTGTAGGACCTGTCCCTCCTCCTTCTCGAGTCGGAGAAGCACGGGGAAGCGTCCATCGCGGAGCAGGGCGTGGCGACTCCCGAGGGAGGGGGAGGCGTCGGGGTCTGCCGATGGCACGACGCCAGCGACAATGTCCGCGGGTCTTCTTCGGTCGCCCGCTTGGTCTTCAGCGCCGGGAGCGAGGGAAAACTGGTGTTCCTTGATCTCAGCAGCGTGGCCAGCGGGGAGTCTGCGGGCTTGCCGGGCGCCTTGCGCCGCCTTGCGGCGGCGCGCTCCCCGGCCGAGGAGGGGACGCCTTCGAAGCCGGCGACGATTCGGGGCGGCGAGGATGAGAGAGGTGAGGCGCCGCCCGCCGACGCCGCTCCTTCCTCTCCCCGCGAGCTCCCTCCGCAGGGGGTCCGAGGAGAAGTCGGCGCGCCGCTACCGGGGAGGTTTGGCTCCATTTCGGCTCGGGTCTCCATGCGGAAAAGCTTGCGCCTCTTTGATTCTTGAAGGAGTGCGAGAAATGACGAAGGGAGGGAGTCCAAGGCCGAGATCGCTTTGAAACAAAAACCCGAGAGAATCATGACCTCGAGAATCAAAGCTTTTCTTACAAACAAAACCCGAATCTACTGGACTGCCCCGACGACCCCGACGACGATCGTGATATCGTCCACTTTGCCTCCCAGCAGGGCTGCTGCTCCCCCGTCATCCTCGTCGTCGCTGTTCAACCCGCCGAAGAGCTTCGAGGCGAACGAAGACACCGCAGCCCCGAAGGAAGAAGCGGCGTCAAAGCTTTCCTTTCCTGCTGCTCCTCCTCGGAGGTCGACGCCGCACGCCGCCGCCTCGGCAGCGTAGGGGCTCGGGTAGGTCTCGTCGCGGCTGTTGGCGGCCGCGAGGAGGACGATCTTCTCAGCGATGTCCCTAGCGGAGAGGGAGAGAGGAGAAGAAGAAGAAGAAGAAGAGACGCTGTCGCCGCCGCCGCCGCCGCCGGCGTTCGCCCTCGGCGTCGCTTCGGTCGGGAGCAGCGCGAGCAGCTCCGCGGCCCAGCAGTTGTCGAAGACGCCGTCGGTGCCCAGGAGCACGACGTCGCCCTCCTCGAGCCCCTCGACCTCGAACGCCTCCCCGTCCTCGACCCCGTCGGACCACTCCACGTGCTCCGGCGCGGCGGCGAGCTGCCTGGGGCAGTCGAACGAGTGGGAGGAGGGCGTCGAGCGGAAGAGCACGAACCCCCTCCGGGCGACGAGGAGCGCGGCGTCGCCGACGGAGACGCCGTGGAGCGTCCCGGTCTCCGGGTCGAGGGCGGCGACGCAGGCCGTGGCGGACCCCGGGAGGCGCACGGCGGCGTGCGCGGCCGCGAGGGCGCGCTTGGGGATCTCGGCGGCCTCGGCGGGCGGCGGCGGGGAGGGGGCGGAGGGGGGGGCGGGCGGCGGGGAGTCGGGCGGGGACGCGCCGCCGTGCTCTCCGCGCGACGGCGGCGCTCCCTCCCGCGCCGCCGCGGCCGCAGCCGCCGAGGCGCGAGAGGCCACCGAGGAGGAGGAGTGGGGGGGCGCCGGGGCCCCTCCTCCCGCGGCCTCGAAGCACGCGATCGGCACCCCGGGAAAGGAGCCGCCACCCCCGGAGGCGGCGGCGGCGGCGGGGCCGCCCCCGCCCCGCCCCGCCGCCCCCCGCGCGGCCGCGAGCGACGCCGGGGTCACTAGCGCCGGCGCGGTCCCTTCGGCCGCGGCCCGCGCCGCCGCCATCAGCTCGCGGGCGTATTCCGCGGGGCAGACGCCGGACTCGGCCCACCCGCCGACGCCGTCGGCGATCCCTGTCGGTTCAAGGTTTTGTTGTTGTTTTGGAAGATTTTGATATTCTCTTTTCCTTTTTCCGTCGTCCCGCCCTCGAAGAGAACGGGGGGGAAAAAAGAAGGAAAAACTCACCGATCGAGCTGGAGACCGGGGAGCAGAACCACGCGTCCTCGCCGCCGTAGTGCGCCTTGTCCGGGTGTGCCAGGGCGGCGGAAGCGACGAAGAGGCCAAGGCGCCTTTTGTCCTTTTTGCCGCTGCCCGAGGAGGAGGAGCTTTGCTGCGTTGGCGCCGCAGGGGGCACGACGACGACGAGGGGAGAGAGAGGAGCAGTAGCAGCAGCGGCAGCAGCAGCCTCCTCCTCTTCACCTTCTTCCTCTGCCTCCTCGCTCGGGGAGGCAACAGCTGCTGCTGCTGCTGCTGCTGATGCTGCTGCTGATGCTGATGCTGATGCTCCACCGTCGTCGCTTCCAAACGCCCGCCGCGCGGGCAAGGTCCTCCGCCTGCTGTTCCGGCGGGCGGGGGCTGTTTGTTGGTTGTTGAGGTGTGACAAAAAGAGAAAAGATAGAATCGGTCAAGGCGAATTGCACCTGCCGTCTTGTGCCTTTCACACGCCTCTCTTCTGCAATTGACCTTTTCAAACCCCCGCAGCGAGAGGGCAGAGCGATGCCGGATCTTCTACGGTGAGAAATGCAAAGCAGGGAGACGGTTCGCTTGGTTTCCTCACCTCGATCGGCCCGCGAAGGAGCGAGCGTCAAGGTCGGCGTCGGCGTCGATGCCGCCGTGGCCCGAGGCGTCGTCGATCTCCTCCGGCGAGCAGAGTCCGCGGTCGCCGCCGCAGGGAGCGGCGAGGCCGTGAGCGTGAGCATCGGTAGTTTTCGTTGGTCTCCCGGGCCCTGCAATTGGTAGCGATGAAGAAGGAGCAGGAGAGACGCGAAGAGAGACTTTTCTGAGAGGCGTCGAATTTGGCGAACAAGGGCGATAGGAAAATGAAATGCCCGACCCCTCGCAACTTTGTTTTTCTCCTTCTTTCCCCACGTCTAGTTTTACAAACCCGCCGTTTCCTCCCTCCCCAAAATGAGCCTCAGCCTGATGGGCCCCCTGAATTCTCGCGGGCCCGGGACAGCGACTCCCCCCTGCGTGATCTCGAGCTGGCCCCTCTCGGCGAGCCGCGCCGCGGCCTCCCTGACCGCCGGCATCCGCCTCCTCCAGTCCCTATCGCCGCCGCCTGTGCCTCTGCCTCTCTTCTCCCCCAGGAGCATCCTTCGCGGGACCTCGCTCGGGCAGCAGGTGGTTCCGGGCCTGCGGGAGCGCAGGAGGGAGAGGATCGCGGCCTCGAGCTCGGCGACGACGCTGGGATCGGACTCGGAGGCCTCAGAAGAGGTCGGGGTCGAGGTCGAGACTGCCGAGGGCGGGGGGCCAGGGCACTCATCGCCTGCTTTCTCCGCCGAGCTGCTGCTCCTCTTCTTGATCGTTTTCTGCCTCGAGGTTTTCGCTGCATTGATACCGCCTCTGGGCCTCTTCGCGGGCATCTGGACTTTAAAGTTCAAGCGGAAGAAGAGCCGCGTGAGCCCAGCATTGAAAAAAAAAAAGCAAAAAAAACACTTCTGTTGGTCGACAGTCCACGACGTCGACTCTTTGTTTTCTCACTACTTTCGATTTCTTAGAATCGGAAGAACGGCTTTTCCTTGCTAGCTTTCCGCGTCGCTCCTACTAAATGTCCGCCCACTCCGCGGACTGGCGCCGCATCGTCGAGGGGCTCGCCCTCGTCGCGGGGCGAGTCGCCGCGGACAGCAGGCTGGCGGGGAGGCTAGCGAGCGCCGCGACGAAGGGAGGAGCGGCGGCGAAACCGAAAGCGTCGGCGGCATCGACACCATCGCCAACGCCTCCAGACTCCTCCGCTGCCGTCCTCTCGGCGGCGCAGGCGGTCCTCCGCGAGGCACAGCAGCGCCTCTCCGAAGCCTGGACGGCAGCGGAGAGGCTCCAGAAGCCGGCGCAGGAGGCGGCAGCGGAAGCGATTTCGATGTCGACTTCGACCGGGGGGTTGCTGGCCGAGCGGCGGCGCCCGCTCCGGGCGCCGGCGTCGGCTCCCGTGCCCCTGTCCTCCGCGTCCGCTTCGCTCCCGGCGGCCTCGGGGCGCAGCCTGACGTTCTCGAGCCTGCCCTCTGGGATCGGCTCCTCCTCCTACTACGCTCTATCGACGCCGCCGCCGAGGGCGCGGGACCCAGAGGCAGAGGGAGAGGGAGCCGGAAGCCCTGCCCCCTTCGCCTCCACTGAGCGTCGCGTCCCTTCCTCGGCGCTCGGGCGGGCCCTCGGCTTCGCGCGCCTGGGCGTGTCGATGGTCGCGGGGGCCGCTGTCGACAGGCTGTCCGCGGCGATGAGCGGAAGCGCAGGAGGAGGAGGCGGGGGGAGCGGCAGCTCCTCCCCCTCGTCTCGGGGCCCTCGGTCTTCCCCTCCGGCGCCCCACCAGCTCGTCTCGGAGGCGTCCGCCGAGCGCCTCGCGGCGGCGCTGTGCCGCATGCGCGGCGCCGCGCTCAAGCTCGGGCAGATGCTCTCGATCCAGGACGACGCCCTGCTCCCGCCCGCGCTCGCCTCGGCGCTGGCGAGGGCGAGGGCCGGAGCGGACATCATGCCGCGGTCGCAGCTGCGGGCGGCGATGAGCTCGGAGCTCGGGCCGCGCTGGAGGGGGGAGGAAGGGGGCGAGGGGGGCCTGTTCGTCGAGTTCGAGGACCGGCCGATGGCCGCGGCGTCGATCGGGCAGGTGCACAGGGCAACGGTGGTCCTGGAGGAGGAGGAGGAGGAGGGCGAGGAGCTGGAGGCGTCGGAGGCGGAGGGAGGGAACGAGGCGGGGAAAGGGGGCGCAGACGGCGAAGAGACGAAAGTGAAAGGGGCATCGAAAAAGGAAACGATGGCGGTCGCGGTGAAGGTGCAGTACCCCGGGGTCGCCGACTCGGTCGTGGCAGACGTCGACAACCTGCTGCGGGTCGCTTCGCTGACGGGTGAGCTTTTTCTTCTTTCGTTTCGATTTGTTTGAGAGCGAGAGGGAGAGAAAGAGAGAGCGAAAGAAAAAACTAAAAAAAACTTGAAAAAAAAACAGGAGCCCTCCCCCGCGGCCTCTTCGTCGAGGCCGCCGCCGCCGTCGCCAAGAAGGAGCTCGCCCTCGAGTGCGACTACCTCCGCGAGGCCGCCTGCGCCGAGCGGTTTTCGAAACTGCTGAAATCGGACACGACGGGGCTCGCGGAGGCGGTGCGCAGCCCGCGGGTCATCCGCAGAGTCAAAGGCGGCGGCGTCGTCACGACGGGCCGGGTCTTGACGACCGAGCTCGTGCCCGGGGTCCACATCGACCGCGTGGCCGCGATGCCCCAGCGCGTCCGCGACGCCGTGGGCACCACGCTGCTCCGTCTCACGCTGCGGGAGCTGTTCCAGTGGCGCTTCATGCAGGTACCACATATTTTTAACATTTTGCTCTTTATTCTTCGACTCGAAAGGACGAGGAGGAGCGGCTCGCCGACGCCCTGTTTTTTTTCTCTTTTTTTTAGCCACACAAAGAAACTGGCCCGAGAGACGCCCTGTGCGCCTCGCGCGGGGGCTCCTTCCGAGCGCGAAGTCGAACAAGCTCACGCGATCTTTTCCTCTTTCATAAAAAAAAAAACAAATCAACAGACGGACCCCAACTGGGGAAACTTCCTCTTCGACCCCGCGTCGGGAGTGCTCTGCTGCGTCGACTTTGGCGCCTGCCGCGACTTCCCCTCGAGCTTCGTCGATCCGTACCTGGAGATGGTCGTCGCCTGCGCGAGGGGCGACGGAGGGCAGGTGCTGCTCAAGAGCAGGGAGCTGGGGTTCCTGACGGGCGACGAGGCGCGCGTGATGGAGGAGGCGCATGTCGCCGCCGCCTTGCAGGTCGGGAGGCCCTTCTCCGCCGAGGCCGCGGAGGTGATCGCTGACGAAAGCGAGAACGATGCGGAGAGGAGCCTGTTGCCCGTCTACGACTTCGGCAAGGCGCGAGGGCTGACCTCGGACGTCGCCCGCCAGGGCCGCATCATGCTCGAGCACCGGCTGGCGCCGCCGCCGGAGGAGGGGTACTCCCTGCATAGGAGGCTCTCGGGGGCGTTCCTGGCGTGCATCAAGCTCAAGGCGCGGGTCCCGGCCGCGGCGCTGCTGGAGGAGGCGGTGGCGCTGTGGGAGGAGGAGCACGGGAGGAGGCTGGGGCAGGAGAAGAGCGGTGTCGTTGGAGGAGGAGGCGAAGAGTTGAAGAAGAGTGGCGTGGCAACGGCGGCGGCGGCGGAAGCAGTAGCCTGATTTCTTTTTCTTTTTCTCTCTCTCTGGATTCATTCATTTCCAGAATTTGTAGCATCAGCGTTCGTTACATATAGAACAGGTTGAGTAAAGTTTTTTCAAGAAAATGCGGTTTTCCAAAAGTTGAAGAGAGAGAAGAAGAAGAAGAAGAAGAAGAAGAAAGAGAAGAAGAAGGAGAAGAAAAAAAACTCTCCCTCTCTCACTCCTCACTCTCTCTCTCTCTCACTCCACTCTCTCTCTCTCTCTCTCTGACGTCCTCCCTCCGCTCCCCTCGAATCTCAAAGCTGCCTCCTCTCCGTCCACCCCGCGGCGTCGAGCCTCGGCCCCTGGGCCCGCGCCCTCGAGACGAAGTCGCGCCAGGCGCGCTCCGTCGCCCTCTTCTCTTCGTCGGACTCGCCCCCGTCGTCGCCTTGGCCCCCGCCGTCGCCCTCGCCCCCGCCGTCGCCGCCGCCGCCTCTGCTTCCCGGCGACGAGAACGCCCGCCGCTCGCGCAGCGGCGGGCTCCAGAGGCTCTCGCTCGTCGCCAGCAGCCGGGGGAAGAGCATGTAGGCGGCCGTGGCCTCGTTGGGGACGTACTCGGTCCAGAGGCAGGCCTGCCCGCCGAGGATGCGCGCGTGAGAAGATTGAGGGAGGGGCACGCGGCGGAGGCGGAACCTCTGGGTCTTTTTTTGAGCGCCGTCGGCAACACACCTCGCCGCCGCCGCCGCCGCCGCCGCCGCGGGGCCCGCGACCTCTTCCTCCTCCCCGGCCGCCGCTCTCCCGACGACGGCGCCCCCTGCTCCGCTCATCGTCGCGGCGCCGTCCTCGCCCTCGTCCGCCGAAGAGGCCATCGCGAGGCTCGCGCCGTACGGCGGAGGAGGGGCAGCAGGAGGAGGAGCGGGGGGCGGCCGGGGAGGCGGGACGGGCGGCTCCCCTCCCGCGCCGGCGGCGGCGGGGCGCGACGAGACCCCGCCGCCGCCGGCGGCGGGGTCGCCTCCGCCGCTTCCGCCTCCGCGTCCTGCGGCGGCGTTGCTCTCCATCTCCGACATCGAGCGCCGGGAATCTCCTCCCGCTGCTCCGCCGCCGCTCGCCAGAGTCAGCTCCTCGCTGTGGGCCCGGCCGTCGCGGTCGCCGCCGGCGCCGCCGCCTGCCACTCGAGCCCGCGCCTCTTCTCCTCCTTTCTCCGCCGTTCCCTCCTCTCCTTCTTCTTCCTCTCCTTCCTCGACGGCCACCGCCTCGTCGATTATCAAAGGGTCGAACTCCCAGCAGTCACGCAGCGTCAGCGTCGCGTACCACGCCCCTGGCTCCTCGCTTTCGACGTTTTCGTCTTCTTCGACAGTTTTGCCGCCGACGGCCTCCCGCTCGCCGACCTCTCTGGTTTTTTCTTCAATCTTTTCGGCCGCCTGCCGGTAGTCGAGGTAGCACCTCCCCGCGGGGCACATCACGACGTCGCGGCCCTCGGCCGCCGCCCTGGCTCCGGGGGCCCCGCCACCGCGCCAGCACATGACGACGGAAGAGGGGGAAGAGGAAGGAGGAGGAGGAGGGGTCGGAGAAAGAGGAGGAGGAGGGGCGGGAGCGCCGGCGTTTGCGCCGGCGCCGGTGTTTCCCGCTGTTGCTTGGCTTCTCGCCGCAGCCGCCGCCACCGCCCTCCCTTCCCCCTCCGCCTCGGCCACCGCCCGCCTCGCCGCCGTCTCGGCGTCGAAGGCGTCGCACCAGGCCACGCTCCTCCTGCCCAGGGAGCGGAGGGCGGCCTCGGCGCGAGAGACGAACCACGAGTGGAGGAGCTCGCCCCTGAAGAGGAGGCCCCCCGCTCCCTCCGCGCCCCCTCCGCCGGCCGCCGCCCCTCCCTCGGAGAGCGGCGGCAGCAGCAGCCCCGCGGCCCTGTCCCGGCACCCGCGGCACCGCCCCCAGGCGCCGAAAGGGACCTCGTCGCCCCCGATGTGGACGAACCGCGAGGGGGCGAAGAGCGCCGCGGCGAGGGCCACGACCGAGTCCGCGAACGCGAGCGCGAGGGGGCTGGAGGCGCAGAGGACGTGAGGGTGGACGCCCCAGTCGGTCGGGACGGCGAAGGGCCGGCGGCGGCGGCGGTTTCGGCTCGGGGAGTGAGGTTGGTGTCGCCGCCGGTGCGCGGTGCTGTCGCTTTCGTCGCCGTGGTCGCCGCCGGCGGCCTCTCCTCCTCCCCCCCCCCCTCCCCCTCCCCCTCCCCCCGCTCCCCCGCCCCCGAACTCGCACGAGAGCTCCGGGTACGCTGCGATCGCGGCCCCGCAGTGGCCCGGGAGATCCACCTCGGGGACGACTGACACGTGGCACTCGGCCGCGGCCTCGAGGATGCGGCCGATGTCTCGCGCGGAGAAGCGGCCGCCGGCGCGGACGCGCCGGCGCCGCCGGCTGCGCCCGCGGTCGGCCCCCCTCGTCTCCTCGCCTCCTCCTCCGCCCTCGGAGGCGGAGGCGGAGGCGGAGGCGCGGGAAGAGCTGCTCTCTGCCTCGGAGGAGGAAGGGGAAGCGCCGAGGGCCTCGTCGCCCTCCGATTCCCCTTCCTCCTCCTCTCCTTCCCCGTGCTCTCGCTCGCTCGCCGCCGCCGCCGCCGCCGCCGCCGCCGCCGCCGCCGCCGCTGCTGCTCCCTCCTCCACCGCCTCCTCCTCGGCCTCGCCCTCCTCCTTCCGCCTCCGCCTCCGCCGCCGCCGCCGCCGCCTCTCTGCCCTATACGCCACGGCCTCCCTCCTGCTGTCCCCGCGCCAGGCCCCAAGCTCAGAGATCAGAGGGAAGGAGCCCGAGAAGGAAGGGGAGGGAGGGGGAGAGGGAAGGGCAGCTGCCGCCGCCGACGGCGGCGGCGGCAGCAGCGGCAGAGGCGCTCCCTCCATCGCTCCCCCCTCTCTTCCTTCGACGCCGCCGCCGCCGCCGCGGCTCCCCGCGTCGCCGTCGCCGTCGCGGGGGGCGGGGAGCCTCCACCCCTGGTCGTCGACGAGGTGCAGGTGCAGCACGTTGAGCTTGAACGAGGCGATCGCGCGGACGAGGTCGACGACGAAGCGAGCGGGGAAGAAGTGCCGGGCGACGTCCAGGAGGAGCCCGCGCCAGGCGAAGCGCGGCGCGTCCGCGACCTCGAGGCAGGGAATCGCCAGGGAGGCGAGAGGAGACGGGGGCGGGGCGCGCGGCTCCGGGTCCAGGCGCGGGCGCCGCCGCCGCCGCCGCTGGCCAAAGCGCGGCGGCGGGAGGAGCTGCCCAAAGGTCTGGACGGCGTAGAAGGCCCCCGCCGGGCCCGCGGCCCGAATCGCCAGCGCGCTCGGGGTCACCTCGATCTCGTAGCCCTCGGAGGCTCCCAGCGGGTGGGAGCTCAGCGAGGGCGCGGCCCCGGGCGCGACGGTGACGGAGACGGCGACGGCGGCGGGAGGAGGCACGCTCCCGAAGGAGGGCGACGACGACGATGACGACGACGATGCCGAGAGCCCTCTCGCCCGGAGCTCGCCCGCGAGGAGCTCCGCTGCCGCGTCCGATGCCCCTCCCTCCGAGCTCGAAACTACCGTGACGTGACCCTGGAGCACGCACTCGCCTGGGAGCCGCTGGAAGCGCCAGGGCTCGGGGAGGAGGAGGAGGCCTTGCGAGCTGGGCATCGCGCGATCGAGCCCATTGAAGACCTGAGAATGTGACCTCGGCTTGGGTCTGACTGTTGCCCGTCACATCTCGCTCGGAAGGCGCCCCATCAAAAAAAAAAAGAGGAAAAGGAGAGAAAGCCCACGACGACTTCAGCTTTCCCCTCTCTCGCTCGCTCGCTCGCTCGCTCGCTCGCTCAGCGCCTCGCTCCGCGCTTTCACTCCCAGAGACGCAGACTCCCTCCTTCTGTCCTCTATTCCACCGAGCACGCGGCGCGAACAAAAGAGAACACTCCCTTTTATTTTAAACGCCCGAGCCGCAAAGGCAATCAAGCCGTCGCCCCGCATTTGGCCGCCGCCGCTCTTTCTTTCGCGACCCCCGGCCATTCCCCCTTCTAAAAAAAAAAGGAAGAGGAGCTCCCCCGAGACAACCATGGCCTTCCGCGTCGTCGACGTCGAGGAGGACGTCCGCCTCTCCCCGCATGACCTCGGCCGGCCCCTCGCCGAAGCCCTGACCGACTCCCTCTCCAAGAGCCTGGTGGACAGGGTCGTGCGCGGCCTGGGCCTCGTCGTCGCCGTCGTCGGCGTCGGCGCCGCCGAGGGCGGCGTCGTCCACGCCGCGGGCGGCGACGGCTCGGCGCACTGGCGCGTCGCTGCGAGGCTGGCTACGTTCCACCCCCGGCCCGGGGACGTCCTCGACGGGCAGATCGTCGAGGCGGGGCCGCGGCTGGGGCTGCGGCTGGCCCTCGGGGGGTTCTTCGACGACGTCGTCGTGCCGCCCGACGGGCTGCCCTCGCCGAGCACCTTTGTGGCGGCGCGGGCCCTCCCCGGACCCGGTACCGCCGCCGCTGCCGCCGCCGAGGGCGGCGGCTGCTGGATGTACCGCCCGCCGCCGGACGGTGACGAGGAGGAAGAGGCGGAGGGGCTCGAGATGGCGCCGGGGGCGGCGGTGAGGTTCCGCGTGCGGGAGGTGAGGTTTGAGCGGGGGCCGGCGCCGGCGCTTGCCGCCGCGCCGGGCGGCGGAGGGAGGGCCGCTGCCGCTGCTGCCGCTGCTGCCGCTGCTGCTGCTGTTTTCCCTTCGGACGCTCCCTTTGCGCCGTTGGTCGTCATCGGGGACATGGACGGCGTCGGGCTGGGCCCGAATAGCTGGTGGGCAGACGAGGAGGAGGAGGAGGAGGAGGAAGACGACGGCGACGGAGAGGGAGGAAGAGCGGAGTAAGAGAGAGAGAGGGGGAGAGAGAGAGAGACGAGGAAAGGAAAAGAAATGAAAAAAAAACTGTAAAAACTGAAAAACCTCTTTCGAGTGGTCGAATGGTGAAATTGCTGTGTATCCTTTTACACGCGCGTTGTTGAGAGATTAGAGAAAAACGGAATCGAATCGTGGGTGGATGAAAGAAACGCTCTTTTAAGTTTTGAAACTCTCCCTTCTGTTTTTTGTTCTGTTGTTGATGTTTTTTCCTTTGCTCCCTCTCTCTTTGCTCTCTCCCTCGAGACAAAAACTCTCCCTCTCTCTTTTCTTAACGCCCAAAAATGGTGCATAATTGCTCCTTGGAACTGAGGATCCCTCAAGGACCGCCGCGCGTTGCCTTAATTTTGATTATCGAACCACTTTAATCTTTTTTGGATTTTTTAGGTTTTTTTCTGGAAAAGCAAATTTTGGAAACGTTATTCAAAAGCGTCGATAAAAAAGGCAAGGCGCGGCAAGCAATCAACAGAAAAGACGAAATAAAAGAGATGAAAATATCCATAGAAGAAAGATAGGAAAGGAAACGGGGGAAAATAGGTAGAAGAGCGTTTTTTGGAAAGTTCGGAACGATGATCAAAAGTGGTGGTGGGGATGGAGTTGGTGGTGGTGTATAAACTTCAATCTTGTTTTCCTTCGAGGGGGGAGATAAAAAGAAAAGGCAAGGGAAAGCTAGCCAATGGCTGGGCGTTTCTTTCCTTTCCCTCCACTTTTGTGGTAGGGAGGGGGGGATAGGGGGATTGGATCATCGTTCGGTCATGGAGGGTGCTTCTTCTTTTTATATTAGTTTTTTTCTCGTTTTTCCTTTTGTTTTGTTCCGGTCGTCTTCCTTTATGGATATTCTCATGTCTTCGTCGTCGTCCTCCTTTGGATTTATTTCTTCAGTCGCGAGGGGTCATCGCGATGACTTTAAGCGCCGCGGGGGTGCTCGGCAGGCTCGCCTTCGCAACGTCGTAGAAGATTTCGGGGACGGCAACGGCGGCGACGACGGGCGAGGCAACGGCGACGGCGACGGCCAGAGGAGCCGACGAAACCGAAACCGCTCCTCCTCCCAACGAGGGCCGCGCCTTGGGCGTCGCGGCCAGCGCGCGCAGCAGCTCGGCATTACAGCCCGAGAAGTCCATCGAGGCTGAGCGCGGGGCAACAACGGCTTCCCCTTCGACAACGGCGGCAGCGGCCTCCTCGGCGGTCGAGGCCGAGGCAGAGACCGACTCCCCGAGAGAGTCCGAAGAACTCTCGACAACCGCCGGGGCAGTCTCGCTCTCGAAAGCGCCCTCGGCGCGGGTCACCGCCACCTCGGTCTCCTCTGTGTCCCAGGTCAGTCGGGAGGCCGGGAGCACCAGCAGCGGGACCAGGCGCGAGGAACGGCCGATTGCGTTGCCGCTGTTGTCGGCGTCGGCGATGGCGGCCAGCGTCGAGCGGAGCGCGCCGAGCAGCGAGCCGGCGTCCGACGAGAGGACGCCGCGCACGACCGACGAGATGCGGCGGCGCACTCCGCGGCGGCGGCGCAGGGTCTTGGTCCTATTCTCCTGCTTCTGGGCCACGGAGAATCTGTGGCGGCGGGCGGAGGCGGCCTCGGCGTCGTCGGACGCCGAGGTCGGCGTCGCGGGCGAGGCGGCGCCGTCCGACGACGACAAAGTGACGATCGTCTCTCCCGGGCTCTCCACGGAGGCGGCGGCCTCCGCTCCTGCGCCTCCCGCTCCTCCCCCGAGGTCGTAGCCTCCGTACGCTCCGTCGGTGTCGTCCTCGGCGTCCTCCTCCTCCTCCTCGGTGCTGCTGGGCCCCAGGTCGAACTCCGGCCACTCGCACGTCTGCTGGCCCGCCCCTACGGCCTCGCCCCCGAGGCCGCCGCCGCCGCCCTCGGAGGCCTTCCTGTCCCTGCTCCGCTGGAGCCTCCGCGCGTGCCTGCCGGCATCCGCGGCCGAGGCCGCGATCGCGGCCTCGGTCTCCTTGGTCGCCGCGATGGGGAGCACGAGCTGTGGCACGGAGAAGGTGCGGGCGACCCTGCTGCGGAGCGAGCGCTGCTGCTGCTGTTGTTGCTGCTGCTGCTGCTTCTGAGCTGCGGCGGGAGCCGGAGTCGCCGGAGTGGCGGCGGCGACAACGGCGGCGGCGGCGGCGGCAAGCGGAGCCACGACAGGAGCTGGAGCAGGAGCAGTGTCCGCGGCGGCGACGGCGATCTCAGAGCCGACCTCGATCGGGTGAGACTCCACCGACGAGCTCCTTCTCCTCGAGGCGTCGTCGTCTCCTCCCCTGCGAAGGGCCTCGGCTTCGGCGGCAGGGGGAAGGGGAGGAGAATAAGCCGGAGAGGGAGGAGAGGGGGGAGAGGCCTCTTCCTCCTCCGCGGCGACGGAAACGACGTCGGCTGCGGCGGCAGCCGTCGCACCAGCCGCGGCGGCGGTCGGCGCGCGAGAGGAGGAGCTCCTGCGGGCAAACCCGAGCGACCTCAACAGCGAAGACGGGCCGCCTCCAGCAGCGGAGCTCGCGCGCCTGAGCTCCCTCCTGGCGGCGGCGGCCGCGGCCCTCTCGTCGGCGCGCGCCCGCTTGGCCGCGCCCGCCACCGCCGAGAGCGCAATGGCCCGGGCCGCGGCGCGGCCCGTCGCCTCCTCGGCGCGGACCCTGACGAGCTCGAGCTTCTCGACCACCGCCCGGCGACTCGCGGCCTCGTCGTCGGCCAGCGCGGAGCGCACGGCCGTCGCGATGGAGCGCGCCGCGATCGAGCGCGCGGCGAGCGCTGCCTCGCGGTCGCCGCGGGCCGCCGCGGCGCGAGTGGCGCGGTCGACGGCGCGCTGCTTCCTCGACACGAGGAACTGCTGCTGGAGCTGCTCGGAGGCGGAGGCGGAGGCGGGGGGGCCGGCGGCGGCGGGGGCGACGGCGGGGGCGGCGGGAGCGGCACGGACGACGAGCTCCTCCTCCTCGATCCCGGGCGAGGCGGCGGCGACGGGGGTGGCGGCGACCAAGGGCGGCTGGCGAGGGATCGCGAGGGCGTTTTTCTTCCCCTTCTTTCCTCCCTTGTTCGCCTCTGGAGCAGTGGCAGGAGCAGGTTTAGGGGCAGCAGCGGGAGTCGGAACGGCGGCGGCTGCGACGGCGACGGCGACGGCCTCTACCCCCGCCGCTTTCACTTGCTCCTCCTCGTTGGGCTCCTCGATCTCGAGCTCGAGCCGGGCCTCCTCCTCCTCCTCCTCCTCCTCCTCCTCGTCCTCATCCACGGGAGCAGAAGGGAACAAGACCTCGGGGGCGGCGGCGACGACGGCGGCGGCGGCGGGAGCGGGAGCGGGGACAACAGGAGCAGCAGAAACCGCCGGAGCAGCAGCCGCCTTCTCCTCCTCAACGACGGCGGCGGCGGCGGGGGCGGGCCGCACGCTCGCGCTCGCCTTGCGCCCGCCGCTGAAGAACCCAGAGAGCGAACGCATGCGCCCGGGAGGGGCCGTGGCAGCGGAGTCCGGGCGAGGGGACCCCGCTCCCTGAACAACGGGGGCGAACCCGCCCCCGTTGTTCCGCGACGCGGCGAGCCGCGCCTCGGCCGACGCGACCTGCGCCGCAAACGCGCCCCGCCTCGGGCTGAGGGGCGGCGTGCGGAGCCTGCCGCCGCCGCCCCAGAAGGCGCGCTCCTTGGCGCGCTCAAAGATGCCCGCGACGAGCTTGCGGACGACGAGCTCGTCGGCGGTGAGCTGTTGGAGAGGAGGTGGGTTGTGTTGGTTTTGAAGGGGGGGGAGAGAAAGAAGGGGGGGGAGAGAAAGAAGGGGGGGGTGAGATTTGGAAAGAGTCGGGGGAGGGGGGGGGGGGGCAGCTCCAAGCTTGCTCCCCCTCGAATGCCATGATGCCCCCCAAGACGCGCGCCTCTCTTATCGCCCCTCCCGAGCTCTTTCTTCGGCTCTCCTCTCCGTGACCGCACACAACGTTATCTCGATCGATATTCCATGCGAAAAACGAGCGGAATAGCAGCAGCGCAAGGCAAAAGAGAAGAGGTAACGCATTCGCAAACTCTCGCCCTCTCTCTCACTCGGCGCACGAAAAATTCTTTCGACCCCCCGCTGACCGAAAAAACTAGGCAAACACCATTCATCCTCACCTTGAGCGACGGCCTCGCGCTCCCGTGCTGCACGGAGTCAACCCCGGCGGTAGCAGACTCCTTCAGGTCCTTGAGAATGCTCGCCGCCTTGACGGTCCGCGAGCGCACCCCGAAGAAGTCGTCGTCGTCGAGGAACGCCGGCGAAGCGGAGGGGCGCGTGACGTTCCATCCCGTCGCGACGGGCGCGACCGCCGCCGCGGGCGTCGGGGCCGACGACGGCGCCGCCGACGACGATTTGCTGATGTTGTTCGAGGGGCGGAACACAGTCCAGCCCTCGGACATCTTTATTTATTCAAACGAGGAAAGGAAGCTGTTTTTGATGTGGCGGTTTGAGAGAGAAGAGGGACGAGGAGGAGGCGGGTGAGGCGAGGGCCGGGGAGGAGGAGGGGAAGTTCGGAAGGCGAGAGAGGGCGCGCCCGGGGGGGAGCAAGCAGAGAGAGGTCGGTTTGCTCGCGCCCGACGCAATGGTTGGCTTCGAGTACGCCCCCTTGCGGGCTTTCCCCCAGCTCGATTCCCGCTGTTTCCGCAGTCGATGAGCACTCTGCGGCGTGAGGGACGCACCGGGAGGAAGAAAGGGAGGGAGCAAGCCAGAGAGCACACTGCTCCGAGAGCGTAGCTCGTGCCTTGTAATCGGGGGGGGCGGGGGGTCTCAATGTCAAGAGGTCGGGTTCAAAAAGAAAAAGGCAAATGTGAGAGCAAGTCGAACTTCGGAATTTTTTTCCATTTATTTCTCTTCTCCGGTTTCGGGTCTCTCTCGCAATCCCTCTCTCCCTGTCTCTCTCATCGGCCATGCATTCCTCTCGTCTCTCGATGCAGAGGCACGCGCCCTGCGCCATGTCGTCGGCTGCGTGGCGTCCCTCGTCTGCGACTCCTCGGCGACCAAAAACGGCGACAACGACGACGACGACGCTGCGACCCTCGCCTTCATCATCAATCCCATCGACGTCGCAACCTTCTCAGCGCCTTCGCATCTCCTCGTCCTCCTCCTCGTCGGGGTCCATCTGGGACTCCGAGGTTGTCCAGAAGGAATTCGAAGTAATGATGCGCGACTTCGCAGACGTGAGCAATTGGCGGTTGAATTGTTGGAGGAGAAGAGACAGAGCAGCGAAAAGGAGGTGCGCCTTGGGCAGAAAACAACCTCGAACTCAACCTCTTTCTCCTTTCCCAAAACAAAGAAATCATTTCAGATGATGAGGCTCCAGCGCGGGTTCCCGGACTTCGATCTCGACGGCAAGGAGATCTACCTGGACAAGGTGAGAGGAGAGTGTTTTTCTTTTGGAATCGGAGAGAGAGGGGGAGAGGAGAATAGAGGTCGAGATGTCTTTCTCGTCTTATTCGCTCACCGTCTCTCTCTCCTCTTCTCTCTCTTTCCCTCCTCTCTCTCCGTCGTCTCTCCCCCTCCTCCTGCCCCCCAATACTCAGCTCGATGGCCTCTCCGAGAGGATGCGCATCTTCGTTACCAGGATGCGCCTGTCCGGGGACGGGGAGGCGAAGGAGTGGCTGCACCTGGTGAGAGAGGAGTTGAAACGTGTTTTCTCTCTTTTTCAGCGCTTTTTCCCCCCTGTCGCTGCCTTTTTTCCCTCTTCTTCTCTGACCTCGAAACCTTCCCCCCAAAAAAATACAAAAACAAAACAAAATCCAGCTCAACATCCAGCTCCTCGAGGCCGGTCTCAGCGTCGACACGTTGCAGGAAGGGTAAGAAGAGAATTTCTTGAGAGAGAGAGAGAGAAAAAGAAAAAGAGATCGAAGAGAGAAAGGAAAGGGAGAGGGCGAGAAAGTAAAAGAACAGAACTTTCTCACCACCCCCTCTCTCGCTCTCTCTTTTGTTCGATCCCAAAAAAACAAATCAGCCTCAAGAGCTCCACCGACATGATGCGAGAGTGCGTCGCCGCCGAGCGCCTCGCCTCCTCGGCGGGTCCCGAGGCCGCCAAGCTCTTCCGCGAGAGGCTCCGGAAGCAGTTCGACGGCATTCCCGACGTCTCTAAAATCCTCACGGAAGACCCAGAGGTCGCCGCCGCTCTCTCCGACCCTCTGGTGCTCGCCGCGATCAAGGACGCGATACGGCTGAGCGAGTCCGAGATGGAGCAGAAGTACGGGGGGAACGAGCGCGTGATGCTGGTGGTAAGGAAGCTGTTCGCGGCGCAGAGGCCCGAGTGAAAGAGCGCCTCTGCGCCTCGACAAGGTCTTCGCTTTTTTTCCTTCCCCTCGGTTTCCGCTTTCCTCTTCTTCTATTGCTGTGTAATTGCTTCTTCTTTCCTTTGAAGTGTCATCCGTGAAAAAAAAATCTTTCTAATGGACATTTCTTTTGTTTTTCTGTTTGCAGAGACGGAGGGAGCAGTAAAGAAAGAACGAACGAAAAACGCACAGAGAAGCAGAGCTGAAGAAAAAAAGCAACCTCGAGCTCCTTCTCAGCTCTCCCGCTCGACAACACTCGAAGGCGAAGAAAGGAACTTCTTCAGCGCCTCGCACGCCGCGCTCTCGGCCCCGTCGAGCCTCGGCGCGTCCCAGGCCAGCGCGGAAACGGCCGCCTGCTCCGCCTCGAATGCTTTCGCGGGGTCGGGAGCGGCGGCCGCGGCTCCTCCAGCCCCCCCCATCCCCATCGACATGCGCTGCATCGACGCCTCGTCGATCACGCCGCCCTCCCGGAACGCGAGCATGAACGCCCCTCGAAGCCCGAACAGCAGCAGGATGTAGAAGCTCAGCGACGTGAAGTAGGTCACGTCGAGCGAGGGCAGGTCGACGCCGCGCTGCAGCATCAGGCGGAACGAGGGGCTCAGCGGGAAGGGCACCCTCCCCAGGATGAACCCGGAGAAGAAGAACGAGACGAAGGCCCCCATGGCGACTTGGGGAACGATCCCGCCCAGAGACTGCTTGAGCATGCCCGTGACTGCCTCCGGGTTGGTCATCATGGCCTCGTGGGCGGACTTGGACGTGGGTTTCGAGCAGAGGACGCCGGAGGGCTTGATGTTTTTTTTTTTTTTTAGAGAGAGAAGAGGTCGCGGTCGAGGTCGCGGTCAAGGTTGAGCTCAACGGTCAACGAAGAGAAGAAGCAAAAAAAAAAGGCAACAATCTTCCCCCCTCTCTCTTCTCACCTTGGCGGCCAGATACGCCTTCCTCTGCGCCAGACCGGTGCCCGAGATCCATTCGCCGTTGCCTCGCAGCAGGGCGGCGCGGGCGAGCACGCCGCGCTCGCGGGCCTCTGCCGTCGTGGCCTTGGCGGCAGCGGGCGGGGCGGCCATGAGCGTCTGTTGATTGAATGAAGGTGGTTTATTTCAGTCCTCGAATGAGCTCCATCTCGCAATTATGTGTCACGAACGCGTAGACACGATCGAGGAGCATCGCTCGTTGAAAGAGCGAGAGCCACAGAAAAGATGCTCGAAAGAGGAGGGCGAAGAAGAAGAAACGAAAGGCAATCGATGGAAACGATCTCGTCGGGGAAAACGATTTTGATGGGATCGAGAAAAAAAGGCATCAACTCACGGTAGCGTACTGCCGCATCAGCATCATCAGCGCGATGCACAGCGTCAGGGGGACGAGGACCCAGTCCCGGACGTCGCGGTCCAGGACGAGGTGCTGCATTACAGGGGGGTTGTTGAAAGGACGAAGAAAGAATGAAACAGGGGGCTCGACACGAGCAACAAGCACGACCGCCAAGAGTGGAGTTTTTTCTTTTTTCCTTTTTTCCAATTTGTTTTCTTCCCTTGACCTTCTTCTTTCAAGCGTCCAGCCTCGGCGACGACGCGGCCTGCTCTTCCTCTTCCTCCTCTTCCTCTTCTTCAAACGTCTCAGCAGCGAGGCCCTCCAAGTGAGCTGCGTCGTTGATCCGAATCAAGTGCCACTTCTCTCGATCGGCAGCGCAGGCAGCAGCGGAACCGCTCGGAGTGACTTCACCAGGATCACCGCCGTAGTCGTCGTGGCTAGGAAAATGCCTGGTATCCAAGGCGATCTCGCAGATGCCGGTGTTGGCCAGGGCGATATTCCGGGCTGCCGCGAACCTGGCCGGGTCCGAGGCTAGAACTCGGCGCAGCATCGTCTTGATGGAAACGCCGTGGGCGACAACGGCGACGACGGGAAGAGTTTTAATATCGCTGCCGCTGTCGCTGCCGTTGCTGCCGCTGCTTTTCTTCTGCTCCGCGGCAGCGGCGGCAGCGCTGGGCAGCACTGCCTCCTCGACACACCTCGCCACGCGCTCCTCCACCTGCTTCTGCGACTCCCCTCCCGGCGCGGCAAAGTCCAGCGGTCGGGCTCGGATCCGGGCGAGGACCTCGGGGGTGTACGTCGCCCTCCTGTCAGCTCCCGCCCAGCTGCCCATGTCGATCTCGAGGAGGTCCTCCTCCAGCCGCACCGGCGGCAGCGAGACCGTCGCGTGGCTTTCTCTCAGGGCCCGAGAGATCGCCTCGGCGGTCTCCCGGGCCCGCACGGCAGTGGAGGCGAAGAGCAGGCTCGGGCGCAGGTTCTCCGGGAGCGAAGCCAGTCTCGCGCCGAGCGCGGCCGCCTGGGCTCTTCCTCGCCTCGTGAGAGGGGAGTCGTTCGCTCTCCCTCCGATTGTAGTCGCAAGGTGGAGGTTCATCACGCACTCCGCGTGGCGGATGAGGAGGATGTGCTGCATTTGATTCTGAAGGGAGGTCGACAACGGCCGAAGAAGAAGAGGTCGAAGAAGAGGGTCGACGACGACAAGCGACGACAATGATCTTTTCCACTTTTGACGAGCCGAAAGAGGATCGAAAACGACTCTCTCGCTGCTAGCTTCAGGGCTGTGAGGGCAGATGTGACAGGGAGGTGCTCAGCTCCGGTAAGTGTGAGAGCCTGGTTGTCGTTCTCAAAGCGGAAACAGAAGCGAACGAGAAGAAAAAAACTGACAAGAGGAAGCATTGCTTTTTCTTTTTCACTCTTGATTCCGATGGTCGATTGCTGTTCGGAGAGGATACCTTCAGCGCCTCGGCTACACGCTCCTGTCGATCCCCCCTTGTCGATCTAGTCTCGCCGCAGTTTAGACAAGAAAAAAAACTCGATCATGGCTCCAGCCGCGAGGCGCAAAGCGGGGAACGGAGGCAGCAGACAGGTGGCGGCGGCAGCAGCGGACGGAGACGACGACAATGCGGCGAAGAGGAGACGACAGCCTTCTTCGGCAACACCTTCGGCGGCGACGAAGACCTTGACAACTCCAACCCCGCTCACCGCCGCCGAGGCCGCCGACGCGTGCGAGCTCGAGGAGCTCGGCGGCATCGACCCGGCCACCAGCTTCCTGTACACGCCGCACACCCTGACCGGACTCGTGATCGGTAAGAAGATAGAGAACGGAAGGTTTTTTTCCTTTCCTTTCCTTTCCTTTCCTTGTCTCGGTCTCCCCTCGTCACCATCGCCCTCTTCTCCATCTCTTCCTCTCTTAAAACTGCTCCAGGAATCGCCCTCCTGATCTATTACACTGGCGCCCTCTCGGGCTACATCCCGAGCTCGGGCTACACCGGCGGCGGCGGCGGCGAGGTTTCCGCGGAAGACGACCCCGCGACCGGGAGGCGGCGGGGCCTCGTCGCCGCGCTGGCGACGTGGCTGCTCTACTGCCTCTTGCAGGGTTCCCCGCGGATGCCGCTGCTGCGGCCGCACCCGGCGGTGTGGAGGCTCGTGCACGGTGGGTTGATATACAGAGAGAGAGAGAGAGTTGAGAGAGAGAGAGAGAGAGAGAGAGCAAAAGAGAAGAACAAAGAATCAGAAGAGAGGCAAGAAAGAAAGAAAGAAGGGGGAAAAGCTCACACTCTCTCTCTTCTCTGTCAAAAACAAATCAAAAACCCAGGCGCCGCCGTAGCCTACCTCCTCGCCCTGGTCTGGCTCCTTTGCCAGACCGCCGAGGGGGCCCGGGGAGCCCTCGCGCTGCTGCACCCAGAGCTTGGGAAACCCTTGCCGGAGAGGAGCTACGAAGGGGACTGCGGCCTTCTCCGAAGAAAGGCACCCGCTGCGGCGGCGAGCGGCGACGGCTCCTCCCTCTCCCCCCCCTTTTCCCTCTTCTCCTCCCACGAGCTCAACCTGGCAGCCCTCAAATCCACGCTCCTCGACGAGTTCGTCGTCGCGCACGCCCTGGGCTGGTGGGCCAAGGCGATCCTCCTCCGCGACCGGCGCCTGCTCTGGCCGCTCTCGGTGGGCTTTGAGCTCGCCGAGGCGGCCCTGGCGCACGCGTTGCCCAACTTCCGCGAGTGCTGGTGGGACCGGTGGGTGCTCGACGTCGCCGTGTGCAATCTGGTCGGGATGGAGCTCGGGATGGCGACGGCGGCGCTGCTGCGGTCGCGGGAGAGAGGGCGCGGCGCGCGCGAGCGGCGGAGCGGGGGCCTGCTCGACGCTTGGGGCGGTGTCTCGACGAGGAGAGGCGCGCTCGCGAAGGCGGGGCGCGTCGCCGCGCAGTTCTCGCCGCGGTCGTGGGAAGAGAGGGACTGGGACCCGCGCGGGAGCCCGAGGAGGGCCGGGTGGGCGCTGTTCCTCGTGGGGGCGTTCCTGCTGTTTGACGTGAGAGGAGTGTTTTTTTTCAAGGTTTCTCGGGTCTTTCTTTTCTTTCTTTCTTTCTTTTTCTTCTTTCTCGACTCTTCTCACCCGTCGTTTCAAAAACAATTCATCCAAGGGAAAAAAATAGCTCAACTCCTTCTTCCTCAAGGCGGCCCTCTGGGTCCCGCAGCTCAACCCTCTAACGCTCCACCGCCTCTGCGGCTTCTTCCTCCTGGGGCTCCCCGCCTTCAAGGAGTTTTACCGCTTTGTGGTCGCCGGAGAGCAGCGGGCGGCCGAGGAGGAGCGGCGGAAGAAGCTGCCGAACAGGGGAGCGTCGTCGGGCCTTTCACCCTCGATCCCCGCCAGCAACAGACTGGGCCCCTGCGCCTGGCTAATGCTCGCGATCATAGCCACGGAGACGCTGGTCGCCGTCAAGTTCGGGCCCAGGCTGCTCGCGGGCGGCGACGGAGACGGGAAAGAGAGCCTTCCGCGGTCGGCCAAGAGGGCCGCGGGGGTTTTTGGCGTCGCGGCGGTTGGGCTGGCGGGGAGCTGGCTGTGGTCTGGGCTGCGGGAGGAGAGGCGGAGGAGGCGGAGCAGGGTGGACGAGTGAGTGAAAACCGTCCGTTTCCTCGTTCGAAGTGTGCAAAAGTTTGAAAAAATAAGAAGAGAGAAGGAGAAGAGGGAAGGGAGGGCCAAAGTGCCAAGGAAGTGGAGAGGAGGAGGGTTGTTTTTTTTTGTTCCTTCCTCTCCCTTTCTCTTCGCCACTTCTCTCTTTTTTTCGAATTCAATTTCGACGAAAACACAAGTTCGCCAAGGTGCGTGTGTAGCCTCGCTCTCCTCGTTCTTTCGCTCGAGGGCGAGAGGAGACCGTCGCGGTCGCGGCGGGCCGCGAGTTGGGGCCCGAGAGGGTCGGCGTCGTGCGGAGGCGGGGGGAAGGCAACGATCAGTTTGTCGGTCGATGAGGCATCGGCGGCGGCGGTTCGAGGAGGCGCGCCTTTTTACTTCGGCGCCGCCGCCCGCTCTCGCCGCACAGCCTCTCGCCTTTGTCCTCGTCGCTCGCGCGAGCGTCATGTGGAGAGCGCGCTGCTCTCGTTTGACGCACTTGCAAGGAGGGAAGGCGAAGGGATAGCGCCTGGGCTGTTTGAGGGTGGGCTCGCGCGAGAGGACAACGTCGCCACTGAGCTCGAGTTTTTGCCGCCGAAGCGATCGAACGCTTCTTCCCTGGCACACGCGCTGTCTTCGCCCTCTCCGCGCCTCCCCTCCGGCGCCTCCCTGTATCGCGGTGGCGAGAGACATCCGTTCCATCATCGCCCGCGCGTAGAAGAAGCACAGGGAGCTCGTGAATCGCACCCTTTTGGCGCCTTCAAATGGCAGCATTTGCTCGTTGGCCTTTGCTCGCTCTCTCGCTCGCTTCGTTTGAAATCTTGCTCTCAACTCAACTTATTTTTCCCTCAAAAAAAAACACAGATGGCTGACGAAGACACCTTCCTCTTCACCTCCGAGTCGGTCAACGAGGGCCACCCGGACAAGCTCGCCGACCAGGTAAGGAGCTGAAAGAAGAGAGAGAAACAGAGAAAGGATGTCGAGAGAAAGAGAGAGAGCATCCTACGGAAACAATGATCGCGCTTTTTCGTACAGATGCGACGCTCACCTGTTCCTTTTCTTCTCTCTCCTCTCTCTCTCCTCTCTCTCGCACACACACACGCGCACACTTCTCCCCCATAGGTCTCCGACGCCATCCTCGATGCGTGCCTCGAGCAGGACCCCGACGCCAAGGTAAGAAAAATAAAGAGAGAAAGAAGAGAGACAGACCCAAAGCAAGAGAAGCAAGAAACAGAAAGCAAGAAAGCGAGAGAGAGCGCGCTACGCTTGAATTCTTCCCCCTCTCACGACCCCCTCTCACCTTTTCTTTTCCTCTTCCTCTCTGTCCCACACCCCCACCCCCCTTTCCAGGTCGCGTGCGAGACCGCGACCAAGACCAACATGATCATGGTCTTCGGCGAGATCACGACCAAGGCCAAGGTCGACTACGAGGCCGTCGTGCGCAAGACGGCCCGCGACATCGGCTTTGTCTCGGACGACGTCGGCCTCGACGCGGACAAGTGCGAGGTGCTCGTGAGGCTCGAGGAGCAGTCCCCGGACATCGGCCAGGGCGTGCACGGCCTCGGCACCAAGTCGCTCGAGGAGATCGGCGCGGGAGACCAGGGTCACATGTTTGGGTGAGAAGAGAGGGAGCGTTTCTCTTTTCTTTTTGCTTTTTCGAATTTCGGCGCCGCCAGCAGAGAAGAGGCACAAACTCACCCTCAAAAAAAAAAAACAGCTACGCCACCGACGAGACCCCCGAGCTCATGCCCCTCACCCACGTCCTCGCCACGCAGCTCGGCTTCAAGCTCACCGAGGTCCGCAAGAACGGCACCGTGCCGTGGCTGAGGCCCGACGGCAAGACGCAGGTCACCTGCGAGTACAAGAAGGAAGGCGAGTGACCTTTTTTTTACCTTTTTTTCCTTTCCCTCCACTTCCCCCCGTCTCGAAAGTGAAACTAACGCACTTCTCTCTCGCTCTCTTCTCTCTCGATCTCTCGATCTTACGTACGTACGTACTTCTTCAGGCGGCGCGATGATCCCCATCCGCGTCCACACCATCCTCATCTCGACGCAGCACAGCCCCGACGTCACCAACGAGCAGATCGCGAAGGACCTCCAGGAGTACGTCATTAAGCCGGTGGTCCCCGCCAAGTACCTCGACAAGGACACCATCTTCCACCTCAACCCCTCGGGGAGGTTCGTGATCGGCGGTCCCCACGGCGACGCCGGGCTCACGGGCCGCAAGATCATCATCGACACCTACGGAGGTAAGTTGGGGTTTTTCTTTCTTTCCTTCCCTGCGAGCGGCAGCGAAGAAGCCTTTTTTCTCTCGTCGCTTTCCCTCTCCATTTTTCCTTCGTACTCACCCTTCTCTCCCTCTCTTTCTCTCTCCAACGCTCTCTCAAAAACAAACCCGATCGATCAGGCTGGGGAGCCCACGGCGGCGGCGCCTTCTCGGGCAAGGACCCGACCAAGGTCGACCGCTCCGGCGCCTACATCGCGCGCCAGGCGGCCAAGTCCATCGTCGCCTCGGGCCTGGCCCGCCGCGCGATCGTGCAGGTCTCGTACGCCATCGGCGTCGCGCAGCCGCTCTCGGTCCACGTCGACACCTACGGCACGGGCAAGATCCCCGACAAGGAGATCCTCGCGAAGGTGCTCAAGGCGTTCGACTTCCGCCCGGGACTGATCGCGCGCGCGCTCGACCTGAGCAAGCCGCGCTACCTGAAGACGGCGGCGTACGGCCACTTCGGCCGCGAGCCTACCGACGTGTTCACGTGGGAGGCGACCAAGGACCTCAACGCCGTCTAGAGAGGCTGGAGGAGAGGGACCTTTTCGGAGCAGAGAGAAAATGGAGAGGGAAAAAAGAAAACGCGACTCAAAAGTAGAGAGGGGGAGGGCGGCCGCTCTTTTTCTCTCTTTCGACAGAGGGAGGGAGGCCTCCCCTTCCCCCAACACTACATCAATAACAAAAATCAGGCAGTTTTCAGACACCAAAGGAGAGGAGAGAACTCCACCAAATAAACAAGAGAGGGGAAGCGCGGCTGGAAGCGTGTAAAAAGAGAAAGGGCTCCCTTTTTCGTTGGCTCGCGCCATTCCTGCCCGCGACCCACTCCTTCAAAATCGGTTTTTTTTTCTTCGCCTGTTTTTTCTTCGTACGTCAACGCTCTGGCCTCTCCCCCTCTCTAGACCTTCCCCGTGTGCCTGTACTCCGTCTCCCAGGCCGCGCGGAGCTCGGCGAGCGCGGCGCGCGACGAGGCCGCGAGCGCCGCGGGGGGGGCAGAGGGCGCCGCCGGCGGCGCGGCCAGGACGCGCGCCGCGGTGCCCAGGAGCAGGAGCCCGGAGCCCGGGCCCAAGGGGCCCGAGCTCGAGGGGCCCCTCGGCGCGGCGACCCCGAGCATCGCGTGCACGTGCTGCGCCTGCGCCGGGCTTAGCGCGCCGAAGGCCGCCGCCGCGCCCGGGCGAGCCGCCGAGGCGGCCGCGGCGGAGGCGAGGGGGGGCACGGCGGCGGGGCGCGAGGCGCCGCCGCCGCCGCCGCCGCTCGAAGAGGAGGAGGCGACGGCCGCGGCGACCCCGGCCGCCCTCGCGAACGCCGCGACGGCGTGCGGCAGGTAGGCCCCCATCCCGGCGTCCCTGGGGCTGGCGGCGACGGACTGGAGGAGCCTGCCGAGCTCGGCCCCGGCCGCCGCGGAGGCGTCGGAGAGGGAGGACCCAGCGCGACGAGGGGAGGAGGAGGGCGCGACCCAAGCCGGCACCGCCGGCCTCCTCGCCAGGAGCGCCGCCGACGCGGCCACCGTCTCGACCATCGCGCCCCCGCCGCGCCTCGAGGCGCCGCGGCGGTGCCTGAGCGTGGCCGCGGCGAGGGACGCCCCGGCGCAGAGGGCGGCCGCGACGGCCGGGAAAGGGAGCGCGGGGAGGTCGCCCGAGGGGCTGCCCGAGCCGGGAAAGGCGACGAGCCCCTCGATCGCGCGCGCGCCGGCCGAGAGCGCCGCGACGGCCGCCGAGGCCGGGACCGAGGGGAAGGCCCTGGGCCTGGCGACGACGCCCTCCGCGAGCCTGAGGGCCGCGACGGCGAGGCAGGGACCCAAAGAGGAAAGAGAAGGGGGAGAGCTGCTGCAGAGGCGGAGGAGGCGAGGGAGCGACGCCAGAGCCGCCGCGGAGAGCGCGACGGCGGCGGCGGCCTCTCCTTCTCGAGCTTCTTCTTCGTCTCCCTCTCCTCCGCCTCCGCCTCCGCCTCCGCCTCCGCCTCCGCCTCCGCCTTCGCCTCCGCCTTCGCCTTCGCCTTCGCCTCCCTCTCCTCTCTCGACCCCGGCGCTCGCAGCGACGGCGGCCCTCCCGACCTCGAGGGCGGCCAGGGCCGAGAGGAGAAGGGCCTCCTTCTTCTCTCCTCGCTCCTCTTCTCCTGTCCCCGCGGCGGCTGCTTCGGCAGCACTCGCCTCGACCTTCCGAGCGAGCGCCAGGAGCAGCGGCGCGAGCGAGCTGTCTTTGCTGCTCTTGCGCCGCTTGCCGCCACTGCTGCTGCTGCTCCCGAAGCAGGCGAGGGCCGCGGCGAGGGCGGCGCCGCGGACGCTCGACCGTTCCCCTCCGCCGCCGCCTCCGCCGCCGCCGTCGTCTGCTGCCGTTCCTCCGCCGCCGCCGCCGCCGCCGAGGAGCACGCGCGCCGCCGGGTGCGGCGGCGCCGGGAGGGACTCGAGGACGCTGAGGAACAGCCCGCCGAGGGCCATCGGGGACGGCGGGGCAGAGGACAGGGCCACGGCGGCGGCGAGGGCGTCGAGGGCGCGAGCCGCCGCGAGCGGCCAGCGGTCGTCTCCGCCGCCTTTGCCGGCGGCGCCTCCTTTCAGGACGCCGCAGCCCTCTCCTCCTCCTTCTCCTCCTCCCCCCTCCGCGAGCAGCAGCGCCGCGGCCTCGGCAACAGAGGCCCCGCGCGCGCTCGCGGAGGTCGCAGCCCTGAGGGCTCGGGCAGCGTCGTCGTCGTCGTCGCCGTCGTCGTTCTCACTCTCTCCGTTGTCGCCGTCGCCGTTGCCTCGGCCACCGCCGCCGCTGCGCGCAGCCGCGAGCCGCGCTTCGGCCGAGCTCGCTCCTCCTCCTCCCCCTTCCGCGCAGAGAGAGAGCAGAAAACCCGCCGCTGCGGCCGCGAGGCCGCCCCCGGGAGAGGCCTGCAGAATCTCAGAGACCCTCGAGAGCCAGGGGGAGGCGCCCGCCTCGGCGAGCAGGGACGAGGAGGAGACCGAAGCCGCCGGGGCGGCGGCCGCCGCCGCTGCGTCCGCGGCGGCGCAGAGGCACGCCCGCAGCGCCGCCAGCGCGGTCTCTCTTTCTCCTCCTCCTCTTCCTCCTCCTCCCGTGGCGGCAGCTGCCCACGGAGCCGCCGCAGCCGCTGCACGCAGCGAAGCGCGGAGCAGGAGCGCAGCAGAGCGCGCCGGGGGAGGGCACGAAGAGACCCCCCGGGAGACGATGGCGGCGAGCGCCGCTGCCGCCCTCGCTGTCATCGGGGGGGTCGAGCGGTTCGACGGGCCCGAGGCCGAGGCGGGACCCGAGGCGATGCCCCCGAGCGACGCCGAGAGAGCCTCCGCGAGGGGGCAAGCCTCCTCCTCCTCCTCCTCCCCCTCCTCGAGGAGCCCCGCGGCCGCCTCCGCCCAGGCCCTCGAGAGCAGCTCGCACTCGAGCAGGGCCGGGTGCGTCGCGAGGGCGAGGGCGCGGCGGCGAGAGCGAGCGAGGGGCGAGCTTTCGTTCGCTTCCGGCGTCGCTTCTTCGGCGGCGAACGCGAGCAGCGGCCGCAGCGCCGCAGCGGCCCCCGCCGGGGGGCACCAATCGCCGAGGGCGACGAGCGCGCTCGCCGCCTGCGGGCAGGAAGCGAGGAGAGGAGGAGCCGAAGAGGAAGGGGCGGAGGGAGCGCGGCGGCGGCAGAGGCCGCAGAGCCACGAGGCGAGGTCGCGGAGCTCGCGCTCCTCCTCCTCCCCGCCCTCGCCTCCGCCTCCGCCTCCGCCTCCGCCGCCGCCGCCGCTTCCCTCTTCGGGGCCGGCGACGCGCGAGCGCGAGTGCGCGAGCCGCTCCCGGAGGACCTTGGCCCTCGCCAGCGCCGCCGAGGCCGCGGCGGCCGCGAGCTCCGGGTCCACCAAAGAGGAGGCGGAGGAGAAGGAGGAGAGAGCCGTCGACTGCGGAGGGACGAGGGCCCGGAGCGCCGCGGGCAGCGAGGCCGCGGCGAGCCCGGCGGCGGCAAAAAAGCCTCCGCCGCCGCCGCCGCCGCCCCCTCCTCGCACGTCCCCGGTCTCCTGCCCGCGCAGGGGGTCCAGCGCCGGGTCCGCTCCCACGCACTCGGCGTGTAAGGAAAGGGCAGCGGAATACAGAGCGAGCGCGGAGGAGGCCGCGGAGAGGTCCGCCTTTCTTCCCTCCTCCCCCTCCTCGGCGACGGGGACGGCGACGTTCCTCTCGAGGACCCCCGAGAGGCTCCCGGCGAGCTCCGCCGCCGCCACCGCGGCCTCTGAGGCAACCCCAGCCTCAGGGACCGCAAGCGTGGCCACCGTGGAGAGCACCCGGCCCAGGGCGGCCCTCGCGGGGGCCGACTCGAGCGGCGAAGGGAGGGAAAGGGCCGCGGAGCCGCCGACGGCCCGGGCGACGGCCGCCACCGCGGCCGGGAGCGCCCTCGGGGGCAGCGAGCGCGCCGCCTCCCCGAGGGCCCTGTGCGCCTCGGACTCTCCCTCGGCGTCGAACACGGCATCCGCAGCGAGCGCCGAGACGCCTCTCCCGCCGCCGTCGGAGGAGGGGGGGGAGGAGAGCGCCGAGGCGAGGGCGGAGAGCGCCGCGGGGAACGAGCGCGTCTCTGCCGCCGCCGCGAGCGCGGCTGCAGCGGCGGCGCGGGCGGCCGCGACGGCCGCCCCTCGGGCCGCCGCGGCGCGCGGGCCTCCTCCGCCCGCCCCCGCGCCCGCGCTTGCCCATACGACGGGCCACAGCGCCTCGAGCGGGGCCCCGGAGAGGCATCGGTGCTCGCAGGCGAGCAGGGCCGCGGCGCCCCTCGCGGCGGCGGCGGCCGCCGCCGCCGCCGGAGCGGAAGGGCTCGACTTTTCCCCTTCCCTGGTCCAGATATCCGCGGCGGGCGGCAGCAGCGCCTCCGCGACTTCGGCCAGCGCCGCCCTCTGTCTCCCGTCGGCATCGTCGGTGGCCCTGTAGATCGAAGAGACGCGGCGGAGCATCGCGGTCGCGGCGTCCGCCGCGGCGGCGAAGGGGACGACGAGGTGAGGAGTAGGAGGAGAGGGCGCCTCCCCTTTGGCGCGCTTCCGCGGCCTCTTCTTCGCCTCGTCGTCCTTTTCCGTTACTGCTGCTCCCCCTACATCGACGGACGCGAGCAGGAGCCGCAAGAAGGGTCGCAGAAGGGCCCACCACAGCCAAAACGGGGAGTGATCGGAAGAGGAGGAAACTCTGCTCCCTTCGACACCGCCGCCGCCGCCGCCCGCCCTCGCCGCCACCGCCGCGCGCTCGCAAAGCCACCCGCACCCCGCGGCGAGGTCGACCAGGGCTTCCGGGTCTTTTTCCGAGGTGGCCGCGGCCTCTATGGCCTTGACGATGGACCACTGATGCGCGACGACGACGACGACGGAAGAGGAGGGAGGAGGATAGGAAACTCCTTTCGAAGAAGCAGCGCCCTTCTTTGCGCTTTTGGCCTCCGCCGCCGTGTCCCTCGCCGCGGCCTCGCCCGCGGCAGAGACGAGCGCCGCGGCCCCCCCTCCCTTCCCCAGGAGCAGCACCGACTCCATGGCCCTCGAAGCCGCCGCGGAGACGGAACCGAAGGAGGAGGAGGAGGAGGATGCAGGGGCAGGGGCGCCCTCGCCGCCGCGCTCCCTCCCCGCCCCGCTCGTCCGCGCCCCTCTGCCGACGGCCCGCAGCGCCAGCACCGCGCTTTTGGACACCGCGGCGTCGAAGGCCCTGCGCGGGTTCGGGTGCGCCAGGGCCAGGGAGCGGAGGAGGTCAAGGGCGTCGACGGCGAGGCGGGCAGAGCCGCGAGGAGGGGCCTGCGTCGCCGCGGAGGAGGGGGAGAGCGAAGGCGAGGAGCAGCAGCAGCGGAGGGCGGCGGCGGCGAGCGCCGCAGCGTGGTCGACGGAGGCCGCGGAGAGGCCCCCCGCCCCGCCCCCGGTCGCTCCGCCCCCCTTGCCGGACGAGCGGGCAGCTGCAAGGGCCTCGGAGGCAGCCAACGCCGCGAGCGTGGAAGGTTCGTAGGATGACAAGGAGCTCTTCGGAGCTGCAGCCGAAGCTGGAGCCGAAGCGGTGGCGGCGGCGGCGGCGGCGGCGGCGTCTGCCGCGGAGGCCGCCGCGGCGACGAGCGCCGGGTTGGGCCCCGCGCCGTCGGCCCCCCCGCCCCCGCTGCCCCCTCCTCCCGCCGCCCTGAGGGAGACCGCCACGAGGGCCCACAGCCTCGCATCGCCGGGGCCTCCTCCTGCTGCAGCGATAATCGGAGCAGCAGCGGCGGCGGCGGAGGAGGAGGAGGAGGAGCGGAGGAGGAGGCCGGACGCCCAGTCCCCGATCGCGCCGAGCGCCGCGGCCCGCGCCCTGGCCGGGAGGAGCGCTGCCGCCGACGCCGCCGCCGCCGCCGCGGCCTCGCCCTCTCGCGCTCCATGTTTGCTGCTGCTTCCTGTCAGCTCCTCGAGCATCGAGACGCAGTCCTGCCTGCCTTCGGCCTGCAGGAGCGCCGAGGCGAGGGAGAGCGCGAGGGCGAGGCGTCTGTTTTTTTTTGTGGTTTGAAGAAGGGCCTCGGTCAAGTTCAATGCGAGTTCGATATCGTCCGTCTCTGTCCTCTTCCCTAACCTCTCTGGTCTTCAAACTGTGCAAACTCACTCTTCGAAAGGGCACGATTCGTGCGCCGTCGCGATGCGGCGGAGGCACGACGCGACATCCGCCGCCGGCGTGGGGACGGCAGCGGCACCCCGCGTCGCCCCTGCCGCCGACGCATGCGCTGCTTTTGTCATTCCAAAGGCCCTCTTCGAGTACTATAGGTAGGAGAGAGCGCGACCTAACAAAGCGCAGAGGTCACCCTGACGATAGGCATAGCTATCGGAAGAGAGAGGCGCTGAAAGCGAAGGGAAAAGAGAGAGAGGAAACTTTGAAAAGAATTCGTTGAAGTGATTGCAATTCTAGCCGTCAAAAAAATCAAAAAAAACAAACCCTCCTCAAACCTCGACCTCTTCGCCCGCGTTCCTGACGGCGAGCGCCCTCTCCGCGGCGCGCTCCACCTGGGAGTTCGAAGGAGAGAGCAGGTCCGCGGAGAGCGGGGGCGTCCCCAGCACTTCGGCCACGGCGGCGGCCGCGGCGCTCGCGACGCCCAGGGCCAGAGCGGCGTCGGACAAGCTCGGGCTCGCCGCTGCCGCCGCGGCGAGCGCACCCAGGAAGGCGTTGCCTGCGCCAGTCGTGTCTCGCAGCCTCAGGTTGCCCACGCAGGGCACGCTCAGGGCTCTCTCTCTCTCTCTCGACACGAGGACGGCGCCGAGGCCCCCCCGGCGGACGACGACGGAATCGAGGAAAGTTTCCTCGCCGCCCCCTCCTGCATCAGCAGCGGCAGCAGCAGCAGCCAGAAGCAAGCTCCGAGCCGCGGAGGCAGCGCTCCCTCCTCGCTCTCCTTCCACCAGGCTCGCCGCCTCGGCCTCGTTCGGCGAAAAGAAGTCGAGAGGGCGCAGCAGGGCGCGGAGCTCTTTCGGGGAAGGGAAGCGGGAGCACTCTTGGAACGTCTCGGCGCTGATCCGTGTTCCCCGCGGCGCGGCCGCGCGGAGCGCCGAGAGCCACAGGGGGTGCCTCGGGTTTAAGGGGTCGAGGCCCGCGTGGTGCGCCCTGGCGTTTTGGAGCACGCTTCGGGGGATGGAGACGGAAGAAGGAGAAAAAGAAGAAGAAGAAGAAGAAGAAGAAGAAGAAGAGGGAGGATCGGGAACCAGGGGCGGCAGCAGTGCCGCCGCCCTCGCTTCTTCTTCCTCTCCTCCTCCGCTTGCGATTCCGCTGCTTCCGCGTGCTTTCCGCCACACCTGCGTCCGGGACCCGTCCCCCTCGACCAACTGCCACGCGCGAGGGGTGGAGAGCGGCGGCTGCATCCACGAGACCCCTCTGCAGACGCCGAAGGCGGCGTCGGCCTCTCGGAGCCAGAGGCTGGCAGCGGGAGGGAGGTCGCCCTCGCCGATCCCCGCGACGAGGGCGAGCGAGGGCACGCGGAGAGGGGGAGCCGCAGCCGCGACGCCGACCCCGAGCCTCCGCAGGACGGCGGTGGCGAGCACGAAGCCGAAGAGCACCTGCGGGCCCGATCCACCGACTTGACCGAAGGCCGCCGAGCCCCCTTCGCCTCCCGCTTCTCCTCCTCGCTCCTCTTCTCTTTCGGTCCCGCCTTCCTCTATTTCGCTCTCGGCCCCGCTTTCGCTTCCGGACGAGCGATACGAGGGCGCGAAAACGGTGTCATCGACGATGAAGGTGTAACTAGCTAGGTCTATCTGGGAAGAATCGTCGGAGGCGGCAAAGGAAGAGCCGGGGAGGGCGGCCAAAGAGGAGAAGCTCCTTCTTCTTCTGCCGGCGACGCTCCCGCCGAGGAGGCGGGAGGAGGGGGCAGCCGCTGGTGTCGAGAACGGCCCTTTTTCGTTTTTTTTGTTGTTTTGTTTGTTCGTGCTGAGGTTCTTTGTTTCGGTGCTGACAGAGATCGCGTGCGTTTGCAAAATAGAGAAGAAGAGAAAAACGAAGAAACAAACTTTTCACTCACTCGCTGCTTTCGCCGCCGACGCCGCCGCTTTTACGCTGCCCTTCTTTTTCTTCCCTTTGCTGGCCGCAGCCGCCGTCGTCGTCTCGTCCTCGTCGCTGCCGCTGCTGCTGCTGCTCTCGCTGCTCTCCTCTGCCTCCGCTTCTTCTTCTTCTTCGTCGTCATCGTCAAACTCGGTTCCGTCGGTCTCGTCCGCGGTCGTCGCCTCTTCTTCCTCCTCTTCCTCTTCTTCTTCGCCGGACACTTCCGCCGACGCAAGAGCGAGAGCTTCCACTTCGGCGGCCGCGGCTGCAGCGTCGGCCCCGAGCCCGCCCCAGCCCGCCCCGCCCCGCGCCCTCCACAGCGCGATGAGCATGGCGTCGGCGCGGCCGTGGTCCTTCTTCCGGGTCAGGAGCGCCGCCGCGGTCGTCGTCGTCGCCATCGAAACAGAAGGAGAAGGCTGGGGGGGGTCTTCTTCTTCTTCTTCTTCTTCTTCGCCGTCGCTCTTCTTCTCGTCCAGCGCCGCCACCGCCGCGGCCCTCGCCGCGTCCTTCCCGCCGCCCTCCAGCCCGAACGCCCGCTTCCATTCCTGGGGGCGCACGAAGCTCGTGCGCACGCCGTGGGCCGCGAGCACGCCCGACCAAATCCCAAAAGCGAGGCCGCTGCCGTACCAAGCGAGCTTGCCGTTGAGCGGGCTCGGGCTCGGCTGCTCGACGCACGCCTCCAAGCTTTTCCCCTCCGATTCCGCTTTATTTTTTAACTCCGCGATGAGCGAGGAGACCGCGGTGGCGTCGAGGCGCCTGCGCGTCTTCGGGGGTTTCTTCAGCGTGCCTCGCCCCAGGGGCACCTCGACGGTCGGGGTGTCGTGGACGGCCGAGATGAAGAAATTGCTAGTCGAGGTTCTAGTAATCGACGGAGAAGAAGATGAAAAGCTAGTTTCTTTTCTCTCTTCGTCTTTGCCGCCGCTTCCTCTTCCTTCTCGGAAGAGCACTGCCATAGCTCCCCGCGTGTCCGGGTCGATACCCAGGACGATGTCGGCGACTTTCTCGGTGGCGGAAGAAGAGGAAGGAGGAGAAACGGAAGGAGAAGACGAAGAAGAGGGGACAGTCGCGACCGCCGCGAGCTCGATCCCGCTCTTCTTCATCGCCTTCTTGGCCCCTGCCCCTCCGCCGCCGCCGCCGCCGCTGCTGCTGCTGCTGCTGCTCGCCCGGCCGCGGGAGCTCGCTGGTGCTGGGGAGGCCAGGGCACGGGCTGATATGGTTTCGTTCGTGAGTGTGCGATCTCGAGTGAGTGAGACAAAGGCGCGAAGGCGTTTAAGAGCTTGGGGTTTTTCCTTTCTTTCTTCTGTCCTCTCTTCTCTCACCGACGAGGCTCCGGGCTGCTGCGCGCATCGCCGGCTTTGTCGGGGTCGTCGCCGCCCGACGAGACTTTGCTGCTGCTGCTTTTACTCCTCCTTCGGCGCTCGATTTCCCTCTTGCTGCTTCGTCGGGCGAGGTCGCGATCGTAGCAGACGACGACGACGAAGCTGAAGAAGCAGAAGCAGATGCGGAGCGAGCGACGGCTCGGGGGCGCGGAGGTCCGCAGGAGAGGAGGAAGCTCCCTTTCAATGCCGACGACCGAGCCGACGTCGATGGACGAAGCATCGACAGCTCTCGATTAGAAAGAGAGGGGGCAAACGAAAGCTTCGTTTAATCCCTTTGCTCTTCTCCTCGGCGGGGGGGATGCGCTGTTAGGCTCCGTCGGTAGCAGCTCACTGGTGGCGCTTTGCGAGCGATGAGAGACAAGCGAGAGAGAGAGCAGCAAAAAGAAAAAATGACTCGATATCGTTTCACTCGAACAGAAAGTTTTTACACACAGTTTTTGTTTTCCTTCCTCACGCCCCCGCCGGCGCCCTTCCCCGCGCCGAAAGCTCGCCCTTCGCAACGACGCCCGCCTCGTCGATCCGCCCGGTCGAGTTGGGCGCCGGCGCCCTGTCTCCGAGCCTGATCGGCCTCGGAGGAATGGAGGAAGAGTCCGCCGCCGCCGCCGACCTCGCCAGCTCGACCTCCACCTCGACCCCCGCGACCTCGACCGGCGGGGGCTCCCTCCCTCCCCCCTCTGCGTCCGCAATCCCGAGGCACCGCCCCAGGAAGCGCGTCAGCCTCGAGGCGAAGTCGACCCTCGACTCGTCCAGCCTCAGAGCGTGCCCTTCCTTCGGGTACACCAGCAGTTCCGAAATGACTCCACGCTTCGCGGCCTCCTTGGCGAGCTCCCTCGCGGCCGAGGTCAGCTTGCCCTCGTCCCTTCCGCCGATCGCCTGGAGGAGCCACTGCGGAGAAGAGGAGGAGGAGGAGGAGGAGGCGTTTGAGCTCGAAGAGGAAGAAGAAGAAGAAGAAGCGGAACCTCCCCGGAGGCTGTCGACGTGATTTATGGGAGAGATCTCGAAGCCGCGCTCCTCGAAGCGCGCCGCGGCCTCGGAGCCCGGCGCCGGCGGCGGCGGCACCCAGCCGGGCGGGTTGAGGCTGCGCGAGCTGTCGAACCGCGCCGCGCCGGAGAGCGCCGCGGCGCAGGAGAAAACATCTGGGTGCGTCGTGAGGGCGTCGAGCGCGGCGTAGCCGCCATAACTGAACCCAAATATGGCCACTCTGTCGGGGTCGGCGATGCCTTCCTCGACGGCCCAGGCGACGGCGTCGACGAGGTCCGTCGTCATGCGCCCGCCCCACTCGCCCGCCGCCGCCGCGACGAAGCCCCGCCCGAAGCCGCTGCTGCCGCGGAAATTGACCTGGAGCACCGCGGCTCCCAGGTTCGCAATTGCCTGCACGGCGGGGGTGAACCCGAACGAGTCGCGGGCCCAGGGCGCGGCCCTGACGACGACGACGAGCGGCAGCGGGCCCGGGCGAGAAGAGGAATTGCGAGAGGAGGAGTCGTTGGCTGCGATCCAAGCGGGGGGCAGAGAGACGTACGACGGCAGCAGCAGCCCGTCGCGCGCCCTGATCTCGAACCCCTTCTGCGGGGCGAGCTCGTACTTCTCGAGGCCGGGGAGCTCCTGTTTTTTTTTAGTCATGGTTTGCTCGAAGAGGGAAAAGTGAGAGAGAAAAGAGAGCAAGAAAAAGAGGGTGAGAAAAGAGGGCGAGAAAAGAGAGCGAGAAAAAGAAAAAAGAAAACTTTTTTCCGAAAAACTATTCACCGTGATCTGCTTCGTCACTGTCCTGTTCCTCTTGTCCCTCCGGTCCAGGAGATAATAGGTTGGTGGCTGCGTGTCCGAGACAAACCGCAGGATCACGCGCGAGTTGTCGCTGGCCTTCGAGGCCACCGAGAACTCGTCGGAGCCGTTGAGGGCCCTGTTCACCAAAGCCGCGTCGGGGTCCCAGGCCTTGGCGGTGGTTTGCCACTTGCGGCGCAGGCGCTCGGTGGCGAAGGCGACGAGCTCGCCCGAGACGGCGTCGAAGGCGGTGGCGACGACGTCCTCGTCTTTTTGTTTTATTTATTTTTGAAGAAAGAAAAAGGGGCCGAGTTATAAGGGGAGGGGAGAGGGAGGGAGAGAGAAGCGGCGGTGAGATTTTTCTATTTTTATTTTTTTCTTGTGCTTTAGCCGCGGACGATATGAACGTGCCGCGCTGGGCGGTCTCGAGGGGCTGGAGAACAGGAGCGAGCGAGCGAGCGTGAAGGCTGCGAGGGAGTTCGACGACGGAGGCACAGCTGAGAAGAAAAAAACAAAAACAAAACTCACCTTTGCCCTTCTCCCCCGCAGCGAGGACCTTTTCCAGCTTCCCCGTGCTCGCCGAGAGCTGCACGAGCCGCACCGCCGACGCGTTGGCCGAGGTCAGGACCAGAACGGACCTCCCCTTTCTCGCGAAGGCGTAGGCGTGGCCCGCGGTGCTGACCGGGATGAACAGATCGGACGAGTTCCACCGGGTGATCTCTTTCCACTCCGAGGTCTCCGCGGCGTCGTCCCAGACCGAGGGGTAGGGCGCCGCGCTCGCGATCCTCTCCTCCTCCTCGGACAGGGGGGCGCCGCCGCCCTTGTTTCTCCTCTTGCGGGAAACGAGCTCGTCCTGCTTCTTCTTGAGGTCGACGTAGGGACTGCGCACGCTCCGCGTCCTGAAGACGCCTCCCCCGGCGGGCAGCAGGGCCCTGGCCCCTCGCACGCGAAGGAACATGTCGGGGACCCAGGAAGCGACGTCGCCCGGGTTGAGCGTATCGAGCTTGAGCTCGCCTGAGCGTTTTGTTTCAAGTTTTTATTTTTTAAGTTTTTTGGAAAGAGTCAGTATTCTGTAGTCCTAGATTCGCTCTCTCTCTCTCTCTCTCTCTCTGCAAAACAAAACATCGCTCCTCCCCCTCCCCCAGAAGAAGAGGGATTCGATGACGGTAAACTTCTTCTCACCAGTCGCCAGATTGAGACGGTAAACGTCGAAGATGCCGGGAGAGCGCTCGTCGACGGTAATGAGAGCGAGGTCCTGGTTTTCGATTTTTTTTTTTTTCAAGTCGGCCGTCAGGTGAGTTATTTCTCTCGTTTCTCTCTCTATCACGCTCTTTCTCTCCCTCCTCCTCTCTCCACCTCCCTTACCGGAACCTTCTCCGAAAGGAAAAACTGCCCGATGTGCAGGTTGTCCCCCTGGAGCCCCGGGGGCAGGGTCCGGTTCGAAGGAGGAAGCGGAGCGCCTTCGCTCTCAGTCCTGTTCCTCGCCGCGAGCGCGCTCCGCTTCGTGGTCGAGAACTCGGGCAGCAGGTCCACGGCCTCTTCGGCGGGCCTGGAAACATCCTTCCTCCACAGCCTGTACCGGTCCCCGACCTTGGGGTCGCGGTCGAAGAGGTAGAGGATAAAGCGTGAGTCCGGGCTCCACTGGTACTGCCCGGGGTCGACGTCAAAGGTGGTCTCCTTCGTGAGCTGGAACGCCTTTGGCGGCGGCGGGGCGGGGTCCTTGTCGTTCGCGGTAGCGTTGCGCAGGGGCACGAGGAAGACGTTGAGGGTGTTGTTGGGCGGCGAGGGCGCGAGGTAGCTGAGCCACGCGCCTGTTTCCGTTTGTTCGTTTGATGGAAAAGGAAAAGGCAAGAGGAAAAGTGAGCTTTTTTGAGTTTTCACTAGAGTCGGCTTTTTCTCCCCCTGCTTCCAAAATAAACAAAATGAAAACTCGAAGTCCCTCTCACCGTCCGGGCTGAGCTGGGGGTCCGTAGCCAAGGGCTGGCCGTACAGGAGCTCGACCGGGATCAAGGGCGTATCGCGGAGGAGGGCCTGGTGGGGGAGGAGCGTTGGGGGAGGAGTTGAGGAGAGGGTAGGAGCGCGAAAAAAGGCCAAGTCGCCTCTTTTTTTGTTCCGAGAATTGTCTCACCATCCCGTTTTCTGTTTTCGCCCAAGCGGAATCGCTTCACGCAACGGAATACGCTCAACCGCGCACTAGCGGGTGCGATCATATCTCTATTAACACTCCCGCGTGTGGAAACTCCCAAAAATCGTCAGACTCACCGAGACGTTGGCCGGAGCCGAAGACAATGCGCTAGATCGGAGCGGCACCGACGGCAGTCGCTCCGCCTCCTTGGGAGATGTCGAAGCGCCCGCGACGGCTGCTGCTGCTGCAGACGCGACGGACAGGAGCAGCAGCGCGAGCCATCTCCGGTATCGCGGTGAGCTGGAGGCCTGCCGCATTTTGGCTGAACGAAAGAGAGAAAAGGAGGAAGAGAAGAAAAACAAAGAAGTCGATTCGACGGAGGAGTGAGACGGTTTTCAAAACTTCGAGAAGTCTTTGGGAAGCTCGATCGCATTCCGCTTCCCCCTTCCGAATGTCGACGCGCGACCTCTTCTTCGACACCGTCGATATTAGCGTCATCAAAGCTGAGCCTCGTGTCGAATATCCCGGCGGAGGCGCACAGCAAACAAGGACGAGAGGAGAGGAACGCGAAGGCGATGACGGAGTGATCGGTTCAACGGGACAGCACCCGCCTCGCCCGACGCAGACCCCGGCGCAAGCGGCCTCGGCCGCGGCCGACGTCGCAGATCCTTCTGCCCCTCCTCCTGCTCCTCCTCCTCCTCGTCCTCCTCCTCCTCCTCCCGCCTACACTGCCAACCCAATCACGGCCTCCGAGCTCCGCCTTGCCGCCAGCGCCGCCCTACGCCTCGCCGTCGAGGCCATAGACGCCCTGCACGGACTCAAAGAAGTCGCTATCGAATTCGCTGCGGACGTGCGCGAGCTGCTGGAGGCGACGAGGAGGGCCGGAGGCAGAGGGGGAGGGAGCAGGAGGAGAGGGAGGAGGTCGGCGTCGACGTCTGCGCGCTGGTCGAGCGGCGGCGGCCTCGGGGTCCGCACGCGGGCGCAGGCGCGGAGGCGACGATGAGGGAAAGGGGGAGGGAAGAAGGTAAGAGAGAGACTTTGCTTTTTTCCTTTTTCCTTTTCCTTCTCGCTTGCTTTCCTCTTCTTCTTTTCAAACCTTGTAAACGACGCTGTCTTCTTTCGCTTTGATATTTCCCACGCTCACGAGGTGAAACAGGATGCAATGTTTCTTACCATTTCGGTATTTAAAAGAGGTCGAAAACAAAACATATCTCTCTCCCCCCTCTTCCGTTTTCAAGCCCTCCTCGCGCGGCGCGGGCGGGCCGCGGCACCTCCAGCAGCAGCAACAGCAGCAGGCGCAGCAGCAGCAGCAGCAGCAGCAGGCGTAGCAGCACCAGCAGCAGCAGACTCGCTCATTGCCCCTCGCTTCCCAAGCCCCCAGCCCCAGACAAGCGAGAGGCACCCGCGCAGCAGCAACGTCACGAAAAAGACGAGAGCGGCAGAGGCGACCTGCTTCTCAGTGCTGCCGTGCGGCAGGGCCTCCACCTTCGGCTTGGCCAGGGCGATGCCGGAGACGGCGACGAGGGTGAAGCCGGCGGTGGAGAAGAGCTTGGAGGAGAGGGTCGCTGTGGTGGTGGTGGTGGAGCTGTTGAAGGTATTTTTTCGAGAGAGAGGGAAACGGAGGAGGTCTGAGAAAGAAAGCGGCGACGACGGCGACGGCGACGGCAAATTCAAATTGACGGCGCATCCGAACCCGACGCGTTTCGACCAATCAGCTGCACTTTTTCCTTTGATTGCAATGCGGCAAGGTAAAACGGCGATGAAGGCCTCGTCCAGAGAGAGCCAACTGGGATGCACCTGGCCATGGCGTCGAGATGGAAAGGAGAGCGGGACGCGAATTGTCGGAACTTGACCTAGTTCCTTTTACTAAAAAAACAAAGAGAGAGTGAATGATTTTTCTCGCTTCTCTTTTTCTGCCCACTCGGCAAAAAAAGAAAAAACGAGCGGCCTGTCTTGATAAACAGCAGAAGAATGAAATTTCTAATTGCGCGGGGTTGTTGTCGAAGAATTAAAAAAGGCACTTGAAGTAGAGCGAAAGAATGACCTGAAACTAAAAAGGATCAAAAAACATCTACGCCGCAGGCGCGGCCTTGGCTTTACTCTTGCTCGCGCCGCTGCCGCTGCCGCTCTCGACCTTCCTGCTCCCGGCCCCCATCGACCCCCTGCCCTCCCCCCCGTCGCTCTCCCCGCTGCTGCCCCCGCTCCCCCCGCTGACCCCGCTCCCCCCCTCGACGTCCTCGTCCCTGCCGCCGCCGCGGTAGCCGAGCAGGTTGAGCCTCTTCACCTGGTCGCGCACGTGGTGGGGCACCAAGGCTTCCCACTCGTCCGTGCCCGACCGGATCGACTCGGCGACCAGCTTGCTCACGTCCCCGTGCTGCAGCAGCTCGCGGTCGTAGTGCTCCACGGGAACGATCGCCCCCCGGCCCAGGATGTAGTCGTAGAGCTTCTGCACGCCCGGGTCGTCGACCTGCAGGTCCGAGGCGGTGACGAGCTCGCCGGTCCTCGGGTCCACCGTCGGGTACACGTAGACCTTGAGGTCGAACTTGAGGAGGCGGCCGAACCCTTCGAGGAGGCCGCCTGCCGCATTGTTGTTTTTTATAGAGGTATGAGAAAGAGAGGGAAAGAGGGTTGAGAAAGAGAGAGAAAGAGACGAAGCAATGGGGGGGGGAGATGAGTATTTTTTCTTTTCTTTTTTGTGGGCGAAAAGCTCTCTTTTTTCCCCCAAAAAAAGAGAAAACGAAGGGGGAAAACAAAAAAGCGCACCGTCCAGGTCTGCGTAGTGCTTCTCCTTGAACAGCTCCCTGAGCGTCGGGACGCCCATCGCGATCACGATGGCCTCTTGCGTGAAGGTGGACAAGTAGGCCGCGAGCTTGAAGTAGCGCCGGTAGTTGGAGAGCATCACGGTGTAGCTGGGTTTTGTTTTTTTATATATTTTGTTGTATCGTTTTTTTTGTTAGTTATGTTCGCTCTCGAGGGTGTTTTCGCGTTCTCTCTCGAAGGAAAAAAAACATCTTCCGTCTTTTGAGAGAGCGCTCCCTTGGCAGAGAAGACGCCGGAAGAAAGAGAAACGAAGCTCTGAAAAACGACCCCCCCAAAAAAATCAGCCCAGAAGAAAAACAAAAAACTCACCCCATCGTCGACAGCGCCTCGACCCTCTGGATGAACACGTCCTCCCTGATCCCCGAGTCGGAGGTCCAGTCCAGCAGGTCCCCGCCCTCCATCATGTCCCTCGTCGTCATCTCGAGCAGGACAACGGTATCGGCGCGGTAGACGCACTCGCGCTCGTAGGGCTGCTGCGACCCGGCCTCGAACGACGTCCCGGAAGACGAGGCGCCGCCGCCGCCCTTGCCGTTGCCGCCGCCGCCGCTCTTCTCCGCCGCGGCAGGCCTCCCGCAGAAGAACTGCTCCGCGGCGGCGATCAGCATGTCGTTGTGCAGGTTCGTGAAGGGCCGGAACCGCCCTCGGACGGCCAGGACGTTCTTCTTGTAGAGGGCCTCGTGCGGCACCAGCAGGGTGCCGCTCGGGTCGAAGAGCGCGGCGTCGCAGAGCTCCTTCTGGACGAGGCGCAGCGCGGCGACGCGGTTGTCGACGCCCTCGTAGAGCGGGCCGCTGAAGTCGATCAGGTCGACCTCGATGCGGGACCGGGAGAGGTCGTCAAGGAGCTTGCCGATGATCTTGCCCGAGATGTCGGAGGACCTCGACGTCCTCGTCGAGGGGCCGTCGCCGTCGTGGGAGGGGGAGCGCCTCCTCTCGGCGTTGGCCTTTTCGGCACCCGTCGTGAGGACGGCGTGGATCAGGTTGACGCCCAGCACGCCCAGGGCCTCCTGCTGCTCCTGCGCCGTCGCGTCGAACATCCTCACGTGGATCATCACCGTCGAGGGGGAGTCGCCTGGCCGGGGCTGGAACTTGACGCCGAGCCAGCCGTGGCACTCGTTTTTTTTGCCGAAGGCCCGAGCGACGACGGTGTCTGCAAACGCGAAGAAGGCGGTGTTCTTGCCGCGCTGCTTGCGGAGGTTGAGCGAGCAGCTGAGGTACTCGTACTCGAGCATGGCCTCGACGCGCTCGCGGGTGACGTACCTATGTTGGTTCGGTTTGGTTTGGGAAGGAAGGGAAAGGGGAAAAAGAAGAAGAGGGGGGGGGCTTGAAAGTGGGTTTTTTCTTTCATCTCCTTCTTCTCTACGCTCTCTCTGCTCGCTCGCTCTCTTTTGTCTCTCTCTCCCTCTCTCTCTCTCTCTCTCTCTTTTTCTCTTCATCTTTCTCTCTCTCTCTCTCTCTCTCTCTCTCTCTTTCTCCTCATCTTTCTCTCTCTCTCTCTGAAAAAAACAATCCTTACCTCGCCGCGGCGCCGTACATCGTGTCAGAGATCAGCATATCGTACGCGGAGACCGACTTGGCGATCGTCCCGGCGGCCGCTCCCACGCGGAAGAACCAGCGCGCGACCTCCTGGCCCGCGCCGATCTCGGCGAAGACGCCGTACCAGAGCGGGTTGAGGTTGACCGACAGGGCCTTCTCGGCGGTCTTGGCGAAGCGGTCCCCGGACTGCTCGTTGTCTCTCCCGGCCTGGTGGATCGTGGGCGTTGTTTGGAGAGGAGGAGGAGGAGGAGGAGGAGGAGGAGGAGGAGGAGGAGGAGCAGGAGGAGGAGGAGGAGGA
>Ga0315287_10000271_pt1 | contig 45354 bp, 37 predicted proteins | sample YL17G11_0_MG_FD_205037 | JGI IMG/M metagenome (GOLD analysis project Ga0315287, IMG submission 205037) | Sediment microbial communities from Yellowstone Lake, YNP, Wyoming, USA - YL17G11_0 | ecosystem: Environmental > Aquatic > Freshwater > Lake > Sediment | place: USA: Wyoming | collected...
CTCCGGAAAAGCTTACATCCTGACCTTCGATCAACTTTTATCTCAGACAGCTTTTGTGGCGGATTTACAAAAATTATTGAAAACGCTAGAAAAGAATTATCAATATCCGGTGGATGTTGAATTTACCGTTAATTTTACCCGGGAAGGTATGATGCAAATAAATCTGTTGCAGTGCCGTCCGCTGCAGGCCAAGGGATCGGCGGGACGGGTCAAATTCCCGGAAGATATGGCTAAAGAGAAAATCGTTTTTGAGTCCCGCGGGAATTTCATGGGTGGGAATATATCCCAAGCCATCCAAAGAATAGTCTTTGTGGATCCAGAAGGGTATTCGAATCTGCTTTTTTCCGGAAAGTATGAGATCGCGCGAACGATAGGTAAAATCAATAATCAAATCGAAGAGCGTGAAAAACTGACCACCCTTTTAATCGGTCCGGGGCGTTGGGGAACGCGTGATCCCTCACTGGGGATCCCGGTCAAGTTTGCCGAAATAAATAAAATTGCCGGTTTGATCGAAATTGATGATCCCGTACGCGGCTTTACACCGGAACTTTCTTTTGGCTCACATTTCTTCCTGGACCTGGTAGAAACGGATATCTTTTATGCTGCCCTCTTTTTAGGTAGCGGATCGGTTTTTTTCAACAAGCCCTGGATGGACACTCTGCCAAACCGGCTGTCCGAAGTCTTGCCCGAAGCCGCTGCTTTACAAAAAGTTTTGAAAGTATACGATTTTGCGGAAAAACCCCTCAGGCTGCTGGCGGACGTCACCCTGCAAAAAGTAGTTTGCCTACAAACCTAAAAAACTTGACAATCGATACAAAATTGTATAATCTACATTATTGTATATGAGCCCAATGCGCGATATTAAAGTAAAAGTATTGGCGGATATCAGCAACGCTTTGGCTTCATCGCTGGAGATGGAGAAAACCCTCAATTCAATTCTCAAGGTGCTTTCGGATGCTTTAGAGATGAAAAGAGGCACGGTTACCCTGGTGGATCACCCGACCAATGAACTGCGGATTGAAGTTGCGTATGGATTAACCCGAGAGGAAAGGGAGCGTGGCCGCTACAAGATTGGTGAGGGGATCACGGGCAAAGTGGTAGAAACCGGACAACCGATGGTGGTACCCGACATCGAAGCCGAACCGCTCTTTCTGAATCGCACCCGGGCCAGAAAGAATTTGCAGGAAAGAAAATTTGCCTTTCTTTGTGTCCCGATTAAAGCCGGGAGCAAAGTCGTAGGAGCGCTTTCGGTGGACCACCTTTTCCGGGGAAATATTTCTTATGAGGAAGACATTAAGCTTTTAACCGTGATCTCTGCCATGATCGGACAGGCGGTAAGGATACGCGAATTGGCGGAGAAAGAGAAACAGGCGGTAGTTTATGAAAACGTTAAATTACGGCAGCAACTTAAGGGGAAGTACAAATTCGGCAATATTGTCTACAGTTCACTTATCATGGAATCTTTACTGGAGGCGGCCATGCAGGTGGCAGAAAGTCAGGCAACCGTCATGCTTAACGGGGAATCGGGGACCGGTAAAGAATTAGTCGCTTCCGCCATCCATTATGCCAGTCCGCGCGCGGATAAACCTCTTATAAAAGTGGCCTGTGCGGCTCTCCCTGAAAATTTAATTGAATCCGAGCTTTTTGGCTATGAACGCGGTGCGTTTACCGGCGCCATTGAGCGCAAGCCCGGCCGTTTTGAGATGGCGGATAAAGGGACGATTTTTTTGGATGAGATCGGCGACCTTTCTCTGACCACTCAGGTTAAGTTGCTGCGCGTCTTGCAGGAAAAAGAGTTTGAACGCCTGGGCGGAACCCAAACCATAAAAGTAGATGTGCGGGTGATCTGTGCGACGCATCGTGACCTTGAGGTAATGGTAAAGGAGCATAAGTTTCGCGAGGATCTTTATTATAGGATAAATGTTTTTCCCCTTTTTCTACCGCCGCTGCGAGAGAGGAAAGAAGATCTCCCGCTCCTGGTAAATCATTTCATTCATAAATATAATCGGGGAAACAGAAAGAAAATTAGAGGAATCAATCAGGCGGCGCTGGATGTCTTGATGAACTATGATTTCCCGGGAAATGTGCGCGAACTGGAAAATTTAGTGGAACGGGCGGTGGTAATTTGTAATGAAGAAATTATAACCGCCCGGCACCTGCCGCCCCATCTGCTTAAAAGGATAGCAGCGGAGCCGACCGGAGAAGGTGGGACCTTGACCGAAATCGTTGCCTCAATCGAAAAGCAGAAAATCAAAGATGCCCTCTTGCAACACAAGACGCAACGTAAGGCGGCAAAAGCCCTGGGTCTGACCGAGCGGATGCTGGGATATAAAATAAAAAAGTATAAACTTAGTTAAGTCTTCAAAAAAACTTCTTTTCAAATTTGTAGAGCCTATCGAGAATTCACAACAATATTGTAGTTTTTATTCGCCATCCCTATAGGCAATAAGATTGCTTTAGCTCTCTTGTCATGAGAACTACATATTATATATTATTCATTCTGTTGATATTTACTGCGAGTACATGTTTTGCCACGCCCTCTACCCAGATTTGGAACCCCTCAACTGATATTCAGGCGAGAAGCACCTGGCATCTTGGGATTGATAATTATTTCACTCCGGTTGGCCCAGCCGAAGGAGGTTACGCGTTTCCTGCCGATATGGGATTAACTTATGGTATCTTACCTGGCCTTGAAATAGGCATGGATGTTTTTCTGCCACAGACCAATCCGTTCGCGTTAAATGTTAAATATGGAATTCCAGAAAGAGAGATGGTGCCCGCATTCGCAATGGGCGGTTTTGGTTTCGGAACGCAAAGTGGGGTTACGGACCAGAATGTGATCTATGGCGTAGCGGCGAAAACCTTTCCCATCGGAAGGTTATCCGCCGGTTATTTTGTTGGTAATCAAAGAGTATTGGTTGATCCTTCCGGGGCAGTGGAGAATAAAGGCGTGATTTTGACCTGGGATAAACAAGTCAATGATAAATTATGGGTTTGCATTGACTACGCGGGAACTAAATCTGCCCTGGGTTCAACTTTTTGTGGCTTTTCCTGGTTTTTCGCTCCTAACACTTCTATTATTTTAGCGTATGGAACTTATCATAATGGAACAAAGCCAACGGTGACGACACAGTTGGATATTAATCTATAGGAGGGGAAGAAAAATGATAAACACGGGGGATACAGCTTGGGTCTTGGTCTCGACGGCATTGGTGATTTTAATGACGCCGGCGGTGGGGTTTTTCTATGGTGGCATGGTCAGGAAGAAAAGCATCCTTTCCACTATTATGATGTGTTTTGCCACTTTGTTTTTGATCAGCGTCCAATGGGTCCTTTTTGGATATACGCTGGCTTTTGGTCCAACCAAGGCCGGTTTAATCGGGGGGCTTAAATTTCTGGGATTGATCGGTGTGGGGCAGGCCCCGAATATTGATTATGCTGCCACGATCCCGGCCTTGGCTTTTATGATTTTTCAGGCGGCTTTTGCCATTGTTACCCCATCATTAATAGTAGGCGCTTTTGTTGAAAGAATAAAATTTGCCGCTTTCCTTATCTTTACCGTTCTCTGGGCGACCCTGGTCTATGATCCGGTGGCGCATTGGGTTTGGGGAGTAGGTGGATGGTTGCGGGTGATGGGGGCGCTTGATTTTGCCGGAGGCACGGTGGTCCACGTCACAGCCGGCTTCTCGGCTTTAGCCATTGCGCTGGTGATTGGAAAGAGAATCGGTTACGGCAAAGATAATATGGAACCGAGCAATATTCCATTGGTGGTATTGGGCTCAGTCTTGCTTTGGTTTGGATGGTTTGGCTTCAACGGTGGCTCGGCTTTAGGGGCTAACGGATTGGCGGTTTCCGCTTTTGTCGTAACCAACACCGCGGCGGCGGCCGCGGCGCTGGTTTGGATGCTGCTTAGCTGGCTGCACCGCAAGCCAAGCGTGTTGGGGGTGGCAACAGGAGCCGTCGTAGGTTTGGTAGCCATTACACCGGCTTCTGGTTTTGTCGATCCGCTATCCGCTATGGTAATTGGTGGGATCGCTTCCGTAATTTCTTATTACATGATTGTTTTGCGGATGACCTTTAGAATTGATGAGTCGCTGGATGCCTTTGCTTGCCACGGGATGGGGGGTGCCTGGGGAGCAATCGCTACCGGGATTTTCGCCAGCAAAGCCATTAATCCAGCTGGCGCTAACGGTTTAATTTTTGGTAATCCCGGTTTGCTCTGGACCCAATTTCTAGCGGTGGTAGCAACCGCGACCTTTTCTTTTGTCATAACCTATGTCCTGGCAACGCTGATTGATTTATTTGTCGGGCTGAGAGTGACTGAAAATGAAGAATTGGTCGGTCTTGATATTTCCCAGCATGCCGAGAGCGCGGTTTAAATAAGGAGGGTAAAATGAAAAAGATTGAAGCAATTATCCGGGCAGAGAAGTTAGAAGATCTGCGCGAAGCGCTTGATGCGAAAGGTTTTTCCGCCATGACGGTGACTGAAGTCAAAGGGAGGGGAACCCAGAAAGGTATTACTTTAGAGTGGCGGGTGGGTGAATATCGGGTTGAATTTATTCCTAAGATAAAAGTTGAGCTGGTGGTGGATGATCGCAACCTGGATACGGTGGTGAACGTGATCCTCTCGGTTTGCTCTGCCGGCAAAATTGGCGATGGGAAAATCTTTATTTATCCGGTTGAGGAAGTGATCAGAATTAGGACAAAAGAGAGAGGGAACGGCGCTCTATAAGCTAGTCTGAAGGGGGTGTTATAATACAATATTGTAGAACAAATCGTATCTATCCACATAATTGTATAGAAATTTAAAAAAAAGGGCTTTTATTCGGGCAATAAAATTGCTATTCTCTTAGCAGATAAAATCGATAAGGTTAAAAAGGAGGAAATGAAAAATGGCTACCAAAGAAGATATCTTAAAACAGGTAAAAGACAACGGGGTTGAGTTTATCAGGTTATGGTTTACGGATATAAATGGTATTTTAAAGAGCTTCGCTATTGGTCCGGAAGAACTGGAGGGAGCCCTTACCCAGGGGATGGGATTTGATGGATCATCGATCACTGGTTTCCAGGATATCGAAGAATCGGATATGATCGCTATGGCCGATCCGGACACTTTTGCCATTCTCCCCTGGCGGCCAGAAGACAAACCGGTAGCAAGGATGATTTGCGATATTCTGCAACCTTCGGTAGGGAAACATAAACCCTATGAAGGTGATCCCCGTTATATTTTAAAAAGAGCGCTGGAAAAAATGAAAAAAATGGGGTTTGACCATTTCTATGTTGGCCCGGAACTTGAATATTTTTATTTTAAAAATTCGGAAGGGACCGAGATCTTAGATGCGGGCGGATATTTTGACCTTACCCCATTGGATATGGCCTCAAATCTTCGCCGGGAAACAGTATTAGCTCTGAGAAAGCTCGGGATTGTGGTTGAATATAGCCACCATGAAGTTGCTCCCAGCCAGCATGAAATCGACATGCGCTATGGCGATGCTTTAAGGATGGCTGACAATACGGTTACCTATCGATTAACGGTTAAAGAGATCGCCTCTAAAAACGGGGTTTATGCTACTTTCATGCCTAAGCCAATTTTTGGCCAGAACGGTTCGGGTATGCATACTCACCAATCGTTATTTAAGGGGAGTAAAAACGCTTTCTATGATGAAAAGGATAAATATCATCTTTCCGATATTGGAAAATCTTACATCGCCGGTATCTTAAAGCATGCTCCTGAAATGATCGCAATTTTGGCCCCTTGGGTAAATTCTTACAAGCGTTTAGTGCCGGGTTATGAAGCCCCGGTTTATATTGCCTGGTCGAGGAGAAATCGTTCCGCCTTAGTCCGCGTTCCCATGTATCAACCGGGTAAGGAGACGGCTACTCGTATGGAACTGCGCTGCCCGGATCCTTCGGGAAACCCATATCTGCAATTTGCGGTCATGCTCCAGGCTGGTCTTAAGGGAATTGAAGAAGGCTACAAATTGGCTGAACCGATGGAATTAAACCTCTATCACCTGACCGATGAAGAGCGAGCCGAGCGCGGGATTAAATCGCTTCCCGCCAGTTTAGGTGAAGCCATTACTATTTTGGAGAAGAGCGAGTTAGTGAGAGAAGCTTTAGGCGATCATTGTTTTGAGAGATTTGTTACTTTAAAAAAACATGAATGGGATGAGTTCAGGATTCAAGTTACTGAATACGAAATAAAGAAATATTTGCCCATTCTGTAGAAGACTCAAAATTAGAGGGGCGGAGTTTTTCGGGTCGACACCTTTAGCTCCGCCCCCATTAAAGGTGTTGTCAGGAATGCAGAATGAGATTATACCACAGGCACGTGGTCTTTACGATCCGCGCTATGAGCATGATAGCTGTGGTGTTGGGTTTGTCTGTGATATAAAGGGGAAAAAGTCTCATCTCCTGGTGCAACAGGGGCTGGAGGTCCTGAGGCGGCTGGCGCACCGCGGGGCGGTGGGAGCGGACCCCAAAACCGGTGACGGTGCCGGTATTCTTATCCAAATACCCCATGAATTTTACCAGCGTGTCTGCGCCGAACATAAAATTAAATTACCTCCGGCAGGCGCTTATGGGACCGGCCTGGTTTTTTTACCCCCGGATAAAAAAGAACGGGAATTTTGCAAAGCCGTCTTTGCCAGCAAGATTGAAGAGGAGGGGCAGCTGCTGCTAGGGTGGCGCGAAGTTTCAGTCGATAATTCGGATATCGGCAAAACCGCTAAGGGAACCCAGCCGGTAATTGAGCAACCTTTTATCCAAAAAGGAAAACAGATTAACAACCAGCTGGAGTTTGAGCAAAAACTTTATGTTATTCGCCGGCAGATTGAACAAACGGTGCGTTCTTCGCCAATAGGGCAAAAATCGTTTTTTTATATCTCTAATCTTTCCAGTCGGACCATCTCCTATAAAGGGCTCTTGATGCCGGATCAAATTGGTAAATTTTTCCCGGAATTAAATGACGAAAGCATCAAAAGTTCAATTGCCCTGGTGCATTCGCGTTATAGCACCAATACTTTTCCCACCTGGGATCTCTCGCAACCTTTCCGCTTTTTGGCGCACAACGGTGAGATAAATACCCTCAGAGGAAATATTAACTGGATGCAGGCACGCGGGATAGCTGCCATTGTGCCAGGGGGAAGCGATTCAGCCGCGCTGGATAATGTTTTTGAATTATTGGTGCTTTCCGGACGCTCACTGCCCCACGCCCTGATGATGTTGATCCCCGCCGCCTGGGAAGATAATAAGTTTATCAATAAAAAAGAGAAAGATTTTTATCGTTATCATGCCTGTTTCATGGAACCCTGGGATGGACCGGCCGCGATTGCTTTTACCGATGGGACAAGAGTGGGGGCGGTTTTAGATCGAAACGGTTTACGCCCGGCCCGTTTTATTGTTACCAAAGATGATTTGGTGGTGATGGCTTCCGAAGTGGGGGTTTTGGATATCCCACCGGAAAACATCGCCCGTTCAGGCAGACTTGAACCGGGCAAGATGTTTTATATCGATACCGAAGAGGGAAGGATCATCGATGATGTGGAATTGAAAGAAAAGGTTGCCTCCCGCCGGCCTTACGAAGAGTGGCTGGAAAAAAATCTGGTAGATATTGAGCATTTGCCTCGTATCGCGGTAATTGAAGAAAGCGGTGAACCAGTTCAGAATTTACTTAAGATCTTTGGTTATACCCGAGAGGATCTTAAATTTATCATCAAACCCATGGCGGAGAAGGGAGTAGAGCCGGTCGGATCGATGGGGAACGATACGCCACATGCCGTGCTTTCAAAAAAACCAAGTTTGCTTTATGAATATTTTAAACAGCTTTTTGCTCAGGTTACCAATCCCGCGATTGACCCCATCCGGGAAGAGTTAATCATGAGCTTAGAAAGCTGGGTGGGTACCCAGAGAAATATTCTGGAAGAAACCCCTGAACATTGTAACAAAATGCGGGTCAAGGAACCGGTGCTTACCAACCGTGATCTGGCCAAGATCCGTGCGGTCAGCAAAAAGATGCTGAAAGCCAAGACTCTTTCTATCCTTTTTAAGGCCGATGATGAAAAAGATTTTATAGCGGCGCTGGACAGGATCGGGGCAGAGGCGGAGTTGGCGATCAGCGAAGGATTTACCTTTATTATTCTGAGTGATAAAGGAGTGAATCGTGAATACGCGGCTTTGCCGGCGTTACTGGCAACTGCTACTGTCCATCATCATTTGATCCGAAAAGCGCTCCGCACCCAGATCGGGATTATTCTGGAGAGCGGTGAGGTAAGAGAGGTGCACCATTTTGCACTTCTCTTTGGTTACGGAGCGGACCTGATCAACCCTTATCTGGCTTATGAAGCGGTGGAATACCTGGTTAAACATAATGAACTGGTATTGGATGCGAACACCGCGATCTTAAAATACCGCCGGGCGGTGCAGAAGGGGCTCTTGAAAATCCTTTCTAAAATGGGGATCTCAACGCTTAACAGCTATCGTGGAGCACAGATCTTTGAGGCGCTCGGGCTGTCGGAGCAAGTAATAGAAAGATGTTTTACCGGCACCGTTTCGCGCATCGGCGGTGCAAATTTGAGTGTCATTGCCCAAGAAACCATCCTGCGGCATCAGAAGGCCTACGAAAATGATTCACCGCTGCTGGAGAGCGGCGGAATTTACCAATGGAAACGGGATGGGGAATTTCATCTATGGAATCCGGATAGTATTGCCGCCTTACAGGATGCGGTCAGAAAAGAAGATTATGATAAATATAAAGAATTTACGCGTTTGATCAATGATCAATCCAAAAACCCAACCACCTTAAGGAGCCTATTTAAATTTAAGCCGTCCACCCTGATCCCCATCGCTACGGTTGAACCGGTGGAATCGATCGTCAAGCGTTTTGCAACCGGTGCGATGAGTTTTGGTTCGATCAGCCAGGGAGCGCATGAAACGATTGCCCAGGCGATGAACCAACTGGGAGGGCGATCCAACAGCGGTGAGGGGGGTGAAGCTCCCGAGCGGTTTAAAACTAACAAACGCAGCGCCGTGAAACAGGTGGCGTCGGGACGATTCGGGGTAACCACCAATTATTTAATCAATGCAGATGAATTGCAAATTAAAATTGCGCAAGGGGCAAAGCCGGGAGAAGGGGGGCAGCTTCCCGGATACAAAGTTAGTCCGATGATCGCCCGGATCCGCTGTACCACACCCGGGGTAACGCTGATTTCACCGCCACCCCACCATGATATCTACTCGATTGAAGACCTGGCACAGCTAATTTTTGATCTAAAGAATGTCAATCCGCAAGCACGCATCAGTGTGAAACTGGTTTCAGAGATTGGGGTAGGGACGATTGCCGCCGGGGTGGCCAAGGGACATGCGGACATGATCTTAATCTCTGGGGGGGATGGGGGGACAGGGGCTTCACCCCTAAGTTCCATCCGTCACGCCGGGCTTCCCTGGGAATTGGGGCTTTCCGAAACCCATCAGACCTTAGTTTTGAACGATCTGCGCAGCCGGGTAAGATTACAAACCGACGGACAGATGCGGACCGGACGGGACGTGGCGATTGCCGCGATGCTGGGAGCGGAAGAATTCGGATTTTCCACGGTGGTGCTGATTGTTCTGGGGTGCGTCATGCTCCGACATTGCCATTTAAACAACTGTTCGGTGGGGATCGCCACCCAGGATGAAATTTTATCCAAGAGATTTGGCGGAAAGGTGGAGGATGTCATCCATTATTTCCAGTTTGTTGCCCAGGAATTAAGAGAAATTATGGCGGAGCTTGGCATCCAGAAATTAGACGACCTGATTGGCAGAAGCGACCTGCTCGAACTTAATAAGGAAATTCTTCCCTGGAAAATGGGAGGGGCCGATTATTCAAAAATTCTCTATCGCCCGTCGGTGGCAAAAGACGTGAAAACACGCTGGTCCATTTCACAGGCGCATGGGATCGAAAAGGTTCTGGATAGGCAGCTGATAGAAAAAGCCAAAGCCGCGATAGAAACGGGTCAGAGAGTGAAAATCGAAACGGAGATCAAAAATCATGACCGGACCACCGGCGCGATGTTGAGCGGCGAGGTATGTAAGAAATATGGGGAGGAGGGATTGCCGGAAGATAGCCTTTGGATAAAGTTTAATGGGGTTGCAGGGCAGAGTTTCGGCGCCTGGTTAGCTAAAGGCGTGACCCTTGAACTGGAAGGACTGGCCAATGACTATGTGGGCAAAGGCCTTTCCGGTGGAAAAATAATTATCTATCCCAATAAAAAAGCGGATTACCGAGCCGAAGAAAATATTATCATAGGCAATACCACTTTTTACGGGGCAATTGCCGGAGAGGTTTACATTCGAGGGGTAGCGGGCGAAAGATTTTGCATAAGAAATTCAGGGATCCGGGCGGTGGTGGAAGGGGTGGGGGATCATGGCTGCGAGTATATGACGGGAGGGAAGGTGGTCGTGATAGGGAAAACGGGACGTAACTTTGCTGCTGGTATGTCAGGGGGTATCGCTTATGTTTATGATAAAGACGGAAATTTTCCTGAAAAATGCAACTTAAGCATGGTGGTGTTGGAAGAAATGAAAGAAGAGGACCGCTTGGCCGTTTTGAGTATGTTACGAGCGCATCTGAATTATACCGGCAGCGAAGTGGCAAAAAAAATCATTGATGATTTTTCCAGAGAACGGTCAAAATTTGTCAAGGTGATGCCGATTGAATATAAACGCGTAATGGAAGAAGAGGAATTAGAAGAACGGGATCTGCAGTTGATAGAGAAGCGCTTAAAACAGCTGGAGGAAGTCTCTGACGGATAGATCCCGGAGAGGGCCATGGGAAAACCAAAAGGATTTTTGGAAAAGAAACGAGAGATAGCAGATTATCGTCCGGTCTGCGAAAGGGTGAAGGATTATCATCAGGTTTTTCTTCCTCTCACGGATGAACAATCGCGCGATCAGGCGGCGCGCTGTATGGACTGCGGAACGCCTTTCTGCCACTGGGGGTGTCCGGTGGGGAATTTTATCCCGGAATGGAATGATTTAATGTTTAACGCGCACTGGGAAGAAAGCGGACAGATGCTGGCTGCCACCAACAATTTGCCGGAGGTTACCGGCCGTGTCTGCCCGGCTCCCTGCGAATACGCCTGCGTGCTGGGGATCAATGATGATGCGGTAACCATTCGCGAAAACGAACTGGCGATTATCGAACATGCTTTTGACCAGGGTTTAATAAAAGCGAAACCGCCTAAAAATAGGATGGGGAAAAAAGTGGCTATTATTGGTTCCGGGCCGGCGGGCTTGAGTTGCGCGGCACAGCTGAATCAGGCCGGACATCAAGTTACCGTTTTTGAACGCGATGACAAGCTCGGCGGGATTATGCGCTACGGCATTCCTGACTTTAAACTGGAGAAATGGATCCTGGACCGGCGGATCAAAATCTGGGAAGAGGAAGGGATTAATTTTAAGTCCGGGGTAAATGTTGGGGTTGATTATCCCACCGCAAAACTCTTGAAAGATTTTGATGCGCTTTGTTTGACCGGCGGTTCGCGTGTTCCGCGCGATTTGAAAATCGAGGGGAGAGATCTCAAGGGCGTTTATTTTGCGATGGATTATCTGGTCCAATCTAATCTCCGGGTCGCCGGCGAAAAGATCGCCGATGATCAAAGCATCGATGCGAAGGGTAAAAAAGTGGTGGTCATCGGTGGGGGTGACACCGGGGCGGATTGCGTAGGGACCGCTCATCGTCAGGGGGCAAGCTGTGTGGTCCAAATTGAGTTGTTACCGCAACCGTCCGTTTGCCGCCTGGAAAATCAACCCTGGCCTTTCTACCCTCTATTGTTGAAGACAACTCCCAGTCATGAGGAAGGCGGGGAGAGAAAATGGTCGATTCAGACTAAAAAATTCATCGGTGAAAATGGAGCGGTTAATAAATTAGCCTGTGTCAAATTGGAAGAAGTCCCCGGTTCCGATTTTGAAATCGAAGCGGATCTGGTGCTGCTGGCAATGGGATTTTTATCTCCCGAGAAAGAGGGGTTGCTTACGGAGCTGGGAGTTGCGCTGGATCAGTGCGGGAATGTAAAAACGGGCGGGGATTATATGACCTCCATCAAAGGGGTTTTCTCCGCGGGTGATATGCGTCGCGGCCAGTCTTTGATTGTCTGGGCGATTTCCGAGGGGCGAAGCACTGCCTATTTTATTGACAGTTATTTAATGGGAAAATCGGCTCTGCCGGTGATTTAAGTTTACTGGATAGACTGGAAAGTGCTCTTAATGTCCCCCTTCAGCGTTTGAGAATTTAGCTTCTTCAGCAAGGTTTCACCCAGCGCGGTTAAATTCACTTTTACATCAATCACCATATCTTTTTCTTCATGGGCATTGATCTGAATGGGTTCATTAATGGTGCCGTTCGCCAGCTCTTTTCCTTCCACAATTACCTGATAAGGGAAGGGATTGACTTTGATGGGGAAGTCATTGCGATTGGTGAGACGGGCTTTTATTTTTAAAGTCACATCATTTAAGCTGATGCTCCCCAGAGAAATACTTTCCAGGCCGATCCCCGGTAATTTTGGCAGGGGAATCTCTCCGCTGGCGGAGAGCGGCGCCTCAAAAGAAAAACCGATCACTGAAGATTTTAGTTTCCCATTGATCTGGAAGGGGACGCTTTCTTTTCCCGCTTCGATTTCTTGGATGAGGTTAGAAATCAGGCCATAGACCTTCTCTATCTCAATCGTGTTTTCGATGGTAAAAGAGGACTGCGCCTCCGCTTTCATCGAGAGGTTGGGGGTTGTGCCTTCAAGAAACTTCTGGCCATTGATAATAATTTCGTATTCAACCGATCCCCCCAGAGCGATCTGGTTGGGATTATTGACGGTAAAGTGCGATTTTACCAGGACCTTATCAAAGCTCAAGAAGCTGACGTCGGAGCTGAGATAAACGATCTGGGGGGTCTTTAAAGGCACGCACCCCGCTAAAAATAACAGCGGAAGGAAACAGAACAGAAAGAGTATTTTTCTAGTCATTCTGTCCGGAAGCGTTATCTTCTACGAATTTCTTGATCTCACCCAGGTTTTCCAGGATCAATTTTGCCTTGGACAAACCAAAAGAGAAAGGATATTTATCATCTTCGTTTCTTCTTATTACCAGGGTCGGTTTTCCGCGGAATTCTGATCTTTCAACAATCGCCATTTTTGTTCCTCCTTGAAAATTATTGGGAAGCTAAAGATATAACATATATAAAAAAAATGTGCAAGGGATAAGTTTGTAATTTGCTTAAAAGAAGTAAAATCCCGCCAGCCAGGGGAGATTCACGATAATATGGGAAACCACCGTCCAGCGTATGGCCTTGGTCTTCCAGGCGATAAAGCCCCAACATAACCCCATCAGCAGTGCACCAAGTAAAAAAGTAAAGGTGCTCGCACCTGCCGGTTGCACGGCACGCGGTGAGAGATGCCAGAAGGTAAACATCAGCGTGGGGTACCAATAACCCAAGAAAAGATCATCAGGGAATGACTTGCTATACAGACCCCGCCAGAAGAGCTCTTCCCCAGTCCCATTAATCAAAGCTGAAAAAAGCGATACGAATCCAATTAGCGGTGTAAGTTTTAGCAAGTTAGGCCAGAAAGGAATACCCAAAAAAGCAATGATCATTGGAATTAACATCAACGTTAATACGAGCCAGGATAATTTATGGTTGATTTTAAATAGCGACAAAACCTTTGCTGGACCGAGGATAAGTAGCGGAATACCAAAACACCAGATCAGCCAATAAAAGAGATAGCCGGCCAGGAATCCGGATTTTAAACCAAGGAGAGTTACTGACCAGCGGAAAACCAGGTAGGTGCTGAGCAATAGCAGCCAGGGTAACAGGATAAACCCAATGCGTTTCCAGGTTGACACTCTATTATTCTATTTTTCAATCGGATTTCTGTCAAGCGAGATGGGTTTTTCTGCTTGCGTTTTGGGGATTAATCAGTTAAAATCAAAGCCATGACAAGTATTTTTGAGGGGCTAACCAATATCTCTTCGTTAAACAGCAGCGTCGATTTGCTTAAGCTAGCCCAGCAAAACAGCGCCGGACTGGATTCATCCTCAAGTTTATCCGATCCTGCCGCCTTTCAAATCCAAATAGAACAAAGCTTTAACCAGATGTTAAATACTTTAATTTCTCCTTCCAATGAGGAAGATCAGCAAAACAGCTCTGATCCTTTTTCTTTCTTAAATAACAATAGCGATCAAAATTCGCTGCTTACTCAAAATAATACCAATACGGCTACATTACAGCAATTGAATATGATAGAAAGTAATTCGAAATTATTGGGAAGAGTCGTAACTTATCTGGATCAAAGCGGTAACGAGCAAAAAAGCGCGGCCGTCAGTAAAATAACTTTTACGCAGAATTTAACGCCGGTCCTGAACCTTTCCAACGGGGATAGTATCGCGGTGGGGGCCGTGACCTCAATCAGTAACCCCTAAATTATTTTTTTCCCCACGGCTTTGTTCAATTTAGCTTTAGCCACTTCAAAATCGTAGCGTGCCGTCCAGAAGGAGAGTTGGCTCGCCTGATGGGCGGTTTGAACCTCAAGATAATTTTGCTCAGAAAGAATATTGGCTTTGTAATTGATCTCGGCGGTTTTCAATGTCCTTTCCGCCAGATCGGAGGCCACCTCCGCGGCTGCAATCCTGTCCTTCGCGCATAATAAATTGAGGTAAGCTGATTTTACTTCCAGCGCAATCCCATCCTGAATGATTTTTTCTTGAGCCTGTGCCGCCTTCAGCTGAGCCTGCGCGTCCTTGATTTGATTGACGGTGCTAAAGCCATCAAAGATGCTCCAGGAAACGACCAGCAGTGAGCGCCAGCTGGCAAGATCGGTGCTATATAAGGGGGAGCCGGGATATTCGTTTTTAGTTGCTCCCCGGGAATAGATATAGGAGAGGGTAGGGAGAAAGTTGCCGTAGGTAAGCGAAATGGCTTTTTCCGCCACATCCAATCCCATTTTATAAGCCTTCCATTCCGGCCGGTCATCAAAAGCCGCCTTCAGGACGGCTTCCGAGCTAAGGCTGATCGTCCGATCGTCAATCAACACCTCCTCCACCAGTTCGGTCCCAGGTTCTAATTTTTCTCCCAGATTGTTTTCAAATACCATGCGGGCAAGGTTCAACCCGCTCTCCGTTTGGATCCGGCTGACTTCTAAGTTAGCTACCTGCGTTTTTACCCGTAACAGGTCGAGATTGCTCGCGATGCCCGCATTATAAAAAATCCGGGTTTGTTCCAAATTCCTTTTCAGGTTAACCATTGAATCATCGATAAGGCCCAGGCTTTTCCTGGCTTTCAATACGTCATAGAAAGAGGAGATCAGATTCAGCTCGGTTTCGTTTTGCGCCCGGCGCAGATCTTCTTTCGCTGCCCGATAAGTAATATCCGCAATTGAATATCCCTGAATATCTTTGCCTCCGTTAAATAATGTTTCACGCAAGGTTAAGCTGTAGGTGGAGAGATTGGCGGCCTGATCGGGGGAGATAGGCTGCGTATAATTTTGCCCCAGGCTGGCATCCAGGCTGATTTTAGGTAGGAAATTAGCTACCGACTGCCCGATTCTGGCATAAGCCGAGTTTACTTTTTCCTGTGCCTGCACCACTAGCTGATTTTTGGTTAAGGCGATGTCGATGCTTTCGGTTAAAGTCAGGGACGAGGCAGTAAGCGTTAGCTCCAGCAAGATGAAAGTTGAACAAAGCATTAATTTAATAAATCGCATCAGTGTTTCTCTCCCTTCCGCCGCAACCGTGATTCAATTACATAATAAAGGGTCGGCACAAAAACTAAACTGATGGTGGCCGAAACCAGCAAACCTCCGATCACCGAAATCGCCATCGGTTTCCAGAATCCGCCGCCCTCGCCGCTGCTCACGACAATCGGCATGAGACCCAGGATAGCGGTAGAAGAAGTCATCAAAATCGGGCGCAACCGGGTCCGGCCGGCCTCCAGGACGGCGACTTTCAACTCTTCGCCGCGACGACGGAGGAGATTAATATAATCTACTAATACGATCGAATTTTTTACCGCCACGCCTGTCACCAGGATCAATCCAATAAAAGCCATAATCCCAAAGGTATTCCCGCTCAGAAAGAGCGCCCAGATAACTCCCGCCAGGGCAAAAGGAACAGCGAACATAATGATAAAAGGATTCATTAACGATTCAAACTGCGCCACCATTACCAGGTAAATCAGTACCAGTCCCAGCAGGAGGGAGATCGTCAGCGAACGGAAACTTTCCTGGATCTGCTCGGCGCTGCCGGCGATCTTTACCGAAATATCGGCCGGGCGCGAAGTGGTATTTATGATTTTGGAAACATCGGCGATGATGTCACTCAGCGGCCGTCCAAAGTAATCGGCTTCGATCTTTACGATCCTCTGTTGATTCTTACGTTGAATATTCTGCGGTCCCCTCCGCAGCTCAATCTTCGATAGATTTCCGAGCGTTACGTTTTTGCCAAAACGGGTGGTAACATAGACATTTTTTATATCTTCAAGACTCTTGCGGCCGGATTCTTTTAAGCGCACAAAGATGTCATATTGATCTCCGCCTTCGCGATACTGGCTGGCGGTATTGCCATAAATGCTGCTGCGGGCGGAGGTGGCGATGTCATACATGCTCAGCCCGAGACCGGAAGCCTTTTGTCGGTCAATGTTTAGAGCGTATTCGGGATTTGATTTTTCGCGAGAAACCGAAGGATCAACCACCCCGGAAACTTTAGTTACCTGGTTAAAAAGTTTTTCCACATAAGCATCGATCTCTTCAAAGTCCGAGCCATAGATCTCGATCGTTACCGGCTTGCCTCCGCCGGCGATGGAATTTGCTCCGCTCTGGCCGAAATCAACTGTCTTTATTCCCGGCGTAATATAACATTCCTGTGCCACAACCCGTTGTAGCTCTTTAATCCCCCGCTTCCTTTTGTCCAGCGGGACAAATTTAATATAGAACTGTCCCACATTCGGTCCACTTTGCCCCCCCAGACTAAGACGCGCGCCACCGGACCCAGCCTGGATCATCATAAATTCCATTTCTGGCAGTTTTTTAACCAACCTGGCTTCGATTTTTTTCATTGCCGCTGCGGTTTGATCCCAGCGTGAACCAGCAGGCAGGGTTAAGGTGGCTTGGATCAAGCCGTTATCCTGTTCCGGAAAAAACTCGGTTCCGACAAAAGCAAAAAGGAACAAGCTGATGAAGAAGAAGAGGGAAAGGGTGACCAAAACTCGTCGGCGATTATTCAGGGCCCACTCAAGCACGCGAAGATAAGCGTTTTCAATAGCGGTAAAGATCGCCTCGCTTCTCTGATAAAGATTGGAAAAAATATTTTTGGAACTGTTCTCCTGTTTGCGGACCTCAAGGATTTTTGAACAAAGCATCGGGGTCAGTGTCATGGCGGTTATAAAGGACATGCCGATGACCACCATGGTAATGGTCGAGAGCTGGCCAAAAAAGATGCCGATAAATCCCTGTGCCAGCAACATCGGGATAAAAATAACCAGGTTGGTGGTGGTAGAAGCTAAAACCGCCCCGGCCACTTCTCCGGCGCCATTGATGGAAGCCGCATCTGCATCCTCGGCCTTTTTATCGCGGTGACGATAGATATTTTCCAAAATAACGATGGCGTCATCGACTACCACCCCGATCGAGATGATGATCGAAGCCAGCGAAATGATATTGATGGAGGCGCCCGAAAAATACATGAAGATGAAGGCTGCCAGGATGGAGAAGGGGATGGCCAGCGAGACGATCAGTGAACCGCGGATATTTCTTAAAAAGAACAGAACGGTCAAGATAACAAAAAGAAAAGAATATAACAGGGTCCTCGTTAATTCTGAAATTTGCCGGACAATTGATTCAGAGGTGTCTGAGACGTAGGTGATTTTAAGGTCGGGAGGGAGATCGGGAGCCATTTTCCCCATGGCCTGGCGGATATCGCGCACTACCCTGACGGTGTTGGCGCCGGATTGCTTTTGGACCTGGATCATGACCCCGGGTTTGCCGTCAACCTGGGTCAGATTATCCTGTTCTTTATAAGCATCCGTGACATCCGCAACATCGGAAAGGAAAATAGCATTGCCATTATAACTGCCAATGATCGTTTTTCCGATCTCAGAGACTTTGTTAAATTCACCCGGGACACGAATGCTGTAGTCCAGGGTCCCGGACTTGATGCTTCCCGCCGGGAGAGAAAGATTGGCCAATTGTAAGGCGAGATTGATCTGATTGATGGAGAGATGATAGGCTTCGATTTTTTGGCGATCGGCATCGATATTAATTTGCCTTTCTAATCCACCGGAAATGCTTACCGTTCCCACGCCTGCGATGCGCTTAAGCGAGGGCGAAATCTTTTTATCGGCCAGCTCATAAAGATTAGCATAGGATTGGTCGGAGGAGATGCCAAAGGTCAGGACCGGGATCTGTGAAAGATCAAACTTATAGATGGTCGGCGGTTCAACATCTTTGGGCAGTTTGCTGCGGACCTGGTCCATCTTATCGCGGACATCCGCCGAGGCGGCATCCAGCTTACTTCCCCATTTGAAAGAAATGGTTACGGCGGAAATATTTTCCTGGCTGTCAGAAGTGATTTTGTCGATATTGGGAACAGTGGCGACCGCATCCTCGATCACCTTGGTAACCGTGGTTTCGATGTCTTCTGCGCTCGCGCCGGGATAGGGGGTCACGATGGTCAGGGTGGGGATCTCAATATTCGGCAGAAAATCGAGCGGCAGCGAGGTTAAACTGAAAAGCCCGATAATTAAAATTACAGCAAATATAGAAAGGGTAAAAAGCGGACGTTTAACGAACCTTTCAATCATTGGCCGGTGGCCTCCTCGATGCTGGAACCTTCTTTTACCACTCTTTCTCCCAGGACGATCACTCGATCCTGGGCGCTCAAACCGCTTTTAACTTCGATATTATCGTCCTGCTGTAATCCCAGGACGATCGGTTTCTTTGCCGCTTTGCCGGATTGAGAAACAAAAACATATTTGTCGGTTTCGCCCAGTACGACATCAAAGGGAATAATTAAGACTTTTGATTTCTTAATCAAGATCAGATCAACTTTGGCAAACATGCCCGGTTTGATCCGTTGGTTTGAATTTGGTAAAACGATTTCTACCTGGGTGGTTCGGCTCAGCGGGTCGATCACCGGACGGATCCTGGTCACCTGACCCTGAAAAGTTTGGTCAGGAAAGGCATCGATCTTTATTAAGGCGCTGGTCCCTTTTTTTATTAATGAATAATCTTTCTCCGACACATCGGCGTAAATTTTTACCCGGCGGACATCGTAGAGCGTGAATACCGGATTGATATTCCCGACAGAGCTGGTGACCTGTTCTCCCTCTTTTATCTGCTGCAGTCCGATCACGCCCGAGATCGGGGCGCGGACGATCATATCTTCGTAAATATCGCTTTTTTCCGAAATACCAGGGACAAAAGCCAGGAGCTTATCTCCCTTATTAACATAGTCTCCTTCCTTGACATAGATCTCTTCCACCCTTCCGGTGACCCGTGGTCTTACGTTGACTTCGGTGTTAGCCTGGATATCGCCGGTGAGGGTAACGCGGTATTCAATCTCCCCGATGCGCGGGGTGGAAACCATCACCGGGATGATCCTTTCTTCCTGTACTTTCTTTTGGGTAACTTTATTAATGATGCGAAAGGCCGACAGGATGAGGATGATAATAACCACCAGCCATAAAAATCTTCTTAAATTCATTTCGCTTCTTCCTCCCTTTCTTTCCGGATAGCGCTAACTTTATTTTTCCTTCTAATGGATAGGAATGATTATATCAAATATTTAACATAAAATTTACAATCTTTTCACCAAAGCTTAGCAATTGCGTGGGATAATACTTTCGTAGATGGAGAATATGGCTGAGGATTTGTTAAGCGTTGGTTGTAATTGTGTGAGTTTAAAAAGGGGGATTAAAATGAAGAGAAACGTTGGCTTATTCCTGGTATTGGTTTTTTGTTTGTCATGGTTTGATGTAAGCATGGGAGTGGTGGCTAAAAAAGTAAAGTCCAAAATCGTAAAAAAGATAATTCAGAAAAAGATTGAACAGAAAAAGGTGATACAGCCGGTTTTGCTACCGAAGGAAGAGATTGCTCCAGCTCTTATTGAACAAAAATTAAGGGATTATAAACAAGAGACCAAGATTGCTTTTGCTAAAATCAATGAGCGGATCGATAAAATATCAAATCAAAATAATGATGCTAAGATTGGAGGGGTAATTTTCTTCCGCTGGCAAAAATACACCCAGAATGGAGGGGCCAACGTTAATAATTTCGATTTTGACCGGGTCTATTTAGATTTTAAAAAGAAATTGGATTGGGACGCAGCGGTGCGTGTGACCTTGGATGTTGCTCGCTTGGATACGAGTAAACTTGATACGAGCAAGAAAAGTCAAAATCTTTTTGATTATTTAAAATACGCCTATGTGGATATGCCAGTTCCCTCCTTGTCAAATTTAAGCGCCCGGCTTGGCCTGCAACAGACGGTGTGGATTGATTGGGCGGATAAAATATTGAACTTAAGATTTATCGCCAAGAGTTTAATTGACAATGAGGGGGTAATGGCTTCGGCCGATTTTGGGGTGGGAGCTTTGGGAAAAATCAGCCGGACAAATCTGCCGGAACTTGAATACCAGGCAACCGTTATGAATGGAGCTGGGTACAAATCAGCCGAAACCGACAGTAGGAAAAACGTCGGATTGAGAATCAATTCCACGATTTATCAGAACGATATCCTGGGCAGTGTTATCGTGGGCGGATTTGGTCAGCTGGCTGGAATAAACTCTTCCGGTACCGACGATAGTACGGCCAAACAGGTTGGGGCTTTGGTGGCTTACAAACACAGATTGGGAACGGTTTATATAGAATATCTTTATGGGACAGGAATTTCCGGATACAGTTTAGGCGCTGTTTATAATTTTTATCCAAGGTTCAATGCTTTTGTCCGTGTCGACCATTATGACCCGAATCGAAGTGTAGCTAATGACGAGCTTGACCGGTCCTTTTTCGGCATAATTTATGACTGGGGAAAGGATATTCGGCTGGCGCTCGATTTACAGAGTGTTACTGGTGGATCGGCGGCCTCGACCAGTGCGGGCGTCACCACCAGCGCCATCTATTTGCATACGCTAGTTTCTTTCTAGTGGAGGTGAGCTTCGGGCACACCTTGGTTAAATAATAAATTAGATTTTTCTGTGCTATAATAGATATAATGAAACGCATTCTTGTCATTGATGACGAGAAAGATATCGTCGAAGCCATTGAATATAACCTTAAAAAAGAAGGATATAAAGTAAACAAAGCTTTTGACGGCCCGCACGGTCTCAAATCCGCCAAAGAATACAACCCCGATTTAATCATCCTCGATCTGATGCTGCCGGGCATTTCGGGATTGGATGTCTGTAAAATCCTGAAGAGAGATACTAGGACCAGAAATATTCCAATTATTATGCTTACGGCCAAGGACGGGGAAGTGGATAAGATTGTTGGTTTTGAGCTGGGAGCGGATGATTATATTACCAAACCCTTCAGCCTGCGTGAATTGCTGGCCAGGGCCAGGGCGGTGTTAAAAAGGACCGGCCCCCAAGCTGAGGTAGCAGTACCAATTTTGAGATTTGCCGATTTGGAAATTAATTTAGATCAGCACCAAGTGAAAGTTGGCGAAAAACTGATTGAGCTGACCGCCAAGGAGTTTGCGTTATTAGAATATTTAGCCGAGAATAAGGAAAAGGTTTTCAATCGAGAAAAGCTGTTAGATGCGATCTGGGGGATAGAAGTAGCCATTGAAACTAGAACGGTGGATGTTCACGTTCGAAGACTAAGAGAAAAATTGGGAAAGGCGGGCAAACATATCCAGACCCTGCGGGGAGTAGGGTATAAATTCAAAGAAGATGTTTAAAAGCATGGAATTAATAATATTTTTATCTTTAGCGGTCGCTGCGCTTCTAACCCTGGTGCTGGTGAAGCGACAGGCAAGATTAGAAATCAACCGATTGCAAGCGGCGCTGGAACAAATGCGACAGCGTTTGTCCGAGGATTTTCAGAAACTGACAGCGGAAAGAGGCCGGATGGCGGTGATCCTTTCCAGCATGGCGGAAGGGGTCCTGGCGGTGGATCAAAACGCAAAAATTATTCTGGCCAATCCAGCGATTGAAAAAATGTTCGGAGTGATCGAACCTGAAATTATTGGAAGAACGGTGCGGGAGGGAATTCGCAATAATGAGATAACCGATCTGGCGGAGGAGGCGCTGCGCGCCCACCAATCGATCGAGCGAGAAATTAACATTGTGACTCCCATTGAAGGAACCTTTGTTGCCCACACCAGTCCCATTCAAAATAAAGGGAGCGGGGGATTTGGGGTGGTGTGCGTGCTTTACAATGTTACCGAGCTAAGAAAACTCGAGAAGCATCGCTCGGAATTCGTGGCCAACGTTTCGCATGAACTCAAGACGCCGCTGACCGCCATCCGTAATTATGTAGAAACCTTGCTGGAAGGCGCGATCAATGACCAGCAGAATAATCGTGAGTTTTTAAAGAAAATCGATAAGCATGCCGGCAATCTCTCGGCGCTGATTGATGATATCCTGGAAATTTCACGTCTGGAGTCAAGGCGGGAGTTCGGTCCCTATTTCAGAATTAACGTAGCGGAACTGATGCAGCGCGCGGTTGAAACGATACAGGAAAAAGCGCGAAAGAAAAATATCTATATAGAAAAGAAGTGCGCGGGCGAAGAGCTGGTGATCATGGGGATGGAGGACCACATTTATCGCGCTATTTTAAATTTACTGGATAACGCCGTTAATTATACCAACGAGGGAGGAAGGGTGGAGGTAATTTATGGGAAAAAGGACAATCAAATCGAGATTAGCATCAGCGATAACGGTATCGGCATCGGCCGGGAGCATCTGCCGCGAATATTCGAGCGTTTTTACCGCGTTGATAAAGCCCGTTCCCGCGAATTGGGGGGGACCGGGTTGGGACTGGCGATTGTCAAACACGTTGTGAACGTTCACAACGGGACGGTTACGGTGGAAAGTGAGGAGGGCAGGGGATCAAAATTCACACTTCTTTTTCCGACCACGGTTTAAATTTAACATTCTTGTAATATTTGTTTAATAATTCCGTAATACTAATTTGCTAGTATGTCTTCGTGCAAAACAAAAAATATTTTTTCTCCTTAATAGCCATCACTTTATTAATGTTATTTATCTCAGCCGGTTGTGGGAGAACCAAAGCCGTCCAGTTAAAAGGTTCGGATACCATGGTTAATTTGGGCGAGGCCTGGACGGAAAAATTCATGGAAGAGAATCCCAGCATTGCCATTGCCGTAACCGGAGGCGGTTCGGGAACGGGAATTGCCGCTCTCATTAATCGCACCACCGATATTGCTATGACTTCACGGGAAATGCAGGAAAAGGAGATAAAACTGGCGAACCAAAACGGGGTCTATCCGAGAGAAATTAAAGTTGCCAATGATGGGATAGCATTGGTGGTTTCGCCCCAGAATCCAATTTCAAAATTAACCCTTAAACAACTTTCGGATATTTTCTCCGGTAAGATTACCAACTGGAAAGAAGTGGGAGGAGAAGACAAGAGAATTGTAGCGCTTTCGCGTGATCGGAATTCGGGCACCCATGTTTTTTTCTTAGAAAATGTAGTTAAACTGGGGAATAAGAAAAATAAGGAAGAGTTTGCCAAAGAAGTGCTGATGATGCCCTCCAGCCAGGCGATCGTGGAAGAGGTAGCGGGAAATTCGGAGGCGGTTGGTTACATTGGCCTGGGTTACCTTAATAAGCGCTTAAAGAGTATCGCGGTGGCGAAAGATTCCGCTTCGCCTTTTATTCTTCCCGGAGATGAAAGTGTGACGAATGGAAGCTATCCGATTGCGCGCGGCCTTTACTTATATACCGATCGTAATCCGGGAATTGATGCCACAAATTTTATTGATTTTGCTCTGAGCAAAGAGGGACAGCAAATCGTAAAGCAAATGGATTTTGTGCCTTTAAAAAACTTGTAGAATGAAAAAACGGTATCTCGAAACTTTGATGGAAGCCGCCATCTTTATGAGCGGTTTGATTGTGATCCTGTTTGTGGTATTGATTTTTGTTTTTCTGCTGAGGGAAAGCATCGTTTTTTTTACCAATCAGAACCTTCTGGGGGTGCTTTCGGGTAAAGACTGGTATCCCATTTCCGATCCGCCGCGCTTTGGTTTCCTGCCCTTGATCCTGGGTTCGCTTTTTGTCACTCTGGGGGCAATCGTTATTGCTGTGCCGCTGAGCATGGCGGCGGCGATCTATATTTCTGAGGTGGCTCCCCACCGCTTCAAAAATATTTTTAAAACCGGCATTGAATTATTGGCGGCTATTCCCAGCGTCGTTTTGGCTTTTATCGGGATTGTGGCCTTATCTCCTTTTATTAAAAATATCTTTAATTTGCCGAGCGGGCTTACGGCTTTGACCGGTTCGATAATGCTGGCTTTTATGGCGATGCCCACGATTGTTTCAATCATTGAAGATGCTATTACCTCCGTTCCCAGAAGTTACAAAGAAGGAGCGCTGGCGCTGGGAGCTACCCACTGGCAAACCATCCGCCGCGTGATTTTACCGGCCGCATTTCCTGGAATTATTGCGGCGGTAATGCTGGGGATCGGGAGAGTAATTGGCGAAACCATGGTGGTTTTGATGATTACCGGGAATGCCGCGATTATCCCAACCAGTATTTTACAACCGGTGCGCACCCTTACCGCTACCGTAGCCGCCGAAATGGGAGAAGTTATCCGCGGCAGCCAGCATTATTACGCTCTTTACGGTATCGGCCTGGTGCTTTTTGTTGTCACCTTCTTTGTTAATTTGATGGCCGATATCTTTTTGCATAGGAAAAGGTATTGATGAACGCAAAGCAGATTCAAAATATTATGTTCTGGCTGATGGCCGCGATCACGGTGCTGATTATCTTACCGGTGATCATTATTTTCTCGATTATCATTTTTAATGGTTATAGCGCTCTCAGCCCGGAGTTTATCTTCGCCATTCCGCGGATGGGGATGAAGGCCGGAGGCATTTTCCCGGCGATTATTGGAACCCTTTATCTAATTCTTGGCACCATGCTCTTCTCGCTGCCACTGGGGGTATTAGCGGCGATTTATTTAACCGAGTACGCAACCGAGAATTGGCTGACACGCATTATTGAGATAGCGATTGTCAATTTAGCCGGGGTGCCTTCGATTGTTTATGGATTGTTCGGGCTAGGATTATTTGTTATGTTTTTAAATATTGGGGCCTCGATTTTGGCCGGTTCTTTAACCCTTGCGATTATGACCCTCCCGGTAATAATTACCGCCAGCCGTGAAGCTTTGATGGCCGTGCCAAAATCCTTTCGCGAGGTAAGCTATTCGTTAGGCGCCTCGCGCTGGCAAACGGTCTCGAAAGTAGTTTTACCCAACGCGATCCCGGGAATTATCACCGGAACGATCCTGGGGCTTTCCCGCGCCGCCGGAGAAACCGCACCCATTCTTTTTACCGTAGCCGCTTTTTACTTACCGAAGCTGCCCGCTTCAATTTTTGATCAGGTTATGGCTTTGCCTTATCATATTTATGTTTTATCGACCCAAGTCCCGAATGTGCCGGAAAGGATACAGTACGGAACGATCCTGGTATTGATCTTGATGGTTTTTATTATGAATATTTCGGCCGCCTATCTGCGGGCCTATTTCAGGAAGCGAAAACTATGGTAGCTAAAATAAGGGCTGAAGATCTAGAAGTTTTTTTCGAAAAGAGAAAGTTTTTGGGAAAGGTTAAACTGGAGATCGAAACGAATGAAATTCTAGCGATCATCGGGCCGGCCAACAGCGGCAAAACCACTTTTCTTAAGACCCTCAACCGGATGCATGATCTGAACCCGGAATTTTCCATGCAAGGCCGAGTCTACCTTGATGGACAGGATATTTTTCGTGAGATTGATGTGCTGACACTGCGCAAACGGGTAGCGATGGTCTTTGCTCTGCCTTTGCCGCTGCCGATGTCGATTTATGATAATGTGACTTATGGACCGCGCATTCACGGTATAAAAAACAAGGCCCAGTTGGATGAGATCGTTGAAAGATGCCTGAAGGGATCTTATTTATGGGAAGAGGTTAAAGACCGGTTAAACACGCCGGCCTTTAACCTCTCCGGTGGACAGCAGCAGCGCCTCTGTATTTCACGGACACTGGCGGTGGATCCGGAAGTTATCCTTTATGATGAGCCCTGTTCTGGATTGGACCCCATCTCGACGGCAAAGGTGGAAGATGCCATGCGCATGCTGAAACAAAAATACACACAGGTCCTGGTGACCAACAACACCAAACAGGCGGCCCGGATCAGCGATCGCACGGCCTTCTTTCTGATGGGTGAATTGATTGAAATCGGGCCCACCTCCAAAATCTTCACCAAGCCCGAAGATAAAAGAACGGACGATTACATCGCCGGGAGGTTTGGTTAGTTTATGCCGGATAAAATAATTAAGGTAAAAGATTTAAATTTTTTCTACGGTGATTTTCAGGCTTTGATCAAGGTGGGTTTGGAAGTGGAAAAGAATAAAATTACCGCCCTGATCGGTCCCTCCGGTTGCGGCAAGTCCACCTTTTTGCGCTGTCTGAACCGCATGAATGATTTGATTGAGGGCACCACGGTTAACGGCAGCATCTTGATTGATGGGCAAGAAATTGTTGCCATAGATATAGACCTGGTGGATCTGCGGAAGAAGGTGGGGATGGTTTTTCAACGGCCGAATCCCTTTCCGCTTTCGATCTATGAAAATATCGCTTTCGGCCTGAAGATCCATCGGCTGGCTAAGAGAGATGAAATCGGAGAAATTATTCAGAGCAGCCTGGAAGCGGTTTTACTCTGGGATGAATTGAAGGATAAACTTAGAAAAAATGCTTTAACCCTGACGCTGGAGCAACAGCAGCGATTATGTATTGCCCGTTTGCTGGCGGTTAAGCCCGAGATCCTTTTAATGGACGAGCCCTGCTCAGCGCTGGATCCGGTTGCTACCCAGCGTATCGAAGAGCTGATGCAAAAATTGAGGATAGATTATACGATCTTGATTGTCACGCACAATATGCAGCAGGCGGCGCGGGTCTCCGATTTTACCGGTTTCTTTTTGCTGGGGGAATTGATAGAATTTGAAGTAACCGGAAAAATCTTCACCGCTCCCGGCGATAAGCGCACCGACGAATATATTACAGGGAGGTATGGCTAATGGATCATCAAAGGATTTTCGATAAGGAGCTGGAAGAATTGAAGGACTCGGTTTTAAAGATGGGGGTAATGGTACAGGGTTTAATCCATAAAGCGGTGGAAGCGGTCAAGAAACAGGACCAGAAAATGGCGGAAGAGGTGATCAAGGAGGATGAAAAAGTTGATCAGCTGGAGCTGGAAATTGATGAAAAGTGCATTGAACTGATTGCCCTCAGGCAACCGGAGGCTTCCGATTTAAGATTTTTGACCACCGCCATGCGCATGGTAACCGACCTGGAACGCATCGGCGACCTGGCCGAGGATATTTCGGAAAGGGTGATGGACCTGGCGGATAAACCCCTGGTTAAACAGTTGGTTGATATTCCCAAGATGGCGAAACTGGCTCAGGATTCGGTTAATATTGTGCTGGATTCTTTTGTCAATCGTGATTCACAAAAGGTGGGGAAGGTATGGGAAAACGAAAAGGAAATCAACCAGCTGCGGGATGCGATTCGTGATGAATTATCCGATATTATGACCAAGGATCCTACCACTGTTTCCTCGGCCATTCCCCTGTTGCTGATCTCCCGGCATCTGGAAAGAATTTCGGACCACATTACCAACATTGCCGAAGATATCGTTTATATGGTTGAGGCCAAAGTGGTCAAGCACGGTGGTTTTAGAGAAGAAAAACAAAATTGAGTTTTAGGCTTTTTTCTGATAGGATTAAAAAGTAGAAAGGATGGCCGCATGTTCCAAGCTGAAATTAAAATTACCCTTAAAAAAACGGTAGCCGATCCCCAAGGATTAACGGTCAAACATGCCCTGGAGTCTCTTGATTTTAAAGGGATTAACGGGATAAGGATGGGCAAATTCATTATCGTCCAATTGGAGGCGAAGGACCAGGCGCAGGCGGAGGCGGAAGTCGCGGCCATGTGCCAAAAACTGCTGGCTAACCCCATTATCGAAGAATTTTCTTTCGAGGTAAAAAAAATCTGATGAAGTTCGGCGTGGTGGTTTTCCCCGGATCAAATTGCGATCAGGATTGCTTTTATGCGGTTAATGATTTATTAAAACAACCGGTTGAGTATATCTGGCACAAGACCACTAAACTTGATCAATTTGACGCCGTTATTCTTCCCGGCGGTTTCAGCTACGGAGATTATTTAAGAACCGGAGCCATCGCGCGCTTCTCCCCGATTATGGAAGCGGTCATAAAATATGCCAGGAGCGGCGGTCTGGTGATCGGCATCTGCAACGGTTTTCAAATATTGCTTGAGGCGGGATTACTTCCCGGCGCGATGTTGCGCAACACCAGCCTGCATTTTATTTGTAAATATGTGGAATTGAAGGTGGAAAACACCGCTACTCCCTTCACTTCTGAATATCAACCGGGACAGCGCGTGCGCATCCCCATTGCCCATAATGAAGGCAATTATTATATTGATGAAAAGGGATTACAGTCGCTAAAAGAGAATCAGCAAATTATTTTCAGATATAGCGCCAATCCCAATGGCTCGATCGATGACATTGCCGGGATTGTCAATAAGGAAGGAAATGTGCTGGGGATGATGCCGCATCCCGAACGCTCGAGCGAAAAAGATTTGGGCTCCAGCGACGGCTATTTGGTTTTTAAATCAACGCTCAAATGGTTAAAGCAGAAGTCTATAAAGCCTTAGGCCTTTCGGATAGCGAATATCAGAAGGTAGAAGAACTGATGGGGCGCGAACCCAGCCCCACCGAGCTGGCCATGTTTTCGGTTGAATGGTCGGAGCATTGTGGCTATCCCCGTTCTCGTAAATGGTTGAAGTTATTCCCGCAAACCGGCAAGTATCCTGCGCTGGTGGGGGAAGACTCGGGTGGCATCCTGCTGGACGATCTGGCGATCATTTTTAAAATGGAAAGCCATAACCACCCTTCTCAGGTTGAACCCAAACAGGGGGCGGCAACCGGTGTGGGAGGGATCATCCGCGATATTTTTACCGCCGGCGCACGCCCGATTGCTTCACTGAATTCCTTGCGCTTTGGTCCGCCGACCGAAGCCTACAGTAATTTTTTATTAAAAGGGGTGGTGGAGGGGATCGCTTTTTACGGTAATTGTTTGGGAGTGCCGACGGTGGGAGGCGAAGTCTATTTTGATGAGAGTTATAGCGGCAATTGCCTGGTAAACGCGATGAGCATCGGTATCGCTCCCAGGAATAAAATTGCACGGGCGCGAGCGCAGGGAACCGGAAACGCTATTATGTATGTTGGTTCCAGCACCGGCCGGGATGGAATCGGCGGTTGTTCTATTTTAGCGTCAGCAGAATTCTGCGAAAAGGAAGAAAAAAGACCAACAGTACAGATCGGCGATCCGTTCACCGAAAAATGTTTGATTGAAGCAACCCTGGAGATGCTGGCTACCGATTACGTGATAGGAATAAAAGATATGGGTGCCGCCGGGTTGACCTGTTCCTCGGCTGAAATGGCAGCGGCGGGCGGGGTGGGGATGGAAATCGATCTGGACATGGTTCCCCGCCGTGAAGAAGGCATGGAACCCTGGGAAGTGATGATGTCGGAATCTCAGGAAAGAATGCTGGTTTGTGTGCAGAAAGGCAAAGAAGCGGAAATTACCAAGATTTTTGAAAAATGGGATTTGCACGGAGTGTTAATTGGTAGAGTAACGGACGATAAAATGGTAAGAATCAAGGATAAGGGTAAAGTCGTCGCGGAAATTAAGTCTGAGTTCCTGGCCAATGCGCCACTTTATGATATGCCGGCAGAAAAACCGGATTACCTGGAAAAGATTAACGATTTAGATTTAAAGCAGCTGCCGTTGCCTCAAGATTATAATGCGGTGCTTTTAAAATTGTTAGCTTCTCCCACCATTGCCAGTAAGGAATGGGTGTATGAACAATATGATCACATGGTCCAGACAAACACGGTTGTTTTGCCCGGTTCGGATGCGGCCGTTTTAAGATTAAAAGGGACAGGGAAAGGGATTGCGGCTACCTCGGATTGTAATAGTCGTTATTGTTATCTGAATCCCTATCGGGGAGCGCAGATTGCCGTGGCAGAAGCAGCCCGCAATCTGGTCTGTTCGGGAGCCGATCCGGCGGCGGTTACCGATTGCCTGAACTTTGGCAACCCTGAGAAGCCCGATCGTTTCTGGTATTTTAAAAATTGTGTGCAGGGGATTGCGGATGCCTGCCGAAGCTTTAATTTAGCGGTCGTCTCCGGCAATGTTTCTCTTTATAACGAAAGCCCCAAAGGCGCTATTTATCCCACCCCGACCATCGGCATGCTCGGAGTTTTACATGATATTAATAAACGTTGTACTCAGTACTTTAAAAATGAGGGTGACGTAATTCTTTTGATGGGAGAAATCAAGGAGGAATTGGGCGGTAGCGAATATTTGAAAGTGGTGCATAATCGCGTAGCGGGAGAAGCGCCCGCGCTTGACCTTGAAAAAGAAAAAGCCTTGCAGCTGTTGGTTTATGAAGCGATCCAGCATGGTCTGGTTAATTCAGCGCATGATTGTGCGGAGGGTGGGTTAGCGGTAGCTTTGGCAGAGAGTTGCGTTTCAAATAAGGATCAAATTATCGGAGCCCAAATCATCGATTTGCAAGCGCTCAATACCGGTATCAGAAAAGATGCGATCCTTTTTGGCGAAACGCAATCGAGAATCGTTATTTCATGTGACCAGGCAGCGTTAGTTAAGATAAGGACTTTAGCCAAAAAGTTCGGGATCGTCTGTTTAGAAGTCGGCAGAGTGGGTGGGCAAAGATTTAAAATCGCAGATTTAATTGATCTGCCGATTGAAGCGGTATCAGAGAGCTGGCGAAATGGATTAACGCGCTATGTCAAATAAAATCATTAAAAAGGAAAAACTGGCAGAAAACACTTCGCGTATCCTCATTGAAGCTCCCCGGATTGCGGCCGCGGCTAAGGCCGGCCAATTTGTAGTTATTGTTCCGCGGGAAAATGCCGAACGCATTCCTCTGACGATTGCCGATTTTGATCAAAAAGCCGGAACGATAACCATTATTTTTCAGATCGTTGGCGCTACCACGAAAGTATTAGATTCACTGCCGGTGGGAGAAAAGATTGCCCATCTTCTGGGCCCACTGGGAACCCCCTCGCATATCGAAAAATTTGGCCGGGTGGTGGTGATCGGGGGCGGGGTGGGAATTGCCGAGATTTACCCGGCGGTTAAGGCTTTAAAACAGGCTGGGAATGAGGTGCTCACCATCATTGGAGCGCGCAACAAGGAGCTGCTAATCTATGAAAAAGAATTGGCAGCGGTGAGCGATAAATTATTGATTACCACCGATGACGGTTCTTACAAAAGAAAGGGTTTTGTTTCTGACGAGTTAAAAGAATTGATTGAAAGCGGCGTGAAAATTAACCTGGTATTGGCAGTTGGACCAGTTCCGATGATGAAAGTTTGCTGTGCGGTTACCAAACCCTTTGGGATAAAAACGATGGTATCACTTAATCCCTTGATGTTGGATGCCACCGGGATGTGCGGTATCTGCCGGGTAACGGTGGGCGGCGAGACCAAATTGGGTTGCGTGGACGGTCCGGAATTTGACGGGCACCAGGTTGACTTTGAGGAGCTAACTAACCGTCTAAAGATGTATAAAGATGTTGAGAAACAAGCCTTTGAGCACGTTTGTAAATTACTAAGCGTTTAATTACCCGTTTGGTTCCTTCCACCCTATATTTCTGATTTACTTTAAAAAGTGAAATTTTTCGCAAAACTTGCCGATATATATATAGGAGAGAAGGAATGGACGCAAAAGAAAACAAATCGATGCCCAGTTATCAATTACGGAAAAAGGAGGCACTTAAGATGCGCTACATATTTGGATTGGTTAAGACCGTGATTAAGCCCCGGAAGAGTGTTTCGGCCTACGTGGTTTTCAGAGGGATTGGCATGAGCTATCTGGATGCCATTAAAGGCGTGGCGCTAGCGCACGCTACCGAAATCATTATATTCCCCGAAATTAATTAATCGCGATAGCCTAATAAAACATTAAACCAGTATCTCTTAATGAGATGCTGGTTTTTTTTTGGTATAATACTTCCCTTATGGCCGAAAAGAAATCCCGACAGAAGATGAGCGAGCGTGCCGTATCCGACCGTATCCGCGATTTTGATGAAGTGCCGCTGGGCTTTACGGTCGAGCAAGCCATGGAAGAAGCCCGTCGTTGCCTGATGTGCAAAGATCCCAAATGTGTCGCCGGCTGCCCGGTGGAAGTAGATATCCCCGCCTTTCTCGATTATGTTGTAAAAGGTGATTTTGAGTCCGCGGTTAAAAAGATCAAAGAAACTAATTCCTTGCCTGCGATCTGCGGACGCGTTTGTCCGCAGGAAGAGCAATGCGAATTAAAATGCATTTTGGGAGTGAAGGGCGAACCGGTAGCCATCGGGACCCTAGAGAGGTTTGTCGCGGATTGGGAAGTGCAAAATTTAAAAAGTAAAACCCAACCTCATACATTTAAATCTAACCCTATTAAAGTAGCGATTGTCGGTTCGGGCCCGGCGGGGCTGACCTGCGCTGGAGATCTGGCCAAACTTGGTTACCAGGTGACGATCTTTGAATCCCTGCACGTCACCGGTGGAGTTTTGACTTACGGCATCCCTGAATTTAGATTGCCCAAAAAAATTGTTAACCTGGAAGTTGATTATGTTAAAAGTCTCGGGGTAGAAATCTTCACCGATGTGCTGGTGGGCAACACCTATACCATTGATGAATTGCTCAAAGAATATAAAGCTGTTTTTATCGGATCGGGGGCGGGGGCGCCCAAGTTTATGAATATTCCGGGCGAAAATCTGGAAGGTATCTATTCCGCTAATGAATATCTCTTCCGGGTAAATATGATGAAGGCTTACCGTTTCCCTGAGTTTTTAACTCCGGCGAAAATCGGTAAAAGAGTGGCGGTGGTAGGCGGTGGAAATGTGGCCATGGATGCGGCGCGGGTTTCTCTGCGACTGGGAGCGGAGGAGGTTTATATCATTTATCGCAGGACCCATGATGAAATGCCGGCCAGGATCGAAGAGATAAAGCGTACCGTAGAAGAAGGAATTATCTTTAAGATCCTAACCCTGCCGGTCAAATATCATGTAAAAGAGGGCTGGGTAAATGAAGCCGAGTGTATCCAGATGGAACTGGGCGAGCCAGATGCCTCCGGCCGGCGAAAACCCGTACCGATTCCCAACTCTAATTTTCGCATCAAAGTCGATTCAGTTATTGTAGCTATCGGTAATTCTCCCAACCCTTTAGTCCCGAAGCGAACTCCGGACCTGAAGATTGAAAGCTGGGGTGGGGTGATTATTGATAACGATCAACAAACCACCCTAAATGGTGTTTATGCCGGGGGAGATATTGTGCGTGGCGCCGCTACTGTTATTTCTGCGATGGGGGATGGTAAAAGAGCGGCCCGGGCGATTCACAACAAATTAGTGTTTGGGGTGGAAGCTTCTTGAGAACCAATCAGTTGATAGATCCTGTTCTTCTTAGAAAAATACATTTGGCGGAAGGCCGGGGCGCGGAGGGCGCCGATCAGGCGAAGAGGCATTTCATGAATACTAACTTTTTTGATGGGTGAAGAAAGGGCCAGGTCCGCTTCTCCCTTGGCCAGCCCAACTTTAAAGATCGAACGGATCGGAGTAGAGGCTACCGCCCCATTCGCATCCCTGGCTGTAACATAAAAAAGGATCTCAGGGTTTATGTTCGCTAACGGAATCCCAAAGTAAAAATAACCCTCTTCATAGTATCCCTTTATTTCCGTCCATTTTTTTTGCGTCCACTGATTGGGTTGTCCCGCAGCAAGGTAGAGACTGGCGCCGACTATTTTAACCCTGGCTTCGGTAGTAACGGCAACAATTAATTTATTTTTTTCAGAGTAAACCGAGTGGAGATAAACTTCCGGGAACGGCTTGTTATATTTTAGCTGATAATCCAGCCAGTTCCAGACGATGCTTTGTTCCTCAGCTAAAAAGCGGTGCCGGAGATTAGGGATCAAGACCATGCGCTTGGGAACACTTACTTCATCATAGCTCTTCTGGAAGGTGGGGAGATAGTAGCAATGGTCGTTGGTGCCGGTTAAGAAAAGGATCGGCGCATGCTGACTTCTAAGAAAGTTCTTTGGATCGATCAGGCTGTACCATAAATTTAATTCTTCTTCTCCCATATTTTCAAAACGGTCTCCCCAGGTGCACCCTTCGGGGATATAGCCCGCCCCGAAAACATTGACCGCCGTTTTCAGCCGCTGGTCCTGTCCATTAGTGAGAAGGGTTATCACCCCTCCCCAGGAAAGTCCAACCATGCCGATACGTTTGGGATCGACTTCTTTCCTCTGTGATAAGAAGGTAATGGCGTTTCGCGTAGCGGCCACGGCGTGCACCAGGTAGTTATAACTCGGATTGGGAAAAGTTCTGAGTAATATAGGAACATCCATATCGGGCCCACCGGAACGGGAGCCCCCGCGTTTGTCTCCCTGACCTGGTAGATCGATGGTCAGAACCGCATAGCCGCGCTTTGCCCAGGCTACCGAGCGCGCTAAACTGGCGGTCCCGCCTCCTCCGTGAACAAGAAGAATCGCCGGGAGTTTAGATTTAATTTCAATGGGATAGCAAAAATACCCAAAAATGTTAACCACGTGCTCTTTGTACGGGCGGCTCTGGTAGTAAACCTCTTCTACCTTGATCGTTCCTTTTTCGTATTCCTTGATCAATTGGAATTTAACCTGTTTGGTAGGAATCTCCCACAAACTTTTGATATCGAGGGTGGGAAAAGCGTAGGCCGGGTTCAGGCTAAAAATTAGTATCAGTGAAGACAAGATAAGACGCATATTGTGTGATATTATACATGATATGCAAAAATTTGACAGCCGCTATTTTTTTGCTTTTTGGGGATTAAAACCGGAAAAAATAAAGGCGACGGTAATTGTTTCGCCGAATATTTATCCGCAAAGATTTGCAAAGATCGTTGATGAAAAAGTTCCCATTAAAAAATCGATCTGGGGCAATCTGGCCGGTAATTTCAAAAAGTGCACTTTTATCAAAACGCCAATGATGCAAAGCGCCGTCTCGGACGCCATCCTTTTACTGGCCAAGACCAAATGTAAACGGATAATCTTGGTAGGAGCGATCGGCGCCCTGCCCGAGGGAATTAAAATCGGTGATGTCATCATGACCAATAAAGCCCGGCAAATCTTTTCGGTTAAATCGGTGCATGAAGAAACCAAAGAAAAAATGTTGGCCTTAAGGAAAAAAGGGGTGTTGGGGGTAGACTTTGAAAGCCGCGCTTTTTTTGCCGCCGTCAAGAAAATTAAATTGCCGGCGCTCGCCTATTATATTATTACCGACTTGCCTTTGACCAAGCCTTTTTATCGGAAAAGAACCAAGATCGAAAATAATCGGATCCAGGATTCATTGGGGACAGTGGTCCAGTTAATTTATTCGAAATTAAATGCGCGAGACAATTGATCTTTTGGAATTTATCGGCGATTTTCACCTGGGACAAAACTATTGCCGGGAGTTCATTGGTTATCTAATTGATATCGCTGCCCGTGATCGGATCGAAATCTCAACGATTTTAGAAGAGGATGGCATCTCCGCTTTAAGGAAGCAGAATAATTTACCGCACGCCCGCAAAATGGAGCTTTTACGGGAACGGCTTAGAAAAATAAGATATGAACGACCGATTGACCGCGCCGCTTTTTCCTCTCAGGATCAGGTAGCCGAAGAAAGAAAAGTGGTTTACAAAAAACAGAAGGGAAAATGGCTGAAGCGCTGTCCCGGCACCCAGCACCACATTTGCTGTAACTACTTGGTTATTAATAGTGTTTCCGGATGCCCCTATAGTTGTACTTATTGCTATCTGCATGCCTATTTAAACAAGCCGGAGATCACGATTTATAATAATCAGGAGGATTTGATAAAAGAGCTGGAGGGCTTTTTTGATGGCAACCGCCATTTACATTATCGCATTGGGACCGGAGAATTTTCGGACAGCCTGGCTTTAGATAAGCAGGCCGGCTTGTCCGGAAAACTGATCGAACTTTTCGCAAAGCAGGAAAACCATTTATTGGAATTAAAAACAAAAAGTGCGGAAGTTAACCATCTCCTGGATCTAGATCATAAAAGAAAAACCGTCTTTGCCTGGTCGGTTAATCCGGAGATGATTGTAAGGAGCGAAGAGCTGGGGACGGTCAGCTTAACGGAGCGGCTAAAAGCTGCCCGACAGTGTGCCCGTGCCGGTTATCCGGTGGCTTTCCATTTTGACCCCATTATTTACTACCAGGGCTGGGAGCAGGATTATCGAGAGGTGGTTGAAAAAATATTCTCGGCTGTAGGAGAAAACCATATTGCCTGGATTAGTCTGGGGGCTTTACGTTATCCTCCGGAACAAAAAGGAATCATGGAACGGAAGTTTCCTCATTCCCGCATTACGTTGGGTGAATTGATTATCGGGGAAGATAAAAAGCTGCGGTATTTAAAACCCATTCGAATCCAGCTATTTAAAACCATGCAGCGTTTTATTCGGTCCTTTTCCAAAACGGTATTTATTTATCTCTGTATGGAAAGCCCGGAAGTATGGCATGAAGCAGATATTAGTAGTGAACCGGGGAACAGCTATTCTAAGTACTTTAAGTTTTTTAAAAAGAAGTAACTCTCTGGCTTCGGTTGCCGGAGAAAGAATTATTTAACCTGTTCTTTCATTCCTTTCAATTTGCCTAAGGCTTCGTGGGATGCCATGTCACTAGGATCAAGCCTTTGAACTTCTTCGAAATACTTAATCGCTAACGCGGTTTCTCCAGCTTGAAAGTAGGCCGCGGCTAAAAAATTTAAGAATCTAGTATTAGTAGGATTGTGTTTTAGAGCTTCATTAATATATTCAAACGCAGTGCCGACGTCATTTCTTAAAAGATAAATAAGCCCTAATTTACCTAAAACTTCAGGGTCACGGCCGTATTTCAAAGCTTGGTTGAGATATTCAAAAGCAGTCTCAATTTCACCTTTTCTAAGGTAGCTTTCTCCTAAATTATTGAGTGTTGCGACACACTCCGGGTCGCATTTTAAAGCTTCCTTTAAATATCCGATAGCGTGATCATTATCTTCTCTTAAAATATGAATAGCGGCCAAGCCATTTAATGTTGTGGCGCACCGATCGTATTTTAAGGCCTGATTATAATATTCAAAAGCGGCATCAATTTCTCCTTTCTCTAGGTAGATAGTCCCCAAGTCATATAGGGAGGGGCCAAACTCTGGATCGTATTTCAAGGCTTCATTATAATATTGAATGGCAAGATCAATCTTTCCAAGATTATTATAAATATGCCCTAAGTTATGCAGAGCCTCTACAATTTCAGGGTCATATTTTAAGCCTTCTTTATAATATTCAGCCGCGGTCTGATAGTCTTTCTTTTCGTGAAGGTAGAGGTCTCCCAATGCCAGCCAATGGTAAGCAGAATCTAAATATTTTCTATTTGCTCTTTCGGATTGAGCAGAAGTTGGTTCTTCTTTAACCCGCACGGCAGCTTCATATATATTTCTTGTAAGAATATTAATCGCTCTAAATTTATCTTCATCTTTTCTGATTGCAGCCAGAGACTCAATCCCTCCTACCTTACCCGCATTAATTTCGATGCAGAAGATGTTCAATTTTTCATCGATTATTAAATCAATACCAAATAAGCTGTGTTGGAAATATGAATACCCTGCACGACTGACCAGGTCTTTTCCTCCATTTTCAGCTAATAGTTGCTGGTAAACCGCCTCTCTGATGGTGTTTGAAATGGAACAAAGCTGGTTTAATATTCCCTCTCTTTTTTCGGGAGAAAGCCCCATTATTTCAAACGCTTCGGCAAGCTCCATAATCTTGGCGCCACGACTTTTGTTGACAGGGTTACCATCTAATTCTTTATATCTTACTTCGGTGCTGTCTTCGATTTTCCAATCTTTGAGATCATCCTGTGGGATGACAACTCTTATATTCCAATCCATTCTTTCCTTGTTAACATAAAGCGGATAACTTAATATTCTTTCTTCGAGTAAAAGAATTTCTGAGTCTTTTAAGGATTTGCAAGCGAAGCTAACTGCCTCAGCCAACGCGTCAGCTCTAAACATTTTTACCCCTTGTCCATGACTCTTATTGTGTGGTTTTACCACGAAATCTGTGGCTTCCGTTCTTTTAAGAAAATCGCTAATTAACGCTTCAATTTGCTCAGGGGTTAAATTTCTTCCCCGATCGATTTCCTGATAACGGGGGCTTTCGATGCCATCCTTCTTAAAAAGCGCTTGAGTGGAAAGTTTATTATTTGAAAGTTTTCGCACAAAAATTGAATTTGTTTGAGGGATGCCATTGTTATGAAGGATCGTTTCTGCTTCTGATGAAAGGGGTGACGCATTAACATGAGCATGAATCTCGACAGGTTCCGAGAATTTCCCATAACCTATTTCTAAGTGGTTTGAGCTATTCCAATTAAAGGTAATTCCAGTCTGAGTATAAATCTTTTGACCCTCAACATAGACATTTTGTGGGATCAAAGGCAATAATATAAAAAAGGCTTGTGGGTACTCGCGTTGTCCATAGGCTGTAATTAGTAAGGCCTGAAGATCTTGATCTAAAACAGCAATCGTTGGTTTGCCTGAAGAGCTTTGCGTATCAATCGTCCCCAGATTGCCTAAGCCAGTTAGTTTTATATGGGGAAGATTCTCAGCAGCTAGATCAAGTACTTTTTGATAGGCACTTTGTAAAGCCAATTCAGTATCAATATGTAGAAACGGTTTAGGGAGTAAATCAATCGGGGGAGGTTGAATGTAGCTAGTTGGTGCAGAAGACGATAATGGATCAATTCTCCCTTTTTGGTGCGGCGGATCTACAAAAATAACCCTTGCCTTAGGCTGAGGGTTTAAACTAGCAAAATATTGCTTTATATTGGCGGTTTGACCAGCTCTCATCTCTCTTATTTATCGTTACTTTTTAAGGTGAATTTCACTATTAATTAGAATTAGATGAAAAAAACTATCTAATTTTAAAAAATAGAGATTTCTCTTGTAGTCTGCGATATTTTAGCAAAGAATATTTATGCCCGATATTTTAGTTTTTCCAGAAAGGGTTAGTAAAGATAGGAGGGGAAGGAGGAGGGGTCAGCCTGATGATTTCTTCTGAAGCAAATTCGGCAAAAGTCCGCGTTACTTTTATGTCATTTTGTGTAATCTTTTCTTTAGCGTTGTTAAAATTATTGACCAGAAGCAGAACTCCTAACGCCTGGCTTCGATTGGGATCGACCAGAGGGACGGCCAGATATTCTTTGTTTCCTTCTTCTTCCCGGTGAATATCACCGGAATTGACCGCCGCCTGAATCAGATTTGGTTTTATGGGGAAGGTGGGGGCCTGGTTCCTGCTTACAAACAGGCTGGGACCGGAGGCATAGCTGCGTTGGGGAGGAGGTGGTTCTTCTGAATAGGTTAGGGCGGTGAGTTCTCCCCGAGGGCCGAGGAAAGCCAGGTAAACTAATTCTCCGACCGGCTGCAAATATCTTTTGGCCAGCTCATCAATCTTTCTCATCAGTCCGTTGATATTTTCACAGGAGGTTAGCTCATGTTTGACGCGCGCCAGAAAAGCGATCCTCCCTTTAAGTGGTCGATCCTTTGCATTTTCAATTGACCGCTGGGGCAAGTGATTGGTCACTTCTATTTTGGAGAAGGTAAATGGTCCGGGATAAATTTTACTCATAAAAACCTCTCATTTATTTATCGAAAGGTTTTTTAGAAATTTCACTTAATTTTTGTTTTTAAGCAAAACTGTTTCTTCCGGCGCGTTTGGCTTGATAGAGGTTTGTATCCGCAGCGTTAATCAGGTCTTCGGGGGTGTGGATCTCTTCATTCAAACTGGCGACGCCAATACTCAGGGTAACGTTAACCGTTTCTCCCTTGGCGGTTTGAAAACTGTGCTCACCTACTATTTTTATTAATCTTTTGGCGAGTTCCCGGGCGGCAAAAATATCGGATTCGGGAAGAATGATCGCGAATTCGTCGCCACCGGGCCGGGCGGCAAGATCGATATCTTTCCTTATCGAATCATTGATAAGCTTCGCAACTTCCATCAGCGCCCGATCGCCTTCCGGATGGCCATAGGTATCATTTATTCTCTTGAAAAAATCTATATCGAACATCAGAAGAGACAGGGGCCGCTTGTAACGTTCACTGCGGTTAGTTTCTTCAATCAAGGCTCTTTCAAAACATTTTCTGTTTTTTAAACCCGTCAAGCCATCAGTGATTATTTCCTGTTCGAGCCTTTCTTTGATAGCAATATTTTCAAGCATGCGGACGGATTTTGCTTGCAGTTTTTCAGTAAAACTCATGATTTCAGTAGGAAAGCCGGGATGGTCTTGGGCCAGGGAAAGCGTTACCACGCCCAGAAGATTTCGATTCCGGTCGAGTAGAGGTAGGCCCATTATCTTTTGATTCACTTCCTCAACCGTCACCGGTTCCCGGGTAATTCGGGAAATTAAGCTTGGAACACTCTTCGAAAGGTTGGGAAAGCTTTCCGGGCTGGACGGAGAATAATCTGTCGCCAGGATGTCTCTCCTAAATTCTACCGCCACTCCGGCATAGGGAAAGATATCTGTGAATCCATCCGCGATCCGTTTGAGCAGGGTTAAAAGAGGATCCGGCTCTGTCTCAGCTTCAATGAGACTATCGGTAATCGCGTCAATGGCTACCAATCTAGCTACCGTTAATCTGTCACTTTTCAACCTCAGGGCTTTTTCATCAAACAGTTCGCGCCTTAACATGTGTTGGGCGGTGGTTTCGTCAGCCAGTGAGATAGCACGATTAATGAAGTAGTTTGGGGATGAAAGATTGCCTAACCTTCGTGTGGTTTCACCATGGCTTCTTAACTGAGCTTCTGTAATTGGTTGTCTTCCGGCAATCGAATTTACTCTTGTATTCATAGGGATATCTTCCCTCCACCTATTTATCGCAAATAGATTGCAATAATTTCACTTTTCAAGTAAAATCCTTATTAGGTACCGGGGAGCCTCTTGACTCGTGGCTCGACAAGCTCGCCACTCGCTCGAGGCTGAGAACCCCAGGAGAGACTGGGGGACCCGTAAATCAACCTGATCAGGGTAATGCCTGCGGAGGGAGAAAAAATGAATAACGATAAGCTGCCAGAACTGGGTAAAATTCACCCCGATTTTTTTGACCGCGTAATCTATCCCCGCTTGGGAGTTAAAGATAAAAATATTTTGATCGGTCCACGCCATGGAGTTGATTACGGGGTGTTAAAGGTGGGCAATCAATATTTAGCCATGTCCACCGATCCTTTTTTTATTGTTCCGGCTTTTGGCTTCAAGCGCGCCGCATGGTTTGCTTTTCATATTATCTTTTGTGATGTCGCGGTTTCGGGTTTAGTTCCTAAGTATTTGACCATCGATCTAAATCTGCCGCCCGAAATGACAGAAAACCAGCTGGCGGAGATGTGGGAGACAGTGCATGCTGAAGCCAAAAAATATGGGATCAGTATTATTACCGGCCACACCGCTCGCTATACCGGCTGTAATTATCCCATGGTGGGAGGGGCGACCGCCATCGCGGTGGGAGAAAAGAAAGACTTGCGCGGCCCTCACCGGGTAAAGGTCGGAGATCAAATCATCATCACCAAAGGTCCGGCGGTTGAAACCACCGGTTTGTTGGCGGTTTCTTTTCCAGATAAATTTATTGCAGCGGGCGGACGGTCCTTTCAAAAAGAAGCGGAAGATATCTTTTGCCAGATGTCAGTGATGGAGGATTGTGCCCTTGCCAGAAAATTTTCAGGAGTGCATGTGATGCACGATGCCACCGAATGTGGTATCTGGGGAGGGCTTTATGAAATGGCGCGGGCGGGGGATTATGGTTTGCGGGTAGAAGAGGAGCTAATCCCAATCCAGCCGGTGATCAAAAAAACGGCGGCCCTGTTTAAATTTGATCCCTTCTCTGCTATCAGCGAAGGAACGCTTATTCTTATGATTGATAAAAAAGAAGCGGGCCGGTTGGTTAAAGCTTATGCTCAGAAAGGAATTGTGAGTAATATCGTAGGAGAAGTTGTCCCGAAAAAGCAGGGATTAAAAATCGTAAGCGGAGGCAAAGAACGAACCCTCGAACATCCCAAAGTTGATCCCTATTGGATAATTGCGGCGGAGCTGGCTAAGTCGTAACTGTTTTTGCTGATTCGTTAGATGATTGAACCTCTTGTCTCGCGTAGATGAGCTTCTTAGGATAGGCTTGAAAACCTAAAAAGGAACCCGAACTTTCTAACATTTTTTCACATCCTTGAAATTTCGCCTTCATTTTGACGATATAATATATATGACTCAGACATATTCGATTGGTCTATTTGAAAGAACCGTACGTCAAAGTTTTCTTCGTGCGCCAAAAAAGCCGAGAGAAAGCGCAGCAGCTTATGGGCAAAGGTTTTCAAAATATGAAGCGAGATTAAGTGCCGTTCCAGCCGAAAGATTGTTCGATATCATTTTTGAGCGGAGGGCAAAAGGTGGTATTGAACACAATCCGGTTATCAACGCTGCTCTCGATGCTCTGCATCAAGCAGGGATGGAGGATCCTTTCGAAGAGGTCCCCAAAATAATAACTTATGTTAATAAGCTTTTTGCAACCTATAAGCCGCAAACCGAATTGGATAAAGCGCTGCTTATCTGTCGGGCGGTTATACCTCAGGGCCAATTATTCTTTTTCCAAGAAAAATGGTGTTTTGGGTTGCCAACGGGCGACAGAACGATGGGCCTCAACGTTGAACCCGATGTTGACGACTCACATCCCTCAAGAATTGGTATAGGAGCATTGCTTCCAAAACACTACTTTTCATTTAAATCAAATAATAATGTTGCACGTTGTCTGGAATATGGTTTTTTAATTACCGTTTTACTGCGTGCCGCTGGAATCCCCGCCAGAATTAAAAGGGAAAAAAGTCATGCTTATGTAATAGCAGAAACGGCCCAAGGGAAATATCATTTAGATATGGCGGGTTTGGAATTTAAACGAGTTAAATTAAGTGCTCATTCCGATAGAGAAGCTATCGCTATTCATTATTCCAACAAAGGCGTTGCATTAAGAAGCCAAGGCAAACCGGAGGAGGCAATTACTGCTTGCAATATGGCTTTAGAATTTAATCCACGCTATGACCAAGCCTGGGACAACAAAGGGAATGCGCTGAAAGATCAAGGTAAGCTAAAAGAGGCAATCGCCGCTTACAGCATGGCTTTAGAAATTAATCCGCGCAATGACGTGGCCCGGAAAAACAAAGGTGAGGCATTGGCAGAACTTAGGAATTCAGCGCCTAAAGGCGCTGCTACGCAGGAATCTCTTTTATTGATTCGTAAGTAATGGAAAGCAGTTCTTGCAGTTGTTTTTGATTGATACTCAGCGGAGGCATAAGTACAATTACATCTCCCAGTGGTCTTAGAATCGCCCCTCTTTTTCTAGCTTCAAGAATGACTCTATGTCCGATTCTAGCTTCATAAGGGAATTCTTCTTTGGTTTCTTTATCTTTTACCAGCTCGATTCCCACCATGAAACCACACTGTCTAATGTCTCCAACCGATTTTAGGTCGTGAAAGGTTTTCAATTCTTTTTCCATAAAATTTATTTTTGATTTTATTTTATTTAAGGTTTTATCTTTTTTGAAAAGCTCAAGATTGGCAATGGCTGCCGCGCAGGCTAATGGATTACCGGTATAGGTGTGCCCGTGGAAGAAGGTTTTTTGCTCACTAATTTCTCCCAGAAAGGCATCGAAAATCTTTTGTGAAGTTAAGGTAGCAGCCAATGGTAGGTAGCCGCCGGTGACCCCCTTGGCAACACACATCAGGTCGGGAGAGATCCCTTCCTGTTCGCAGGCAAACATTTTACCGGTCCTTCCAAAGCCGGTAGCTACTTCGTCGCAGATCAAAAGCACATCGTATTTTGAACACAAAGCGCGGATCGCCTTCAGATAACCACCGGGCATGGTGAGCATGCCCGCCGCGGCCTGAATCATCGGTTCAACGATCATTGCTGCAATTTTAGAATGATGTTTTTTGAGAATTCTCTCAACACAGTTTAGGCAAGACATTTTACAATTCTTTTTATCCAGGCCCAACGGGCAGCGGTAACAATAGGGGGCGGGAGCTTTGAAAGCTTTAAAAAGCAAAGGCTTATATATTTTATGGAAAAGATCGATGCCCCCCACCGACACCGAACCAATCGTATCGCCATGATAAGCGTTGACCAGGGTCAAAAAGCTTTTCTTATCCTTATAACCTTTAAGCTGTTGATATTGAAAGGCGATTTTTAAAGCGATTTCAACCGCAGTTGACCCATTATCGGAGAAAAAAACTTTTTTTAATCCCGGAGGCGAGATTTTGATTAACTTTTCCGCCAGTTCGATCGAAGGAAGGTTGGCTAATCCCAGGAGGGTGGTATGGGCAACCTTATTGAGCTGTTTGGTGATCGCCCGGTTCAGCTCCTGGTGGCGATGGCCATGCACTGTAACCCAGAGGGAAGAAATCCCATCAATATAACGCTGACCTTTGGTGTCATACAGGTAAATCCCTTTCCCTTTTTCAATTACCAATTGCTCATTTTCCAGCCAGTCCTGCATCTGGGTAAAGGGGTGCCAGAGATATTGTTTATCAAGGCTTTGCGGGTCCCGCATCTTATAGATATTATAAATTAATCTGGCAAAGGGAACAAGAACCCGATATAATACAGAGCTATGTATAGACCCGAAATAAAAGTGCTGGATTGTACCATTCGTGACGGGGGCCTGATTAATGAGCACCTGTTCGATGATAAATTCGTGCGCGCGGTTTACAAGGCGGTGGTGGCGGCGGGGGTGGATTATATTGAGCTGGGCTACCGTGCCTCGGAAAAATACTTTTCTTCCGATAAATATGGCAAGGCCAAATTCTGCTCCGAAGATTTTCTGCGCAAGGTAACCGAGGGGATCGAATCCAACACCAAAATATCTGCCATGGTGGATATTGGCCGGGTTGATCCGGAAGATATCCCTGAAAAAAAAGACAGCGTAGTCGATATGATGCGGGTGGCCTGCTACGTGAAAGATATTGATAAGGCGATTGATCTGGTTAACC